>Ga0209726_10007923_pt1 | contig 11657 bp, 8 predicted proteins | sample Subgrocontami54m_FD_187453 | JGI IMG/M metagenome (GOLD analysis project Ga0209726, IMG submission 187453) | Subsurface groundwater microbial communities from S. Glens Falls, New York, USA - GMW46 contaminated, 5.4 m (SPAdes) (version 3) | ecosystem: Environmental > Aquatic > Deep subsurface >... | reverse complement strand
CAAGATCCGCGGCAAGGACATCGCTATGGTCTTCCAGGAGCCGATGACTTCCTTGAATCCAGTCTTGACCATCGGCCGCCAGCTTACGGAAACTATGGAGTTGCACCTCAAGCTGGACAGGCAAGGGGCCCGCGCCCGCGCCGTTGAGTTGCTGCAAAAGGTTGGCATCCCGGACGCAGAGCGCCGTCTGGACCAGTACCCTCACCAGTTCAGCGGCGGCATGCGCCAGCGCGTGATGATTGCCATGGCCCTGAGCTGCGACCCCAAGCTGCTCATCGCCGACGAGCCGACCACTGCTCTGGACGTTACCATCCAGGCGCAAATCTTGGAGCTTATGAAGAGCCTCTGCCGTGAGTACAACGCAGCGCTAATCGTCATCACCCACAACCTGGGCGTCGTCGCCCGGTACGCCGACCGCGTGAATGTCATGTACGCCGGCAGAGTGATTGAACGCTCCACCGCCAGGGAAATCTACGGCAACCCCCATCACCCCTACACCATAGGATTGTTGCACTCGGTTCCCCGTTTGGATGAGCCTCGGCGAAGCAAGCTGGACCCCATTGAGGGCCAGCCGCCCGATTTGGCCACGTTGCCCGTGGGTTGCGCCTTCCTCCCCCGCTGCCGTTACGCGGTGGACCGGTGCAAGATGGAGTACCCACCGCTGGAGACTGTAGCCGAAAACCACGTCGCAGCGTGTTGGGAGTCCAAGAAATTGGGCACCCAGGCCAAAACAAGAGCATAATGGCAGGGGGAGAAGATGACTCAGCAACAGACCAACGGACATACTGTCAGTTCAGATGTGCTGGTTGATGTCCGTCACGTCAAAATGTATTTCCCGGTAACCTCCGGCGCCTTCATCCAAAGGAAAGTAGCGGACATCAAGGCCGTTGACGACGTGAGTTTCACCATCCGCCGGGGCGAAACCCTGGGTCTGGTGGGTGAAAGCGGCTGCGGCAAGACCACCACGGGCCGCTGCATCTTGCAGCTTTACAAGCCCACCGCAGGCGAGGTCATCTTTGACGGCCAGGACCTGACGAAAATGAAGGCTTCCGATGTTCGGAAGTTCCGACGCAATATGCAGCTCATTTTTCAGGACCCCTATAGCTCCCTGGACCCACGGCAGAACTGCGCCAGTATCATCGGCGAGCCTCTGATTATTCACAAGATGGTCAAAAGCAAGCAGGAATACCGGGAGCGCGTGGCGGAGCTGTTCTCCGTGGTTGGACTGAACCCCTCCATGGGCTATCGCTTCCCCCACGAGTTCAGCGGAGGCCAGCGCCAGCGCATCGGCGTCGCCCGCGCCCTTGCGGTGCGTCCCAGCCTCATCGTCTGCGACGAGCCGGTATCCGCCTTGGACGTGTCCATTCAGGCCCAGGTCATCAACCTTCTGGAAGACCTGCAAGAGCAGTTCAACCTGACCTACCTGTTCATCGCCCACGACCTCTCAGTCGTTCGGCACATCAGCGATCGTATCGCCGTCATGTACCTGGGCCATGTGATGGAACTGGCGGACCGCACCGAAATCTATGAGAACCCGTTGCATCCGTACACCAAAGCCCTGCTCTCCGCAGTGCCTATCCCTGACCCCGTCATTGAGGCGACCCGCGAGCGCATCATCCTGTCCGGAGACGTACCCAGCCCGCTCCGCCCACCGGTAGGCTGCGTGTTCCATACGCGGTGCCCCATCGCCGTGGAGGAGTGCAAAGCCGCCGTTCCCACCTTCAGAGACGTGGGCAACGAACATTACGTCGCCTGTATCCGCGTATAACCTTCGCGGCTCCAGCAAAGGCCCCCTGCACCCAGGGGGCCTTTGCTTTTTCCCATTTGCCTTGTGGCCCTTCGTAGCCCATGCTAGCATTGCATCATGGAACAACATTTGATTCGTAACTTCTGCATCATCGCTCACGTAGACCACGGCAAGTCTACTCTGGCGGACCGCCTGTTGGAGATCACCCAGACCGTCTCTCGCCGGGCCATGCAAGAGCAATACCTGGACATGATGGACCTGGAGCGCGAGCGGGGCATCACCATCAAGGCCCAGGCCGTGCGCATGGTCTACCACCATCCCCAAGGGCAAGTCTACCAGCTTAACCTCATTGATACCCCAGGCCACGTAGACTTCAGCAACGAGGTCTCCCGCAGCCTCCGCGCCTGTGAGGGCGTACTGCTGGTGGTGGACGCCACCCAGGGCATTCAAGCCCAGACTCTGGCCAACGTGTACGCCGCCCTGGAGCATGACCTGACCATTATCCCGCTGATTAACAAGATTGACCTGCCTGCGGCGCAACCGGAGATGGTCGCCCAAGAACTTCAACATACCTTTGGCTTTAGCCAGGACGAAATCCTGGCCATCTCAGCAAAGGATGGCACAGGGGTTGACCGCGTGTTGGAGCGCATCGTAGAGCGTATTCCTGCGCCCCAGGGCAAGCGGGATGGCCCGCTGCGCGCCCTGGTGTTTGATGCAGCTTATGACTCCTACAAGGGCGTGGTAGCGCATGTCTGCCTCGTGGATGGAAGGGTGGCCGCAAATGACCGTCTCCGTCTTATGGTCTCCGGCACTGACGCCGAAGCCTTGGAGGTGGGGTTCTTTCATCCCCAGTTGACCGAAGCCAAGGGGCTTACTGCAGGGGAGGTCGGCTACATCGCTACGGGGTTGAAGAGCCTGGGCCAGGTGCCCGTGGGCGATACGATAACGCTGCGCAATCGCCCAGCGCAGGCGCCGTTGCCCGGCTACAAGCCCCTGAAACCCATGGTGTTCGCCGGGATGTACCCCTCCGATGGTGAGAGTTATCAGCAGCTTCGCGACGCCTTGGATAAGCTGCAACTGAACGACGGGGCGCTGAGCTTTCAGCCGGAAAGCAGCATTGCCCTGGGATTCGGGTTCCGCTGCGGCTTCCTGGGTTTGCTGCACATGGACATCGTGCAGGAACGGCTGGAACGGGAGTACGGGCTGGACCTGCTGACCACCGCCCCCAGCGTGGGCTATCGCGCCATCCTGACGGACGGCAGCGAGGTGACAGTGAATAACCCCTCGCAAATGCCGGACTCTCAGAACATCAGCCAGGTGCTGGAGCCCTGGCTGCAAGTAGGCATTGTTACACCCAGCCGGTTCATAGGCGCCATGATGGAGCTGGCGACCTCCAGGCGCGGCGAGTTCAAACGCATGGAATACCTGCAAACCGGCGGGCAGGCGACGACCGAGGAAAGCCGGTCTCCGAACAACGACCTCCGCGTGTTACTGGAGTTCCAGTTGCCCCTATCCGAGGTGCTCCTGGACTTCAACGACCAGGTCAAGTCCCGCAGCCAGGGGTATGCCTCTATGGACTACACGCCCCTGGACTACCGGCCCTCGGCGCTGACTAAGCTGGACATCATGGTGAATAACCAGACCGTGGACGCCCTGTCCCTGATTCTGCACCGGGACAGGGCCATCAGCCAGGGACGTGCCCTGGTGGAGAAGCTGAAGGAGCTGATCCCGCGCCAGCTCTTTGAAGTGCCCATCCAGGCCTCGGTGAACGGCAGGATCATCGCCCGGGAGACCGTTCGCGCCATGCGCAAGAACGTCCTGGCCAAATGCTACGGCGGCGACATTACCCGCAAGCGGAAGCTCCTGGAGAAGCAGGCCGAGGGCAAGAAGCGCATGAAGCGCATCGGCCACGTGGAGGTCCCCCAGGAGGCGTTCATGGCGCTGCTGAAGATGGAGCGATAGAAGCAATGATTGCAGGCTTGACTGGAAGGTTGAGAGCAATCATCAAGTCTGGCCTTATACTCCCCGGGTTGGTCGTAGTTTTCCTTGTTCCTGTGTTCCTGGTGCTTCATGAACTGTCCCATGCCGCTGGTTTCTTGGCCCAGGGGTTTAGGACATGCGTCTATCTGAACAGCGCTGTCCCATTTCAAGAAGGCAGGCAAGTTGCTGCTTTGTTAGGAGGGATTCTTGGCCCCTTCTTTACTTTGGCGGTAACACTGAGCGCGCTCGCTATCCATCAGTTCTCAAAGCGTTTTTCTACAGCAACTCTTCTTGTTGCTGTGGCAAATTCACCTCATGCAGCAAGTAGCCTTCTTACTGTACCTATCTTTGCCAGATCCGATGAATACAACTTGGCGGTGCTTTTGCCGCAAACTGAAGCCTTTGTGGACGACCTCACTGCCAGATCAGTAAACTATCCAGAATGGTTATTGCTTGTCCTGGTCTTAGCAGTAATCCCTGTCGCCATAACCTGGTTCCTCATTCATCATGGGAATCCGCTCGGAAGAACCTATCCAGTGAAATGGGCTTATGCCCTATGGGTTGTAGCCGTGCTCAGCGGTGAGGTTTGGCAGTTGCTTTCAATGAAGATGGATTGGAGATTGTGCTTGTAGCTTCTCTTGACCTTACTACAATTCCCTCAGCCATCTCTTGACCTCCGCCGCCGTATCCGTCCTTCGCAGGGCCAGGGAGAGGGAAGCGTGCAGCAGGCCCAAAGGCGTTCCGCAGTCGTAGCGGTCGGCGGCGTAGCGGTAGGCGTAAAGGGGGATGTCGCGGGCAAGGCAACGCGCGATGCCGTCGGTAAGCTGGATCTCGCCGATGGCGCCGGGGCGGGTCTCTGCCAGGGCGTCAAACACCTCCGGCATCAGGATGTAGCGCCCAACGATGCCCAGGTTGGACGGCGCTTGGTCTGCCGGCGGCTTCTCCACCATCCCCTTCAAGCGGTACGTGCGCGGGCCTACGTGCCCCTCGGTGGCAACGTCCACCACGCCGTATGCGGAGATGCGCTCCCTGGCGACTTCCTCCACTGCTACGTAGTTGCCGGGGGCCCGCTCCCAAGCATGGAACATCTGGGCCAGGACAGGCTCTTCGCCCACCAGCAGGTCGTCGGGCAGGATGACGGCAAAAGGCTCGTGGTGGATGGACTCCCGGGCGCAGAGGACGGCGTGGCCCAGCCCAAGCTGCTTGTCTTGGATGGGGTAGCTGAAGGTAAGTTGCTGGGCAAAGGCTTGCAGCTCATCGGCGACGGCATTCATGCCCCTGGCGCGCAGCAAGCGGTCAATCTCCGCGTTCGGCGTAAAGTAGGTCTGCAACGCCTCTTTGCCCGGCGAGGTGACGATGGCAACCTGCCTTATGCCCGCGTCCATAGCCTCTTTAACGACGTAATGGATGGCGGGCCGGTCCACCACGGGCGCAAGCTCCTTTGGCACGGCCTTGGTAAAAGGCAGGAAGCGCGTGCCCAGGCCCGCGGCGGGGATGACGACGGTGCGGATTTGTGCTGTCATGGAGAAGGCCATCCTCCAAAGCCCGAATTGGGCCGAAGTGTCGTCCGTCACATGGGTAGGGGCGGGTTTCAAACCCGCCCCTATGGGATTCAGGTATAGGCAGGCGTGACGGCAAGTCAGGGTCATTCTACAAGCCGCGTTGACACTAGGGAAGGGGCATGGGATGATGAGTTTGGTCGTGCTAAGCGGGGAGTTAGCGGTGCCCTGTACCCGAGATCCGCTTTAGCGGGGCTGAATTCCCCTCCTAGGCTCAGCCCCGGGCCTCTGCCCGCGGTGTTACCGTATGAATGCCAGGCCCTGCGCGGCGGAAACTCGCGAACCCCGCCAGGTCCGGAAGGAAGCAACGGTAAACGGGATCTTCCGTGCGCCGCAGAATTCCTGGTATTTGGTACCCGTCGGGTATGTTCCGGGGTCATAGTCAACGAGGGGTGCACGGCCGTTATTTTGGTGTGAGGGTACCACACCCTAAAGGGTGCGGCTTGGCGGGCAATCTACGCCGCACCCTTTAGGGTGCGGAACAGAGACAAGACGCTTTCATGCCCACCTGCCGGATGTTTCACATTAACCCATTCGGCCCGCATAGCGGGCCGAATGGGTTAATGGGCAATGTAGCCTGGCACTAAAGTGCCAGGCTGACGGGATGTTAACCCCTGACTTTAGTCGGGGGCTGGCGCTATCCCAGGCGAATGTAAACGCAATTTCGTATTGCTTGCTATTATGAAGCCTTTCGCAGTTAACGATGTATCTCCCAAGGCCCGGTTAGAGCGGCTTGGACTCCGGGCCAGCAAAGGGCTGGGCCAAAATTTCTTGGTGGGGCAGGGCGTCGTCCAGACCATCCTGCAGGCGGCCCAGCTTGAAGCGAGTGATGTGGTGGTGGAAGTCGGCCCCGGCTTTGGCGTGTTGACGAAAGAGCTGGCGAAGGCGGCGGGCAAAGTAGTTGCCGTTGAGCTGGATGCAACCCTGGCGGCCTCCCTCCAGGCGGAGCTTGGCGATGCCCCTAACGTCACGGTGATTTCTGCCGATGCCAGAAACGTGGATGTCCGGCAGATCGTCGCCGGCGCTGCGTACAAGCTCGTGGCAAACCTGCCCTATTACGCCGCCAGCCCAATACTTCGCCGCTTTTTGGAATTGGACCATCCGCCCACGGTTGCGGTGGTGATGGTGCAGCGCGAGGTTGCCAAGAATATGACGGCCCAGCCGGGGCAAATGTCCCTGGTATCCGTGGGGGTGCAGGTGTACGGCAAGCCGCGCATCGTCGCCTACGTGCCACCGGGGGCGTTTTACCCGACGCCGAAGGTGACATCTGCCATTGTGCGCATAGACGTGTACCCCAGGCCTGCGGTTGACGTGGCCGATATGCGCGCCTTCTTCGCAGTGGTGCGCGCCGGGTTCAGCGCGCCGCGCAAACAACTGCGCAACGCCTTCGCTGGCGGCCTGGACGTGCCTCCTCAAGAGGCCGAGGCCCTGCTTCGGGAGGCGGGTGTTGACCCGCAGCGGCGGGCCGAGAGCCTGACGCTCAAAGAATGGGGCGAGCTGTACCGCGCAGCCCAGTCCCACGGCTATTCCAAGGACTACAAAGGTGTGACCGATGCTGGCCAAGGCCAAGATTAACCTCTGTTTGGAGGTGCTGGGCAAGCGCGCCGACGGCTATCACGAGGTTGCGACAGTCTTGCACACCATTGGCCTTGGGGATGAACTTACGGTTGTTCGCTCCGGCGAGTTGCGACTTGACTGCCAACCGGAAGTAAGCCCCCCCGAAGACAACCTGGCGCTGCGCGCTGCCAAGCTCCTTCAAGAGATGGCTGGTTGCCGTATGGGGGCCGCTATCACCCTGCGAAAGCGCGTGCCGGCAGCGGCAGGCCTTGGCGGCGGCAGCAGCGACGCTGCAACGACTCTGATGGCATTGAACGATCTGTGGGGCCTGGGTTTACACAAAGCGCGTCTAGCAGAATTGGCGGCGCGTCTTGGGGCCGACGTCCCTTTCTTCTTGCAAGGCGGTTGCGCCCTGGCGGAAGGCATGGGCGAGCTGCTCACGCCTCTGCCGGCGCTTCACGGCTGGTGGGCTGTTTTGCTGTGTCCACCTCTGGAGGTACAAGGCAAGACCGGGCGGCTCTACGGCATGTTGTCGGCGCAGGACTTCAGCGACGGCTCGGCGACACGCAGGTTGGCGGAGCAAATGCGTTCTGGGCACGCTGGACTGTCAGACATCGCCCGGGTAGGCAACGCCTTTGAGCGCGTGGCGAATCGTGCCTTCCCCGGCCTTGCCAACTATCGGAATGCCTTTGAGCAGGCAGGGGCCCCGTTTGTGCGGCTGTCGGGCAGCGGGCCGGCGTTGTTCACGCTGGTTGGCGTCGCAGAGGAAGGCTCGGTGCTGGCTGAAAGGCTGCGTAGCGAAGGGTATCACGTCTATCTTGCAGCTCTGGTATGATTTTGTTAGTGGCGTTTGTTTCTGGGTGTCATTCAATCCCCCGACTTTAGTCGGGGGTAAACCGAAGCCAAACCTGGCACTTTAGTGCCAGGGCACATCAAAACCACTGTGAAGCCAATGAGCTATTTAATGAGCGTCGTTGACGGTAGGAGCAACCCTGGCTACAATGGCGAAAGTTTGGGCCTGAACGGGCCTACGCGCACCCTTGGCGAGCATAGTGCATCTCTGACCAAGGTTAAATCGGTACAAAACAGGACTGCGGATGATCATAGACCTTCACGTTCATACGGTAGTTGGCAGCATAGATAGCAGCTTGCTCCCACAGGAGTTGCTGGATGAAGCGTACCGCGTTGGCCTGCAGGGCGTCTGCTTGACGGAGCACCGGGGCCCGTGGGATAAGTTTGAGTTTGAAAAGTTCAGAAAGCAGCAAGACAACGTCCTGATCATCAATGCGATGGAGGTGGAAAGCAGCGCGGGCCACCTTACCGTCTTTGGGCTGGACAAGTACTATCCCGGCGTCCGCGATCCTTGGACGCTGCGCAAGATTGCCGACCAGATGGGCGGTTACGTCGTATTGGCGCACCCTTTCCGCAACCTGCTGCACAAGCCCCCCTATAACTCCAACAACCTACTGTTCAAGGGCCATAACCCCATGCCTACCACCGTGGAGGAGACGTTGAAGCACCCAGTCTACGACGTGATAGACGCCATAGAAGTGGTCAACGGGGGCACGGCTGATTCGGAGAACTATTTCGCCTGGGAAGTAGCCAAGCGACTGGGGAAGCCCATGATAGGCGGCAGCGATTGCCATTCCACCAATGGCCTTGGCAGGTGCGTCACCGTGTTCCCTGAACAGATCACCAACCAGGAGCAGTTCTTAGCGGCGCTGAGGGCCGGCAAGTTCTATCCCGCCACCGGCCTGCTGGTGGGTGACCTGGTTGCCTTGGAACACTGAGCCTTGTCTTTCCGAATCCTCTCGTTTCGCTAGGGGCGGGCCGAGTAGTGGCCCGTCTTTTTCTGCCTAACGCAGACGTGTGTCTGCCTAGAAAGTCAAATCCACGTGCGTTTGTTCAATGATGCCCTTGAGTCGCCATTGGAGCAGGTGTGCGTTGCCCTAGACCTGGAGACCACCGGCGTAGAGCCGGAAAAGGATGAAATCATAGAGATCGGCGCGGTGCAATTCCGGGGGGATGAGGTACTGGGGACGTTCCAGACCATGGTGAACCCTCGCCGCGCCATCCCAGAGTTCGTGAGGCAACTCACTGGCATTACCCAGCGGGAGGTGGACGCGGCGCCGCCCCTGTCTGCCGTCGCAGGAGATCTGGCAGCCTTCCTGGGGCGCTACCCCATCGTCGGCCACAGCATCGGCTTTGACCTGGCCTTTCTGAGCAGGGCGGGGCTGCCCTTGCCGAATCCTCGCCATGACACTATGGAGCTAGCCTCGGTCCTGTTCCCCAACGCCAAGGGTTACGCGCTGACGGCGCTGGCGGACATGGTGGGCATTACCTATGGCCGGGCGCACCGCGCCGTGGAAGACGCCCGCATGAGCCAGGCATTGTACGTGGCCCTGCTGCGCCGTGCCCTCAAAGAGTCGCCGGACTTGCTCGGCCCCATGCGGGTCGTGGCGGAGCGGTCGCCCTGGGCGATGCGGGGCCTGTTGCGCCAGTTGGAAGAGCAGGCAGCGCGGCAGCAGGCGGGCGCGCCCAGTAGCGTCGGTCTACTTGGGGTGGACTCCACTCGCTTGCGGAACGCGCTTTCCCGGCCTCCTGCGCTGCACGTGAGCACCGAGCAAACAAAGGTTGACCCCCTTGAAATGCGTCGCTTGTTGGGCTCGCGAGGCCCCCTGGCGAAGGCTTTTCCAAGCTATGAGCAGCGGCCACAGCAAGTACACATGGCGGAGCGCGTTGCGCGCTCGTTCAACGAAGAGAAGCACCTGATGGTGGAGGCTGGCACAGGGGTAGGCAAGTCGGTCGCCTATCTGCTGCCTGCCATACTCTATGCAATCAAAAACGGCAAACGAGTCGTCGTCTCCACCAACACCATCACGCTGCAGGAGCAACTGATCTCCAAGGACATCCCGAACTTGGTGTCGGCCTTGTCTCAAGACCCCGAGACGGCGGAGGCGATGGAAGGGTTCCGCTACTCCCAACTCAAAGGCCGGGGGAACTACCTGTGCTACCGGCGCTGGGTGCAGGCTGTCCAGGCGGGAGAGCTTTCCGCTGAAGAGGCGCGCATGGCGTGCAAGGCTATGGTATGGCTGCAAGACACGGGGACCGGCGACCGGGCGGAGATCAACATTCCTGCCAGGGAAGCCTTTGTTTGGGAGCGTTTCTCCGCCGGCGACGCCCAGCGCTGCGACGGACGGGATGGCGTGTGCTTCGTGCGGGCGGCCCGGTCGCGGGCGGACGGAGCGCACCTGGTGGTGGTGAACCACGCACTGCTGCTCACGGACATGGTCGCCGGCAACACCATCATACCTGAGTACGACTTCCTGGTGGTGGATGAAGCGCATCATCTGGAAGAAGAGGCGAGCCGCCAGTTTGGGTTTGAGGTCTCTGCCCAACATGTGGGCCAACTCTCCGGCCGTCTGGGGCAGCAGTTACAGGATATGCGCCTGGCGTTGCAAACCGCCGACATGCTGCCCATGCTGCACCAGCAGTTTGAGGGGGCCATCGCCGAGGCGCAGGCGGCTTCCAGGCGCTTGGAAGACCTTTGGGGGCGCATGGCTACGGTGCTGTCGTCCTTCGTGCAGCGGCATAGACAGGCCGACGAACGGTCGCAGCTACGCATCACCCGGTCAGAACGCAGCCAGCCTGGCTGGTCCGAGGTGGAGGTGCAGTGGGAAGGCTTCAACGAGGCCCTGAAGCTCTTGCAAGGATTGGTTGACCGTCTGGCCGTAGCCCTGGAACCCCTGGATGCGCTTGCTGTGAAAGAGCTGTTGCTGGAGCTGGCGAACTGGCGCGAGCGGTCACTACAGTTGCAGCAACAGGTGGAGGGGTTTGTGGTGAGGGGGGAAGAGCAGATGGTGTACTGGGTGAGCCTAACCGGGCAAGAAGACATGCCGCAGCTGAGCGCTGCGCCCCTGGAAGTGGGGCCATTGCTGAAAGAGCGTTTGTTTGACCAGAAGGCCAGCGTCGTGCTCACCAGCGCGACGCTCAGCGTCGGCGGGAGCACCCAATACCTGGCGGCGCGGCTTGGTCTGACGGAAGGGGAGGAACTGCTGCTTGGGTCGCCCTTTGACTACGAGAAAGCGGCTCTGGTGTTGGTGTGCCCCGACGTGCCCGATCCACGCGACACTTCTTACGGGCAGTCGTTGCAGGATGCGCTCCTACGTGTGGCGCGGGCGTCCAAGGGGGGTGTGCTGGCGCTGTTCACCTCGCACTCCGCGCTGCGGAACATGCGCAGGGCCATCAAGCCGCTGCTGGACGCGGAAGGCATGACAGTGCTGGCGCAGGGGGTGGATGGCTCGCCCCGTCAGTTGGTGGAGCAGGCGCTGGCCAGCCCGAACCTGGTGCTCCTGGGCACGGCCAGCCTTTGGGAAGGCATAGATGTGCCGGGCTACAATCTGCGCGTGGTGGTGGTCACGCGCCTGCCTTTTGACGTGCCTACAGAGCCGCTGTTCGCGGCGCGGTCGGAGCTGATCCAGGACTCCTTTAACCAGTACATGGTGCCACGGGCTGTACTGCGCTTCCGCCAGGGGTTTGGTCGCCTGATCCGCTCCAAAGACGATCGTGGCGTGGTGGTGATTCTGGACAGCCGCGTGCAGAACCGCAGCTATGGCCGCGCCTTTATAAGCGCCCTGCCCAAGTGCACCATCCACCAGTCGCCCATGCGCAACGTGGGCAATGAGGTTGCAACGTGGCTGGGGCGGTAGCGAATGGTAGGGGCACGATATATCGTGCCCCTTGTATAGTAAAGGAGACTTGGTGGGAGGACCGCCGTGCCCCTTGTATAGTAAAGGAGACTTGGTGGGAGGACC
>Ga0209726_10007922_pt1 | contig 11657 bp, 11 predicted proteins | sample Subgrocontami54m_FD_187453 | JGI IMG/M metagenome (GOLD analysis project Ga0209726, IMG submission 187453) | Subsurface groundwater microbial communities from S. Glens Falls, New York, USA - GMW46 contaminated, 5.4 m (SPAdes) (version 3) | ecosystem: Environmental > Aquatic > Deep subsurface >... | reverse complement strand
GAGAAGGTCATGCGCGAGTTCCCGCACAACGAGGTGGCGCCGACCGCGCGCGCTGAAACTCTGCGGGCCATGGGGCGTCATTCGGAAGCCTTGGCCGCGCTGAAGGACGCACTTAGTCGCTTCCCGCACAATGCGTTCGCGCAGAATGCCCGACTTGACCTGCTCTCCTTCCTCGGGCGTTACGACGACTTGGACGCTGACCTGACACAAGCGCCACGGGTGCATTCCGACTGGATCGCGCGCCATATTCTGATCATGGCCAATGTTCGTGGCGGTCGCTTGGTAGAGGCTGCCGCCGCAGCAGAAGCCAGCCTGACGGCATGCCCGTTCCCGGAACAAACAGCCTACTTCCGGACGGCGCTCGCCCTCGCACGCCTCAGCGCCCGGAAACCTGACGAAGCGCTCATTGTGATCAAGGCCCTCGAAAGGCCCGAGACGACCCGGCCCATGCGTGCAAGTCTGCATCTGTTCGAGGCGCAGTGCTTCGGAGCGCTCGGTCGCATCTCCGATGCGGATGACGCCATCCTGCGATGCGGCACGCTTCTGGACAAGGACGACGACGTGCGCGCTCGCTTGGCATGGGAGATCAAGCAGAAGTTCGGCCTTGCGGTTCCGATGTCGGAACCCCCCATGCCCTTCCCGTTGTTGAGCGAGCACGATGTGCTGTTCGAACTGACGGCGCGCGCCTTCAGTCAGGTCGGCGCATCCGCCCACCGCCCGGCGTTGTCGCCACGCCGATAGTTGATGAATACCTTGCCAACCATGTGTGCCTCACCTCTGTCGGCGCGAGATTAGGCAGTCCGACCTTCATCATCTACAACTCTCCTAACCCCAGTTGATGCCCAAGGGCAACGGTTATGGTTGTCGGGCAACGAATCCGGTCAGGATCACACGTCACCGTGCCGAGGCACCGAGAGCGGACGCGAGGAGCCTTGGCCCCAGCGGTGAGCGGTCTGCTGTAGCGGCCGACGGCGGGACCGGCATGCCGCTGCAACGCGATCCTTAATGACTCGTTAACGCGAATCGCGGCATGCCTCCTTGCAGGATATTCCACATGGGGGCGGACATGCGCAGGCTGGGCCTCGGGGCTGCGATACTGGTGATGGCGACGGGCATCGGGAGCGCGGCCAGGGCCGATGGTCCTTACGGCGGTTCCTACGCTTACAGGCCGGCCGATGCGCCTGCCTTCCTCTACGACTGGACCGGCATCTATGCCGGCGGCGTGGCCGGCGGCTCCTACACCAGGTCGGAGTGGAACTACCTGTTCGACAGCCCGCAGCAAACTCAGACCGGCCTTGCCGGCGGCGCCATCGTCGGGCTGCAGAAGCAATGGAGCAACACGGTCCTCGGCGTCGAGGCCGCCTACATCTGGTCCGACTGGGAGCAGACGACGGGGTCCCTTGTCATACCCAATCGGTCGCTCACCAGCGACGTGAGCAACCTGCTGCTGGTGGCCGGCAAGGTCGGCTATGCCTGGCAGAACGCGCTCGCCTTTGCCAAGGGCGGCTATGCGACGGCGGACGTCGATTTCCGCACCAGCCGGACCAACTCTGGCGTCGTGCTCACGACCTCGAGCGGCAGGGAGCATGGCTGGACGGCCGGCGTCGGGCTCGACTACGCGCTGCTGCCCAACATCATCATCGGCCTCGAGTACGACTACGTTCGTCTCAACGCCGGCGGCCGCGATCAGCTCGCCACGCCCGCGGGATTCGCCGGAACCAGCGTCATCGATGCCGGCGTGGACATGCAGATGGTCATGGGGCGGCTGAGCTTCAAATTCGGCCCGAGACCCGCGGAAGGCCCGATCAAGTAGCCCTGCATCTCGGGCGGTCACCACCGCCGGCTCGAGCGCCAGTCTGAGCAGTGGTTGCGCCAAAGTCGCCACAATGGCTCGCCGTAATGCTGCAGCGCCTATCCGCCGGGTGTTGCCTGTTGCACGGTTGCCAGATCCCGCCACGATCCATGGCAGACACGCCGATGCATGCTGGTCAGGGGCTCCACCAACCGTTAGGTTGGCGCGCAATTTGGAGACATTCCGGGATGTTGAGACGATCCGCCTGCGCCATCTCAGCGCTGCTCGCTCTGAGCCTGATCGCTGTCGGCCCCGCCGCGGCCCAGACGGCGCCCGAGCCGGCGCAGCCGGTTGCCGCCTCCGAGCAGCCGCCAGCGCCGTCGACGCCCCCCGCTGCCACCGATCAGCCGCCTGCGCCCACGCCCGTCGTCGCCGAGCCGCCGCCGCCACCACCCGTCGACCCGCTGGTTGCCGAGGTGCGCCGCCTGCTGGGCGAGCCCGCGAAGGGCAATGTCGATCGCGGCGACCGTGGCGCGCTTGCGGCCTTCTACGGCGCCAGCACCAGCCCCCCGCTCTGGGTCACCAATGACGGCTTCACCGCCAAGGCCCGCCATGCCATGGCGGAGGTCCGCAAGGCCGACGACTGGGGGCTGTCCGCGGCCGCCTTCGAGCTGCCCAACCTGGCGCAGGGCGAGAGCGCGCCCGCGGCGCTCGCCGCCGCCGAGATCAAGCTCGGCCTCGCCGTCCTCAAGTACGCGCGCCATGCGCGCGGCGGTCGGCTCGACCCCGCCCAGCTCAGCCGTCACCTCGACCAGAAGCCTCCCCTGCGCGATCCCAAGGTGGTGCTGGAGGCTATGTCCGAGACCGAGACGCCCGGTGACTACTTGCGCGATCTCAATCCCAAGCATGTGCAATTCCAGAAGCTGCGCCAGGCCCTCTTGAAGCTGCGCGCCGGCGGACACGTCTCCAAGCCCGCCGAGCCGGCCCGGGCGCCAGTGGACCTGCGGCTGCCCGATGGGCCGAGCCTCAAGCTCGGCAACCAGCATCCCCATGTCGTCATCCTGCGCCAGCGCCTCGGCCTGCCGATGCCGCGCGGCGCGGAGAGCATCTACGACCTGCAGGTGCAGGATGCGGTCAAGGTGTTCCAGAGCCAGAACAACATCATGACCACCGGCATGCTGACGCCGCGCACGCGTGCGGCGCTCAATGCTGGCGCACGGCAGGAGGGGCCGGTGGCGGCGGCCCCGGCTCCGGTCGGCTCCGAGGTCCAGCGCATCGTTGCCAATATGGAGCGCTGGCGCTGGATGCCCGAGCACCTGGGCGAGCTCAATGTGCAGGACAACATCCCCGAATTCATGACGCGCGTCGTCAAGAAGGGCCAGGTCATCCATTCCGCGAGGATCGTGGTCGGCAAGCCGGACACGCCGACAGCGGTGTTCTCGGCCAACATGCGCTACATCGTGTTCCATCCGGAGTGGGGCGTGCCGGACTCCATCAAGCTCAAGGAGATTGCGCCCTATCTGCGGTCGGGCGGCAGCGGCTTCTTCGGCTTCGGCGGCGGCGACACCTCGATCCTGGAGCGCCAGAGGCTGCGCGTCGTCTACAACGGCCGCACGGTCGATGCCTCGTCGGTGAACTGGGGCTCGGTCGACATCCGGCGCTTCACGTTCATCCAGTCTGCCGGCCCGCACAATGTGCTGGGCGTCGTCAAGTTCCGCTTCCCCAACAAGCACGACATCTACATGCACGACACCCCGCAGCGCGAGCTGCTCGACAAGCCGGTCCGCCTGTTCAGCCATGGCTGCATGCGCGTGCAGAACCCGGGACGCCTGGCCGAGCTGATCCTGGCGGAGGACAAGGGCTGGACCGCCGAGCACGTGCGCGGGCTGCTGGCGACGGGCTACAACAACGAGGTCACGCTTTCGCGCGAGATCCCCGTGCACGTGACCTACTTCACGGCGGTGGTCGGCGAGGACGGCCACGTCGGCTATTTCTCCGATCCCTACGGGCACGACGCGCGCGTGCTGGCGGCGCTGGCCGGCAGGCCGCTGCCCCCCGACATCGGGCCGGGCTCAGCCGGCTCGGACGACGATGCAGTGCGCGAGGCGCGCCGGCCGCAGCGGCAAAAGCAGCAGTCCGCCAACGACTTCTTCTCCGGCCTGTTCGGCAACTGAAGCGCTAGCCGCGGGCGTTCGGTATGTTGGTTGGGTGCCGCAGGCCGCTCGTGCGTGCTCGCGAACCGCAGCTGTGATAAGTGTCCGCTATGACTGAACATCTGACCAGAGCGCTGGCGGAAGCCCAACGTCTTACCGAGCGGGATCAGAAGGATCTTGCGGAAATCGTGCGAGCGTTCGTCGTCGCGCGGACCGGAGAACCTTATCGGCTGTCGCCCGAGGAGGAGGCCGCTGTCGACGAGGGCCTGGCGCAGATCGAGCGTGGGGAATTTGCCTCGGACGAGGCCGTGGAGGCAGTATTGCGCCGGCCTTGGGCATGACGCTCAAGATCAGGCTTTCGCCCCGTGCCCAACACGATCTGGCAAACATCCGCGCCTACATCCACGAACGAAACCCGCGAGCTGCCGAGCGCGTGCGCCTGCGCATAGTCCATACGTTGGATCTGCTATCTGATTTTCCATACCTCGGCCGACGCTCGAGCAAGCGCGGCGTGCTGATGACAAGCGTGCCGAGGTACGGCTACCGGATTTACTATGCTGCCAACGACACGGAGCTGTTGGTCATTCACATTCGGCATCCGGCGCGGCAGGACCCGAAGGTGGGAGAACTCTAACACGTACCCGTTGGCGCCCCCTCTCTTCCCTGCTGGCAGCATCGATTTGGCTGTAAACTCTGGCGCTGGAAGCATGCCGAAACCATCACGCGCCGTCGTTTTCAATCCGCTCGTTGGCGGAGTCGAGATTGTTGGGTAATTTGGCGTGGCCGTGCAAGGCTGGGCATCGAGCCCGCCTGCGGTCAGCACCCGTGGACGCGTGCGCGGCCAGGTTCAGGGAGGACCGATCATGTCACACAAGGATTATTCGACTACGCGGCGGGATTTGCTCAAGCTCGTTGGCGCCGCGGCGCTCGGCGCGGCTATGCCGACGGCGCTGCAGGCGGCGGCGCCGATGCTTGGTGTGCTGCGCCCCTCGGTCCACCGGTTCAAACTCGGCAGCTTCGAGGTCACCAACATCCTCGACGGCTTCCGCATCGCCGACGGCCCGCATCCGATTTACGGCAACAACCAGCCCGTGGAGACCGTACAGGCCTACGCCAAGGAGTACGGGCTGTCGCCGACCAAGCTCGAGACCGTGTTCGTCAACACGGTGGTGAACACGGGCCGCGAGCTGGTGTTGTTCGATACCGGCAACGGCAAGGGCAGAATGCCGACCGCCGGCAATCTCGTCGATGGTCTGGCCGCAGCCGGCTACAAGCCCGAGCAGATCGACATCGTCGTCGTCACGCACGGCCACCCCGACCACATCGGCGGGCTGATGCAGGGCGGCAAGCCGGTCTTTCCGAACGCGCGGTATGTCTTCGGCGAGGTGGAGTTCGACTACTGGAAGAAGGGCGACGTCGGCGATGCGCGCAAGGCCAACCGCGAACAGTTCATGCAGGTGGCGGCGCCGTTCGCCGACAAGGCGACCTTCCTCAAGGGCGAGGGCGAGGTGGTGTCCGGCATTCGCGCCGTTCAGGTCTTCGGACACACGCCGGGCATGCTCGGATTCCACATCGAGAGCGGCGGCCAGCGCGTGCTCAACTGGGCAGACGTGGCCAACAATTCGATCTTTGCAATCCAGCAACCCGACTGGCACGTCTTCTTCGACGCCGACAAGCCGGCGGGCGCCGCCACCCGCAGGCGCATCTTCGACATGGTGTCGAACGAGAAGCTCGCCGTCATCGGCTACCACATGCCGTTCCCGGCGCTCGGCTACGTGGTGAAGATGGGCACCAGCTATCGCTGGCTGCCCGCGAGCTCGCAGTTCCATATCTGACGTTGTGACGCCACCTCGTTGAGCCACCGCCCCTGAGGAACCCCGCAATGATCTACGAGCTTCGCACCTACACCGTAAAGCAAGGCACCGTGGCCGAGGTGGCCAAGAATGCCAGCACCGTGTCGCGCGAGATCCGCAAGGACGACTACGGCAAGCTCGAGGGCTACTGGGTCACGGAGATCGGCCAGCTGAACCAGGTCATGCATCTGTGGAGCTACAAGGACCTGAACGAGCGCGCGCGGCTGAGGGCGGAGCTGGCCAAGAACCAGCGCTGGAATACCGAGTACATCCCGCTGACCCGCCCCAATCTCATGCGCCAGGACATCCGGCTGCTCAACGCCGTGCGGGATCCCGTCGCGCCGGCCAAGACGCCCAACGTCTACGAGCTGCGCACCTACCGCGCCAGGCCGGGTGCCGCCCGCACGTGGATGGACCACTTCACCAAGGCCCTGCCGGTGCGGGAGAAGTATTCCAAGATCGTCGGGCTATGGATGACCGAAGCCGGCCAGCCCAACGAGGTGTGCCACATCTGGGCCTACCCCGACCTCAACGCGCGTGCCGCCATCCGCGCCGAGGTCGCCAAGGACCCCGGCTGGCAGGCGTTCCTCAAGGATGGCGCGGGCCTGCTCGACGAGATGCACTCGACCATCATGCTGCCGGCGGCGCATTCCCCGCTCAAGTAGCGGCGCTACTCAGCTCTTGCAGCCGGTCCGGCCCGAGGGCTCCTCGGTGCGCAGATGGTCCACGCACGCGGTGCGGATGTCTTTCAGCTCCTTGAGCGTGCGGTCGAGGTCGGCGCGCTTCTCCTGCAGGTCCTCGATCGCCGTCTCGATGCGGGCGAGCAGCATCTGCGTCTGCGCGATCTGGGCGGGATCGGCGTCGTAGAGTTTCAGATACTGCGCGATCTCCTCCAGCGTGAAGCCCAAGTTCTTGCCGCGCAGGATCAGCATCAGCCGGGCCCGGTCGCGGCGCGAGTAGGCGCGGGCGACGCCGCGCCGCGCCGGTGCGATCAGCCCCTTGGCCTCGTAGAAGCGGATGGCCCGGGTGGTGATCTCGAGCGCGCTCGCCAACTCGCCGATGGTGTACAGGCGCTCGGCGTCCTCCCCAGATGCGGGAGGACGCCTGTTGCCGCGCCCCGTTGGCGGCCGTGCGCTCATTTGCTCTTGGCTTTCCGGCGCTGCTCCTCCTCGGCCTTCAGCTCCTTCTTGGAGAGCTTGCCGATCATGGTCTTGGGCAGCGCGTCGCGGAACTCGATCTCGGCCGGCATCTCGATCTTGGAGATCTTGGGCTCGAGGTGCTTCCTGATGTCGTCGGCGCTGGCGGTCGAGCCGGCCCTGAGCTTGATGAAGGCCTTCGGCGCCTCGCCGCGGTAGTCGTCCTTGATGCCGATCACCGTGACCTCCTCCACCGCCGGGTGCTCGTAGATGGCTTCCTCGACCCGGCGCGGATAGACGTTGTAGCCCGAGCAGATGATCATGTCCTTGATGCGGTCGACGATGAAGATGAAGCCCTCCTCGTCCATGATGCCGACGTCGCCGGTTCTGAGGTACTCGCCGATGAACTGGTTGGCGGTCTCCTCGGGCTTCTTCCAGTAGCCCTTCATGACCTGCGGGCCCTTGATGCAGATCTCGCCCTTCTCGCCTTGCGGCACTTCCTTCGCCGGGTCGCCGAGGTCGCGCAGCGACACGATCGTGCCCGGCAGCGGCTGGCCGATCGAGCCCTCCTTCACCGGCCCGTTGAGCGGATTGCAGGTGACGCTGGGCGCCGCCTCCGACAGGCCGTAGCCTTCGACCAGCTTGCAGCCGGTGAGCTTCTCGAACTTCTGCTTCACGTCGACCGGCAGCGGCGCGCCGCCCGAGAGGCAGAATTTCAGCGACGAGAGGTCGAAGCTCGCGAGCTTCTTGTGGTTCAGCATGGCGATGAACATGGTCGGCACGCCCGGCATCACCGTCGGCTTGGCCTTGTCGATCAGCTTCATGGCGTCGTCGAGCACGAAGCGCGGCATGATGACGATCTCGGCACCCTGGGCCAGCGCAAAGTTCATCACCGCGGTCATGGCGAACACGTGGAAGAACGGCAGCGCCGCCAGCACGCGCTCCTTGCCGGGCTCGAGATGCGTGGCCCAGGCGGCGCCCTGCAGGCAGTTAACGTAGACGTTGGCATGCGTGAGCATGGCCCCCTTGGGCGTGCCGGTGGTGCCGCCGGTGTACTGCAGCACGGCGACGTCGTCGACGGGATCGATGGCGACGGCCTGATACTTGCCGTTGTTCTTCAAAACGTCGGCGTCGGCGATGACGCTCCCCGCCACCGGCGACTTCGTCGGATGCGCCAGGTCCTTGCCCTTGAACAGCTTGAACAGCACCGACTTGGCCCCCGGCAGCAGCGCCGGGAACGAGGCGACGATGGCGCGCTTGAGCGTGCCGGCCTTCATCAGGCCCTCGACCTTGTCGAACAGCAGCTTGAGGTCGAGGGTGACCATCAGCTCGGTCTCGCTGTCCTTGACCTGGAAGGTCAACTCCTCGAGCGTGTAGAGGGGGTTGTAGTTGACGACCGTGCCGCCGGCTTTCAGCGTGGCGAAATAGTAGACGATGAAGGTCGGGCAGTTGGGCATGAACAGGCCGACCTTGGTGCCCTTCTTCACTCCGAGCTTCTGCAGGCCGGCGGCGGCCCGGTTCACCGTGCGGGAGAGGTCGCGGTAGGTCAGCACCTTGCCCAGGAAGTTGGTGCAGGGGCGGGAGCCGTACTTGGCTGCCGCGTCGTCGAGCAGCTGGTAGAGTGGGGCCGGTGTGATCTTCCGGTGCCAGTCGACGTCTTTGGGATACGCCCTCAGCCACTGGTAGGGAGCCGGCTGGCGGGCATCTGCGGTCGCGGCGGCGTTGAGGGCTGTCACGGCTCATCTCCTCCCAGGGACTTGAAGCCAGAGGCTGACTGGCAGGCGGGACTAAAGCCTCACCTTGTCTTTATGGGTCCGTCGGCTTGCCTGTGGTCCGCCCGCAAACGCCTATTCAACACGCTTTTTTGTCGCCTGGCCAGATCGGTTGCAGGGGCCCGCGGGCGCCATCAAGGCGGCGCCGGGTCGTTAGGGAAGGGTTTTGTTCTCCAGGGTGATCGGCTAGACTAAACGGGCGATTGCGTATATGTCACGGCCTGACTTGCCTTCCGGCGAGCCCGGAGGCGCAGAGGGCTGCACCGACAGCGGTCCCGACATGCCTGGCCAGGCACGGTGGGAGAACGAGATGGACGACGTAGCTACCAAGATCATCGACATTCTCAAGAAGCACATGAAGGAGCCCCGGGACGACATCGGGCTCAATACCGCGCTGACCGACCTCAAGATCGAATCGCTCGACCTGGCGATGATCGTGTTCGACATCGAGGACACGTTCGGCATCGAGATCCCATACAACGCCAACGAGGAAGCGGCCGATTTCAAGACCGTCGGATCGGTAGTGGACCGCGTGCGCGGCCTGATCGAGGGCTCCGGCGCCGCGGCGGCCAAGGCCTGACGGCAGCCGGTCAAATCCTCCTTGCGCCATAGGCGCCTAGACTAAGGGACACAAGGCTCAGATGCAGGGGACCGGCGGACCGCACCGCGTCGTGGTGACGGGCTTGGGTGTTGTCACGCCGATCGGGACGACCGTGCCCGAGTTCTGGGCCGGCTGCCGGCGTGGGCAGCTCGGCGTCACCCCGCTCGACGGCTTTCCCATCGAAGACCTCAAGATCCTGATCGGGGCGCAGATCAGAGACTTCGATCACCGCGCCCGGCTCAAGCATTTCAGGCGTGACAAGATCATCCTGCACGCCGACCGGTACTCGTGGTTTGCCGCCGCGGCGGCAGACGAGGCGGTGCGCCAGTCGGGCCTCGAGGTGCCCTTCAAGGACGGCCATCGGGTGGCCTGTATCGTCGGCTCGGGCGCCGGCGGCCTGCAGACCATGGAGACCTGCTACCGCGACCTGTTCATCCACCACAAGAAGGCCACCCATCCCCTGACGCTGCTGCGGTTCATCGGCTCGTCGGCGGCGGCCCACGTCGGCATCGAGTACGGCGTCAAGGGGCCGACGTTTGCCACCTGCAGCGCCTGCTCGACCGCGGCGCACGCCATCGGCATCGGACGGGACTATATCCGCCATGGCCTGACCGATATCGCCATCGTCGGGGCGACCGAGAGCGTCATCAACTATGGGGTGATGCGGGCCTGGCAGGCCATGCATGTGCTGTCGCCCGAGGGGTGCTTCCCCTTCGCCAAGAGGCGCAACGGCACGGTGCTGGCCGAGGGCGCCGGCATCCTGGTGCTGGAGTCGCTGCACCACGCCAAGATGCGCGGCGCCAAGGTGCTGGCCGAGCTCAGCGGCTTCGGCATGACCTCCGACAGCAAGGACATGGTCAACCCGGACATCGACGGTCCGAGCGAGGCGATGCGGCTGGCGCTGGAGGATGCCGAGCTGGCGCCGACCGACATCGACTACCTCAATGCCCACGGCACGGCCACCACCATCAACGACCGCAACGAGACCAACGCCATCAAGCAGGTGTTCGGCAAGCACGCCTACAACCTGGCCGTGTCCTCGACCAAGTCCATGCACGGCCATCCGCTCGGCGCGGGCGGCGGCATCGAGGCCGTGGCCTGCGTCAAGGCCCTGGAGGAGAACTGGGTGCCGCCGACCATCGGCCTCGACGAGGCGGACCCCGACTGCGACCTCGACTATGTGCCGAACGCCGGGCGCGACAAGCAGGTCACCTACGCCATGTCGAACTCGTTCGCCTTCGGCGGGCTCAACGCGGTGATCGTGTTCGGGCCGCCTCCGGCCTGAGCTGGCGCAGGAGCGCGTCTGTCGCACTGGGCGAGCGCGGTTTGCAGCACAACTCGAGAGGCCCGGATGGCCTATACCCCGCCCCGCCCCGCGAAAGATGCGCCGCCGATCCGCATCAACCTCTATTCCGACACGCAGACCCGCCCCACGCCGGCGATGAAGGAGGCGATGCTGCGCGCCGAGGTCGGCGACGAGCAGCACGGCAACGACCCCACCGTGCACGCGCTGTGCGACCGCGTCGCCGCGTTGCTCGGCAAGGAGGCGGCGGTGTTCCTGCCCTCCGGCACCATGTGCAACGTGATCGCGCTGCGCACCCATTGCCGCGCCGGCGAGGAGGTCGTCGCCCACCAGACGAGCCACATCCTGACCAGCGAGGGCGGCTCCCATGCCGCCCTTACAGGCGTGCAGATCTTCCCGCTTTCAGGCGCACACGGGCGCTTCACTGCCGCCGACGTGCGCGCCGCCATCCGGCCGCGCACGCGCTATGCACCCAAGCAGGCGCTGCTGGAGGTGGAGCAGACCGCCAACATCGGCGGGGGCGCGGTGTGGCCGCTGGCGCAGCTCGACGAGGTCGCCGCCGTCGCCCACGGCGAGGGCTGGGCCACGCACATGGATGGCGCGCGCCTCATGAACGCCCAGGTCGCCAGCGGCGTAGCGGCCAAGGCGATGGCGGGCTCCTACGACTCCGTGTGGCTCGACTTTACCAAGGGGCTCGGCGCGCCGCCGCTGCGCCAGATGGTGCGCCACATCCTGCCGAACGCCATGGGCCCGGTCATCGTCGCCGGCACGATCGACGTGGCGGCCGCGATCATCGCCGAGTCCTCGCTGTCGTTCCTCGGGCTCGGCTTTCCGCCCGACATTCCGAGCTGGGGGCGCATCCTCTTCGACGCCAAGGACAACCTCGACTTCGCCCCGCACTGGGCGCTGTTCGCCGGCGCGGCGATCTTCCTCACGGTGCTGTCGATCAGCTACATCGGCGACGGGCTGCGCGACGCGCTCGATCCGCGCAAAGTCCTTCAGAAGTAGGAGGCCACCCATGGACGAACGGCAGATCCGCGAACTCCT
>Ga0209726_10007913_pt1 | contig 11670 bp, 10 predicted proteins | sample Subgrocontami54m_FD_187453 | JGI IMG/M metagenome (GOLD analysis project Ga0209726, IMG submission 187453) | Subsurface groundwater microbial communities from S. Glens Falls, New York, USA - GMW46 contaminated, 5.4 m (SPAdes) (version 3) | ecosystem: Environmental > Aquatic > Deep subsurface >... | reverse complement strand
TTTGCGCAGGCGATCCTGGTGTTCCGTGGCGGCGCTAATGGGGAGGAGGCGCCGATCCGAGTCATTCAGGGTCCGGACACATTATTGGGTGACAATACCGACCGTGCCGATGTGGATTCGGTGCACAATGAGATTATCGTTCCCAATCGCGAGTCCATCCTTGTTTTTCCTCGTGAAGCCAGCGGGAACGCGGCGCCGATCCGAATTCTTCGCGGTCCCAATACACATATCAGACACGTGCAGGTCCTCGCGGTCGATCCGGTCAACAACTTGATCGTGGCAAACTCCATAGCGGAATTCCGGCCCGGAGCAAAGAGCGAAGCTTTGCTGATCTTTAATCGTACCGATCGTGAGAACGCCGCACCGCGCTCCATCATCGCCGGGTCCAATACCGGCCTTACAAACATCAGTCAACTCCAGGTGCATTCCGCCAAAGGTTGGATTGTGGCCGCCGAAGCCGGCAATTATAATTCGCCGGAGCCGGAAGGAGCCTTTGTGGGCGTCTGGAGCATAAACGATAAAGGAAACGTTCGGGCACGATGGAAAATCAGCGGGACCAAGAGTACGCTGAAGCGGCCCCGAGGTGTTGTATTGGATCCAGAGAACAAGGAACTCATCGTTGCGGATATGCGCCTAAACGCGGTGCTGACTTATTACTTCCCGGAGATCTTCTAGTAGAAGGGGGATGGCGTCGCTCGCTCCGAGACACCACGCCGATCTCACACACCCCGACCCACCCGGCGCAAACGCGGCATGAAATTCCGGGCGCTGCGCCCATGAGGCGAGGTGGCGGGCCGAACCGCCAGCAGAGGCAGACCTCGCCGCATTTATATGAAAATGATTGGAGAAAACCATGAAGCAAAAGTCCGGAGCAAATGGACAGATTTACCGTTTTTTTATTGATGGCAAGCCATACGAGTCACATCAGCAGCTTATCACTGGAGCGCAACTCCGGGAGATGGCCCACATTGGGCCGGAATTCCGCATTTTTCTTGAAATACACCGCGAGGAAAACGAGAAGAACGGCCATCCCACAGACCGCGAAATTCACAATACCTATTCCATCAATCTGGCTGAGCCGGGGGAGGAGAAATTCTACACGCTCCGCCAACCAACGATGGACATTTACTAAGGGATCGAGTGGCCCCGCGATTCGCATCACGGTGACCACAGCACTCAGTCAGAGCACTCCAGGTTATGGGAGTGTCCTCCATGCACTTAGAATCCGGATTTTTCTTTCGATCAGCCCTGATGTTCCGGAGATTCAGCCTCCTCCCGCTTTTACGCGTTGGAGCCATCACCGGGGATTATGCGGCTAAGGACATACTGTGAGGAACAATCCTTCCGCCGCCGCCGGGATGCTTCTGGCGGCATTCTTCTTGACATGCGCCTCTTCCGGCAGTCAGCCTGCAGCCCCTTCCGTCAGCGGCCCTTCGAATACCCGGCCTCCTGGAATCACACTTACGATCAAGAATGCAGAGCCCGAGTCGCCTCTGGACCTCGTCCAGGGCCAGGAGTATGTCTTTGACAGAATCACTCTCTCGGCTGAGAACCGCGCGGTGAGAGATAGCCAGGAAGCGCTCGATTGGCTGCGGAATCAATCCTATTTCCGCGCCCTCAACTGGGACGGCGTCCGTCAGGGCCGCTCCTTTTGGCGCAACTACAAAGAGACGCGCCCGGAGGCGGACATATACTCGCAGCTCTTCGAAGGCGCCCGATGGATGGACTCCTCGAACGCGCTGGAACTCGCGGTGCTCGACGGGCACGGCAAGGCGCTTACAGGTCCATTGCGGCTTTCGAATAAGGATTTTCTAAACCAAGCGAAGCAATGGGACTTCGACATGATCCAGGCGGAGTTCCGCCATGAAGATCTGACGCGGAGCAAAGACCTGAGTTCCGCAAAGACCCGGCACGCCGTCGCCAAAGTGGTCTTTGCCATTCAAAGCAATCTCTCGAAGAAGCTGCGCATACCAAAGGGAGCGGCTTCGCTCAAAATCGTCTGGGACAAGTTGCCCGGCGAGGTATTTCTCGTTCCCATTCGCCCGCTGACCTCGCCTCTTCGTTACGGATTGCGCCTCCAGATAAAGGTCGATCCCGAGAAGGACGTTTATATGCCGGGAGACACCCTACGGACGACCTTCCGCCTGTTAGACGGATCAGGCAAGCCGCTGAAAATTTCGGAGTCCGAGCAAAATGGAATCACCCGGCTGATCACACACCTGGACGGACCGAGGCAGGCCCCCACGTTCTATCACGAGGAGTGGCTGAATGATTTTCGGGGAAAACGATACGCGCATCATTTTCGTTCGCCTGCGCTCGGTATGGAGCGGGACGGCCGGTCGGAGATTATTCCACTGGCAGCGCCTCCGTTGGATTCCACGGGGTCGCAAATCGTAGTGGATCTGCATATTCCTCGCAATCTTCCGCCAGAGGCTTATGGGACGTTTGTGATTGGGGTTCTGTTCGGCAGGGACTATGGCGGCCAGAAGCTGGACGATTCTCTCGAACGGCCGATTCAGGTGGGCATGGTGGAGCCGACACACGTCGAATCGTTCGGTTGTGCTTCCTGCCATGCACCAGGAACGGGAATGGAGATTGGTTTGCTCCTCCCTCCGATGTCCGGCATCGAACGCCTTCGAATCGACCGTTTCGAGGAGTGCGTCTTATGCCATGACAACTCGCGAGACGGCTCGCGCAGGCTCGACAAGTTTCTCCATCTGATTCACCAGAACCGCGACAATTTCCCGGCGTCGAAGAATAACTGCGTGGTGTGCCACCTGACCGCGGCCAGCATTCGCTAGGTGAGCATGGAGGCCTGTTCGCAGTGCCACGAGCGAATTCACGGCGATGAGCGCGGCAAGGCCGCCGAGGCTGAATGCAGGGCCTGCCACTCAGACTACGGCCGAGGCCATATCGTGGCCGGGATCAAGGAACCATCGTAGTTTGAACTTTTGGGTTTCGAGAAGGATAGAGCGTTTCTCTTGTTGCCGTAGAGGGTTGTCAGGGCATGGCTTCAGAGGCTGCTGAAAAATTCACTCGCGTGAGCTGCGGATTGTTTCTGCGCTCACTTTTTTCGGGTTTTGCCGCGGTTGGGCATCCGATTGGGGGTCTCGGGAGGGTCTATTTTCGCCCGCCAGAGACACTTCTCCCTGCGCTTACTGCGCCGGAATCAACTTCGCCATCCGCACCAGATTTGGTGATCGGAAGGAACTGGCCGATCCAGATTGACGTAAGGGAACATCGCTTCTGGTTGGCGTGCCTTTTCCGCAGGCGCTCGCCCGATCGTTGTTGCTGCCCGGCGAAGAGGAGTGCGGAGAGGAGTGCAAAGAGCCCAAAACTCACTCTGTACCTAATACAGGAATCCAGGATTGCTGCCGGTTGGCCCGAAGTTTCGGTACCAGGGATATAAAATTTTGGTCTCCTCACTTAGAATGATCAGTATGGAATTGCTCTCAGAAAGGGGAATCCGCGACTTCAGGATCCGCGGGAACTACTTTAACCGGCGCAGCCTGCTGTCCCGAGGAAGCCTGCGTTCCTTGAGGAAAGAAACGCAAGTCCCGAACCGGCCCGGATATTCTCCACCCGTGGTGGAGTTTGAACTGCACGGCGGTGCGTCCGCCAACCTCAGTGTCAGGGAAATCGATGTTCCGCTCCTTTGCCAGGATGATTTTGAGAGTGCGAATCGGTACCTGGCGATGATTCTGAATGCCCGTCGGGGTGATCCCAAAGCCGCCAAGGATCTGTCGTTCGCCGCGCAAGAACACCCCTGGTATTTCGGTGGGGGACTGGAGAAGCTGCAGACGACCGAAAGCCGATTCATAGTCCCTTCCACGAGCTGCGAAACCCACTCGGAGCGAAGCATCAGTCAAAAAGGGTTCATCCTCCTGAAGCTGACCCAATTGGGCTATCCGGTGCCGGATTTCGTGGTCCTTACATCGGATGCTTACGAGGATCGCGAGCAGCACCTCGAAGAGTACCTCGCGGACGCCATCGGGCAACTCGAGGTCCTCACCATGCAAGGCCTGGGTGACGCCAAGGACCCTCTCGTATTTGCGATCCGTTGCGCAACGGCTCACTACATTCCGGGCGTCATGGACACCTATCTCAACGTGGGCGTGACGGAAAGCACGTTGCCTTGCCTGGAAAAAATCTACGGTTCCGTTGTCGCCCGCAAGATGTTCCTGAACAACCTGAGAAACCTCTGCAACTCTTTGGACGTGGAGGACTATGCTGCGATTGTCAGTGCCGTCAAGTCGGATCTTCCGCCCGATGAAATCGGGCGGTTGATAGACGAATTATCGGAAATCGTCCGGAAAACGGACTGCCGGCTCCTGGAGGATCCTTTTTTTCAAGCCGCGTTTTTTGCGAGACAGGCCTATAAACATTATGAAGAAAATCAAGACTTGGTGCTAACGCTGTGCCGGGGAACGGAAATTTATCCCAGTCTGATTCTGCAGAAAATGGTTTGTACGGTTCGACACGAGAACGCCTATGCCGGTGTCATTTCCAGCCGTCATACCCAGACGGGACTGGGCATCGAGCTCCAGACTGCCCGCAATATCTTCGGCGAGGAAATGATGACGGGAACGGCGGAGATCGAATCCACCGTTTTCGAGGACAGAGCGGCCATTCAGGACGTCTTTCCGGCCGTGTTCCATTTCGTCCCGCATCTCACGGAGCTGGAGAAAGAGTTTGAATCCCCGGTGACGATTGAGTTCGCCGTCGAAGCGACAAAAAGGAGCCAGTGGTTTGCGCTACTGCAACTGAATGAGACGGGGATGGCGGGCCGGGCCGCCGTCATGTCGGTAATGGACCTGCACAAGTCGGGAGCGATATCGCGCAAACGCGTGACCGAACTCATCCGGCCCTACCATATTCGGCAGCTTACGAGCGACACCATCGACCAGGAGGCGTATAACGTCCTTAACAGCTTCTGCTCCGGCGTAGCCGTGCTGCCCAGATCCGCAGTCTCGGCCCGTGTTTATTTCACGGGCGATGCCGCTTTGAAAGCAAAAAGGCAAGGAGAAAAGGCGTGCCTTTGCAAAAAGACCTTTCTGCCTACCGACACCGTGGTCATGCGTGAAATGGATGCCATCATCAGCCTAACCTCCGCCGCCGTCCATGTGGTCACGATCTGCCAGAGCTTAGGGATACCCGCCCTCCTGAATCTTGAGAAAAATGGCGTGACGCTGCAGCCCAGCGGCAGGCTCGTCAACTCCTCGGGAAGGGAAATCAAGGAAGGCGATTGGATCACCATTTCTTCCAGGAGAAGGGCTATTTACGAGGGAAAGGGAAAGTTCAAACCCGCCAGGCTTTTGCGGTATATGAGGGGAGAGCCTGTCCAGTTCGAAGGGGAAGAGAAGAATATTTTCGATTCGATCGCTTACGCTTACCGCTATTACCTTCAACTGATTCGTGGTCTCCAAGTCGAGCAGATCTCCACGCTCAACGAAGTGACGCGGCTGGTGAACTTCGAGCTCGGAGGGGAGTCGGAAGAGGCTAAGCGGCTTGTCAACGGCTGGTTCGACGACCGCGAGGTTCTTTACATGGAAGAGGTCCTCAAGAGCGATATCGGCGACCACCTGGGGCAAAGCAGGGTTTTCGACATGCTCACTCTGGACCGCAAGATCCGATTCTTTAAGAGGTCGATCGAAAAATGTTCCCGCGAACATATCTCCGGTTACGAGGCGGGCGCCTTTATGCTGGGCCGATTCTTATCCTTGCGCTACCCGGTCGCTTTCTGGAAGTGCTACAGCCCGTCGGAAGTGGGACTTCTGGTGAACGAGTGGGTTCTGTTTGAAAAGTACATGCAGGTTCTGCACAACGTGGGAGAGAGGAAGGTCCTGCAGTCACGAAAAAAGATTTTGAAGGACGGGCTCGACAATCTTTACCTTCACCCCGGCAACGTGATGGGGCTCATCACCCTGAAATTGAGCGGAGTGGGGCTAAACGAGGCCGAAAAATCCTTGCCCGCTTGGAGCGATCCCCAGTCTCTGAAGGTGTTGGAATTGCTCCAGCAGCCCTACAAGGTCTTCTATAATTTCGATGCCGCATGGTCGGTCGGAGAGCTCGAGAAGATCTGTCGCGAAGAAGATCTGGCAATGCCAGGGCCGGAGGCCACATAATCGGATTTCAATGACGGAGGTGCAGCGATGGCGCGCATCGTTGACATGCACAAAAAATGGATGAAGCAGCCGAAGTACCGGAAAGCTTACGAGGCGCTTGAGGAAGAGTTCGTCCTGGCTTCGGCCGTAATTGACGTGCGGAACCGCGCCGGCCTTACGCAAGAAAAGCGTCGGCCACATAGTACGGCGCCAAGCTCTTCTGTTTAACCGCAAAACCTTCCGAATGCTTCGCTCTCTAGGAATTTCGAGAAGCCGCTGCCATGAAACGACAGTTCAAGCTCCATCGACGCCAAACTTGGAACACGGGAACTCATCCTTTTGAAAACTTCTCGTGCTTCTCTCTTGCTGTCGCTGACGATTTCCAAGCAACTGCCATTTGGAATTGACCGGAGGAGTTCGACCACATCGCCGTCACGGCCACTGAAACCAATCAGGAGAAACTTTCCGCAAGCCTGAAGAACTGTTTTCGCTTGATCGACCTGGTCTTGGGGGCACACGAACTCCTTCGGCCTGTCCGTAGGGATTACGAGCTGCGGGTATAAATAACCATCCGGCCCGTCGCCCGGGATTTCGAATGTATGATGGTGTCTGTGCCAATTGACGACTACGAGTTCGGAAGAAAAGATGGGCATTTTTTCTAGCTGGGTTGGGAGGAACGATCCGTAACTCGCCCTTGGACAGTCTTTTAGAACCTTCGCCCAGTTAACAGAGCCATGCGGCTTCACGAACAGCCATTTCTTAGATTTCGGAGCGTAAGAACCCAAAGTATCAAATTCATGTCGGTCATAGTTCGTCAAAGCATCTTCCAGAAAGAGGTCGTAGTTCAAGTTGATGAACATGATTCTTTCGAACGAAGACTCCAGAACGCACCTCACTAGCGTGTCAAATTTCGAGCTTCCTTGGTAATAATCTTGGCTAATAGTCCAGAATAAGTGGCGGATATATAAGGGTACCTGGAGAGGCCAATACGCCTGATTCCGCTCAGCAGACTCGAGCAAATCACGAAATAATTCCTCGAAGTTTCCGTTTTTTGCGAGTTTCGTGCGAAGTTCGTCCAGGCGCGCTGTCACCAATGGATACCAGTTCAGAATTCCGTCGAATCGTTGGGCAAAGATTTCCCTTGCCAGCGGTGGACGCCACTGAACGTTAACTTGATTCGCCGTCGTGCGGTCCGCGCAATCATACGAGGCACCGGCCCCTAGGATGATGGTTAGCGTGTTGGTTTGGGCTTCCATTCTTGGTGAAGCTATCAAAATGCATTGCAGGGCTCGATCCTTGTCCCCTGCTTTCAATCAATCAGCGCGCAGCATAGTCCTGCAAGGAAAGTGTAAAGGATTTGATCGACAAGTTTGGGATCGCCATAATGGAGCTGGTAGCCACGGTGAGTGCTTTTCTCGCCGTGGGCTTTTTCCGCGGATTTACAAACCCACGGCAAATTCAAACTGCGACTTTACCGTGGCTACCTCGCCTTCTACTCCCGTCTAGTCGGTAAGACGGAGAAGTGGCGCTGTCGGGCGGTCTCTCGATGGCCACGAGGTCACCGGAATACGTGAGCGTACTTCTGAAACGGTCGAATTAGCGGCCTCGCGTCCCGCTGGGATCACCTCCTACTTGATCCCGTAAAGATAATCGCGGTCAATTACCGGTTCCATCTCCCGAAGCACCTCGGGAAGTTCTACTCCCTCTCTTGCGGCAACCAGGCGCCCGAGCGCAAGGGAGAGCGAGAGCACCGCATTCATGCCGAGATTGGCCTTTCGTTGCATGATTGCGATCTTCTCGTCCGGAGATGCGTTGCGGTCGATCTTACCTCGTTTGACAGCCAGATCCAGCTCGAGCAGCAGCAGCTCCCGGTCGATGTCGGTCAGGGTACCCAACGTCGAGATCTTCTGCCCCAGGAAGCGAGGAGCCAGTACCTCCTTTACGTTCGCCACCGCGTTGAGGCACCCCTTGCCGCCGTAGCGCTTGGCCCGCATCCAAAGGTCTGCCAGTTCGGGATTCTCGCCGGCGAGGGTGTCGGCCTTCACGTTATCCGCGAAGCGGTAGGTTTTCTCTTTTTCCTTAAAGACGAAAAACTTCGCAAATTTCCGCGTTAGCGGATTCGCCTCGATGATGCTGTCAACCAGGTGGATGGCCTCATCGGTCCCGGCAGAGGTCCCTAGGGGCGTCGCAGCGGAGAATTTCATCCCGTTGTCGAGCATCACCACGACTCCCACGGTCGGCACCCCCGCATTGGTGGGCTCTTCGTGCGCGGAGATGTCGGCGATGACCAGATCGGAGTCGAGCTTCCGAGTGATCTTGGTTTCCTTCTGGGCCAGTTCAATGAGTTCGACGATCCTGCTGTACTTGACCAGCCGTTCCGTGTTGCTCCCGCCTCCGCATTTCAGGCCCAGCGCGCCCACTGCGAAACTGATATCGGCCTCCATCACCTCATTGGGAGATTTGGAACGGTGAGAGACCACCAAAGAAAGCCCCAGCTCCTTCGCCGTGCGGGTCGCCAGAAGCGTCTCACTCAGCGTGCCAATCTGGTTTGCCTTGATGAGGGCCGTATTGATGAGCCCTTCCTCCGCGCATTTGCGGATAGTGGAATCCTTGGTCGTGACCAGATCATCCCCGATGATCAGGATCTCCTCATCGAGGCATTTCATCAGTTTCTTCCATCCCTCGTGGTCGTCTTCCGCGAAGGGGTCCTCGAGAGAAACGATGGGATACTCCCGGATCCAGCGAACGTATAGTTCGACCAGTTCGTCGGTGGTCATCACCTTGGGATCCTCGGCTCTCCAGAATAGATACTGGCCCACGGAGTCCTTTTCTCCGGTCTTCTCCCTATAAGCGTTACTGAGCTCACTGGCTGCGGAATCGATCGCGAGGACAACATCGCGGTCGGGGACGAAGCCGCATTCCTCGATGGCCTGGACGGCAACCCGAAGCGCCCGCTCCTCCGGGAGGATGTCGCCTTTTTGCTTGGTGTAGGAGGCCACGATGCCTCCCTCCAGGCCGACGCCCACAAAATTGAGCCCTTCGGAGTCCTGGATGATCTGGATGGCCCTGCTTTGGAGGAGGTTGGTGACGCGTTGGGCCTCGATGTAATCCATGGCCGTCAGCGGAAGGAACATGAACTCCTGGAAGCTCAGATTGCCTCCCATTTCCTCCGTGTGACGGCCGCCCATGATGGAGTTCCGGAACTCCCAGGGGGCGAACACAATCTTTCCGTCAGCGAGCTCCACTTCCTGAAGTCTATGAAGCCGAAGCTTGCGTCTCAGGTCGGACGGCTTGCCGGAACGCAATTTATTATCCACTTGGGCCGGTTCTGCAGCCTTCGCCTCCGCCGCTCTGGAAGCCGCCTCCTCTTGCCTCTCCCGAAACGCCTTGTATTTCCCAGGGTCGGCAATCAGAAAATCGAAGAGGGCGACCACTCCAATGGTGACGAGGAGCCTTCCCGCATAGACCGCCCCGGGAATCGCGGTGTAGAATCCCAGCAGAATCAGAATGATTCCCGGCGGAAGCGAGAATCCGGCAAGAACCATGCTCGCCTTTGGTCCCGCGGCGGAGACCGCCAAGTTTTGAGTCTTGACGCTGGGGTGGTAGTTCCCCCCCTCCTTGGTTACTCCCTGAAATGCTCCGTAAGGGATCTTCGAGAACATCTCCAGATACCAGAGCCATCGGCCCAATGCACCTTGGCTCAGCTTTTCCTGAGCGGGGGCGGCAAGCTCCGGCCTCAGATTATTCGTCTTGACCGCTGCTAAATAGTGCCCGATTTCGTGAATGGCAATATTGACATGCCAGGCTGCATACCACATCAGGCTGGAGATTAAGACCTCCGCGCTGAAGAACATCTCGCGGATCACGTCAAACCTTGATGCCACACCGGGAGAGATGCTCAGCAGGGAACTAAGGAAGGCGGCATGGAAGGAAACCAGCTTGTGGTTAGCGATGATCCAGCCGCGATCGAGACGCGGCGTATCGCCCTCCTGGGGAATCAATGTCTGTAACAGGTTTCTAAAAATGTCCATGAAGATTTTCTCTGAGAATAAGAAGATAATGATGGCGATAATGATCGGACAGATTGTGTGAGACTCAACGCAAGGATTGCCTATTCCAACGGAATCAATTAGATGATCCGCTTGTAGTCAGGGGCATATTATACTCTGAATTTCCCATTTCAGAAACCGGCCGTAACAGCCTTGGAGGTATCAAGTGATGGAATACATCGTCAAGATCGTCGTGTCCGCCCTAATCGTTGCTGGCGTTTCTGAATTAGCTAGAAGGTTCACACTGCTGGCGGCGATCTCGGCTTCTCTTCCTTTGACCTCGATTTTGGCGCTGATATGGCTTTACAGGGATACGAAAGATGTGCAGAAGATTTGCAGTCTATCGACTGGAATATTTTGGGCGGCCACCATCGGATTGACTGAGATGACTGCAAACTGCTAGGCTCTGTATGCTATGCGTTGGTCCTGCACCATTGTCAGTCTGCTTGCGCTCCTTTGGGGCTTTGTGCAGGCGCCGTTCGACCATGTTCATGCCCATATTCATGCCGATGATCTGGATCATATCCATGGATCTGGCATCTCGGGATCTGGCATCTCGCACGTTCATTTGCGGAGCGAGTCCTCCGACGCGCGCACGAGCCTGAAGGCTCATACAGCGGACGATAGCGCAGTAGACGTGGCTTGGAGTATCTGCGCCTCTTCGGCGAATTTCTTCCACATGGACCTGGAAGCGGTGGGCCAATTCCTGCCGGCTGTCGAGTTGGTTCCGAGCGCTACGATTCTTTCCTGCCGGTTGCACAGCCACGATCCGCCTGTTCTAGCATCCTTAATTCCCCGCGCTCCTCCCGCCTAGAGCCTTTCCTGATAGGTGCACTTATTTGTGTGCCTGCATCCGTCTGCCTCTGTTTCATTTCATTCTCAGCGGAAAGGCCCCAATCTATGCCTAGTTGGATACGCTGCCTTGCCTTGGCGTTGGTCAGTACGTTGGCGATGCCGTTGTGTTGGGCACAGGAATGGTCCGAAGCTCAAATCATTGAGCAGTTTCAGGCGCTCAGTCCGCAAGCCCGAGAGGCGCGAGCCTTAGTTGCCGTAGCACAGGCCGAAGCGCGTGCGCGGACGGTTTATTCGAATCCCTCCGTCAGTTACTCGCGAGAAGGCGCCGGCTTCACCGAGTTTTTCCAGGCCACGCAGACGCTTCCCATCAGCGGACATCTGCGTTACCTCAGAAATGCAGGTACCGCTGCGGTGGCGGTAGCCGATGCAAACCGCGAGGCGCTTCTCTGGTCTTTGCGGAGCGATTTGCGCCTTGCCTTTTATCAGATGCTCGCTGCGCAAGAGCGTGTCCGCCTGCTGACCGCGAGCATTGGCGAAATGGACCGGCTGATTCGCGTGCTTCGCCATAGAGAAGACGAGGGCGAGGGATCGCGGTATGACCGCATGCGCGCGGAACGTGAAGCTGCTGAGCTGCGCACCGATTTGTCGGGTGCACAGGCTCGGGTCGCGTCGGCGAGCGCTCAGTTGGCAGGCTTTCTTCCAGAGAATGCCGTGGTTGGTGA
>Ga0209726_10007905_pt1 | contig 11681 bp, 15 predicted proteins | sample Subgrocontami54m_FD_187453 | JGI IMG/M metagenome (GOLD analysis project Ga0209726, IMG submission 187453) | Subsurface groundwater microbial communities from S. Glens Falls, New York, USA - GMW46 contaminated, 5.4 m (SPAdes) (version 3) | ecosystem: Environmental > Aquatic > Deep subsurface >... | reverse complement strand
GCTGCGTGTACCTGGCATGGAAAGTCGGCCCGGGAAAGATCCCGTCGTGGCCCCAGATCGTGCTCGGCGGCAAGTCACGATGAAAGCTGTGCAGCGCCTCTCGCGTATGGATTTCGTAGTAGGCGGTGGGCTGGAACCGATCCCAGCCCTGGTGGGGAACGCTGCGCACCTCGCCCGCCGCGACGTTGGGCTCCTTTTGCGGCAAGGGCGATATTGACGGGTTCGGCTGCTTCACCGGCGCAATGGGCAGTTCCTCGATCCACGGCCTGGTAGGGGGACTGACGCGATCCAGGCCCTGCGCGTGCGCCTGGTGCGAAAACCCCTTTCCGGCAAGGAACGCCCCGGTTCCTGACACGAGTCCCAGACTGATGAGTTCGCGGCGCGAAAGTCTGGCTTGCTGGAGCTCGCGCACGAAGTTGATATAGTTATCGGCGGGTCGGCGTGACATATGGCAATCCTTCGCCAAAAAAGGAAAACGATAGTACCGACGGCAGAAATCCTCTTCCTGGAGAATCAACGCCTCAGGATAAACACTGTAGTGAGACGGGCGGGCAAGGTCTATCCGGTAATTAACTGAATCGGATTGCGGTAGATACCCGGGTCTCGTGGAGCTTGAAGCGCGGGCGACAAACGCTGTTTTCGTGCGGTCCAATGCCGCCGCAACATTCTGCGCGCGTCAGCCGGCAGAGATTTGCGCCGAAAGCGCCATGCGCGCAGGCGTCGCGCCTATCGACGCGCTGTCGCAAAAGTTCGATCCGTTCTTTCACATTTTGCCGCATGCAGACTCGGCTGGTTTGGCGCGCCGTCTCACCTGGTTGGCGCTCACGCGCACAAAGCGTTGCAAATGGGCTCTCTGGCGCGTGTGCGCGAACAGGCACTGTGCCCGCACATGATTGAATAATCGAATGCCGATGAATGTTCGAGGAATGTCATCGCAGTCAATGGCGAGCCTCGTCACTGCGCAAGCTGAAACGCTGGAGCCATGCGTTGCTGCTCTGGGACCGACAAATTTAGATGCGCTGCGATCCTGGGCCATTGCGCTACGACGGCCTTGCAGCGTTCGATGATCCCGCGCGCGTCGGCCATCGAAACGCGAAAGTACGGCGCTACCGAATAAGCGAGTTCGAGGTCCATCGCATTGTCGGCTTCGCTGATGTTGAGCTTCAGGCCCTGCGAACCCGGTACCGGATTCATGTCGTATGCGCCTGACAGGCGCCACCCGCGGCCGGGGACCAGGATGAAGCCATGATTGCGCAGATGGTCGTCGGTGTTGGAGACGAGTAAATTGAATACGATGCGCGACCACAGTTCGCGCAAATCGGCGTCGGTCTGCGCGCCGTGATCGATCAGTACGCGTGCAATCTCCAGATAGCTCGCACCGGTCGATGCGTCGTCGCCATCCGCTCGGCCGGTGAGCGTCATGGCCGATGCGAAATGCAGGCGTCGGCCGGCCGGCGTGCGGTCGAAGCGTTGCACCAGAAATGTATGATGGCGATTCGCGAACCGGCGCGCGATGCTTTGCGGCACTTGCAGTGCGCAGCTTCTCGCGAGCGTATGCAGAACCAGCTCCCAGGCCCCCATGTCGTTCTCGTCGCGCACACTGGGAAATTTTGCGATCCACAGGTGTCCATCAGGGTCGACTACGCTCGCCTTGGGCCGAGCGCCGCCGAGCGAGCCGCCTGGTGCAATCAGCATGCGCAGCCATTCACCGCCCTGCTCGGCGGTATTGTCCTCGTCTCGTTCCAACGCGAGGCTTGCCGCTTCAAGCTCGCGCAGTTGCACGAACGGCGGCGCGGCCACGCCATGTCGATTGTCGAGGAAATCGCCTGCGTCGTCCCGTCGGAATCGCAGCGCGCCTACTCGGTACACGTCGTGCACACCCAGCAGATAGTCGGATTCAGTGAGTCGCACGGCACGGTCCACCAGCCCTGCCCGCTGCTCGCGCTCCAGACGGCGCTGCATGAGGAGTCGCCCCCAGCGATCCGGGCTTGCATCGGCGAAAACGCCAAACGTTTCCATGCCTTGTGCCGGGTGCTGACGACCCTCGAACAACCCAAGCCTGGCATCAAGCCGCAAGTTGACTAAGGAGGGATTCTCGAGTGCTGTACGGTCGAACTCGTATTCGAGCACTTCGCGGCCAGAGGCGCGGTGCGCGTGAAACAGACCGAGGCGCAGTGGATCGGATAGACTTTCCCAATCGGCATATACCGCGATGGTGACGGTGGCGCGACCTGCCATGGACTCAGCGTTTCTTCTTTCGGGTCACGGATGCGGTGCGGTCGATCAGACCCGCCAGCGCCTGCGAACTTGCAAAGCCGCCCTTATCGATCCACGCCTTGGTGTCATTGGCCGGCTTGAGGGTCTTTCCGATCTGCTTTGCTGAGCGTTCGAGACGTGCCAGAACCTCGCGCATTTGCTCGGACGGTAACGCATACAGAGCTTTGCGCAGTTGCTCAACCGGGAGCGACTCAAGTGTCTTGCGCATCCGTTCGCTCGGCAGTGATTCGATCAATTTGCGCAGGTGCGCCTGGGGCGATGACTCAATCATGCGGTGCCACGGCGCCACCGGCCCAGTTTCAAGGATCCGCTGTATCTGCGCCGACGCAGTGGAGGACAGGGAGCGCCTGGGGACGCTCACGGGTGATTTGCCCTGCGCTGGCAATCGGGCGTCTTGCAGTTCTCGCCCCAATGGGTCGGCTTGCCCAAGCAGATCGAGATCCTTTTCGATGCCCAGCACTTGCATCACCGCGAGATAGGCGCCCACAGTAACGCCCACCCCGCCCCGCTCTAGGCTGCGCAGGGTCATGGGGGACATGCCGGCGCGCGCCGCCACTTGCTTGGCAGGCAGGCGCCGGCGCAGCCGGGCCAGGCGTAACCGCTCGCCAAACTGGTGCAGCAGCTTTTCGGTGGACGGCAGGAGGGGGGCGGTTTTCTTAGCCATGGTGAAATTATTTTAGCATATATTATGAACAATAGCCATAATAATAGCTCGTTTTGGGTTGAGGCCTTAAGAAGGATATACTAATATTTTGGCACTTCTAGGGCTAAACAGCCACAATTCAACCACTCGTTCCTGTCTGCGCTTCTCAAAGCCGCGCCGGGGCACCGATGTGGACGACGTAGCAAGAACGCTCGCCCATCGTGATTCAGGCGAGCTAGCAGTTCGGCAATCAGGCGCTCCCGTGCCGACAGCAGAACCTTCAGTTTCACGGGTCTGCGGTCATTCCCGGAAACGTGTTGTCGCAGTCGGCGGAAATATCCCGAAGGCTTGGATAAAGCACCTCGTGAATTTGCCGGTTGTGACACGCGAGCTAGGCCACGAAACTGCGCCGGATTCCCGGCGTGATCCCCGCGTGACGAAAGAGTTGCAATACGTCGAATAGGTCCCGCGGATGTTGTCGGTCCAGGGCGGCAGTACGTAACCACCCGAAAACCACTCCGCGTCCAGCGTAGATTGACTGCCCACACTATCGATAACATGAGGACGACAACGCAGCAGCGCAGTCGGTTCGTGGACTGACCTCAGATTTCCCGGACGGTGTCTGACGAATTTCCAGCCCAGGTCGATTGCGGCGAGTTGGAACCCCTTAGCTACCCCTGAGCTTGACGTATGTCATTCACAGGAATAAAGTGACATATATGGAAAAGACCCAGGTTTACCTACGCAAGGAAGAGCTCGACGCCCTGCGCAAGGCCGCGGCGCGCTCGGGACGCAGCGTCGCCGAGCTTGTCCGTGACGCAATCCGCAAGGTCGTGCTCAAGCCGCAGGCAGCCGGGCCCGTTGCTATCTGGGACGGCGAGCCCAAGCGGCCGTCGATCGACCACGACAGTGTTCACGACGAACCCTGATGCGGCAGAGGGAGGCTGTTTTCGTCGACAGTGGGGCATGGATCGCGCTTGCGCTGTCACGAGACCCCCTGCATGCTCAGGCGCGAGAACAATGGGACGTGTTGCACGGAGCGGCCGCGAAGCTTCACACCTCCGTTCCCGTCGTGATCGAGACGTTCACGTTTCTTGATCGCAATGCCAACCGGGACGTAGCCCTGGCATGGAAGGACTCGATCTATAAGCCCGGCACCGTCAAGATTCTTCCCTGCGAGCTTCGCGATCTCGATCACTCCTGGGAGTACTTTCGGCGCCCCGACCTGCATAAACTCTCAGCCGTCGACGCAACCAGCTTCACTATCATGAAGCGCGCACGCATCCGGCTCGCCTTCTGCTTCGATCACCATTTCTCCGTCGTCGGATTCAGATTAGTGGCGTAGCCGCTATGAAAGGGACGGCGGCCGGCGCCTCCAAACAACCCTACCTGAACGACCCTGTTTGAGCTGCGTACTGCGCAGGGCCAATTCCCCATCGCCGGGCGGCGAACGTCCGTGCGTGCTGCAATGTCGCGGTAAAGGCTGCGACGACCATGCTGTTCATGGTGAGTTCGATCACGATACTGGTCGCCGCGACTCCGGTTTTCGCCGAGGCCAATGCCGCCGCCAGCCATACGAGATCGCCATAGAAGTACGGTACGACACCGGGCGTATTGTCGTAAAGCCACATACGGAAACGACTCCGGGCGTAGTCGCTAGCGTCGAAATAGATCGAGCTCCCTCTGCCCTGCGAACACGCTTGGCGGAGCGGCTATTGTTTGGAAGCCGAAATCAATCCGGACACACCGCCTCACGCTGTGTTGCGCGAATCTATCAAAGCAGGCGCTGAACAAATCGGCGTACTGGATCGAAGTACTTGAGATGAATGAGGTACGCCTCATGGACAGCCTGGCCGGCAACGCGCGTGAACCGGCTCTTCGCGGTCGGGCTGCTGCCGGCCCGCCTGCAGGCGCAGTACGGATTCACATGGACCACGCGCGATGAGCAGGCACTCCGGCGATGGACGCGGCTCCTTAGCGCCTTGCGGCGTTCAACACCGGACGCGCACGCAACCTGGAGGGAATCGCGCACGGATCAATCAAAGCCCGCAGCGTGAAAGGCCAGATCGAATACCGTCCCTCGTTTGTCCAATAACGCGCGAAAATAATACCGAATTGCAGCGATCGAACGAGAAAAACAGAGAGTGTTCGGCGATCATCACATTTGCCGGCAGAAACAATACTTGACGCAAGACACAGAGGGGCTAGGTGCAACGCGGCAGCAACTACAGTTTTCTCATTAGAATCGCCACCACACCGGGGCGTAGCTGCGTCTCGATTCAGGAAGTCAGATTCGCGCCTCGGCGCTGCGTATACTTCACGAGTTTGTCGGTGGCGCCTATCGCCGTCGCGTCGAAGACGATGGCTTGCTCGTGAAAGCCGAACCATGACAGTGTCGATCGAGATCGATAGCGTCTAGGCAGTCTTCTCGTAAGTCATCTGCTCGAGCGCTACAAGTGACACGGCATCGGTCAGTTCGGCCTGAGACCGTCACACGCCACGCCAACGCCGATACCGCCTTCACCACTCGCATCTTCAAGGTCAAGGCAATGAGGAAGCGTGGCCTCTATGTTCCTCGCGCTGTGTTTCTCAAATTCGTCCAACACATCCCAAACAAACAAATATTTCTGGAGGTAAAGATACGTCTCGCTGTTAAAGGTCTTTTTCGTTGCCTTTATGCCAAATTGGCCGCGGCGAGCGCCGATTTGACGCTCGCTACGGCTATATCCGAGTTGTATGGGGTGCTTTTCGAAACCTCACTGAGCAATTCGACCATGTTCTTGTTGAACTCCGTAGCCTGCGATTGACAAAGTTCAGCGATCTCGCCTTGGGTTTGCATTGCCAATTCACAGACGCTGCGCGAGTAGGAGATGACATTGTCCACGTTCGGCCGTACAGCAGCGCTGGTCACGCCCACCAATTGCTGAACGTCCTTGTCTCCCCGCAGGGCTTTGGTTTGGCCAATGCCGGCTTCGAACGCCACTTTGGTCGCATTGAAATTGAGTGCCGACAGCCGTTCGAAAGCGGCGAACTGGATCTTGGCGAATCCAAGCAGCATTTCTACATTGGCCTTATTGGCATTTGCGATTTGGTCTGTGGTGACAGTCATGGTGGCTCTCCGTATCAAGAAATGGTTGCACCTCGGAGGTGATCACGGCGGTTTGCATTGCACCGCGGAATGCAAATGCTACTCTGCAGAAAGACGCTGTCAATGAGGATTAGTGCAATGCACCGGGAGCTGTCTCTATCTAGCAAAAGACGAATGTATTCATGGAGATGTTCATACCCGATTTCTTTTGCGTTCGGATTCTTCGTGCAGTTGTCCGGCGCGAAAAGAGAACAACAACAACTACGCGATGTGAGCTGTAGGCCCGTCACAACGCGCAAGACAATTCGCTGCTGAATCACACGGCCTTATGCGGCTGCAGAGAGTGTGCACCGCGACTCATCATCTCGTTTTGTTCTTTTCCTTCTCCGCCTGTTTCGTCTGCCGCTGGATGATCTCTTGCCGATCCGCGCCACCACGCTCGAGCGGCCGCACGTCGTCAATCACTTATCCGGGCATAGTCTTCGCCTGGTCGATCGGGTGCAAAATAGGCACCTGAAACTCGAGCTTCCGAATATGCCGTTTCCACGTGGCGCCGCTCCGACTTGGCGCCTCTTCGCACAGTTGGACGAGTCCCGGCGCATGCAGGGCCGAATGCTAGACGTGCTCGGGTTCGGCCCTCGCGAGACGCCCTCGCGCGTCGTGCTTCGCGAGCCCGGGCTCACGCTCAAGGCATACGGCGACACCGCGCGGGCCGGGCCGGCGGTGCTGCTGGTGCCAGCGCCGATTAAGCGGGCATACATCTGGGATCTGGCGCCCGGCGCGAGCGTGGTCCAACAGTGCCTTGCATACGAGGCGCGCACCTACCTTGCGCAGTGGGAGGAACCGCCGGAAAACTTTGGGCTGAATGACTACGCCGCGCGGCTGTTGCTCGACTGCGCCGACGCAATCCGCGCCGAGACCACGGAGGAAAAGATCTTTCTATTCGGGCACTCCCTGGGCGGGCTACTCGCAGCCATTTTCGCCGCGTTGCACCCGGCCCGCCTGCGAGGGCTGGTCACGGTGGCGTCGCCATTGCACTTCGAATTCACGCCGCAAGCGGGCGTGCTTGGTCCAGTAATCGCCCAGTTCTCGCGGTGGGGACTGCTGGACGCGGAGGCGGGAAACTTGCCGGGTTCACTTCTCAGCTTAGCAAGCTTCATGGCCTCGCCGCAGGCCTTCGGCCACGAGCGGTTGCTGGACTGGTTGCGCAGCGCGCGAGACTACGCCGCGTTCAAGAACTGTATTCGCGTCGAGCGCTGGGCGCTGGATGAACTGCCGCTCGCTCGAGAGCTCGTACGCGACATCGCAGAACGTCTTTACCGCGACGATGGGTTTTTGGGTGGCACACTCGAATTGGACCATCGCGCCGCCGCGGCGCGGCAAGTGGTCTCGCCTCTTCTCATAGTTGCCGACCCGCACTGTCCGATCGTTCCCCCGCAGGCGATACTGCCCTTTATGCAGGCCGCGGCGCAGTCGACAAACAGGTGCTCTCGTATGAAGGCGATGTCGGCGTGGCGTTGCGCCACGTCGGCGTGTTGATCGGCGCGAACGCGCAGCACCGGCTTTGGCCCGAAATCCTGCGCTGGATGCACACCCACCGGAACTCCTGAGGACCTCCGCCTGCTGCGGAGAACAATATGATGAACCCGCAACAAACGCGGCCAGTTTCTCGCGACACGCAACAACCACGGCTTTGTCATGGTTGATGTTGCCGATATTTGGGCCCATTCAAGGACAGAGCGGTAGCGAGGTTGCTGCCGCCGGAGAGTGCAGCGGTGGAAGTCGTTGCACGTGAGATCGGGGTTGGAGCAAGGACGCTAGAGCGCTGGCGTGAGCAGGCGCAGTCCAGGCCCGACCGCGGCGCGATCACGGCAAACGGGTTCGAGGTCCAGGCGCGCCGAACAGCGAAGCTGATGAGGGAACAGTTCAATCTCGGTTTTATCGACGTAGGCGGCTGGGACACACATGTCGGCGAGGGCGGCGCCAGCGGTTATCTTGCCACTAGATTAGGGGAATTCGCGCGAGGGGGTTCCATTTTCGCCCATGAAATGGGGCCAGCATGGCGCAACACGGTCGTCGTCGTGGTCAGCGAATTCGGCCGTACCTTCCGGGAAAACGGGAACCGCGGCACCGATCTTGGCCATGGCAGCGCGCACTGCGTGTTGGGCGGCGGGATTCGCGGCAGACAAATTGCCGGTGACCAGATCAAAGTGGATCGAAGCACTTTGTTCCAGGACCGCGACTACCCGGTCATCAACGAATATCACTCGCTCTTCGGCGGGCTGTTCATGCGGATGTACGGGCTGAACCCCTCGAAGGTCGAACGGGTATTTCCCCAATTCGGACCGAAGGATCTTGGCCTGATCTCGCGTTTCGCCTTCAAATTAATTGGGCTGCGGCGCCACCTTGCGCCAGCCGGCTGGGCATTCTTTGACGTACGGATAATAACCCTCTGGGATGTCGCAGTAATGCCAGTAGTTTGTTTCCCGCGGTGCCACAGCGCTCCGTTCGATATAGACCGGTGGTGCGGACGAAGCGACGCCTACTGGCGGAAAATAAGGCGGCGGATAAAATAACGGCACGCCAAGGGGCACACCGACCACCACGGCAGTGCGCACGGGGTGAAAGAAAGGGCGCACCCGCACTACCGGGGCGCGAACCACAACGGCAGCTCTGGCAGGATGAAATACCGATGCCCTGACCACAACGCGGCCCCCACGAAATCCATGCGCATCAGCCGTCTGCGCCACGCCGAGCCCGATTAACAGACCCACGACCATCCACTTGCGCTGTTTCATCAATTCCTCCTGCGCACTTTTCCCAGACCGCGCAATCGATTATTCCATGGCATTTGGCTTTAGCCATGGAATGCAAGTTCCGGCGTTTTTGTAACAAAAGTTTTCAGCGGACTTGCCAGCGCAATTGAACGCCTAACGCTATTGGCGCTGTTCGGTATGTCGTCGCCAAACCGACGGTACCGCTGATCGATCAGCAAAGCGGCGCGGGCGCGTTTTGCCCAGGTCTTCATTGTGTCACTGGAGATTTACAACTACAGGTTCGCATGCGCCATCGGGACGCAAACTAGCGTTGACTGGCTCGGGGCGCTTGCGAGCTCATTAGGCATTCATCGACGGGGTCCCCGAATAACCCCAACGTAGCGAGGCGGTAAGAGGCTAGCTATTCGACTTTCGCGCGAATTTTCTGGCGCGCGAAAATTTCCGTCGCAATTGTTTTGGTTGAAACCACGCTGTTATGGCCGTAATCACAACGGCTCGCGTAGCGCATTGCAATTTGCTATGCCAAATTGAACACACACTTCTTCGAGCAGTCCAATCCTTTCCAGTAGACACCAGATGATGCAAATTCCTCCACCACTTGTGAGAGACAATCGGCATGGCCTGGCCGGAAACTTGAAAGTATTTTTCCGCCCCTGGACTCCCGAGGTCTGGAGGGCCACGGATGGCGAACATGCTGTGGATACGCAGGAGTGTTTTGCGCCCGATGCGCCGGCCTACGATCAGGGTGCGGCAGGGGTGATGCGCCCCCAGCGCGGCTCCGATATCGCGCGCCATCAGGAGAACGAGAGCCGACCGAAGCAATATCGGGGGATCGAGCACATCCCGCATTTGCGCCGATACGCACGCGCCCTTGTCCGCGATCCCCATGCTGCCGACGATCTAGTTCAGGATACGCTGGAGCGTGCCTTCAATAAGCGCCATTTGTGGCGGCCTGTGAGCGAGACGAGGGCTCGGCTGTTTGCGATCATGCACGATGTATTTGTCACTAATTCGATGAAACATAGATCCGAAGCCGCGCTCAATTCGGAGCCATTGCCGAATGCAGAAGTGATGCCGTTACAGGGCGATGGCATCGAACATGCGCAAATGGAAAAAGCGCTGCACGCCATTCCCGCAGAAGAACGTGAGGTGCTATTGCTGGTAGTCCTCGAGCAGATGACTTATGAGGAGGTTGCAAAGACGCTTTCGATCCCGATTGGCACCGTCTTGTCGCAGCTGTCGCACGCAAGGGACAGGCTGCACGAGCTTATGCGAGACGCCAGCTAGTTTACTTCGATGGCGCAGATTTCGCGGAATACGGCGAGCATGGCCTCCGGCGCCGGGTCGCCGTAGCCGAGGAAATCCACATCGCGCGTGGGACGGTGCGGATCTTCGAACCACGTCGTCATCAGCATCGCCCCTTTGAGCACGAATCGATCCCGGTGCGGCGTGGTGCTGAGACGATAGAGCAAGCGCTCGGTCGCGTAGCGCGTCAGAAGCAGATCGAAGGCCTTTCCTTTTTCGCGCGCAAGGGTCAGCAGGCGAGCGCGAACGGAGGCACCGATGTCGCGCCGTTGCCTAGCCATCGGAGGTCAACGCACTCATATACGGCTCCATGGTTTTCCACACCCGCGCATCGCTGGCGTATTTGGCGATCTGCGCCGGCGTGGCTTTCCTTTTTCGGAGCGCTTTGCGCAGACCTTCCAGAGCGACGTTGATGCCGATGATGCGGCGATAGCGAAAGAGATCCGCAATGGTCTTGGCGATCCCGAAAATCGGCACGTCGACACCGTCGATGACGTGGCGCTCGACCCCGATTCTCAGATGGTTGCTTGGGAAATGAGCGAAGCGTGCAGGCGGGTACCGGAACTTCGGGCGCCAGTCTTTCGGTCCAATGGCGATCCATACATTCGGGGGCATTTGATCGGTCAGCTCGTGAAAGGCCAGCGCTGAGGTGAGACAGATGACGCCTTTGGGCACCAGTTTTGCCGCTTCGGCCAGCGTGTGATGCGCGTCGATCGACGCATCCGGAAGCTGGTACAGCCCGCGTGCGAGGCGGATAATCGCGCCCTCGCGTTCGAGCCGCGAGACGGTGGATGCGGTAACGCCCTCCCCGATCAGTTCGCTGAGGCGCGCCATCCCCTTGGCCTTCAGAAATGCAAACGCGCGTTCTCGCTGGGTAATGGGTATCTTGCGAGCCATGAGATACAAATCCTCGGTTAATGTGGCATCTTATCCGATGTTTTGTATCATCTGCCAGAGATTTTTCACCCTCCGGCGCGTCAGCGCCGTCAAGGGCTCGATGCGATTACAAATCTATTTCGAGACGGCCAAAATCGCTACAAGTATGCCAAACCAATCATGATGACCGCAGGATGCACGCCTTTTTCGTCACTGACCTCTACACCTTGCATCCGCAGCCGTTCAGCCAACCCGTCTGCCTCCCGCAAGAGGTCACCGGGCGCGACGCCCAGTCGTCGCGCAATTACTCGAAGCTGCGAGGTAGAGATCGTGGAGAAGATCAAACCAAGACGGTTTGGTCCGGTGGAGATTGGAGGCGCGAGCGGGAATCGAACCCACGTACGAGGTTTTGCAGACCTCTGCGTAACCATTCGGCCATCGCGCCAGCTGAAATTACGATGCTCACAGCGCCTGCCACCTTTGCAGGCCGCTGCCGTCATAATTAAAATCAACGTATTACAGTACGTAACCACCCGAAAACCACCCCGCGTCCAGCGTGGATTGACTGCCCACACTATCGATAACATGAGGACGACAAGGCAGCAGCGCAGTCGGTTCGTGGACTGACCTCAGATTTCCCGGACGGTGTCTGACGAATTTCCAGCCCAGGTCGATTGCGGCGAGTTGGAACCCCTTAGCTACCCCTGAGCTTGAC
>Ga0209726_10007903_pt1 | contig 11687 bp, 12 predicted proteins | sample Subgrocontami54m_FD_187453 | JGI IMG/M metagenome (GOLD analysis project Ga0209726, IMG submission 187453) | Subsurface groundwater microbial communities from S. Glens Falls, New York, USA - GMW46 contaminated, 5.4 m (SPAdes) (version 3) | ecosystem: Environmental > Aquatic > Deep subsurface >... | reverse complement strand
GGGCGAATTTACCATTCCGGCGAGTTTCTTCGACCCGCTGCCGGCGGATCTGGTCGCGGCATTCGCCGGCGAATCCGAATCCTCATGAACCTGCTGCTCGATACCTGCACCTTCCTCTGGATCGCGCAGGATTCGAGCGAGTTGTCTCAAACGGCGCGGGAAGTGTTCGCGGATCCGGCCAACGACGTGTACCTCAGCGTGGTGTCCGCATGGGAGATCGCGGTCAAGCATGCGCTCGGACGGCTGCCGCTGCCGCAGGCGCCGGATCGCTACGTGCCGCAACTGCGCGCCCGGCACGGTATCGAAAGCCTTGCACTCGACGAGGAAACGGTCATGCAGATAGGGAAGCTTCCCGGCCATCACCGCGACCCGTTCGACCGCATGCTGGTGTGCCAGGCGCTCGCCCATGGTCTCACGCTGCTCACTCCGGACCCGCTCATCTCGCGCTACCCCGTGCGCACCGCGTGGTAACCCGACGCCCGCGGCCCACGCCAACCTCGGTGGAAGCCGATACTTCGATGACCGATGACCGATTACAGACGCGTGCTATCGGGGAGTAAGAGGCGGGGCGATGGCGGGACTATCGATCCCGCTCCACCAGACCGGCACGGGCCGCGAACAGCGCCAAGCCGGCGGTGTCGTGAATGCCCAGACGTTCCATCAACAGGGCACGGTGGCTTTCCACCGTCTTGACGCTCAGGTTCAGCCGCGACGCGATCTGCTTGGTGCTATGGCCCTCGGCGATCAGTTGCAGGATCTCCCGCTGGCGCGGTGTAAGCAGTTCCAGCGGACTTTGCCCGACACCCGCCGAGCGGACAAATCGATCGACCAGATCCCCCGACACCTTGGGACTGAGGTAGGTTTCGCCACTGACCACCGCCCGCAGGGCGGACTCCAGCTCCATCGGGGTCGCATCCTTGGGGAGATAGCCCGATGCGCCGGCCCGCAGCGCTTGTGACACGAAGTCCCCGGCCGAGTGCACCGAAAGGATCAAAACCCGCGTCTGCGGGAAGCGCCTTTTGATGTCGGCGGTCGTCTCGATGCCATTGAGCCCCGGCATGGTGATATCCATCAGCGCCACGTCGGGCCGCTTCGCCTCGATCAGCTCCAGTGCCTCCCGCCCGTCGGCCGCTTCGGCGACGACCTCGACTCCCTGGATTTTTTCGAGAAGCGCACGGATTCCATTACGGACCAGCGTATGGTCGTCGGCAAGCACGACGCGTATCGCAGCCGTGTTCATGCGTGAGTTTGCGCGTTCGCGTCCGCTTCCCGGCCGCCGGCAGGCTCGCAGGGAAAGCTCGCGCGCACCTCCGTGCCACGCCCGGGAGCAGAATGAATCGCCAGCCGTCCGCCCGTTTGCCTCACGCGCTCCTGCATGCCGATCAACCCGAAGCCCCCTGTTGGCGAGGGATCGGGGACGAGGGCGACATCAAAACCGTCCCCGTCGTCGCGCACGCTCAACCGCACCTCGCCCGCGTCCAGTCCGAGCGCCACCCACACCTGCTTAGCAACGGCATGCCGCATCACGTTGGTCAGCGCTTCCTGGGCCACGCGGAAGCAGGCCATCTCCAACTCGGGGCGCAATCGCCCAGGCAGCGTAGTCTCGAACTGCGAGTCCCACCCGGCCGCCTCCGCCTGCCTCGCAAGATGCCACTCCAACACCACCGCCAGCCCGAGGTCCTCCAGCCCCGGCGGGCGCAAATCGAGCATCATGCCGCGGACCTGCTCGAGCGCCCGCCCCGCGATCATGAGCGCCTCGGTCAGATGGCCCTCGGCCTCGCCCTCGGCGCAATGCGGCTCCAGCATCTGCAGGTTGACCTTCAATGCGGTCAGCGTCTGGCCCAGTTCGTCATGCAGCTCGCGCGCAATGCGGTCGCGCTCCTCCTGCTGGATTTTCATCACGCGTTCGGAAAGCGCCTGCACCCGCTGCAGGGATTGTTCGAGCACTTCCTGTGTCCGCTTGCGCCGCGACAACGCGGCCATCATGAATGCCGTAAAGATTACGACTATTGCGCTGGCGAACCCGGCGTTCATGTAATAGCTGCGTTTACGCTCGTGGAATGAAGCCAGGGTCTCAGCCTCCGAGGTCCCGACCACAACGATCAACGGATATTCCGTCAGCGTCCGAAAACTTACAAAGCGCACCACGCCATCTGCTTTGCCTTCGCCGAGAAAGTTGCCGTTGCGACGCTTGGCCTGTTCCGCAAATAATTTGCTGTCGTGCCTGTCCTCCCCGAAACTGCTCTTTTTTCCGGCTCGCCTCGCGCGCACGATACCGTCCAGTCCAATCAGCGTGACCACACCTTGCTCGCCCACGTCGGCCTTCTGGTAAAACCCCGTGAAGTACTCCGGAACCACCGCTGCATAGACGATTCCCACGAACGAGCCGTCCGTCTTGTTGATGCGGTGCGACATCGGCATCGCCCACTCGTGGGTTATGCGACCCAGGTTCAGTTTGCCGATGAACATCTCATTATCGTTATTCTGCCGGTGAACCTTGAAGGACTCGCGATCTGCCACATTGGTGGGCTTGAATTCATGGCTGCCAAGCGCCACGTTGCCGTGTTCATCGGTGATGCCGATGAAGTTGAAAAGGCTGGCGTCAAGCACGCCGTTCTCGATCATCCTGCCGATGTTCAGCTTCAGGCCATGCTCTTCGTACTGATTCTTGACAAACAATACGGCCTGATCGACGCCCTTAATAGTTCTTACCGTGTGTTCCTCGAACGCCAAAGCGAGGTTCTCGTTCTGTTTTATGGCAGTGGCGACCGTTTCGGCGCGCTCGAACGTTGCGCGGTCGATGGTCCACGCCCATGCGATCCCGATCAGGGCAAGGGAGGACAATACGATCGCGACGTTCGCGCTCGAATACTTTGGCCAGTAATTTGCAAAGATTTGTCCGACAGGCGCCATACGCTGATCCAGAACGGGGTGCGAATGAGCCCTCACGTGGGTCCGACTACCGAAACTACCGGCACGGTCTTCTGGCCGCGGATATCGGTTTTGTTCGTCATGACCTTATCCTTGCAAACCGAGCGTCGCCGCGGCAACGCGTACGGGTTCGTACCGGTTAACCCGTACAGTCTGGGAGAAGCTATAGCAGTAGGCGGGATCGCCGTCTGTAGGGAAAGCATGACAATGTGCCGCCCTTCGGCGAGGCGGGAAAGATCGACGGAAGTTAATGCGGCCCGGCCCGCTTCGGCCGCGCCCGCTACTTGGGCGGCGTCAGGCCGTGCTCGAGCGCGAACTTCACCAGCGAGGGCAGGTCCCCGACGCCGAGCTTCAACATCAGGCGGCTGCGATACGTCTGGACCGATTTCGGGGATAGGTAGATCGCGCGCGCGATCTCGCTGCTCGTCTTGCCTTCGACCACGAGTTGCAGCACTTGCCGCTCGCGTGTGCTCAGGCTGTCGATGGGACCGCGCGCATACCCGGCGCCGGGGTCGGGGTCGGGCACGGATTCGGCAAGGGCCGGGCTCAGATACCGTCCTCCTCCATGGACCGTGCGCACGGCGGTGATCACCTCCTCGACCGCCACTTCCTTCAACAGGTAACCGCAAGCGCCCGCTTCGAAGGCGCGGTACACATATTCCGCCGTCGCGTGCATGGAAAGCATCACTATCCGTACCGCCGGGCATTTCAGGTGGATCAACCGCGCCGCTTCGATGCCGTTCAGGTCGGGCATGGCGATGTCCATGAGCACGACGTCGGGATTAATCTGCACTACCTGCCGTTCCGCTTCGCGTCCGGTGCGCACCTCGCCCACGACCTCGATGTCGGTTGTAGTGGCGAGCAGCGCGCGCAAGCCTTCGCGCATCAATGTATGGTCATCGACAAGCAGCACCCGGATGGTCATGGCGCCGCCCGCTCCAATTCGAGCTCGATCCTGGTGCCGGCCCCAGGCGCCGATTCCAGGCGGAATACGACCCCCACCGCCTCCGCGCGCTCGCGCATGGTGATCAGGCCCCAGTGCTGTTTGTCCGGCGGCGTTTCGTTCGCCTCAAAACCGATGCCGTCATCCGCAATATCCAGCATGACTCGTCCAGAAGCCTCATGCAGGCTGATTTCCACACTCTTCGCCTGCGCGTGCTTGGCGATGTTATTCAGCGCCTCCTGGCTGATGCGAAACATCGCCGTCTCCAAGATGGGGAGAAGGCGCGGCTGCAGTTCAACCCCGCTCAGCTCTGTCGCAATCCCGCTGCGCTTGGCAAACTCCGTCGCCAACTGTCGCAGCGCGGCGAGCAATCCATAATCGTCCAGCACCAGCGGCCTGAGTTCGGCCATTACGTCGCGCACATTCGCGACCATGGATTTGAGCAGGCCCTGCATGTCCTGCAACGGCTTCGCGACTGCGCGCAGCGACTCCCGCGGCAGCGTGGCGCCAAGCGACCCCAATATCAGGCCGAGCGTTGACAGATCTTGCCCGATGCGGTCGTGCAGCTCGCGCGAGATCGCATGCCGCTCAGTCTCCTCCACGGTCCGCAATCGATGCGACAGTTCGCGCAACCGGTTGGCGGAGCCGCGCAGCGCCTCCTCTCTGCGCTTGAGTTCGCTCATATCGCGCACCGTGTAGGAATGCGCAACCACCTTGCCCTGGCGGTCCCTCACCGGTGAAAATGTCACTTGGGTAGGGATACGCGCGCCGTCCTTGCGCAGGTGGATGGTTTCGACCGGGCTCAAAGACGCATCGCGCGCCGCACCCGTAATGGACCTGCGCTGCGTTCCCATACGCTCGGGCGGCAAGATCAGCTCGATCGGCTGCCCGACCGCCTCCCGCGCGGACCAGCCGAACAGCCGCTCGGCGGCGGTGTTCCAGGAAAGGACGGTGCCGTCGAGCCCGCGGATCAAAATCGCGTCGTTGCTCGATTCGACGATCGCCGCCAGTTGCGCATGTTCGCGCTCGGCGCGTTTGCGCTCGGTGACATCCAGGAGCGCGAACAGCAGCCCGTCAACGGCGCCGTCCGCGTTCCGCAGTGGATGCAAAGTCCAGTCCCAATAGGTCACGCCCCATTCGGGATGGTCGGGGAATTCAAACGGATTCGCATAGATCGTAAATGGCTGACCGGTAGCCAGCGCATTGCGAAATATGGCTTCGACCTTTGCACCCGGATACAGGTCAAAGTGGTTCTTGCCCATGAAAAACTCGGGCGGATGACCGCATGCGTCCGCATAGGCCTGGTTCACCCGCACAAAATTCAAATCCCGATCCAGATAAACGATGCAGAAATGCGTCGTCGCAAATATGCGATCGAGCAGTTCGTGGTTCTGCCGCAACGCTTTCTCCACCTCGATCTGCTGGGTTATATCGCGCAGCACCACGGTGAACAGCCGCTCCCCCGCCAACTCCATCTGCGCAATCGAAGCGTCGACCGGGAATTCGCGGCCGTCGGCCCGCCGTCCCACGACCTGGCCAAAACGACCGATGCCGCGGTTGGTGACCTTGGTGCGCGCAAACTCGCGGATATGCGTGTCGTGCGCCTCGCGGTAGCGCTCCGGAATCAGCATGGAGAGCGGCTTGCCCAGCAACTGCGCTTCGCTGTAGCCGAACATTTGCCCGGCCGCGGGGTTGACCAGCGTGATTTCATGGTGCTTGTCGATGGCGATAATGGCGTCCATCGCCGATGCGATGATGCCGGCCAGGCGTTGCTCGCGGGGGGTCACGGGGTCAGTCACGGGGTCAGGTCTTGCATTGGGGCATTGAGGTGAGGCAAAAGCGTCAATGCAAGACCTGACCCCGGTCGCGCGCGCCTTCGGGTCGCCGAACACCCCTCGGGTCGTCGCATATGGACGAAAACTAGGGAAGCGGAATAGATCGGTAAGTCGTCGAGAAATAGCCATGCGCAAATCATGCCAGATTTCCTCATGCTCACGAACCCCGCAAACCCTTATTCCATGCGGCTTTCAGACGATTCACCTTTTAAATGCACCCACTTGATCTGCAGAAGACCCAGTTAAAGAATGGGGATTGGGGATTTAATGGCGCGCGTACTCGCATGCGCTCCCCGCGAAAGAAATTACCCAAGAGTAAGCATTTTTATATAGATCAATATGATCTCATTACTTCAAATAGTCCAATTATTAGCAGTACTGGTTTCCTGTTATTTTTGCACTGCAATCATTTGATCATTATGATCATAGATATATCCTAACGTCCTGAGAATTGCGTATCTAATAGGGAGCATGTTTCAACAGCTTAAAAGACTTCAGGCATTCACGCAAAAAAATTTCCCCTGCCTTCAATCCCCTATTGATAGTGCGCTTATTGTCGAAATTGGCTATTGCGAGGAACAAGGGCACCCGCTGACGATGAAGGGGTTGCTGTTGCTGAAACTTGGTGCGCCTGCGACCGTCCGCCGGCGTCTGCAAAGGCTTGTTGATTTGGGATTGGTCCACAAGCGTCGCGTCAACCACGACGGACGGCTCTGTCACCTCGAAATCGATCCCGCGGTGCGCATGAGGTTTGCCAAGTACTTGAAGCTGATCTTGGCGCTGTGATGCGCTGATCAGATGAAATCGCCGGGGTCAGAGCGGGGTCACCGGGGTCAGGTCTTGCATTGACGCAAGTCATCCGGCGCGGCAGCGGCAGGCGGCAGCAGCAGGGTCAGGTCTTGCCTTAGCGCCAATGGGCGCAAATGCGTCAATGCAAGACCTGACCCCGTTGCTGACCCCGTTGCCCGTTGCCCACCTTCAAGCGCTGTACCGCTCCTTTCCGCAATATTTTCGAGGCGCACCGCGATGAGGGGTGAATAAGGATTGAGAACTGCCGTGGAATAACATAGCATGAGCGCATGGAATATGTATTAACGACCCATGCCCTCGAAGAGATGGTCCGGCGCCAGATCGATCCGGCCTGGGTCGAGCGGGTGATGAAGGAACCCGAACAGAGACTGCCTGGAACTGGTAATCGAGCCATACTTCAGACACGCATCAAAACGGAAGGCAAAATATTCCTGGTGAGGTGCATAGTTGAGGACTGGCGCAACCCGCCGGTCGTCGTCACCGTCTACCGCACAACCAAAATCGCCAAGTACTGGAGGCAACCATGAAAGTTACCTACGATCGGGAAACCGACATCCTGCAACTTGTGTTCACCAGCGCGCCTGTCGAGGAAAGCGACGAGGACAAGCCGGGCGTGATCATTGACTACGACAAGAGCGGCAACGTGGTCGGCATGGAAATCCTCGACGCCAGCAAGCGAGTCGAGGATCCGCAGGCCGTGCGCTTGGACATCGCCTGACTGCAATTCGCCTCCTTCATCACCGTGTCGGCGTCCGGTCGTCCCCGCGTTCAGCCGCCGAGCCGCGCGATCAGGCCATCCACAGGCGGGGGGGCAGGTCTTGCATTGACGCAAGTCATCCGGCCCGGGCGTCCGCGCGTTGTTCCAGCATGTCCCGGCCGCTGCGCATCGGATATCCCGGCGCCCTCTATCACCTGACCTTGCGCGGCAACGCGCGCGGGGAGATTTTTCTCGATGATACCGACCGGGAGATCTTTCTCGACATGCTCGGGTTCGTGGTCGAGCGTTTCGGCTGGCGCATCCATGCCTACTGCCTGATGGGAAACCATTACCACCTTCTGGCCGAGACTCCGCAGCCCAATCTCTCGCGTGGCATGCAGCGGCTGAATGGAGTCTATACGCAACGCTTCAACCGTCGCCACGAGCGCGTGGGGCACCTCTTTCAGGGCAGGTTCAAGGCGATCCTGGTCGAGCGCGACAGCTACTTGCTCGAGCTTGCGCGCTATATCGTCCTCAATCCCGTGCGGGCAGGGCTGGCGAGCGCACCGGAGGGCTGGCGCTGGTCGTCATACCGCGCTACTGCCGGCGAGCAAGCCGCACCGCGCTGGCTCAGCGTGAACTGGATCCTCGACCAATTCGGGATTGGCGAGCCGCCCGCACAAGATCGCTACCGGCAATTCGTCGCCGCCGGGCTCGATCAAGCTTCGCCCTGGCGCAACCTGCGGGGACAGGTGCTGCTGGGAACCGAGCCGTTCGTGCAGGCGCTCACGCCTGAGTTCGCCGCAGTGCAGGACATGATGGAGACGCCACGATCGCAGCGGCTTGCGCATCGGCCTGCGTTGGCGAGTCTGCTGGCCGGCGCAGGCGGAGAGAATAGAGCGCAGCGCGACACGGCGATACGCGACGCGCATATCCGCCATGCGTACACGCTCGCGGAAATCGCCCGCCATGTGGGCCTGCATTACGCGACGGTGAGCCGGATTGCCAACCGGCCGGTGCATCAAGGCAAGACCTGACCCCGGTGTTGCATTGACGGAGTAAGGCATGTGGTATTACTATTGCCTTACCATGAGCAAAGTCACCAGCAAATACCAGGTCTCCATTCCGAAAACCCTGGCCGAAAAGATCGGAATCCGGGTCGGCGATGAACTCGAATGGGAAGAGGCCGCGGGCACGTTGCGGGCACGAGCGGCCACGCTGCCCAAGGCAGGCTTTTCCGTGTCCGAGAGATTGCGTCTGTTCGACGCCGCTACGGTGCGTCAGCAAAAGCGCGAGCGCGCGCACCGGTTGCCACGCGGCAAGAGCCGGGGTTGGACTCGCGAAGACCTTTACCGGCGATGACCGCGCTGGTCGACACCAACGTTCTAGTCTACCGCTTCGACCCCAGGGATTCAGCGAAGCAGCGTGTCGCGCGTGAACTGCTGCGCGAGGGCATCGAGCGCGACACGCTTCGCGTTGCGCACCAGGCGATCGTCGAATTCGTTCAGGCCGTCACCCGGCCGCTGGGCCGCGGCAAAGCGAGCCTGCTGGCGCGGCCGGATGCGCTGCGCGAGGCCGAAGTGCTGCTGGCGCAGTTCGAGGTCCTGTACCCGACAGACTCGATCCTGCGCACTGCAATTCGCGCGGTCGCCACGTATCAACTCAGCTGGCTCGACGCGCACATGTGGGCCTATGCCGAGCACTACGGTCTAGAGGAGATTCTGTCGGAGGATTTTTCCGACGGGCAATTGATCGGGACCGTGCGCATTCGTAATCCCTTCAAGACGACATGACCACCCACCAGCAGCACCAGTGGGGTCACACCAGTGGGGTCAGGTCTTGCATTGAGGCAAAAGCGTCAATGCAAGACCTGACCCCGGTTTCTTGCGGTTTCTTGGCCGAGCAGTGGTTCAGGCGCGCCGCGCGGCGAAAACTCTTCCTGCTACCGGCCCAGATCCTGGATTGCGTCGACGACCATTCCGGTCCCGATCGCAATCAGCAGAACGTCGGTCGCCACGCGCACGTAGCGATAGCCGGACGGCGGCGGGCCGATCTGTACCACGAGCGGCTGCGGCACTGCGTAATAGATCACGTCGCGTGGCAACGGCCGTCCGAGCTGCCATTTCTTCGCCTGGCCCGGGGGCATGCAGCCGTTGTGCTTTTTCGCCAATCCCGGCGGGCAGCGGCCGCCGCGCAATTGCTCGGCGTAGTATTCACGCACCATCACGCGGTGCTGGTCCTCGAAATGGCTGCGTTTTCCGGCGGAGGCACCGTCCTTGTCGCGCCGCGATTTCTCGCCGTCGTCGCGCCGCTCGCCTTTTTGCTCGTCGCGCCGGTCCATGCGCTCGTTCTTGCCGCCCTTGCCGGCGCCAGCCCCGGAGGGCTTGTCGGCCATCACCGGGCCAACCGCCAGGATTCCACCAATAACAAGCGCCAACGCACATTTCATCTTCAGGGCAATGGGTTTCATGCTGGGTCTCCAGGTCAAGAATGCACGAATCGTTTGGCAACTAAAATTCAAGTATAGCCTTTGGTGGACGGCAGGTCTGTGCGCCAGCGCGCACTCGATCGGCGCCGATGCGATGTCCTTGCCGATTGCGCGCCAAGCCGGCCGAACTGCTTCTGTTGTTGAATCCCCATGTGCTCGAAGCGGCTGATGCGGACTGCGTGCTTACCGTGCTGCGAGTAGCGGAGGGCTCGATAAGCGAGGAACACTTCGCCGCCTGGATACGCGAGAACAGCAAGAAGGCGAAAAAGAAATAGTAGAGCGGTGCCCTCGCCCCGACCAGTGCCATGATCAACCACCGATCGGTCCGGGGCGGGCCTCCCACGAACCGCGACCCGATCGGTCTTCGCGCGAACGCGGTGTTACGCCAGCCCCTGCTGCAGCAGGTATTCCTCGTAGCTGCCGCGGAAATCGATGATCGCCGCGCCAACCTGCTTGCCCTCGCCCGGCTTCATTTCAATGATGCGCGTGGCGATCGAAGACACGAACTCGCGGTCGTGGGATACGAAAATCAGCGTGCCCTTGTAGCGGTCGAGCGCGCCGTTCAGGGATTCGATCGATTCCATGTCGAGGTGGTTGGTCGGCTCGTCCAGCAGCAGGACATTGGGCTGTTGCAGGATCAGCTTGCCGAACGCCATGCGCTGGCCCTCGCCGCCGGAGATCCCCCTGACCGATTTCTTGCCGTCGTCGCCGGAGAACAGCAGCCGCCCGAGGGTGGCGCGGACCTTCTGGTCGTCGTCGCCCTCGAGCCGCCATTGCCCGATCCAGTCGAACAGCGTCATGTCCTCGGTGAAATCGGCGGCATGGTCCTGGGCGCAATACCCCGGGCGCGCTTTTTCCGCCCATTTCACCGTGCCGTAGTCGGGTTTCAAACCGCCCTGCGTCTCGCCTAACAGGCAGCGCAGCAGCGTGGTCTTGCCGATGCCGTTGGGGCCGATGATGGCGACCTTCTCCCCGGCTTCGATGGCGAGATCGAGCCCCTTGATCAGGGGCTTGTCGTAGCTCTTGGAAAGGCCCTTCACTTCCACCGCCAGGCGGTGCAGTTTTTCCTTTTCGTCGACCTCGAAGCGGATGTAAGGATACTGGCGGCTGGAGGGCTTGACGTCCTCGAGCTTGATTTTCTCGATCTGGCGCGCGCGCGAAGTGGCTTGGCGCGCCTTGGACTTGTTGGCGGAGAAACGGCGCACGAATTCCTGCAGTTCGGCCACTTTCTCCTTCGCCTTGGTATTGGCCGAGAGCAGTTGTTCGCGCACCTGGGTCGAGGCAAGCATGTAGTCGTCGTAGTTACCCGGATAGACGCGCAGCGTGTTGTAGTCCATGTCGGCCATGTGGGTGCACACGCTGTTGAGGAAGTGCCGGTCGTGGGAAATGATGATCATGGTGCAGTTGCGCGCGTTCAGCACGTCCTCGAGCCAGCGGATCGAGTTGATGTCCAGGTTGTTGGTCGGCTCGTCCAGCAGCATGATGTCCGGATCCGCGAACAGCACCTGCGCCAGCAGCACCCGCAACTTCCAGCCCGGCGCGATCGCGCTCATCGGGCCGTTGTGCTGCTCGATCGGGATGCCCACGCCATGCAGCAACTCGCCGGCGCGCGCCTCGGCGGTGTAGCCGCCGAATTCGGCGTACCGCGCCTCCAGATTGGCGGCGTGCATATAGTCCTCCTCGCTCGCGTCCGGATTGGCGTAGATGGCGTCGCGATCCATCATCGCCTGCCACATCTGTTCGTGCCCCATCAGCACCACGTCGAGCACGCGCTGGTCCTCGTAGGCGAACTGGTCCTGGCGCAGCTTGCCCACGCACTCGTTGCGGTCGACCGCAACGCTGCCCGCGCTCGATTCGAGGTCGCCGCCGAGGATTTTCATGAACGTGGATTTGCCGCAGCCGTTGGCGCCGATGAGGCCGTAGCGGTTGCCCTCGCCGAACTTGACCGAGACGTTCTCGAACAGGGGCTTGGCGCCGAACTGG
>Ga0209726_10007901_pt1 | contig 11689 bp, 6 predicted proteins | sample Subgrocontami54m_FD_187453 | JGI IMG/M metagenome (GOLD analysis project Ga0209726, IMG submission 187453) | Subsurface groundwater microbial communities from S. Glens Falls, New York, USA - GMW46 contaminated, 5.4 m (SPAdes) (version 3) | ecosystem: Environmental > Aquatic > Deep subsurface >... | reverse complement strand
CGTTCTCCACCAGCGCATCCCGCAGCTCGGCGATCCGTTCGAGCAGCCGCTCGCGCATAATGAAGTCGGCGTCAAACGTCTGCAGCGCCGCGCAGGCCAGCGGCACGGGCGTCACGGGGATGATGGCCCCGATGCGTTGCATCGCGCGGTCACAGAAGACCTGCACCGCGGCCAGCCGATCGGCGCGCGGGCGGTTGAACAGTGACGGACCGCCGTCGGCGACCTCATCGAGCCATGGCTTCACCGCCATGGGCTCGCCGATCACCACCGCGGCGCGACCGTACCGCTTCCACCGGCGCGAGAGCGCCCGCCCCACGTTCCAGCCGGCGTAGCTGAGCACCTCTTTCAGCTGCGCGAGCCGGCCGGGACGGCGCCCGCCCTCCGTGAGGCGCAGCTCGCGCAGCAGCGTGCGGTCCTCGAGCACGCGATCGTAGTTCACCGCCACCGGGATCACGTACATGCGCTCCGCGAAGCCGGGTTCGCGCGCCACGCCGAGCACGTAGTCGAGCAGTCCCACCTTGGCGGGACGCAGGCGCCCGTCGCGCGTGAGCCCGCCCTCGGGGAAGATCCCCTGCGTCACGCCGTTGCGCGTGATGAGCTGCACGTACCGCTCCAGCACGCGGTGATAGAGCGGCTCGCGGTAGCGTCGCCGGATGAAATACGACCCGAACGACTTGAAGAGGTACTCGAGCGGAAAGACGCGCGCCCATTCGCCGACGGCGTACGAGATCGCCACCTCCCCCGCGAGCGCGTAGCTGGCGAGCACGAAGTCGGCGTTGCTGCGGTGGTTGATCAGGTAGACCACGATCGACTCGCGCGGCAGCGCCTCGATGCTCGCGCGGCGCACATGATCCACCGACACCTTGTAGAACACCGCGATCAGCGCCTTGGAGACCGCATAGCCGAACTGGTAGTACATGAGCAGCGAGAAGGCCGGGATGATCTCGCGCAGGTAGGTCTGCACCCGCTCCCACACCTGCCGTTCGCTCATCCCGTGCTCCCCGGCGTGCACGCGCACGGCGGCGGCGACGTCGGGATCGTTGAGCAGCGCGTCCGTGATGTAGCGCTTGCTGGTGAGCTTGAACCGGTCGATGCGGGCGCCGAAGCGCCGGTGCGCGCGGCGCGCGGTGCGCCGCACCCAGCGCCTCCAGTACCATCCGGCGCCGGCCACGAGGGCCACGGCGATGACCGCCGCGGCCAGCAGGACGTCGAGCACGCTGAGCTGCACGGGCTAGAACCAGTCGCCGAAACGCAGGTACAGAGTGCCGCGCGAGCGGTCGTTGACGCCATACTCGAGGGCCCAGGGACCCAGCGCGGTGGTCAAGCCGAAGCCGCCTCGCACCCCGAAGTAGCCGCGGGCGTCACGAAACACGCCGTACGTGCGCTGCTGGAGTGCTCCGCCCGCCGCCATGCCCTGCAGGCTGAGCGCGCCGTGAATGGGGTGCGCCACGCGCAGCGCCGCCATCGCGGCCTGCGCCCCGCGCAGCTCCTGCAGCTTGAAGCCCGGGAAGCCGACGTCGGTGCCGCCAAGAAAGGCGCTGCGCTGCAACGGCAGCCGCTCGCCGAGCACCGCGGAGAGCACGCCCTCGAGCTTGAGGTCGCGAAGGACGGTGCTGCGGCGCAGCTCCGCGGCGGCGCGCCAGTAGCGCAGCGTCCCCTCGAACTCGACCGAGCCGCGCGGCATCTGGTCGGCGGCCGCCGAAGACTGCAGGCGGAGCCGCGCGCCGAGTGCCGCTGGCGTGCCGGCGAAGACGGGTTCGTCCCATTGCCGCACGAAGACGGTGAGCGCACCCGTCGCGCGACGCGTCAGGCGGCGCTCGATGCCCGCCTCGGCGAGCCAGTCGGCGGTCCGGATCTCCGGAAACTCGAGGCCGTCGCGAATGTCGCGCACCTGCATGCGCGTGATGGCGCCGCCAATGAGTGGTGACCAGGGAGAGCGCAGCGCGCCGTAGCTGCGCCTGAGCGAGACCTGCAGCTCCTGCTGCAGCTGGCCGACGGCGAGCACGCCCGTGAACTCGGCGTTGCGCCCCGGCAGGCTCTGGACACGTCCCACCCAGAGACGCGCTCCCAGTTCGCGGTCGAAGGCCGCACCCGCCAGCAGCTGAGCGGAGCTGGCGGCCCGGGCCTGGGCAACGAGCTGCACCGAGTCGCCGGCGACGCGCTGCGGATGCAGCCAGACGGACTCGAAGCGGTCCACCTGCGCGAGCGATCGCACCCGCGCCTGGAATTGCGGCAGGTCCGGAACGCGCCCACCGAAGTCGCCGAGCGTGAGCCACAGGACATTCGCCAGTTCCGCATTCACGCTGCCCGGCATGAGAAACGCGGTGAGCGGCGGTACGGTGCCTCGCGGTCGCACGCGGCCCCGTGGCAGGCAGGGCGCGTTGCCCAGTGCGGTGGCGGCGCGGTATCCGGCGGCGATGACGCGGTCGATGTTCGCGATCGAGAAATCGAGCTGATTGACGCCGCTTACGTCGGACGACAGCCAGATGTCGCCGGGTTGCAGCGGCGGCAGTGGCTGCTCGAAGACGAAGGCGAGGAGCTGCCCCGCGATGGAGAGGGGGTCGTCCTCGCTCACGTCGAATCGCGACGTGTCACGGAGGCCGGAGACGATGACGCGCGTGGCGCCGAGGCGGCGTGCCGCCGCAATGGGGACGTTGTCGACGATGCCGCCATCTGCCAGGTCGCGGCCGCCGACGCGCACGGAGCGGAAGATGATGGGAATCGCGCCGCTGGCGCGCACGGCCTGGGCAAGGTCGCCACCCGCGAGGACGACCTGTTCGCGCGTGCTCAAATCGGCGGCGATCGCCCGAAACGGCACCGGGAGCCGGTCGAAGTCGCCTGCCGCGATGAGATTACCGCGCGCATACAGCGCGCTGACCAGCGTGTTGAGCTCCCGCTCACGCACGACGCTCGTGCGGAGTACCATCCCCTTGCTTCCGCGGTCCCAGACGAGAATCGCGCGACGGGTGCCGAGTGACGCCGGCGTGGGCGCACTGTACCGCCCGACGAGCGAGTCGAGGCCGATCGCCTTCACGTCGCGTTCGATATCAGCGACGTCGAGCCCGCTCGCCCACAGGGCACCCATGATCGCGCCGGCGCTCGTGCCAACGACGACGTCGGGGACGACGCCGAGCGAGTCGAGCATGCGCAGGACGGCGAGGTGGGCGAACCCCTTCGCGCCGCCGCCGGGCAGGACGAGGGCGAGCTTGCCGTTGGATGGGCCGCACGCGGACTCCTGCGCGCGCGCGGGGGCGGCGAGGAGAACAGCGACAGCAGCGAGGGCGAGGGAACGGAGGCGCATCTGATGCCAACTTCCGCCTACGCACGCCCCGGGTCAAGCGCGCCGGCGCGCGTCGCTTGATTCCTGCGTACGGGACGGTGCACTTCCACTGCATACCACGGAATGCACGGATTGTGAACGGAGGAACACGGATCCCGCTTCAAGGGGTTCCCTCCAAGCGGGATCCGTGTTCCTCCGTCAACTTCCGTGAGATCCGTGGTATGCGGTGAGGCGTTCCCCCGTCACCCCGCACGACAGCGCGGCTACACCGCCGGAGTGCGAAGGGTCTCGTGGAGCAGCGCGGACTCGCTACGCCGGCCGCTGCTGCAGGCGCTCGGCGTCACCGCGCAGGCGCGCCCAGTCCCTTCTCTCGTCAGTGACCTTGCGCAGGATGCCGTACGAGAGGATGACGAGCAGCATCAGCACGATGACGCCCACGCCCTGACCCTGCGCCGGCTTCAGCCATCCGCTCTCGATGGTTGCCTTGGCGACGAGCGCCCAGATGAACGGCCCGGTGATGGCCGAGAAACGGCCCACCATGCCGTACAACCCGTAGAACTCGCCGATGCGATCGGGCGGCGTCAGCGTCAGCATCAGCGGACGGTCGGCGGACCAGACGCCACCCATGCCAACGCCTGCCATCGACGCCACGATGTACAGCACCCATAACGGCAGCGTCAGCAAGCCGATGGCCGCCGCGGCGATGAAGGTCAGCATCCACAGCCGCAGCACCCAGTTGAGCGTGGCCTTGGGGCCGATGCGGTCCACGATGCGCCCCCACATGAAGCCGCCGAGCACGGCGAAGGTGATGGCGACCATCATGATGCTCATGCCCGCGGCGCTCCCCTGCTTCGGCGACAGCCCGTTCGCCTCGGCGACATTGAGCGTGTACAGGAACATGATGCTGATGACCGTGGTAATCGCATCAGTATAGAAGATGCGGCCCACGAGGAAGCGAATCAGCCCGGGGTACTTCTCGCCCTCGCGGAACGTCCGGATGGTCGCCCGCGTGCTGGCCACGGTTTCCGCCCAGGAGAAGACCGGGCGTGGGTTCCGGTTGCCTCGTTCCCTGACGAACAGGAAGCACGGGACACTGAGCACCAGGAAGATGACGGCGATGGAGGCGAACAGGCGCGGGAGCTGCTCGTTGCCGAGGACGAGGCCCAGCCCAACCGCGATGTACGATCCGAGGTAGCCGATGCCGACGCCGAAGCCGCCAATGCGGCCCCGGTTGTCCTCGGTGGAGACGTCGGGAAGCATGGCGTCATAGAACTGCAGGCCGGCCGAGTACGTGGCGTTGGCCAGGATGAAGCAGAACATCGTCGGCCAGAACGCCACCGTGCCGAGCACCGCCGTGAGCGAAACGCAGAGGAGGGTGCTGGCGACGAGGAACGGCATCCGTCGCGGCGCGCGATCGGTCATCCCGCCGAGCAGCGGCGAGATGACGAAGATGATGGCCATCGACACGGCCGAGACGTTGCCGTACAGGGCGTCGGCGCGCCCGGCGCCGACGTGATCGCGGATGTACTTGGAGAAGTACATCGAGACCACGCCCATCGAGAAGATGGTGTTGGCGAGATCGTAGATCCACCACGACCAGACGGCGCGCCGGGTGATGACGTGCGCGGCGGGAGCTGGAGCGGCAGCGGTGGGGGGGATCGCTGGTGTGGTCATCGGCTCGTCGACAAGGAAGCGGAGAATGTGCGGCGCGCGCCCGTCGCGCGCCACCATGGGAACCGGGGGTGAGAGGTCACGCACCCTCCCTGCCCCCCACCGTGCCCGTGCCCCCGCACGCAACGCCAACGGGGGCCGCGACCGATGGTCGCGGCCCCCGTTGGCTGTGCGGTGTTACCAGTCGAGCCGCAGTCCGGCCTGCATCTGCCGGGCCGCGTACGCGCCGGTCGGCTTGCCGTAGGAGGCCACGTTCGCCCCCGTCGCGGTGAACTGCGTGCTGCCGTACGACAGCTTGTTGTACCAGTTGAACAGGTTGAACACTTCGGCCGAGAAGGAGACCTTCTTGCCGTTGTACGTGTACAGCGGACGCGCCAGCCGCACATCGATCGTGCGGTAGTAGTTCTCCCACGCATTCGGCGGCAGCGCCGTGCGGGTGCCCGACTTGGTGGTCGTGCCGCCCGTGTAGTCGTCGCCGGTGATGTTGTCGAGGTTGATGTCGCGCCCGTCGATGCTCGTGAACGGGCGCGGACTGGCGATCGTCGCGATGGCCGAGGCGTTGAAGCCGAAGGGCAGCGGGCTCAGCGTCGAGAGGACGAGGCGGTGGCGCTCGTCACCCGTGGTGCGCTGCCGGTTGAACAGGAACGGCAGGGCAAAGTTCGGCAGCGCGGCCGTGTCGAAGTTGCCCTCGTACCAGGCCAGCGTGTACGCGAGGTTCACGCGCGTCTGGTTGCGCTGGAACGTGGACGACACGAGGAACGCCGAGTACCACGCTTCGCCGATGTCGTCCCACAGCGCAATGTCGCCGTAGCGCGAGGTCAGCTTGCGCGCGCTCGGCGTCACCGACTTGTCGGTGTAGTTCGGGTTGCGCCCGACATACAGGTTGGTCAGGTGCTGGCGCACGTAGTCCACGTTGATGCCGAACTGCTCCGTGAACTGGTGCCCGATGCCGACCGACATCTGCAGGTTCTTCGGCGTCTGCATGTCCAGCTTCATCAGGATCGGCGCCGGCGATCCGGACTGACCGGCGATCACGCGCTGCCGCAGCACCGCGGGGTCCTTCGTCGGCAGGTTCGTCGTGTTGTTGAACGTGAAGTTGTACGTGCGCCAGGTGGAGTTCTTGCGCTCCTGGAAGCCCATGAAGCTCGTCACGCGGTCATAGATGATGCCGAGGCCGCCGCGCACGAACGTCCGGTTCTGCTTCGTCGGGTCCCACGAGAACGAGATGCGCGGCGAGAAGTTGCCGAGCTGGTTCTTGCGGTCGCCGCGGTTCAGGAAGCCGGCGAGCGGTCCCTCGCGCTCGAGGCGCTGCAGCGTGGTGTCGCTGGCCCAGGGCACCGTGTAGTTGTTGTTCAGCGTGTTGATCTCGGCGTCGTGACGCACGCCAATGCTGAGCGTGAAGTTGTCCTTGATGCGCCACTCGTCGTTGATGTACACGCCCGTCGAAATGCCCGTCGCGCTGGCCACGGCATCCGAGGTTCCGTTCGGGTTGGTGAAGCCGACCGCGATGTTCGCGAGGTACGGCATGGACGAGGTGTCCGTCAGGAACGTGAACGTGCCGTTGGCGTTGTTGGCGAAATCCTGCGTGGCCGAGATGTTGCTGAGCTCGATGCCGGCCTTGATGACGTGTGAACCTGACGCGTTGTCGATGTTCCACGTCGCGCGATCCACGACGCGTAGGTGCAGCTCCTTCAGGATGAGCGGGAAACCGCTCGTGCCGAACACGATGCCCGGATAGTTGAACTGCGGGCCGGGCTTGAGCGGGGCCTCATTGTGGCTCCAGCTCACCAGCTGCAGGCTCGCCTCGTTCACGAAGTTGCCGCCGTCCTTCAGGTAGCGCTGACGGAGCTGCGCCGTGTAGATGTCGTAGTCCTGCGAGATGCCGGCGCCCTGTGACACGCGGCCGCCGAAGTTGCCTTCGCCCTTCAGGTAGCGCGCCGACACCATGGCGTCATACGTGATCTTCGGGTTCTGCACCCAGGTGAGGCGCGTGAACAGCGTGTGGTTCTTGTTGGGAGCCAGGAACGACCCCTTGTACTGCGACCACGGACCGCTGGTCGGGTTCACGTCGAGATAGAACGCCGTGTTCGTGAGCTCATAGCTGGCGGCCAGGAACAGCTTGTCCTTCTGCAGCGGGCCGCGGAGGTTGAAGCCCACCTGCTGGCGGCTGTAGTCGGGCACCTTCGTCTGGAAGGCATTCTGCGTGATCATGTCCTTGTTCTGCAGGAAGCCGAACGCCGACCCTTCCCACTTGTTGGTGCCGCGGCGGCTTTCCGTGGAAATCACGTAGGACCCGGCACGCGAGTACTCGGCGTCGTACGGGTTCACGAAGACGCGGAACTGCTCCAGCGCCTCCTGCGGCAGCGGCGAGCCCGTCTGGCCGAGGCCGACGATGTTGCCGTTGAACAGGCTCTTCATCTCCACACCGTCGACGTAGACGTTGAAGAAACGGAGGTCCGGGGCGCCGCCGGCCGACGGCAGGGTGCGGCCCGACTGCGGCGAATACGTCTTGATGCCCGGGGCCACGCCCGCGAGGTTCATCAGGCCGCGCGCGTTGAGCGGCAGGTTCTCGATCTCGGCGCGCATCACCGGCGCCGACACCGAAAGGCGCTGCACCTCGACCTGCTTCACCTTTTCGCCGATGATGGTCTGGGCAGCCAGCTCGGAGACGCCCTTCTCCATGGTGAACTCGAGGCGGGCGCGCTGGCCGATCGACAGCTGCACCTGCTGTCCGCTGGGCTTGTAGCCGATCGCCCGCACCGTGACCGCGTAGCGGCCGGTGAACAGGCCGAGGACACGAAACTCGCCGTTCGCCCGGGTGACCGAGCGAATCGTCTCCTGCGTCGCGACGTTGGTGATCGTCACCTGCGCGTCAGCCAGGAGCTGGCCATCGGCGCGAACGACGCCCGTCAGGATGACGGTGTTCTGGGCGAACGCGGCCGTGGCCATGACGACCACAAGGGTGAGCGCACCGAGCGCTTGGCCCGCGAATCTCCGCATGCGTGAGACTCCTGCGAATTGGGGTGGGATGGAACGGGGGGTCGTGCGGTGTGGAGGATGCAGCGATCGTTCAGCCAACCGGGCCGGCAAGGGGCACCCTGCAAGTGTCCATTTGGGGGCCTAAGTTATGCGAACTCCCAATCGAATGCCACCCGTCATGACCCGTCGCCTGATCCTGGCTCTCCTGCTCGCCGCCGCCCGCGACTCCGTTGCCGCGCAGCAGGCCGACTCCGTTCGCACCACGACGCTCGCGCCCGGCGTCACCCACGTGCGACTCGTGCGCAACGACGGCCCGTGGGTCATCCACGTGCTGCGCGCGGACCTGCGGCGCGCGGATGTCGCCGTACGCCAGGTGCGCGCGCACGACCGGCTGACCTCCCGCGAGCGGGTGAGCGCGATGGCGGCGCGCCGCGCCGCCGCGGGCGAGCAGGTGATCGCCGCCGTGAACGCCGACTTCTTCGACCTCGCCACCGGGACGAGCGAGAACAATGTCGTGATCGACGGCGAGTGGTGGCGAGGCATCCGCCTTACGGATTCCCCCTACGACACATTCGATAACATCCACGCCCAGTTCGCGCTCGACAGCGACCGCCGGCCGCTCCTTGACCGGTTTGCCTTCGACGGCTGGGTGCGCACCCCCAGGGCCAGCTTTCCCCTGATTGCGCTCAACGCAATGCCCAAGGGCACGTACGAAGGCACGGCCCTGTGGACACCGCGCGCTGGCCCGACGACGCCCACGGACACGGTGCGTCCCACGGCCGAGCTGTCGCTCGCGCCGGCCGGCCGGCGCGCCGACACCGTGCTCTACGTGCGGCGCAGCGCGTCCAGGGGCGGTGGCAGCGCCATCCCGCCGGACGGCGTGGTCCTCGCCGCCTACGGTGCGCGCACCGTCGCCCTCGATTCGACCGCCGACGGCGACACCCTGCGCGTCACGCTCGGCGCTGCGCCGTGGCCCGCGTCGGCACGGGCAGCCCTGCCCTCACTGGTCATCGGCGGCTGGCCGCGCATCCTGCTCGATGGGGTGAGTGTCGCCGGCCGCGCGAGCGCCGAGGAGGGCACCATCTCGCGCAACGCCGAGGTCCGGCACCCCCGCACGGCGATCGGCGTGACGCGCGACCGTACGTCCCTGCTCCTCGTGACCGTGGACGGACGCTCCGCCGCCAGCGTGGGAATGACCCTCGTCGAGCTTGCCGAGTTCATGAAGACCCTCGGCGCGTGGAACGCGCTCAATTTCGACGGCGGCGGCTCCACCACCATGGTCATCGGCGACCGCGTGGTGAACACCCCCAGCGACCGCACCGGCGAGCGCGAGGTGGGAAGCGCGCTATTCATAATGAAGCGAGGCCGCTGACGAGTGGTCGTTGCATCGCGGTTCGGCAGGCCACACCGCGCCGTGCCCGCTCATATGGCGAACGGCAAACTGCATACCCCGAATCTCACGGAAGAAGGGGATGGACACGGATCAGGCGGCGGGATGTCCTGACGGACGATCCGTGCGCATCCGCTCTCAATCCGTGGAATCCGTGGTGAGCGGTTGGAAGTCGCCACGGCAACTCGGGAAAAGACAACTGCCTTGCCACGGATCGCGCGGATCCAAGGCGGATCGACGCGGATCGTGCTCGTAGAAGCCGCAACTCCGTATCCGTGCAATCCGCATGTCAATAACGGCTGAAAATGTCCCACCTGGTACCGGTTGAAAATGTCCCAGGTGCGGGGGGTGAGCCCTACTCGGCCGGGTCCTCCTGTCGGCGAGTCCGACGGCCGGGGGGTTGAGGGGGTGGCTGGTGCAGACGGCGGGCGAGTTCGGCGTGTTGGCGCAGCCGGAAGCTGTTGCCGCGGATGTTGACGATGTGGCAGTGATGGACGAGGCGGTCGATCAGCGCGGCGGCCATGAGTTCATTGCCGAAGACCTCGCCCCATTCTTCAAAGCCCTTGTTGCTCGTGAGGACCGTGGACGCATGCTCGTAGCGCCGGCTCATCAGTTGGAAGAAGAGCATCGCGCCATTGCGCGTGATCGGCAGGTAGCCGATCTCGTCGATGATCATCAGGCTCGGGAAGACGAGCGTCCGGATGCGCGGCAGCAGGCGGCCTCCGGCCTGCGCGTCCTCGAGCGAGTGCAGCAGGTCGGCCAGTGTCGTGAAGTAGACGCGCCGTCCGCTCTCCGCCGCGGCCACGGCGAGACTGAGGGCCAGATGCGTCTTGCCCACACCCGGCGGCCCGAGCAGGACGACGTTCTCCTTGCGCTCGATAAAGCCCAGCGTGTGCAGGCTCTCGAGTTGCTCGCGCTTGACCGAGGGCTGGAAGCTGAAGTCGAAGTCCGCGAGCGTCTTGATGGCCGGCAGGCGGGCACTGCGCATGGCGGTCTGCAGCCGGCGCGCATTCCGCAGGGTGATGTGGGCCCCCAAGAGCTGCTCGATGGCCGTGGGGGCACTCAGCTCGCCGGCATCGCTGCGACGCAGCACGTCGTCGAGCGCTTCGAGCGCCCCCGGCATCTTGAGGTCGGCGAGCTGGGCCCGCAGCCGGTCGCGCAGCGACGCACTGGTGGCAGCCGCGCGGCTCATCCCTCACCTCCCGCCAGCGCGGCGTACACGCTGAGGCTCCGGTGCTCGACGTCGACCGTCGGGTGCGTGAGACGTGGCCCGCGGACGGGCGTGGCCGGTGTCAGGAGCGGCGAGTGATACACGCGCAGCGGCAGGGGCCGCAGGATACCACGTTCCTCCGACTCGAAGCGGTCGAGCGGGAGCACCTGCGTCGTGCCGTGCACCCGCACGTTCGCGACGGTGGCGAGCCAGTGCTCGGCCTGCGCATTCAGATCGGCGTCGCTCAGGAAGGTGCGCCCGTAGAGGAAGTTCTCGCGCAGATAGCGGATCGGTCGTTCGACCTTGCCCTTGGTCTGCGCGCGGTACGGCCGACAGACGCGCGCGGTGATCTCGTAGTGCCGGGTGAAGCGCAAGAATTCCAGATTGTGCGTGAGACCACCGCCGGTGAGCCGGTCGTCGCGCGTCAGCACGCTCTTCATCTGGTCGAAGAGCAGTTCGTGCGGCACACCGCCCCACCACGCAAAGCAGGCTTCGAGCCCATGGATCAGCGTGCGCAGATCCTGCCGCGGGTAGAAGCGCACCCAGAGCAGCCGCGAGTAGCCCAGCACGACGATCAGCGCGTACCGCATACCCCACGGGAATCGGCAGTGCGCGAAGTCGACCTGCGCCTGATGACCGGGCGGGGTCTCGAAGCGCACGACCGGTGCGGGGACCGGCGGCGGGCGCAGCGTACGCACGTGATCGCAGAGCAGCGTGTAGCCGCCGGTGTATCCGGCCCCGCGGCACTCCGCGAGGAGGCGCTTCGCGCTGAGCCGCGGATACTCCGCCAGCCGTTCGGCGATGAGGGGCTTCACGGGATCGAGCTTCGTCGGGACCGGCGGGCGGGGCCCGTAGCGGGCCGTGATCACCTCCAGCTCGGTATCGAGAAGGCCGTCTGCGATCCAGCGTTGCAGGGTCTTGCGATGGATGCCGAGCTCACGGGCCGCCGCAATCTGCGAACGACCCTCCACTTCAACCAGGTGGCGCAGCAGCATGCGCTCACGGACTCCGTACATGCGGGCTCCCACAGGAGGGACGCCCTAGAATGAGCCGAAAAGGCAGGCGCCGCTGGGCGGCGCCCCCAGGATCAGACCTGGGACATTTTCGACCGTACGAAGTGGGAAGTATTCAGCCGGTAGCTACAGCTGTGACTGATACG
>Ga0209726_10007899_pt1 | contig 11691 bp, 15 predicted proteins | sample Subgrocontami54m_FD_187453 | JGI IMG/M metagenome (GOLD analysis project Ga0209726, IMG submission 187453) | Subsurface groundwater microbial communities from S. Glens Falls, New York, USA - GMW46 contaminated, 5.4 m (SPAdes) (version 3) | ecosystem: Environmental > Aquatic > Deep subsurface >... | reverse complement strand
CATTGATGGCTGAACTATTCCCAGGCTCTGTCTATGACCCGACGCAGCAAGCAGCGCAATGACCTTGTGGGAATGCGCGCACGAAGTCGCTCGGGCGCGGGCGTGATCGGCCAGACTGTCAGGTTCTGCATAATGCAAGGTCACCCTCGCTCTAAGCCAGTTCCATTTCGCTGCTGAGCGGTTCTTACTGCAGTATTGCTCTGCGCCGGATTATTACCTAAACTCGACCGAGGGCGCCGCAGACCTTTCCCGGCATTAGGGCGACGCAGCAAATCGCCGGGCGCGGCGGGCGCGCCTCGTAGCAGAGAACAAATGAACAAGGAAACATGCATGAGTACCGTCGCCAGTTTTGACATCCGCCATACCCGATTCCTCGATCCCCAGGGCGCAACGACCCAGCCGCTGCCGCAATTCACACGCGATCCGGCGGTGCTGGTGGCGCTGTATCGCGCGATGCTGCTCACGCGCCTGTTCGACACCAAGGCGATCGCGCTGCAACGCACCGGCAAGCTCGGCACCTTCGCCTCGTCATTGGGCCAGGAGGCGGTGGGCGTTGGCGTGGCCAGTGCGATGCGCAGTGAAGACGTTCTGTTGCCGTCTTACCGCGACCACGGGGCGCAATTGCTGCGCGGCGTCAGCATGGTCGAGAGCCTGCTCTACTGGAGCGGCGATGAGCGCGGCAGCGATTTCGCGGTGCCGCGGCACGACTTTCCGAATTGCGTACCGATCGCCACCCAGGCGTGTCACGCCGCGGGTGTAGCTTACGCGATGAAGCTGCGGCGCGAGCCGCGCGTCGCCGTATGCATACTCGGCGATGGCGCAAGCTCCAAGGGTGATTTCTATGAGGCGCTCAATATCGCCGGCGTCTGGACGCTGCCGCTGGTGGTGGTGATCAACAATAATCAGTGGGCGATCTCGGTGCCGCGCAGCATCCAGACCGGCGCGCAAACCTTGGCGCAAAAGGCGATTGCCGCCGGGATCGAAGGATTGCAGGTAGACGGCAACGACGTCATCGCAGTGCACCAAGTCGCGCAGCAAGCGCTGGACAAGGCGCGCGGCGGAGGCGGCGCCACGCTGATCGAAGCCATCTGCTATCGTCTCGGCGACCATACCACCGCCGACGATGCCACGCGTTACCGCGATGCCGAGCTCGTGGCAAGCCAGTGGGCGCTGGAGCCCATCCTGCGGCTGCGCAATCACCTGGTGTTTCGCGGGGCCTGGGACAAAGACCGTGAAGAAGGCCTCAACCGGGAATGCACCGGGCTCGTCAACCAGGCGATCGAAGCGTATCTCGCGACGCCCGTGCCGCCGCCGCAGGCGATGTTCGATCATCTCTACGCGGTGCTGCCGGCCGCGCTTTCGCAACAACGCGGCGCCGCCTTGCACTTTCACGCGTCCGCCCGGGACTCGCATGGCTGAAGTCAATCTGGTGGAAGCGGTCAATCTGGCCTTGGCATACGAGCTCGCGCACGACCCGAGCGTCGTGTTGCTGGGAGAGGACATCGGCATCAACGGCGGCGTGTTTCGCGCCACCGTCGGCTTACAGGCGCGTTTTGGCGCCGAACGCGTGCGCGACACGCCGCTCGCGGAAACCGCCATCGCCGGCATCGCGATCGGCATGGCTGCAATGGGGCTGAAACCGGTGGCGGAAATCCAGTTCACCGGCTTCATCTACCCGACGTTGGACCAAATCATCAACCATGCCTCGCGCCTGCGCCATCGCACGCGCGGCCGCCTCTCCTGCCCGATGGTGCTGCGCTCGCCTTACGGCGCCGGCATCCACGCGCCCGAGCACCACTCGGAGAGTCCGGAGGCGCTGTTCGCGCACGTGCCGGGCCTGCGGGTGTTGATTCCGTCCTCGCCGGCGCGGGCGTACGGCTTGCTGCTGGCGGCGATCCGCGACCCGGATCCGGTGATGTTCTTCGAACCGACGCGCATGTACCGGCTGTTCCGCGAGGACGTTGCCGACAGCGGAGAAGCACTGCCGCTCGATGTGTGCTTCACGTTGCGCCAGGGCGGCGACATCACGCTGGTGAGCTGGGGCGCCATGCTACACGAAACCCTGGCCGCGGCGGATGCCTTGGGGCAACAAGGCATCACGGCCGAGGTGATCGATGTCGCCACCTTGAAGCCGCTCGACATGGGCACGATACTCGAATCGGTGGCGAAAACCGGGCGCTGCGTGATCGTGCATGAGGCCGCGCGCACCTGCGGCTACGGCGCCGAGATCGCTGCGAACCTTGCCGAACATGGTTTGCTTTCGCTCCTCGCGCCGGTGCAGCGCGTCACCGGCTACGACGTGGTGGTGCCGCTGGCCAAACTCGAGCATCAATTTCTGCCTAGCGTCGAACGCATCCTGCACGCGGCGCGCGCGACCCTGGAGTTCACATGAAAATCTTCAAACTTCCGGATCTGGGCGAAGGGCTGCAGGAGGCCGAGATCATCGAATGGCATGTCGCCGTCGGCGATGAGGTGCAGGCGGACCAGCCGCTGTTGTCGGTGGAGACCGACAAGGCCATCGTCGACATCCCGGCGCCGTATTCCGGACGCATCGCCAAGCTGTTCGGCAAGCCCGGCGAGATCGTGCATCTGGGCGCCCCGTTGGCCGGCTACGAAGGCGCGGGCGATGACGACAGCGGCACGGTAGTCGGTGAGATGCAGGTCGGACACCAGGTGGTGGCGGAGGAAGCGGCCGCGCTCGCGCACGGCGCGGCGGGCATCAAGGCGATGCCCGCGGTGCGAGCGCTGGCGCGCCGTCTCGATATCGATCTGACCATGGTCACGCCCTCGGGCCCGGATGGCTTGATCACTGCCATCGACGTGCAGCGCGTGGCGAAGCTGCTGGCGGAGGCGGGGCCGCTGGAAATCCTGCGCGGCGTGCGCCGGGCGATGGCGCACAACATGACGCTCGCCCGCAGCGAGATCGTCCCTGCCACGATCATGGATGATGCCGACATCCATGCCTGGGGTCCGGACAGCGATATCACCATTCGCCTGGTGCGCGCGATGGTTGCGGGCTGCCGCACCGAGCCTGCGCTCAATGCATGGTACGACGGGCACGCGATTGGGCGGCGCGTGCTCAAGAAAATCGATGTCGGCATCGCGATGGATACACCGGACGGGCTGTTTGTTCCGGTTCTACGCGACGTGGGCAGGCGCGACGCGGCGGATTTGCGGCGCGGCCTGGATGCGATGCACGCCGATGTCAAGGCGCGCAAGATTCCGGCGGAAGAGCTGCGCGGAAACACCATCACGCTGTCGAATTTCGGCATGATCGCAGGCAAGTACTCGGCGCCGGTGGTAATGCCGCCGACCGTGGCGATCCTCGGCGCCGGGCGCATTTTCGATCAGGTGCTCGCTCTCGGGGGTGTCCCGGCCGTGCACCGCGTATTGCCGCTCTCGCTCACGTTCGACCATCGCGCGGTAACCGGCGGGGAAGCCGGGCGTTTTCTCGCTGCGGTGATTGCCGATCTGGAAGACGCAACTTAGAGGCTATTGCGGCACGACTACAACCCCCTCTGACTCGGGAGAGTCAGAGGGGTACATCCCTACGTAAGCGGACTCCTGCCGGACTGCGACCGCCTGCTCGCAATCCGAAGCCGGCCAACTGCGCCGCGCAAGCCAAACCCGAGGAGACCGATAGCGCTGAAGCGGATTATGACTTTGCGATTCGGATTTCTGCGCCCCGCCTTATTCGAGCGACGCGGCAAGGCGATGAAGGAGTACTGCCATGGCAGTTTTGGACAAGAACATCCCCAGCCCCACTGAAATCAAGCTGCACCAGAAGTCCCGCATCCTGGAAATCTCGTTTGCCGACGGCAAGACGTTTCAGTTCCCTTGCGAGTTTCTGCGGGTCTACTCTCCGTCTGCGGAGGTGCGCGGCCACGGGCCCGGCCAGGAGGTCCTGCAAGTCGGCAAGAAAAATGTCGAGATCAAGCAGATCGAGCCGGTCCAGCGCAATATACAACACCGGCACTTTTGCGTTACCTTCTACCCTATGGGCCGCCGCGTTCATCTTCTGGTCTCCTTCTTTGGTTGAGAAAACCTCCAGAGATTAACTCGCGCGGCCCTACATAGCATCTATCCCATTAACGATTTGAACGGAGGCACCATGGCGAGAATCGTAAAAAGAACGCGGGGCGGCCCATACCCGGTGAGCATAGGCGGTGAAACCAAACACATTTGCGGCTGCGGGCTATCCAACACCCAGCCTTTCTGCAACGGCACCCACAAGATTACCCGCGACGAAGACCCCAATAAGCTCTATTGGTACGACGAGCAAGCTAACCGCTTCGAAACCCCTGACAGTCTCCAGGCTATTCGCTGTCCACAAGAGTGAAGCCACAACGCGCCCAGTGTTTTGTCGGCGTACCGATTAGAACCCGACTTACGTAAGCTCGGTTGTCGCCATTGTGGTTTTAACGACGCGGAAAGCGGCCCAGGGCTTCTATCGCACCCGGATGCTCGCCTAGCTCAAACGCCCGCGACCGGCTGCTGCCAGGCGCGCAGTGGCCGGAGCGACTGTGGCCCGCCACATCCCCGATATCGAGCCTCATGATCGTTTGCCACGCAGACCACACCGCCACCTACTCCCCGGCGCCTGACGCCGATCGTCAAACCCTCAAATGGATCCCCCGAACATGAGTACCGGCGAGACCAGTGCCCCTGCCGCACCGCAGGTCGAATCGATTAGCGCAGTGACCCTTGCGACCCATGACATGGCTCGGGCGGTGCGGTTTTACTCGGCGCTAGGTTTTTCCATTCGATACGGCGGGGCGTCGGCTGCGTTCACCAGTTTCCACGCAGGCACGGGCTATCTCAATCTCATCGCTGCGCCCAAGGATCAGCGCTGGTCGTGGTGGGGGCGGGTGATCTTTTACGTATCGGACGTGGACGGCATGTACCGGCACGCCGTGGCGCAAGGCCTGCAACCCCAGTTTGCCCCGCGCGACGCGGAATGGGGCGAGCACTATTTCCACATTACCGGCCCGGACGGCCATGAATTGAGCTTTGCCAGACTGCTCGTCCGGTAAAGTTGGCATGTGGGATCTGCTGCAAAGTCTAGCGCCGATTGATGGCCACCGGGATGCGGCGGCGGCCGAACTGGCCGGAGAACGCTTCAAATACGCCGGCGAGCGGCGTCGCGCAGTGCGGGCACTTGCCGTCGGGGGTCACGTCGTAGGACTCGATTTCATACCAGTCGCGCACGATGAGCGGCTGGTGGCAGCCCGGGCAGTAAGTGGTGCCGCCGGTGCTGTCGTGCACGTTGCCGGTGTATACGTACTGCAGCCCCTCGACGAGCGCAATCGCGCGCGCGCGCGTGAGCGTCGCCGGCGGCGTGTGCGGGGTGTCCATCATCTTGAAGTCAGGATGGAATGCCGTGAAGTGCAGCGGCACGTCAAGTCCGAGCTCCTTGGCGATCCACTTGCACTCGGCGGTGATTTCCTCGTTCGAATCGTTCTTGCCGGGAATCAGCAGCGTTGTGATCTCGAACCAGACGTCGGTCTCGTGCTTGAGGTATACCAGGGTGTCCAGCACCGGTTGAAGTTTTGCGCCGCACAGCTTCGCGTAAAATGCGTCGGTGAAGCCTTTGAGGTCGACATTGGCGGCATCCATATGGGCGTAGAACTCGCGCCGCGGCGCATCGTGGATGTAACCCGCGGTCACCGCCACCGCCTTGATGCCCCGTTCGCGGCAGGCATCCGAGATGTCCATCGCGTATTCCGCGAAAATCACCGGATCGTTGTAAGTGAACGCGACGCCCTTGCATCCCAGGCGCGCGGCGGCGGCGGCGATCTGTTCGGGGGATGCGGCGTCGGCCAGCTTGTCCATGTCGCGCGACTTGCTGATGTTCCAGTTCTGGCAGAACTTGCACGCGAGGTTGCACCCGGCGGTGCCGAAAGAAAGGATGCTCGCGCCGGGATAGTAATGGTTGAGCGGCTTTTTCTCCATGGGGTCGATGCAGAATCCCGAGGAGCGGCCATAGGTCGTCAGCACCATCTGGTCGCCTTCGCGCATGCGCACGAAGCACGCGCCGCGCTGGCCTTCGTGCAGCCGGCAGTCGCGCGGGCACAGGTCGCACTGCATGCGACCGTCCTCCAGCAGGTGCCAGTAACGCCCGGGGTAAGTCATGGCTCAGCTCTGTGGGTCGGCCTCACTCCATTTGACCACGGTGTAGCGCGATAGTTTAACCTTCGGGTCCAAGAAATCGGGCGGCAGGCTGGCTTTGTATTTGAGGTGGCCGAGAAACACGCGCGGGTCGCGGAAGTCCTCCCACACCTGCGGCAGGAAGATGCTGCGGTGGTGGCCGTACTCGAAGATCACGCCGTCGATCTCGGGACGCAACTGCGCGAGCGCATCATCCTCGCCGCGGAACGCGACGCTCTGGATCGCAGCAGCGGGCGGGATCGTCGCTTTCCTGTCGGGTCTGGTGCATCCGCGGAAGCCGGATAGACCGTCGAAGGAGCGCAGCCGAGCGGCCACGCCGCTACCGCGAGACCCCGGATAAGCTAGTCTTCAGTCCGATGCCAAGGGGTGTCCATGCCCCGTCAGCCCCCGCGCTGACTCAAGCTGACGATCCTTATCGCAGCTTGATTTCGCCGTCGTAGATGACGCAGAGCTTCAGCGCCGCGATTTCCAACGTCACTTTTCGTGATGGCCATGGCCGCGGGATTGATGGCTACTGCCTTCATGCTGGTCAGAATCGCCGTACCCATGCCTGCGGCGCGATCGAAGATCATCGGTGCTGAAACCGCTGATATTACGAAGGCAAGCAGCGCTAGGATTGCGCCGGTGGTCAGGTAAGTCAGGTGCGGACCGGGACCGTTCAGTTCCCGGCGCAGTGATCGGCCGAGTCCACTGATCAATGGTCCTGATCGTCATAATCGTGCGCTTTTGGGATCAATCAGCCAACTGCGCAGTGCTTGGACGATATCACTCGCGAGTGCGGGCAACGAAAATGCTGCAGGGCGCGTTGTCGAGAAGCGCCTTTCCGACCGATCCGCGCCACCAACGTGACGCGAAAGAGGCGTTCTGTTGGTGCCCAACAACAATCAGGTTGGCCTTCAAATCGGCTGCGAGACGGCAGATCTCCTCCACCGGTTCCCCTATCGCGAGGTGCTTGGTTATGCTGAACCCCCTCTCCTTGAGCTGCATGGTGCCCTCGTCGAGTACATCCTGACCGTGCTTTCTCTGAGCAGCGAGCAGTTCCGCGGGAAAGTAACCCTCGGTCATGAACATGCCGGAAGGTCTGGTAGCGACTGCCAGGAGGTGGAGGTGAGTATCCATCTTCGCAAATGATGCAATTTCGGTGCAGGCGAGCAGAGCGGACTTGCCTTCTCGAGTGCCGTTGTAGGCCAACAATATCGTTTGGAACATGGCAGCCTCCTGTTGATGAGACCAAACGCAGACGACAATCTACCTCACTGGGTTGGGTTAGGTCCGGGACGGTATAGTTCCCGGCGCAATGATCGGCCGAGTTCACTGATCAATCGTCCTGATCGTCATAATCGTGCGCGTTTGGGAGATGCAGGTTAACGCACGAGATTGGCAATCCTCCGGCAAGAATGCCAACACAGGGCCGTGACGTCCTTTATCCGTTCCGGCGCAAAGCTCTAATCCCGCGTCAAAATGAACGCCCTGCGCCAGTGGCAGCGCCTGTCCCCAATTGAGGGTCACAGTCTGGCGTCGCATGTAGGCCTTCCAAGCGTCAGAGCCGGCCTCGCGTCCGCCGCCGGTGTCCTTTGCTCTTCCATCTTGAGCCACTGCCGGTAGGCGTTGAGCCTGAGTTCAAGCAGCCACTCGGGCTCGTTCTTCTTGCCCGAAATCAGCCGGATCGTGTCTTCGCTGAGACCTTTGGGCGCGACATCAGCTTCGATATCAGTGACGAAACCGTACTGGTAGGGCTGGTTGACCAAACCTTGAATTACCGCGCTCATCGCTTAGTTCCAATTCTTGATGGCGGCGCGCAAGCCAATCCCCTCGCCGCTCTGCACCAGCCGTTTCTGAATTACCGCATTCCAGGTCAATGCAATGACCATACTTCAAACTCCATGACGTCCCGGCTGAGCCTGGGGATTACAAAAGATCCATGGCTAATGGACGGGCGTAATTGCTGCAATCAGATTGCCTGGGTCGGCACCGGCCCAAGTTCGCGCACAGGCATAGTTTTTCGCATGTTCTGTAGCGGGGGCACGCCGTCTTGCTTGGCAATTTGGTCTTCGACCAACTGCTTTAACGTCATTGCAGCGAGGTAATTCAAAACATGCTCGTTGAGCTTGGCCCACAAATCATGAGTAATGCATTTCTGATCGTCATGGTAGGTTTCCTTGCCGCCGCATTGCGTCGCATCGATTGGCTCATCGACTGCGAGGATGATGTCGGCAACCGCTATCTGCTCCATCTCCCGCGCAAGCCGATAGCCGCCTCCCGGACCGCGCACGCTCTCGACCAGCCCGCGGCGACGCATCTTCCCGAACAATTGCTCCAGATAGGAAACCGATATCTTCTGGCGAGCGCTGATTTCGCCAAGGGTCACCGGATCAGTGCCGCGGTGCATCGCTATATCGGTCATTGCTGTTACCGCAAAACGCCCTTTAGTCGTCAGCCTCATATATCACCTCTATTAACAAATCTAATCATTACAACGAGATACACCCTCGCCATACCTGATTGATTTAGTCAACTATAGGATAGTTGATTAATTTAGTCAAGTATTAACGCAAGCTGCCGCGTGCCGAGCGCGAAGCGGCCTATCTCTCGGCTCTGGCAGCGGTCAAGGCGCGGCGCCACCTGACCGGGTGCGCACGCGAACGCGCCGCTCTGGCCCCATTGATGGCTGAACTATTCCCAGGCTCTGTCTATGACCCGACGCAGCAAGCAGCGCAATGACCTTGTGGGAATGCGCGCACGAAGTCGCTCGGGCGCGGGCGTGATCGGCCAGAGGTGGTCCCAAGAAATCGGACAGCCGGATAAGTGAAGTTTCTGCTCTAATCGACGGCGAGAGCTGCATGAAAAGGAGCAAAACAGATGAAACGACCCCGCCGCAATCACTCAGCGACGTTCAAGGCGAAAGTGGCGCTGGCAGCGCTCAAGGACGAACAGACGCTGGCGCAGTTGTCCCAGCGCTTTGACGTGCACCCCAGCCAGATCACGCAATGGAAAGACGAACTGTTGCAGCGCGCCGTCGAGGTTTTTGCCAGGGCGGCCGACAAGCGCGGGCCGGCGCGCTCGGTCACAACAGCGATGCGAGCGCAAAGCGATGATCGATACCGATCACCGGCTGCCGGTGGTTCGACCGGTGCAGTTGCTGGAGCTGTCGCGCTCATCGGTCTACTACCTGCCCCGGCCCACCTCGGACGAGGATTTGGCCTTGATGCGCCGCATCGATGAGCTTCACCTTGAGCACCCGTTCGCGGGGAGCCGCATGATGCGCGACTTCCTCAAAGGCGAAGGCCACTTCATCGGTCGCAAGCACGTCGCGACGCTGATGAGGCACTGCGGATGTTGCACTCTACACTTTCAGAAAGTGCTCGCGGTAGTACTTGAGTTCCTCGATCGATTCGTAGATGTCGGCCAGCGCCTCGTGCTTGCCGTGCTTGGTCAGCCCCTTGGCCAGGTCCGGCTTCCAGCGCTTCACCAACTCCTTCAGCGTGCTGACGTCGAGATTGCGATAGTGGAAATAAGCCTCCAGTCGCGGCATGTAGCGCGCCAGGAACCTGCGATCCTGACAGATGGAATTGCCGCAGATCGGTGAGGTTCTGAACGGCACGTGCTGGACCAGGAAATCGAGGTATTGCTGTTCGGTCTCGGCCTCGGCCAGCGCCGACGCCTTGACCTTGGCGATCAGGCCGGAACGGGCATGCGTGGACTTGTTCCAATCGTCCATCCCCTCGAGCACGCCGTCCGACTGATGCACCACCAGCACCGGCGCCTCGGCGACGGTGTTCAATTGCGAGTCCGTGACCACGACGGCGACCTCGATGATTCTGTCGCGTTCGGGATCAAGGCCGGTCATTTCCATGTCTAACCACACGAGATTGTTCTGATCTTGAGGCACGGCGCCGGCGTTTCCCGCGTTGATTGATTGAAGGATGTTATTGTGTCATATTTCAGCCAGATGCAGACTTTCACCGCCGTTTTTGTTGCAGCGCTCGCCCTCACCATAGGCCTGCGCCTGTGGCTGGCCCGGCGCCACATCCGGCACATCGCGCGCTGCCGCGACAAGGTACCTGCGAACTTCTCCGAACACATCGGCCTGGCTGCGCACCAGAAAGCGGCCGATTACAGCACCGCAAAAACGCACCTGGGCATGATCGACCTGCTCATCGGCGCGCTATTCCTGCTGGCACTCACCCTGGGCGGCGCGCTGCAGGCGCTGCACGACGCCTGGCTGCGCGCCTTCGACGCCGGCAGCTATGCGCAGGGCATCGCCCTCATCGTCAGCGTCGCCTTGATTTCAGGCCTGATCGACCTGCCGCTGTCGCTGTATCGAACCTTCGTCATCGAAGCGCGCTTCGGCTTCAACAAGATGACCCTGAAGCTGTTCTTTGCCGATCTCATCAAGCAGACCCTGCTCGGCGCGGCACTGGGCCTGCCGCTGGTGTTCTGCGTGCTATGGCTGATGCAATGGATGGGCGAGCAATGGTGGCTGTACGTCTGGGTCACCTGGATGATGTTCAACCTCGCGGTGCTCACCGTCTATCCGACCCTGATCGCGCCGCTGTTCAACAAATTCACTCCGCTCGAGGATGTGGGCCTGAAAAGCCGGATCGAGGCGCTGCTGGCGAAATGCGGCTTCAGGGCGCAGGGCCTCTACGTGATGGACAGCTCCCGGCGCTCCAGCCACGGCAATGCCTATTTCACCGGTTTCGGCGCGGCCAAGCGCATCGTGCTGTTCGACACCCTGATCGCGCGCCTCGCTCCGGCGGAGATCGAAGCGGTGCTGGCGCATGAGTTGGGGCACTTCAGGCACCATCATGTGTGGAAGCGCATGGCGGCCCTGTTCGCCATGAGCCTCGGCTTCCTCTGGCTGCTCGGTTACGTCATGAATCGGGACTGGTTCTACGCCGGCCTCAACGTGCAGGCCCGCTCGACCGCGCTCGCGTTGATGCTGTTTTTCCTGGTAGTGCCGGTGTTCACCTTCCTCCTGCATCCGCTCACCAGCCTGTATTCGCGCAAGCACGAGTACGAAGCCGATGCCTATGCCGCCCGGCACGCGATCCCCGCCGACCTGATCCACGCGCTGGTGAAACTGTACCAGGACAACGCCGCCACGCTCACGCCCGATCCTCTGTACTCGGCGTTCTACGATTCGCATCCGCCGGCGCTGCTGCGCATTGCCCGGTTGCAGAGTGCCGTTGCACCAGAACAGTCCCAACCCGCATGAAAGGCGCCGCATGAACAAGCTCTCGGAAAGAATGTCCAAACCGCAGCCAGCCGGAACCCCGCCGCTGACGCAGGCGAAGATCGACGAATACCTGAGGCAGGTGCCGGGTTGGGAGCTTCGGGACGGCGCGATCTGCAAGACCTACTCGTTCAAGAATTTTTATGAAACCATGGCGTTTGTAAACATGGTGGCCTGGGTCGCGCACCGCGAGGACCATCATCCCGACATGCTGGTGGGCTACAACAAGTGCAAAGTCGCCTGGAACACCCACTCTGTGGGCGGCATCTCGATGAATGATTTCATCT
>Ga0209726_10007895_pt1 | contig 11696 bp, 8 predicted proteins | sample Subgrocontami54m_FD_187453 | JGI IMG/M metagenome (GOLD analysis project Ga0209726, IMG submission 187453) | Subsurface groundwater microbial communities from S. Glens Falls, New York, USA - GMW46 contaminated, 5.4 m (SPAdes) (version 3) | ecosystem: Environmental > Aquatic > Deep subsurface >... | reverse complement strand
GGTCTGCAACAGGTGAGACATTCAATAAAACTGGTAAAACAGATATCTTGATGCGCTATGAGAGTTCCAATGTCTTTGTTGCGGAATGTAAATACTGGGGTGGAGAAAAAATATACCTCGATACTATAAACCAGATTTTGAAATACCTAACATGGCGTGATTCAAAAGCAGCAATTATTCTTTTTGTAAAAAACGCTGATTTTTCTTCTGTAATAGAAAAGGTTAAAGAGGCAACACCAACCCATCAAAATTTTTCCTCTTTTGAAGGTGAGAAGGAAAATACATGGTTAAGTTACAAAGTCACTTTAAATGGTGATCCTAATCGAAAATTATTTTTAACCGTTTTACTTTTTCACTTTCCCGAAACTGATGAAAAATAACTTTTATGCAAATCAAGAAAGGTGAGATTCAATCGGCTAATGCGTTCATTAAGGGACATTTTGATAGACTAATCGAATGGCAAATTGGTGACATTAAAAAATGCTGCAGGATGAGAGAAGATGGAACCTGTGAAGATGATGGAGCTTTAGTAGGAGCATTTACACTGTGGGTATGTGCAATTGATTATTTTGGTGGCCTATACACAGGTTTAGCTACTCAAGGAGGAACTGAATCCCGATTTAGAGAATTCATAAAAAAGTACATGCCAAAGTATGATTGGGAAAAAGTAGTAGAGCTACGGTGGTCTTTAACACATTTCTATTCACCTCATTTTTTTGCCTTATACCATGAGAACAATCTTGAACAAAACAAAAATCTGCACTTACAGCTAACAAATCGTGGAATAAGATTACATTTAGGCTGGGCTATCAAGGATCTAGAAGATGGTGTCAATAAGTTCTACGAGGAACTGAAAAATGATAACAATATGAAGGTAGTTGTTTTGAGATATTACAAAGAACACCTCCCAATAATGCCTGTTAGGGCAGAAGATCTTTTTCCTCAACCGACATTTAATTCACTTCCTAGTACAGTAGCTATCCAATCAGTTCCCGCATCTGGAACAGTTTCATTGGAGGAAATCCTTAAAAAGTAATTTTAATATTCCTTTTTACTTAACCAGACTTGAAAATTGAAGAGATAGGACTTGGTTAAGTTTACTTTCAGCCTTATTTAGATATTCTGTATGTTAAGAAATTGACACCCACAGTACAGTTTTGGTATCATACAAATGTATCACTAGAGAGAAACGAACATATAACTGCGTGTTATATGCAACGCCTCTCATTTCTTTGGCTTAAATTCTAATTTATCTTTCTCAAAGATAATAAAAGTCTTATAATGCTGGAAGCTTCTTAATAAGGATGACTCTGATTTTGTATTAGGAATAATAATTCTAAGTAATTTTTTATTTTTCTCTAAAAACGCATGCAAGCAATAAAAATCACCATCTCCTGAGATTATCACCGCTTTGTCGTAATTAGAATATTCTACCGCCGATGCATGTAATACTAATTCTGCATCAACATTCCCTTTGGGTTTTCCCTAGTGTATCCAAATGAACGTAGTTGTTTATACATTTTTTCATTCTGTTTTATGAAACCTATAAACAAGAATGTTTATTAACACGGAACTTATCAGATAAGTATCTTCTGAATTTTTTATAGTCTAGTTTCCAACCTGTGTAGATTCTCTTGTTACCTTTATAAATATCTTTACCTGTACCTAAATTTAGGTTTTGGCTATCTATAAAGGCAAAATTATTTTCCTGCTTCATAAACGAGTTTTCAAGCTTTGCTTATGAGCGGAGCTCAAAGCTGTGCTTATAAGTCTTATTATACCAATCTTAGTAGTATGTTAGAATCTTAAATTGTGAAGCTGTATAACTCTTTATCAAATAAATTAGAAGATTTATCTCCTCTCCACCCCAAAAAAGTCACCATGTATGTTTGTGGAATTACTCCATATGACACAACACATTTAGGCCACGCTTTTACTTATATTTCTTTTGATATTTTAGTTAGGTATTTAGCTTTCCTTGGATATAAAGTTGAATATACCCAAAATGTTACTGATATAAATGATCGGGATAATGATATTTTAAAAAGAGCACAGCAGCAAAATATTCCCTGGCAAAACCTAGCAGATTTGTGGACTAATAGATTTTTGTCAGATATGAAAGCACTTAATTGGGTTAAACCCACTCATTACATCAAAGCATCAGAAAATATTGATTCTATGATAGTTTTGATCCAAAAACTTCTGAAAAAAACATTCGCTTATCAAAAAAACAATAGTGTTTACCTGGATATAACAAAAATTAAGGATTATGGTAAATTATCCAAACTTTCCCAAAAACAAATGTTAAAAATTGCTCAAGATTTTGAGGAGGATGTAGATAATCCTAATAAGAAAAACCCTCTTGATATTACTCTATGGAGAGCATCAACTCTCACTCAGCCTAAGCATATCCCAAGTTTTCCTTCTCCTTGGGGTAAAGGCAGGCCTGGTTGGCATATTGAGTGTTCTGCTATGGCAATACATACTTTAGGTGAGCAAATAGATATTCATGGAGGGGGTAAAGATCTTATATTCCCCCATCACGAAGTAGAAATTGCCCAAAGTGAGGGAGCAACAGGTAAAAAACCTTTTGCAAAGTACTGGATGCATACAGGAGAAGTCTCATATAAAGGCAAGAAAATGAGTAAATCCTTAGGGAATTTAGTTATGGTTTCTGACTTACTTAAAAAATACTCTGCAAATGCAATCCGCTGGGTTCTACTTTCCCATCACTACAGAAAACCCTGGGAATTCCATGAAGATGAATTAAAAGAAGCAGAAAAAGTTATTAAAACTCTTCATTTAGTAGATACTCCATTACCAGAAGAATTTTTAAAAGCCCTACAAGATGATCTAAATACCCCCAAGGTATTGGAAATTATTAAAACTACACGATCCCTTCCAGCTTTTTTACTTTTAGGGTTTAACTAGTTGAGAAAATTGGAGAGGTAAAACCTGGTTTAGTTTCCCCTCAACTTTTTTTAGATACAAAATATTGTACTTAGGAAAGTAAAGAAAAGTTGCTGGAGCATCTTCTAGTAATACTTTTTGAAAATCCCAATAAAGCTGTTTTCTTTCTTCCTCACCTGTAACTTTTCTGGCATCTTCCAGATCTTTATCCACCCTTTTTTGATTATATTTAGTTAAATTTGTTTCTTTCTGGGTTTCATGCCAGAGAAAATATTGATCTGGGTCAGAAGGTATACTTTGAGTAATTAGAAGTGCCTGGAATTTCTGAGGAACTCCCGATTCTACTCTCAGCACTGCATTTATGCCTAAATTTTTCCAGGAAGAGATGATCTCTTTTCCTACATTTTCCAGCTGGGAGGTGGTAGTTAGCACCAGCTCTTTGCTTAAAAGCTCTGCAGAAGAATTACTCTTAGCTCTTTCCAAAGCTAACTTGGCCTCATCAGATTTTTCTAAATAATCCTTTGCATCCTTATTTAGAGCCCAGGACATTGGTGGATAAGGGCTGTTTGCTTCTACTTCATTTTTTATTAAGGGTGCTGCAAAACTTAAAGCCTGGCGGAGTGACCTATTGCCTAAAACTGAATCAGAAGTATCATAAAAAACACCAACTATCTTTGTATAATCCACTCTAGTATTAAGTTTTACCAAAGAAGTATTGGGCGTCTCTGGTGAGGCTATTAAACTATCACTAGCTCCTAAAACTGATTGAGTTTCCCCTAAGGCAAAACCTGTTAAAGCAGTTTTTTCATTTGGATAAAATCTAACTATAACTTTAGGCAAATTAGAATTTGGAGCATTTAGAACAACTTTGGTAATAAAAATCCTGCTTTTATCAATGTTTTGGATTTTATAAGGGCCTGTTCCAATCAATGTTCCCTTTTTAAAAAGAGGCTTAGTTAAAAGTGAAGGAAATGCAGAGTATGAATCTGTTAGTTTGAATTCAATTGTGGACTGGTCAGGAAAACTAACAGTAGTATTTGGTATAGAAAACTCAAGGTCAGAGGCTTTTATTTGATCTCCATTGATCCAAGAAATTCCCTTTTTTAGTTTAAATCTATAACTTGTTGCCTCCTTATTAACCTCCCAGCTTTCAGCCAGGTCTGGCTTAACCCGTCCTGTCTCGTCAATATCTACTAGTCCACGGGAGGCTAGCCTTGTAACTTCTGTTGGTAAGTCATGTTCTTGGTAAGTACCAATCAGACCTTCAGAGACTGTATTTGTGCTTAGTTTTAATAAGTTAAACTTTATTTGAAGAAATAAAGCTGCCAAAATAACTAAGATCCATAAAAAGACTTGGTTAGAATGCCTCCTGATAAAAGTTAAGGCCACCAAGAAGGCAATTTTAAAGTTACTTTGCAAAGAATTTTGTGACATTAGACCACCAAACCTAATACTGAGGCCAGGACAAAAAGAACTGTCAAAACAATTGTTAACCTAAAAAGTAGTTTTTCTGCTCCCCTTTTAGTACGGTACATTCCCAACTCTCCACCAAAAGTACTGCCTAAACCTGTCCCTTTAGATTGCAACAATATAACAATAATTAATAAGACTCCCAGAATGATTTGAATTAGATTCAGAACTTGCTGCATGGCAACAATTATATCATCACACTAGTGAGCTAGCCAGTGGAAGAAGTGAGTGAACAATCCTATGACAAATGACGCTAAAATAGCTGTCCAAAAAGAACTGACATCACCGCTAGGAATATTAAAGCCTCCACCTGAAAGTCCTGCAAAATGGAATTGGGTCAGATGTATATCTGGAACAATCCTGGTTAAAAAATATAAAGCTAAAACATTTGTCACCCAGGCAAAAAAACCCAGAGTTAACAAGTTTAAAGGTAAAAGAAGAATTTTTAGTAGTGGTAGTAAAACAAGATTTATTACAGTAAAAACAAGTCCTGCTTTGAAAAGAGTAGGCAATCCTCCACTATAACTCAAGCCTGTAATAACCAAGGAAGTAAACCACAAAGCCCCTAAATTAATAAGATAATAGCGCAGTATTGTCTTCATAAACTTGTTTTCAAGCTTTGCTTATCTACTTCCATTATACAATGCCTTAGCATGGCGTTTTCTATGGAAAGTTATAGCAAACCTATGAGCTTCATCACGCAGCTTTTGCAGCAACCCTAAAACCCTACTTTGCCTAGGTAACCTAATTTCCTGACCATCTGTAGTATAAAGCCATTCCATCCTTTTAGCCAAACCAAAAATAGGGATTTTTTTAAACTCTTCTGGTCCTGTTTGTTGAATCTGTTGATAAACTGCGCTTACTTGTCCCTTTCCACCATCAATCAGTATTACATCTGGAGTCCTCCATTCAGGATGTTTCATACGGCGGCGGATGGTTTCCTGATGCATGGCGTAATCATCTGGTTTACCAGAAATAAGCATTTTAAATTTTCTGTATTGGGATTTATCAATTTCTCCATTTGTTAAAACAACCAATGATGCTACTGCATCTTTGCCCTGAATATTAGAAATATCATATCCTTCTATTCTTTCTGGAAAAGTAGGTAATCTTAGAACTTGTTTTAACTCATCTAAGGCTCGTTTTCTTTCATCCTCCAAGAAGTTAGGATTTTCTAAATAAACTTGGGCTCTGTTTGGTTGAGTTAAATAAGTTATTCCTTCTAAGGTTCTTTTTACTCTCCCAGCTAGTTCAAAATCTTGTTTGGCTGCGTATATATTCATTTCTTTAATAAGCTCACCAATCAACTGCTCTTTTTTACCTGACATAAAGGTTATAAAGCGCTTGATAATCTTTTTATACTCAGTTTGACTAATTTCACCAGCACAAGGACCAGAGCATAAACCAAGATGGTAATAGAAACAGGCACGAAAGGCCAGACCTTTTGAGGCTGTCTTGGGATTGGAACACCAAGGGAAAACTCTTCTTAAGTTTTTTAAAGTATTTCTAACAGTGGTAGCAGATGGAAAAGGTCCAAAAAATTTTAAAGATCCTTTCAAATCTTGCTTTCTGGCAACTAAAATCCTGGGGAACTGTTCCTTAGTAACCTTTATATAAAGATAATCCTTATCGTCAGTAAGTTTTATATTGTAGTGGGGTTTGTACTTTTTGATTAAGTTTGCCTCTACAATTAAAGCCTCCAGCTCTGATTCCACAATTATGGTTTCCAATCCTGCAATCTGACTTACTAGCTGGGCGGTGCGTGGGTTGTCTGCTCCACTAAAATAAGAACCTACCCTGTGGTAAAGGTCCAGTGCCTTCCCTACATAGATAATCCGGGCCTCATGGTTTTTGTATATATAAACCCCACTTTTATGAGGAATTAAATTTTTATCAATAAAACTGGGAATCACAAGTGCTGATTATACTCTTTTTTTCTTCACTCTTCTTCTGTAAATTAAAACCCCTAGGATGCTAAAATATAGTCCCAGCATACTAGCTATAATTAAAGCTAAAGCCAAAGGAAAAGCTGTAAAAACAAAAAAAGGTTTTACGTTTACTTCTTTCCCAAATTTTTGTCCTCCAATTAAAACTTCTATATCATCATTAAATCTGTCAAAAAATGTTTTAGTTCTATACTGATATTGCAAATCAACATACCCAAAGGGTGGAACTACTCCTAATTTTTGATCTGGGTTTAAAATAGAAATTTGCTGAGTGCTTAAAGAATAATCATTAAAGTTTGCAGCAGCATTACCCTGATTTGCTACTGTGACTTTAAATTGGCCTGGAAACCCTGCAACTATTTCATCATCAATATTAATATCAACTTTTGCCTGAGCTTTTCCTAGAAAATCCATTTCAGATAGCATAACTTTTACATCTCCTTCTTTATTTAATTTATAAGATCCAGCAGCTATAGGAGAAGTCGAGGAGGTTCCTTTGACAGCAAAAACAAAGTGGTTCAAATCCAGTCTATTAAAATAATCAACTCCAGCAGTAGTATTCTCCCAAGTTGGATCTACCATTACCCAACCCCTTGTTGGGTCAAAATATTCTGGCCAAGCATGTAGTACCTCTCCTAAAGATAAAGGTCTTAAGTTTGGATTTGTGGTATAGGCAAAACCATCAAGTTCCCGGGCTGGAATTCCAGCTGCACGGGAGAAAGCTATAAAAAGATCTGTAAATTCAAGACAAGCTACTGTTGTAGGATTGTTCAGAGCAGTTACAGCACCAAAACGCTCATTACTGTTTTTAACACGGCTAGGATCATATTTTAGGGAGTTTACTACATATTTATAGATTAACTTTGCCTTTTGTTGTTGGCTTGCCTCTTCATTACCTTTTAAAATCTCAGCCAGCTTTGCCTTAATAGCAGGATTATCAGCTTCCCAATATTTAGTGCTCATCAGATATTTCTGGCGCAAATTATCTGGTAAGTAAGGGCTTTGAGTTTTAGATTTTGCATATAACTTAGAAGATCCTACAACTAGTACATCTAGTTTTTGGTTTCTACTCAATCTATACCAGGCAAGGTAATTACCATCTTCATCTACTGTTACATTAATAGGTTGAGGCTCAATTCTTTGAAAAATTACATCTTGATACTGGGTATCTGGAGGCAAGGCAATATGAGTTAAAATAGGCAGTAAAGAATCATTCTGTAGTCTATAAGTTAAACTAAAATCATAAACTAGGTTACTTCCAAAAATAGCAGATACTCCAGCATCTTGAAGCTCGCTTTTATCAAAAGTTAAAAACATTTTGCCAGAATGGGTTGCTTGAGACTTTGGGACAGGTGTTATTAAAGCTGGTTCCCCAAAATCTAAAGGTGCAGACAAGGTTATCTTATAATTATCTTGTTGGGACTTTGTGGAGAGTTTTGGGATTAAGATCTGCCAGATTTTCCCCTGACGGATAGCAAAATCGCTTGTTTTGTACTGCAAAGTCCAGTCTAGTTCTTTACCCAAACCCACAACTTGCTGGTTAAACTTAATATTTAAATTTGTACCAGTTCCCTTTTGGCTAGAAGTTATACCCAAGGCTCCTGAGGAATCTGTTGCTTTAAGATCTGTAATTTGAGTGCTACCTAGAAAGCGTTCAAAATAAGTTGCATAAAATTTGGAGGTTAGATTTTTTAAAGTAATTTTTTCTGCAACAGTAGTTACACCAGACTCGTCAATATCATAAACAACATCATAAGATGTAGCAAAATCCTCAGCTGCATATGCAGTGGACAGTGAACAGATTATAGTAAACAGGAAAAACAAAATACTGAAAAAGAGGTTCTTTAGCATCCCAAGTATTGTAACAAAATAATAACTTTGAATCTAATGACGTATTTCTAAGGATTGTCTTAGTTCCCTAGCTTTAGAAAATGCTTCAACCGCTAGTTTACTGTACCGATCTTCTGTATTAATAAATCCCCCTCTACTATTGTAATCAGCTGCTGCCTCAGCAAACTTTCTTCCATAATTGTCAAAAGCCATTGCCAGTATCTTAGTTTTATCTGGTTCACTTAAAGAAGAGCTTAGTCTAAGGTATCTTGCAGTTATAATAGGATGACCCATACGTGCCCATGCCCGAGCTTCTAAATCAGCTGAGAGTCCCCGCTCTTCTACCCCAGCTCTAGTAGCTTCTAGATCCCTGGAGTCAACTAAAGTTGATATTATCGCTTCAATAAACATAGATATAATATTCTGATCGTTAATTATACTATAAGATTCTTAAAGATGCAACTTCGAGGATTAAGAATAGGTTTTATATGTACGCACGCAAGGTGAGACCTTATGTGGCTAGAAAGCTGATTAGAATAGTTGACAACATAGATAGGTGTTGAGACAATTAAAGTGTTATAGAAGAACAAACACCGCCATCAGAATTGCCTCCTCAATTACCACCTACAAGTTCATAAACAAGTTTGAAAACTCATCTTTCAAACGAAGTTTTCAAGCTTCGCTTATGAGCACAGCTCTCAAGCTTCGCTTATAAAATCTTAGCCAAGTATTGGCCGGTATAAGAAGCTTTAACTTTGACAATTTGGGCTGGAGTACCCTCTGCTACTAGCCTCCCTCCGCCATCCCCACCTTCCGGACCCAAATCTATTACCCAATCTGTATTTTTTATCACATCTAAGTTATGCTCAATAATTACCACAGTATTTCCATAATTTACTAACTTTCTTAATATTGTCAGTAATCTTTCTATATCTGCAAAATGTAAACCAGTTGTGGGCTCATCCAAAATATATAAAGTATGCCCTGTTGGTCTTTTAGATAACTCTGAAGATAATTTAATTCTTTGAGCCTCACCACCAGACAAAGTTGGAGCACTTTGACCTAACCTGATATATCCTAATCCCACATCATTCAGAACCTGAAGTTTGTTTTTAAGATTTGGGATATTTTCAAAAAATTTTAATGCTTCCTCAACTGTAAAATCAAGAACATCAGCTATGGACTTGTCTTTAAAATGGATTTCTAGTGCTTCTCTATTATACCTTTTACCATTGCATGACTCGCAATCCACATAAACATCCGGCAAAAACTGCATTTCTATTTTTATTTGCCCTTCACCTTCACAAACCTCACACCTACCTCCTTTAACATTAAAAGAAAACCTACCTGGTCCATAACCCCTGACTTTTGCCTCAGGGCTTTGGGAAAACAAATCCCTAATAAAGGTAAAAGCTCCAGTGTAGGTTGCAGGATTGGATCTTGGTGTTCTACCAATAGGTGATTGGTCTACTAAAACAACTTTATCTATATATTCAACTCCTTCAATTTCTTTGTGTTTGCCTGGTTTTTCTTTACTGTGATAATACTTTTGAGCTAAAGCCTTATATAAAATGTCATGGATTAAAGTAGATTTACCTGAACCTGAAACACCAGTTATAGCAATAAACTCTCCTAGAGGAAATTCGACATCAATATCTTTTAAGTTATGTTCTGCAGCACCTATTACTTTTAGTTTGCCCATATTTACTTTTTCTCTTTTTAAATCTACTTCTATGCTTACTTTTTTCTTGCCAGATAAAAACTTACCCGTTAAAGAGTTCGGATTATTCATAATCTCTTTAGGTGTTCCTTTGGCCACGACTTCTCCTCCATGTTCACCAGCTCCAGGTCCAAAATCCACCATAAAATCTGAGTTTTCCATGGTTTCCCCGTCATGTTCTACAACTACCACAGTATTCCCTAGGTCCCTTAATCTTTTTAAAGTTTCAATTAGCTTAGTGTTATCCCTTTGATGCAGTCCTATTGATGGCTCATCTAAAACATATAAAACTCCAGAGAGTCCTGAGCCAATTTGAGAAGCAAGCCTGATTCTTTGGGCCTCACCTCCTGCTAAAGTATTGGATGATCTATCTAAGGTCAAGTAATCCAAACCCACATCTACTAAAAATTGTAACCTAGAGGTAATTTCTTTCAGGATTGGTGTAGCTATCTGGTCATCTCTATTTGTTAAAGCTGAACTTCTCAAGTTTTTAATCCAAACAAGAGCATCCTTAATTGCAAAACTGGTTAATTGACTGATATTTAAATCATCAACTGTTATAGATAAGGATTCTTTTTTGAGTCTTGCTCCATTGCATACAACACAAATCTCTGTAGTCATGTATTTTTCTATTTCCCTTTTTACATATTCTGACTCTGTTTCTTTATATCTTTTTTCAAGATTTGTAATTAGTCCTTCAAACTCAGTATAAAAATGAGTCCACCTGCCCTCTCTATTTCTTCCTTCTACTTTAAATTGTTCATCTCCAGATCCATGAAGCAGAACCTTCTTGGATTTCTCATTCAATTGGCCTAATCTTGTATTTAATTCAAACCCATATTGTTCTCCCACAGCCTGAATTAATCTACTAAACCAAGTCTCACTTTCTCCTAATTTTGACCAAGGTAAAATCCCACCTTCAGCAATAGATAGAATTGGGTTCATGATAGATTCTGCATCTATTTTAAGAAGTACTCCCAAACCTGTACAGTTTGAACAAGCACCGTGTGGTGAATTAAAAGAAAAAGTCCTGGGCTCAATCTCAGGTAAGGAAATATTATCAACAGGGCAAGCAAATCTTTCAGAATAAAGATGATCCTCCATTTTTTTAGGATTTGCTGGGAATTCTAAAGAAGCATCCAAAACATCAGCTACAATTACCAAACCTTCTCCCATTTTGAGCCCTGTCTCAATACTTTGGTGCAATCTACTCATCATGTCATTTGTCATTCTGGCTTGTCCAGAATCTTTATCATGAGATTCTGGAGTTGTCACTTTATTCCTCCCCAGAATGACATTTTTGTCTAAAATTAATCTGTCTATCACCACCTCAATAGAATGTTTGTTCGTTTTAATCAAAACAATATCTTCTGATAAATCCCTAATTTGATTATCTACTCTAGCTTTAGAAAAACCTTTTTTTAAAAGATCAGAAAAAAGCTGGGAATATTCACCTTTTCTGTCTTTTACAACAGGAGCTAGGATCATAATCCTTCTGCCTTTTTTACTTGTTACTTGTGCCTTGTCACTTGTTACCTTCTCCACTATTTGCTCTACACTCATTCTAGAAATTTCTCTTCCGCAGACAGGACAATGCGGATGGCCTACTCTGGCAAATAAAAGCCTTAAATAATCATAAATTTCAGTGGTAGTTCCAACAGTAGATCTAGGGTTATGTGAAGCACTTTTTTGATCAATGGAAATAGCAGGAGAAAGCCCTTCTATTAAATCTACATCAGGCTTATCCATAATCCCTAAAAATTGCCTGGCATAGCTTGATAAAGATTCTACATAACGGCGTTGGCCTTCTGCATAAAGGG
>Ga0209726_10007894_pt1 | contig 11696 bp, 12 predicted proteins | sample Subgrocontami54m_FD_187453 | JGI IMG/M metagenome (GOLD analysis project Ga0209726, IMG submission 187453) | Subsurface groundwater microbial communities from S. Glens Falls, New York, USA - GMW46 contaminated, 5.4 m (SPAdes) (version 3) | ecosystem: Environmental > Aquatic > Deep subsurface >... | reverse complement strand
CGATCTCGAATCGGTCAACCAGAACGGAAAGATCGTCCGGCCGTACCTCGGGGTGCGGTACGTCGTGATTACGAAATCGCTGGCCGCCACGAACACATTGCCGGTGACCGAAGGGGCGTTGATCCAGCGCGGCGCGACGGCCGATGATGTGGCGGTCATCCCCGGCAGTCCGGCCGATAAAGCCGGCCTGGTTGAAAACGATATTATCACCAAGGTTGACGGAAAAGCCATTAACGAAGAGCGGTCGCTGATCGGCCTGCTCAGTGAACATAACGCGGGCGACGTCGTGACCCTGGAGATCTATCGCCAGGGTGAAAAGAAAGAGGTCAAGGTCACCCTCGAAGAAAAAAAGTAGGGATCGTTAATAGGCACACGAGCGCTCTTGTCAGCCCAAGGGAGTTCTCTTGTGGGCCAAAATAGGCTATACTCAGGCAAAGACATTATCCACAAACAGAAACATATGACGTTAAAACCTGGATCGATCCTTACTACCCCGATGGTTATCGCTTTGATGGCTTTCGCCATAGTGGCCTTTTTGTTGCTGATTGACACCTCGATCATGCCAAAGGAAAAGAGCCCCAACACCAACTTAATCGTCAATCGTTCAACGAATACCAACACGGTCACCACTACGACGAACACGAATTCGACTACCGAGGGGACGTTCAGCACCAACACCAACGCCGAGGCGGAATAATGCGGCCAGGTTCGATTCTTTCTACCCCGCTGGTGATGGCCACGATGGCGTTTGCCGTGGTGGCATTTTTGTTTTTGATCGATACCTCCATCAACCCTGATGGAACCCGCCAATCAACGAATTCACTAATTAACCGCAATACAAATACTATTGCCTGCACCCAGGAGGCCAAACTCTGTCCCGACGGCTCGGCCGTCGGCCGGACCGGACCGAATTGCGAGTTTGCGGAGTGTCCTGATGTAAACGTGAATATAAACACCACCACCAATACCAACACTTCCGGCCCCATGGAAGGATGGAAGAAGTTTACGAACACGTCCTATAACTACTCGATAAAATATCCCTCGGATTGGCCAATCATCACTTCTAATCTAGCGGCTATAACAATTGGTCCAGTGCCTTTTGAACCAGGGCCGGGGTCTTTGAATATAATTGTGATGGAGGGTAAGGGAACTTCATATATCTCCGAGTATAAAAGTAACTTTCCAGACGGTTGTGATGCAGACCGATCGACCGCCATTGGTTTAGAAGTTGCCACACAGGTAGTTTGTCGAGAGGCCTTTGCTGGGCAAAACGTCAACAGCTTCATCCTGATCCGGGGGGAGACTCTATTTCTCCTTAACTTTATATCAGGTACTTCTGTCAATGATCAGGTTATGAAGCAGGCCGTCTCCACCTTCACTTTCACGAATTAACCCATGCGTCAGAATAAAATCATATTTACGGTCGTCGGCCTTATCGTTGTGGCGGTGATTGTCATAGCGGCCACGCAATCAGCACCGAAAACTACGACATCGAACAATAACGCAAACGCAGTTCCGAAGCGCTGTGCTGAAGAACTGAAGATTTGCCCGGACGGATCAACGGTGAAGCGAGTATTGCCGGCGTGCGATTTTACAACCTGCCTCGAAGTCGACCCGGTTTCAGCCTTAACCGAGGGCTGGAAAGATTTTACTGATACTGATTCGACCTATACGATTAAATATCCGCCGATCTGGAGTGCGGCCAATGATAAAAGCGTTGTGACGTTAGGCGCAACCGGGGTCATTCCGCTCACCATCGAAACCATCGCCGATGACTCCGTTTTGTATGAATCGAGCAACCATTTTTCTATGACACTGAGTGGCGTGAAAGCGACGCAGGCCGACTATATTGATCAAGCGGGAACCACCCGGATGATTTGGGTCCCACGAAACGATACTTTTTTACGCTTCGCCTGGAAGCGGACCGGAAATGACGCTCCCTACTACCAAATTGTCTCGACGCTGCAGCTGAAATAGCGGATAGATCGGACGGCTTGTCTGAACAGCTTTTCTCTGATAGTTTGATCAAGTAGTTCAATCATCCTTATCGCAATGCAAGACTTTAGCCGTAGATTGGAGACCCTCCGAGCGAAGATCGAATCTTCGTGGAGGTTGCCCGCGCACCAAGCCCTCCCGTTGGTCGGTCTGATGCGGGATTGCGCGCAACTATAATTCTATGAACGATTTAGTACGACGACTGGAGCGCCTCAGGCAGAAAATTAATTCTGCCCGGGGCTTACTTTGACCTCGGGCAAAAACAGCAACAGATTGCCGAACTTGAGGAGGCGATGTCCGCCTCCGAGTTTTGGTCGGACCGCCAATCGGCGGAAACAAAAAGCCGACTTCTGAAAGAACTGAAAGACGAAGTCGAACAGTGGAAAAGTATTGAAACCGACGTGAAGAGCTGGCTCGAGCTGGCGGCTATTGCCGAAGAAACCCAGCGGCGCGAAGTCGAACTCCATATCAGCGATCTCGAAGAAACGCTACGCCAACTGGAATTTGCGCTACTTCTCAACGACGAATACGATACGGCGAATGCGATTGTCGCCATCCACGCCGGAACCGGTGGCACGGACGCGATGGATTGGGCGGAAATGTTGGAGCGGATGCTGTTGCGTTTTTGCGAGCAGCGCGGCTGGAAGACGAAGGTCGTCGATAAGTCGATGGGCCAGGAAGCTGGCGTGAAAAGCGTGACCTTTGAAGTTATCGGTCGAATGGCCTATGGATTTTTGAAATCGGAAGCTGGTGTTCACCGCCTGGTCCGGATTTCACCGTTCGACGCGGAAAAAATGCGCCACACCTCGTTCGCCCTGGTCGAAGTCTTACCGGAGCTGGCCGACGTCGCGGCGGTGAAAATTGATTCTAAGGATTTGCGGATCGACACCTTTTTGTCTTCGGGGCACGGAGGTCAGAGCGTCCAGACCACTTACTCGGCGGTTCGCGTCGTCCACCTGCCGACGAAAATCATGGTCTCCGTCCAAAACGAGCGGTCGCAACAGCAGAATAAAGAAACGGCGATGAAAATTTTGACCGCGAAACTCCAGCATCTTGAGTTGCAAAAACGGGCGGCGGAAAAGGCCAAGTTGCGGGGCGAATATCATGAAGCGGCCTGGGGGAATCAAATCCGTTCGTATGTACTCCAACCTTATCGGCTGGTCAAAGATCACCGGACGAAACATGAAACCAGCCAGGTTGAGGACGTGCTGAACGGCCTCCTTACCGGGTTTATCGAAGCGTACTTGCGGTGGGACAAAGCCGGCCGGCCGCGCGTGGCCGGGGAAGATGATCAGGTGTAAACTACGTTTATGTGCGGAATTGTTGGATACATAGGTCAACGGGCGGCGGCCGGTATTTTGATTGAAGGGCTCGAAAAACTTGAATATCGCGGCTATGACTCGGCCGGGGTAGCAATTCTTGACGTTGATGCAAAACAATTGCAGCTCATTAAATATCAGGGCAAAGTGGCGACCACGGCGCAGGCTGTCGCCGCGGCGCGGCCATTGGGGAAAAGCGGCATTGCCCATACCCGTTGGGCCACGCATGGCGAGCCGAGCGACCGCAACGCCCACCCACATGCCGATTGTCGGGGGACGATCGCCGTCGTGCACAATGGCCAACTCACGAACTATCAAACTCTCAAACAGCAATTGATTTCCCAGGGCCATACGTTCCGCTCGGATACTGACACTGAAGTTCTGGCCCACTTGCTCGAGCAGTTCCGAACCGCCGGCGACGACCTCGTCACCGCGGTGCAAAAAACTACCGCTCTGATCGTTGGCGGCACATTCGCATTGGTAGCAATTGATGCAGCCTCACCAGAGACCTTAGTCGCGGCCTGCATGGGTAGTCCGCTCTATGTGGGACTGGCAGACGACGGATTGTTTCTTGCCTCCGATCACCGGGCTTTCCGCGCTCACACTGATAAGAGCGTCCAATTGAAAGACGGACAGATGGCGGTCATTCAGGCCGACCATAGCTATAAGATTCTCACCTTTGACAACCAGCACTCACCGCACGATATTCAGCAGCTGAAATACCAACTTGAAGACATTGAACGGGGCCAGTATAAAACGTTCATGCAGAAAGAGATTGTTGAACAACCCGAGGTCGTCCGGCGGGTCTTGGACGGCCGCTCGACTGAAGCGGGCAGGATCCGCCTGGGCGGGATCGAAACACACCCGGACCTTCAAGCGTTCATTCGCCAGCAACTGCACGACGTTTTGATCCTGGGTTGCGGAACGTCGCTCTATGCCGGTGAGACCATCGCCCGGTTCTTTCAAGAGCAAGGTTATGAGGTCCAGGCCATGGACGCGGCCGAATTCGCCACCTCATCGTTTCAGGTCAAACCGACGACGCTGGTGGTGCCAATTTCACAATCAGGTACAACGGCTGATTTGCTGGTGGCCATGGAAAAGGTCAAGGCCTCCGGCGCGGTCAGCTTTGCGTTGGTCAATGTCCCGGGTTCGAAGTTGACCTCGTACGGTTCGGGAATGTATCTTCATGCCGGCCCGGAAACCGGGGTGGCTTCGACCAAGGCCTTTACGGCCCAGGTGCTCAGCGGGGCATTGCTGGTTTTAGCTTTGGCCCAGGAAACGAAGCTCAATGCCCCGCATGTAGCCGCCTTCACCGAACGGGCCAAGCAGCTTTCGAGCGCCATCGAAAAAATATTATCCCAAACGCCAACCATTTCCACAATCGGTGCCAGCCTACGGATGGTGCCCCGGATGCTTTTTATTGGCCGTGGGTATGGATTACCGGTGGCGAAAGAGGGGGCATTAAAAATGATGGAAATCGCCCGCATTCCTTCACTGGGCATGTCAGCGGCGGCGATGAAGCATGGTCCGATCGCGTTGGTCGATACCGAGACAGTGGTGGTGGCTGTTTGCATGCGTGATCCAAAAGTGCCGGAGCTGTATGATCTGACCCTAAGCAATGTCGAGCAAGTTCTAGCTCGCCACGGCCGGGTCATCATCGTGGCCGAAGAAGGGGATGAGCGGGTGGCCAAACTTGGACCCAAAGGGCAACACCCCGAGTATGTGATTTTTGTTCCGCCGGTGCATTATGGTGTTCTCTCCGCCATCACCGCCACCATTCCACTGCAACTTCTGGCCTTGAGCGCCGCCGAAGCGCGGGGGATGAATGTGGATCAGCCAGTCAATCTGGCCAAGTCGGTTACAGTGTTGTAGGCGAATGTTCCCCACCGGCGTTCGCATTAATATAGTTTGAAGATATGAACTTGAATCCAATAACCTGGTTAGCTGATAAAATTCTACAAATCCGTGATGCTAGAACAATAGTAAAGGTTATGGTTCACGAAGCCTTTATAGTGAACGATTCGACGCGTCAACCACAATATTTTGTAAAGGTAATAAATAATTCGCCAAACACCGTATTTACAATTACTCATGTTTGGATGCAAGATGGCGCCGAAGAAAAGGATATATTGAATCACCAGACACCTCTACCTCATAAACTAGAAAAAACTGATGTTTGGGAAACATGGTTTCCTAAAGCTATGATCGTGGATCAACAAAACATCTTTAATAACGTTCATGTTATACTCTCAAACGGAAGAGATGTAAGGTCAATAAGAAACACAACAGTAAGACCTGTAGGATTTATTGGGCGTTAATTAGTGAAACAAACCCACATCGTTTTTTCACCGCGGGTTTCGAAACCCGCGGTGTTAAAAAGGGGGGCTAATAATGCGGTGTGGAATTGTGGAGATGAGGCAATTCTTGATCAGGGAGTGTTTAGGCTTCGAAACCCGCGGTGTTAAATGGAGAGTGTTAATAAATGGGTGTAAAAATGTGGCGTGGAGATAGGAACGGACTTGACGAAAAAGATCATATCGTTGTAATCTAAAGTCAGACAAAATCGGTGGTAAGCGTTAATCGAACCAGATCACATGACCCAACGCGCCATCGACGGAGATTTTGTGTATTTTGTAACGACGAATACGACACATCGTCGGCATTTTTTCGTAGCCGCAGAACAGGTAACACTACTTGGGCGGATTATCAAAAACGCCTGCCGTCTGAAGCATTTTGATTTACTGGGATATGCTGTTTTACCGAATCACGTGCACATATTAGTAAAAAACAATAACATTAGTATTAGTGGTTCTCGGATTCATCGATTCACCGTATCCGATGTACTTCATTCGATAAAAAGGAATTATTCTCGGCAACTACAGTCGGGTAGATTATGGAAGCCTCGTTTTAACTTCCGCATCGTCGCAGATGAGAGACGATTTGGGAATACCGTTTCATACATGCAGTTCAACTGGCAAAAACATGGATATGATGCACGATATGGCGAATCTCCGTTTTTACATATTGATTGGCTGGTTATACACAATACGTTAAATATTTAATCGCCCCACATCCATTCCACACCGCGGGTTTTCCGGCAAAGCCGGACAGGCGAAACCCGCGGTGTTAATTTAGTGGTGTTAATTGTGCGGTGTGATAATGGGGTCTGGCTTGACACACATAACATTCGGTAAAGGTTCTCTAGAACATCGGAATCCTGCCCTTGACAGCCACTCCAAAAATGCGTTAGGGTTCGGTTGAAGATTTTGCGTGGCCACGAAAGTGTATGTCACGCGTTTTTGTACTCATCGGCGCCGGCGGATTCGTCCTCGGACTGATCCTCGGAGAATATTTTTCAAGTGTTTGGCCATTGGTCTGGTTGATGGTGGCCAACCTAATCTGGTTGAGTTGGACCCGTCGCGGGTTCAAATGTTTGCTGTTGCTGGGAATGGTCACTCTCGGGATGTTGAGGATTCATCAAGTAATCCGATTATTCGATGTCGCGGCCGAAGCGTTGATCAAGGCTGAACAACCTCTTACGGGGTTGGTAACCCGGGTGACTGAACGCTACGGTCGGCAAGAAATTGAGGTCATGAATCTGGGCGGCCAAGGGGAATCTCTTCGCGGTGGCGGTCGGCTGACTTCACCCGACATCCTTTCCATTAAACCCGGCGATTACTTGACCGTCGAGTGTCGCTGGACACCAGTCTTGCCGGATCAGCAACGCCGGTGGCAGTCGCGAGGCGTATTGGCTGAATGTCGCAACCCCCGCCGCGTCCAAATTGATGGCCGCGGAAATGATTGGCGGGCAAGACTGGCGAGGGCCCGGGGTGATTTGGTCTCTCGAGTTCAACGCCAATACCACCACCCGCAATCGGATTTGTTGGCCGGTATTTTGCTCGGCGTTCAAGACACGATGAGCAGTGAACTTCGCCAAGATTTCCGGGCGACCGGGACGTCGCACATTGTGGCGCTGTCCGGATTTAACGTCACGATCATCATCACTATCCTCTCCGGTACGTTAACGGCGGTCATCGGACGGCGGCTGGCGTTCTGGCCGACGCTCGGCTTGGTTATCAGTTTTGTGATTATGACCGGCGCGTCGGCGTCGGTGACCCGGGCGGCGGTCATGGCGGTGATGGTTATGGTGGCCCAACAATCTGGCCGTCCGATCGCGCCGAGCCGGTTACTGGCCTATACCTTCATCATCATGACCGCCGTCAACCCGCTCATCGTCCGGTATGATCTTGGTTTTCAATTGTCATTTCTCGCAACAGTTGGGCTGGTCTACCTATCGCCTGGACTGACGGTGCGGCTGGGTTGGATTCCGGCCGCAGCCGATCTCCGGGGCAATCTATCTTCAACCCTGGCGGCGATGGCCGCCACGGAACCATTGTTGCTTTGGACCTTCGGGCGGTTCTCTATCGTCGCGCCGTTCGTCAATATTGTTGTACTGCCGTTTATTCCGCTGATTATGGCAATTGGCACGATTGGCTTGATCATCCCGTTAGCTGTCCCACTGGCCGATGCTCTTCTACGACTGGTCCTTGCGGTGATCACGACGGCAGGGTCATGGTCATTTGCGCAGGTTGCGACACCGTGGTGGGTAGCGGGCGGGATTGCTGGGTTGGCGGCGGTTATTGGTATTCGATTGATCTATGAAGCAAATACAAAAGATCTGGCTCGCTAGTGTCCTACTCGTCGTCGTTGTTCTTGCAGTTTGGCAATGGCCGAATGCTCAGCGTCATACCGGCGATAGCAGGCAGTCATGTCGTTTGATCTTTCTTGACGTTGGCCAAGGTGATGCAATCCTTCTTCAAACCCCCGACCAGCAAGATGTCGTGATTGATGGCGGACCGTCAGCCGAGGTCAGTTCGGCCTTGGGAAAGTACTTAGGCTTCGGGAATAATGAAGTGGAAATGTTAATCTTGACCCACCCTGATGCTGATCACTTGACCGGCGCGTTAGCGATTCTGCAAGAATGGCCGGTGAAAACTGTTTTGACAACTGGCGTCGTAGCGGAAACGAAATTATGGAAACGATGGCACGATGTTGTACAAGATCATGCTGGTGTCATCACCGGTGTGCGGAGCGGTCAGCAGTATAGATTAGGAAAGTTTCTAACCATTGATATTGTCTGGCCGGAGCAGTCATGGAATAATATTCCGTATACTACCAAGGCCTCGAATGGGCGCGGGGGAATTAATGATACATCAATTGGTACGAAAATTTCTTGCGCCGGTAGCACAGTCCTAGCCCTTGGTGATGCCTCTGACGCGGTAGAAAAAAAATTGCTGGCCTCGGGTCTTGACCTTCACGCCGATCTCCTGAAACCCAGCCATCATGGTTCAAGGTTTTCCAGTTCTCGTGAGTTTTTGGAGGCCGTCCGGCCAGAGAGTGCCGTGCTCTCCGTCGGGGCGAAGAATCGATACGGCCACCCGCATCCAACGGTGATTCAGCGTTTAGAAAAGCTCAATATCACAATATACAGAAATGACCGTCTGGGAACGCTTGTATTTCGAAGCGTGGCAGGGGGTTGGGAAAAGACCCCTTGACATTTTGACGTAAATAGTGTAGAGTCTTTGGTCAATGTCATGGTTGTAACGGTAGTGGAGGGTGGCAGTTTGACAAGCTAATATTGGAAAAATTCTAGCCAGAACCCACTTGGGTTTTTGGCATGTTTACCGACTTCACGACGGAGGTAATAGTGGAACCCTACGGGTATGAAAATTTCGGCGAGTATTTCCGAAAAGTGCTTATGACGAAATTGATCAGTCGGGTTGATCCGGCACTGGAGCATCTTCATCGAACAGATGAAGAGCAATAGTACCTGCTCGCAATGGATTTGCGTGGACGTCAGGCGTATGACCAGGTTGAACAAATGCGCGAGATGGAAGAAGCCATCGATGCGTATTTAACCGAGGTCGCGGACGGCCTCAAGGAATCCATTCCCGAATTCGTTCGACAGTACACGCGGGCGATCATTCTGCATTTCGTCCGGCATGGACAAGATCTTGATGATCTAATTCGTTCATCACCGAAACAACGGCCGATGAGCGCCCAGGAATCAGTCGAAGCCCAACTTCGTGCCATGGGCTTCAAAGTGAATCCAAACGATTCTCGTTAAGAAAGGAGGCCAGCGATGGCCAGGGACGCAAAGCAGAAACGACCGTTATTCGACGCTGATTCGTTTATTGCCGGCTACGGACTGCGCATCGTCAAGGGCATGGTCCGGAAAGGGCTACCCCAACTGCTCAGCCGGAACCGGACGCTCTACCTGCAGTTGTGCCAGTTGTTCCGCACCGGCGACCCGCAGGATCGCGAGGTCGTCGAAGCCGTGGCCCGTACGGCGGTCGAGGTCGTTGACGGCCTGATCGATCAGTTGCCGTTCGTGCCCGAAAAGGTTAAAGATCTCGTTGATGATTTGGGCGGCGATGTGGTCACGGAAATTCGCGACCATTTCGCGCACGTCACGATCGAGATTCCGGCCGACTTGCCCTCCCTGAAGGGTGGAGACGCTCTCAAAAAAGCGGCTGACGATCTGAAGCAATTCCTCATCGAGATCATCAAGAAAGCTTTCGAGCGGCTCCGTGAGCAGTTCGACTTCTTGAAGCGTTTCGGCGTCAACGAGCAGGAACGCCTGATCAGTAATCTGTTGCGGCTGGGCGTGATGGATGAGTTTATGGCTTGGTACGATGTTCAGACAGACGAAACCAAGGGTCGCGTTAAACGGCTGGCCAAGCTGATCAACGAGCCGGGGGAATATTATCCCTGGGATGATATGTCCGATGCTGAGAAGACGAAGTTCTTCGAGCAGGCGGACGAACTGATGAGGATGGAGATTCCCGAGCCGGTCCGCAAGGCGTTCGAGGAATTCGAAGACGGTTTTTCGACGTTTCTCGGGCAACTCAACCGGGAACTCGAAACATGGCGGCGGGGACGTCAGCAGGTTCTCTATTCAGATGAAAACCTGGCTCGATATCCGCATCTCTACAACAACCTGCCGCCAAATGACCCGCGGCGCCTTCGACACGAAGCCGAACGACGCCATTCTCAACTCCGGGGTCTTCGGCTGTACGGAATTCTGTGCGTCGCGCTGATCATCGTCATCGGACTCGGCATCATCGTCAGTCTCGGCGACGGAACCAAACCGGATGTGTCCATCACCTATCCGGCGGCCGGCGATACCTTAACGTCAGCTTTGGTGACAGTCACCGGGCAGGCGGTTGATGACCACAGCATCCTGAACATCGAACTCCAGGTTGACCGCCAGCCGCGCGAGACCCTGGTCTTCATTCCCGGTACGCACGTTACTTGGCACCACAAACTCCAGCTGCATGAAGGCCAGAATTCGATTTCCGTTTGGGCCTACGATCGCGCTCGTCAGAAATCGGCGGCCACTACCAGTATCACGTACCGGCCGGTGAAACGCCTGAACGCGCCGACCCCGGCCGACTCGAGCAATCAAGGAGAAACCAATGACTAACGAAAAGAAGGACGAAACCACCCCGACCGATACAGACGCCCCCAAGGGTTCGTCGCTCTCCGGTTGGGGCAGGATTTTTGAGGACATCTACAAAGGCCTCAAAGGGTCCTCGGCTGGCGGCATCATCGTCGGACTCGTGTACCTGTTCACGAAAGATGAGCGGGGACGGGAATTCCTGATCAAAGCCGTCCAGCTGACGAAGACCGGCATCGGGATCGGCCTGACCGAAATCGAACCGCTGGTCGAACACGTCAAGGGCTGGACGAAGGAACAGATACATCATTTCCAGCAAGCCATCAATCTAGCGCTTGGGACGCTGATCGTGACCGGAGCGGTCGTGGTCATGTCGACGGCCTTTATCCACCCGATGCTGTGGAAGGCAATCGCGGCGCTGGGCAGTTCGTTCCTGGTGATGTTCACGCTCCATACCCAGTTCGTCCGGGTTTGGCCACTGATTATGGCCTTGGGTCTGGCGGATGGGACGCTCACGGAGGGTTCCAAACTCAGCCTGGCAGGGGAGAGTATCAAGTCCTTTCCGGGTATGCTCATTGGCGGACTACGGCGTGGGGGTCTTGAAGGACTCGGCTGGATCGGTCAGATTTGGCGCTATATCGCCCTAACCTGCGTCTGGTTTACGGCCGGTGATATCTACATCACGGTCACGGACTTATATAAGGCTCCGGCGCTAATTTTCCTCGGCCTGATGACCGTCCCGATCCTGACCTTCATTCCTTTAGCCCTACGGTACAAGAAGGATGAGGATCGCGGGCCGCAGTTCAACACCCTGATGTATATCTGCGGATTTATTCTGCTGGACATCTTTGTCTGGTGCAATCTGTACGATGACATTCAGGTCGTCCTCCGTTACCCCGATTCGTGGATTCAGTTCTTCGGTC
>Ga0209726_10007882_pt1 | contig 11710 bp, 16 predicted proteins | sample Subgrocontami54m_FD_187453 | JGI IMG/M metagenome (GOLD analysis project Ga0209726, IMG submission 187453) | Subsurface groundwater microbial communities from S. Glens Falls, New York, USA - GMW46 contaminated, 5.4 m (SPAdes) (version 3) | ecosystem: Environmental > Aquatic > Deep subsurface >... | reverse complement strand
CACTTTTTTTGAACGAAGAGTTTTAGTATCTACTTCACCAAGCGGCACGCCGCCGTCGGCGATAACTGCGCGGTCAAAGCCCATCAACCCCTCAATCGTGAGCGGCAACGCTTTGAGCAGGTGCACCAATACTTTGCGCTCTTCTTTAGTTACCGAATGCACTTTTTTGGTGATATCCATCCTCTCTTGGAGCAATAGAAGCACGCCCTTGTGCGTGCCGTCCGGCACTACTTCTTTTATAATATTTTTAAGCGTTTTATTTTTGTTTTTATCAAATACCGAAATGATTGTCTTTTGGAGCGACCCCAAGTCGGTGTGCGGGTATGCATCGATAGCCGCCGTTACTGCGCCGCTATGCAGGAGGTCGGCCACCTCGGAAGCGCAATTGAGTATCAGCGGCCCCGAGAGGCCGAAGTGGGTAAACAAAACCTTGCCTGTTTTTGAAAAAGCTTTTTTGGCGCCTGCACTGAGCGTAGTCGAAGTGTTGACAAAAAACGTTATCTTCATAAAAGAGAGAGACGTGCCGGACAATGTTTTGGACCACGTGTCGGCAACCTTCAGCGGCACGATAGTCGGCGTCGGTGCGGCAACCGTGTGACCAAGTTCGCGCAACCACTCAAATCCGTCGCCGGTCGAGCCGGTCTCGGGATGCGAGACACTGCCGGTCGCGAGTATGTACGACGCGGCGCGATGCTCCGCTGTGCCGCAGTACACCGCGCTGATGCCCGCCTTGTCCGTAACAATGTTGGTAACCGCCGAGCCGGTGCGCACCGTCACACCGCCGCCGCGTACATATTTTTCCAGCACTTTTATAACATCATGTGCCTTTTCGCTCGCGGGGAACGCGCGCTTGCGCGCCTGCACCACGAGCGGCAGCCCGCGCGACTCAAAAAATGTAAACGTGTCTTTGACCCCAAACTGCGCAAAGAGCGAGTATAAAAATTGCTCGGCCTTGCCGTACATGGCGGCAAACACCCGCACGTCCTCCTCGGCATTGGTGATGTTGCAGCGGCCGCCGCCGGAGATGCCGAGCTTCTCCCCCAGTTTTTTATTTTTTTCCAGCAGGAGCACCTTTTTGCCGCACGCCGCGGCGCGCCCCGCCGCCATCAGCCCCGAGGCACCTCCTCCAACTACTATTACATCCCATGTATTTTGTTTTTGCATTAACTCTTTTTCTATTGGATTAGATAATCTGAAACATATCCCTCATATTTCTTTTTGAGTTCTTCCGGCAATTCCTTATAACAACCCAGCTTACCCCTACAACTCGGTTTACCGCATTCGCACATTCTCCTCTCTTGTGGTAGTTCGTCGCCGTAGTCGTAACCAATCATTGCATAATCGATAGTTACCTCTTCGCCTTTTTTGAGGTCTCGCATTGCAACAAACAAGCTCCGTTGCTTAATGCCAAGGTTTGGCTCGCAGGAATGGCAAATATACTGACAGATGTTCCACTCAGGGATACTTGGTTCAATAAAAATCTTCCAATCAACAGGTATTGTGTAATTGGTCGGACTTGTTATGACCGCGCCAAATGCAACAAAGACTATTTCATCTTTTTTAAAATTACGAGTTGCGAAAAGACTTTTGCCATACGGAGCCCTTTCTTTTGCTTCGATGTTTTGTTCATTACTCCACATACACTTTGATGGCTACCTTACTTCCAGAAAGACTTTTGGTTCAGTATCCATTATTTTTTCTTTGATTTCACTAAATGCCAATCCTTGTTGGATTTCGTCTACTAATTCAACCACTCCACTACTATGAGGATAAGCGTTAGCGTCATATGCCATATCCTTTATTGGAACGCGCGCGACCATTTCCGGCAATTCTTCAATTATGTACATCCCTAAACGGTGAATTTCACTTTCTGAAAAACTTTTTGCTTCGTTGGCCGTATAGCCTCGAACTATAGAATGAAGTCTCTCTCGAAAATTTTCATCCTGTTCATACAAGTCATATAAATACTTTGTTTTCTGAACATAATCTACTGTGAGCAGGTCGCTCCAAGTAGCATAGCGAATTTTTTGTTTGTCAGACTCAGCCAAAGAAGTTTCAATCAGATTTTTTACTTCTTGCAATATCTTCTCTCCTTTATTTACAGAAACACGCACCGCTCTTTCATGAGAAATATCATTTCGAACTTCTAGGTTGATTGCATGTATCAAATCCGCCACATACACCACTACATATTCGTGAGTGTATTGCAGTGCCCATTTAATCTGTTCGAGGATATTTGTCGGGGTAAACCACTTATTTCCAAGACTTATACCGATTCCAATATTATATTTTTTATCAAGGAGTTCTTGTTCCGTCCCCCCTCTGATTTTGTATAAATTCATGACTTTTCTGACTATCCCCAAGTTAATTGATTTTTCAGATTGCCCTGTGTATAGTGTGGATACCTGCCCGTGGATACGGGTTAACGATTCGCGGAACCTGGCCTTGCGCCAGGTTTTCGCTTTTTCAGCTTTACTATGTGGCGCTTTATGCTCTGAGCGTTTACAACCTTATCCGTTGCTTTTCTCAAGTCCGAAGTAATGTTGCCGCCTTTAAAAAGTATTACCTTCTTTTCTTTTTTCCTCAAATATCTGCAGAGACTTACAAAGTCAGCATCGCCAGAAAAGAGCGCGAGAGTGTCGTACTCTTTTTCGAGCCGTATTGCATCGACGGCTATTTCTACATCAAAGTTACATTTCGGGATGTGAATATAGATACCGTCCGCATCTGTAAAAGTCGCGCGGGTATTAGTGGAAATTTCCTCCGGTTTGAGGTGATGCCTGATTTTCTGTATAGGCTTGGTAAATACTCGACTCTTTCCAAAAATATGTTTAGCGGCTCCGATGAATTTTAGAGAATCGTTTTGCGGGTCGTGGCCGTAGTAAAAACGGACATGGTTTGAAAACAGAGAAGCAAACTCTTTCAATTTTACGAGGTCTATAGCGAGCTTGTCGTCGTCCGCAAGAGCTTTGTTGTCGGCATCTTGGCGATCTTCCTCAAACCAATAGTCTACGTTTCCAAAATCTAGGATGGCCAAGATGCGGCCGTAGGAGGCATCAATCACCAACTCTTGTTCTATGACGTACTTTTTCAGTCCCGTTAAGTCCATGCTGATATTCTACTATATGACTTTTTATTACTTCTCCAAGTCCAAAACTTCGTCGATGCGGATTTTCTCCACAAAGTCCGGCACGTGCGAGACCAGTATCATCGCGCCTTCGTACGCGTCGAGCGCCTCGGCGATAACCGGCAGGTGGCGGAAGTTTATATGGTTGGTCGGCTCGTCGAGTATCAGGAGCCCCGGCTGGAGCAGCACCAACCGCGCAAACGCCACCAAGCCCTTTTGCCCTTCCGAGAGCGTGCCTATTTTGGAGTGGAAAATTTCGCCGGAAACTAAAAAGCCCGCCGCCACTTTGCGGACATCCTCCTCTATCGGACGCTCGAGCACGCTCGAGAGTTCCTCGTACACGGTTTTGTCGAAATCGAGGTTGGAGAAGTCCTGCCGGTAGTAGCCGACCGTAACGCCTTTTGTAACTTTTGTTCCTTTTGCCGTACCGGACGCTATCGCCTGCAGAAGCGTCGACTTGCCGATGCCGTTGGGGCCCTTGAGAAGCAAGTGCTGATTCTTGCGGAGCGCAAGCTTGGCTTTGCGCTCGACCGGCTTGTGATTTTTAACCGTCAAAAATCCGGTGATAGTAATGAGATCGCCGGGCGGCGTCTCGCCTGCAGGTATGCGGAACGAGCGTATGGTCCTATCCTCCTTGCGCACATCCACCATCTCCTCCTCCAGCTCGGCGGCTTTCTCACGCATGCGCTTGGCGACCATGCGCATCTGCCCGCCCTTGTTGGCAAAAAAGTTCGACTTGTCTTTATTTTCCTGAATCTCCTTGGCCAACATCGCGTTCTTGCGGTTTTCCTTCTCAATGCGGGCGGTTATGTCTTTGACCACGTCAAGGTAGTTGCCGACATACTGCTCCACTTTGTGTGTATGCACGTCGAGATACAGCACGCCGTAGGTAAACGCGTTGAGAAAAGCCGCTTCGTGGGAAATAACAATGACGGTCTTTTTATACGCCTGCAAAAACTTGGTGAGATGCTCGATGCCCGCCTTGTCGAGGTTGTTGGTCGGCTCGTCGAGCAAAAGCAGGTCCGGGTCCTGTATGAGCGCCTGCGCCAAGAGGAGGCGCGCGAGCTCCCCGCCGGAAAAGGTGCCTATCTTTTTTTCGAGCGGCGCGTGCAGGTTGACCGCCTCCAACACCTTTTCTACCTTCGGGTCGATGTTGTAGATTTTTTTGGAAAACACGCTCTCAAAAAACTCGCGCACCGAGAGCTCCATTTCACCCGCGGGGATAACCTGCCGGCTGGTCGCAATGGTTAAGCCGTGCGAAAGGTTGATAATCCCGTCGTGCGGCTCGAAGGCGCTGGTTATGAGGCCGAAGATGGTCGACTTACCCGCCCCGTTTTGGCCCATGAGGGTAATCTTAGTGCCCCGGCGGATCGAAAAATCCACTGCTTGGAGAATGGGCTTTTTGACTCCCCAGTCAAAAGAGACCTTCTCAAACCGCACGATAACCTCTCCGCGCTGCATCGTGACAGCTTACCACGCTCTTTACAATTTCCCAAATTTGTTTCTATTAAAATATTTCTGTAGCAAGAAAAAACCGCATGGATAAACAATGCGGTTTCTTTCGGATTAAACTTTGGTCAGCCACTTTTCGTGAATTTCTTTCTCGAGTCTCTTAGTTCCAAACAACAAACTAAGAGGAGGGTCGTAATAGTCTGTAGAATCTGCGTCGTACTCTACTGTTAAAATCCATCCGGGCGTTATACGCATTCCATTTTTACCAAACTTTTTTGCGTATTCACTCGGAGTGCCGTCGTGATAGCGGGCAGATACGACTGTCATCGGCCCGGGCATATAGATAAAGCGCCATGTCTTGGGTGCGTTCGGTATCCAGGTTACTAAACTGCCAGGAAGGAACGGACAAGAGAAGTTTTCGGTAGGCATGATCCGCACACCCTTTCTCTAGATTTCGAGCTAACAAATCTAAAAAATAATTTATCACGTATTAAAATATCTGTCAAACAAACTATTGTCTGCTTATTCGCGCGAATAAGAATATAAATACTGACTTCTACAGTTGTCCGAAAAGAAAAGACAGGAGTTTCGGCGCATCCGGAGCGAGGCTGTAGTAGACATTCAAGCTCCGCTGCTCCTTTTCGATAAAGCCCGCGCGCTCAAGCATAGTGAGATGTTTGGAAGTTGAGGTAAAAGAAAGTTTAATAGCTACTGCTATTTCAGTAACGTTCGCTTCTTCCCTCTTGCGGAGAGTATTAAGAATTGCGAGGCGGCGGCGGTTGGCAACTACTTTGATTTGTCGTTCAAGTTCAGCTTCTTTCATATTCAGTATCATAACTTACATTTTTTCTGCACTACTAACATGCTTATTCGCGCGAATAAGCACATGTACCTAAGAGATGAACACTATTTACCACCGTTGGCTCAGTTGATAGCCGACCCAGATGCCGGCGAAGGCTCCCACGGCGCTGAAGAACATTGAAGAAAACGAGAGGAGGCCCGCGCCCCACAGGCTCGGGATAAACCCGCCGATGGTCGAACCGACAAAAACTCCTATCCAAATAAACTTTTTAGTTTCCAAAATGCTCTTCGTCGGCCTCGGCCTCGGCTTTTGTTTTGTGGATGACGCCGTCGCGGTGGTTGGGCGGCGCGTAGAGCGTATACAGCTTCATCGGATTTGCATCGGACGTATTGATGATGTTGTGATTGGTGCCGCTCGGTACGACAACAATCGAGCCGTCGGAGAGCGCGTGTTCCTCGCCGTCGAGCACCGCCTTGCCCTCCCCCTTCTCCACCCGGATAAACTGGTCGAGCTGGTGCACTTCCATCCCGATGTCCTCGCCCGGCAACAGAGACATAACCACCAGCTGGAGACGCTCATCGGTATAGAGCACCTTGCGGAAGTACTCGTTTGCAAGCGAATCCTTTTCGATATTAGTTACGTAGCCTTTCATACTTATTTGTCTTTCCCGTCCTCAAACTCCCACGGGCGCTCAAGTTTGCCGACTTTGCCGAGCATCATGGCGCGGAACGTCTTTATGCTGAAGTAGAACGCAAACAGCAGTGCCAGCGCCCCCACCTCCCGCGCGGCAAACAGTTGCGCGGTATCCGCCGCATAAAACGAGATAGCCGCGGACTCGAGCAGAAACACTCCCAACCCGGAAACGATGACATCGTAGACCATGAGCATCCTGCTGTGCGGATTGGTAAGCCCGGCAAGCAGTACGAGCAGGAGCGCGCTCCCCACTTGTACAAACGTGCCGAACGGCAGAAGGTCGCCGAACACCGGGATAGCGACGGCCGACAGTACTGCCGCGCCTAAAAACAACGCGCGCACGTAATCGCCGTAATAATGCTCTATGTCGTGGATGCGGAAGAGGTAATCATTTTTCATACAAGTTGATACGGTTTATGTATTTCTCCGCCGCAGATACTTACTCACCATAGGCAGAGCGTAGCGGTCCAGCCCGATGTGACCGGCAATGCGCCACGCAAACAGGAGGCCTAAGCCTAGCGTAAACCAAATCGGATTAACCGAAACACTGCCGGCAAGCATAAAGTTGAGATTCATAAACATGCCGAAGAAGATTGAGATGCCGGTCAGGAACCCGAGGATGAGTGCCACACCTACCAAGAACTCGCCGTACGCAACCATGTAAGAAAAGACTTGCGCGTTCGGCAATGCCACGTGCTCTACAAACCACGCGTACCACATTTGTACATCCGGGTGGCACGGCGCAGGAGCAGGCTGGCAGAACTCCGCCGTCTTTTTGAGCGCGCCCTGCAAAAACCCGGTAAGGCCCGCGCCGGCGTGAGCGCCCACCCATGCTCCGTTAACATCAGTAATCTTTTCCCACCCTGCCATGAGCCACTCGTACCCGAGGTACAGGCGGACAATGAGCCACAACCATGCGGTCCTTTTATCGGAAAACAGCACATGAGCAAACCCAGACTGCTCTACTGTGTACTCTGCCATAAAAAATAATTACCTTGATAATTATACTTTTATATTACCACGCGCGCCCGGCTATATGAGGATTTTGATGTCACCCTCGGAGCGGAGCTTTTGCACCTGCGCGTTTATCATTTGTTGCTGCTTTTGCTGGATGACGAGCTTCTTTACCTGATCGCGCACCTTGCTGAGTGCAGGAACATTTGCCTGCTGTGCCGCTATCTGCTTGTAAGCGCTCTGTATCTCGGCATCGGTCGCGGTGACAGCCGACAGGTTGAGCGTCTGATTAAGATACTCCTGTATGGCAAGGTTAGAGTTTATTTGCGCACGGAGGCTGGCCTCGGTCATCCCCTGCGACGCGAGCGCTTTGTCGTACGCGGCCTGCGAGCCGAGCTGAGTTTTGGCGGTTTGTATCTGCGCCTCAACCAGAGTACTCGACGCCACGATGCCGGACTTTTTAACCGCTTGTACCAAAAGCATCTGAGCAATAATCGAGTCGAGTGCTTGCGTCTGTACCTGCGCCGGAGTCGTGATAGTGCTCGTGCCGTTCTGCGCGTTGATCTGCGCAATGGCACCGGACAACTGGGCGCTGGACACATTTTCGCCGTTTACGGTCGCGACTGTCGTAGTGGTGGTCGCGGAATTTGCAGAGCCGTTTGGCTGCGTAAATTGATTAAGATTAAGTTTGCCCGATGAAACAAGGTACCATCCACCCGCGCCGATAATAATCAAAACAACAATCGCGATAAGTGCTTTTTTCATATCCTCAATTATATACAACTTATTAAAATAGCAAAATTTGTCCCGAGCTTGTTCATGGGCTTGGAGCTTAGCCGCTTTTCTTATTAAAAAAGGCAAATATTGGAACCCGCGTCAAACTTGCCGCAAATCCTGCAAAACCTCCGCGGCGTGCGTTTCGGGTTTTACATTTTCGTATATTTTGAAAATCATGCCCTCCGGGTTGATAAGAAAAGAGGTGCGCATGGTACCCATATATTCGCGGCCCATGAATTGTTTTTTGCCCCAGACGCCGTATTGCCCGACCACCTCCTTCTTTTCGTCCGAAAGGAGCGTAAAAGGTAGCGAGTACTTTTCGGCAAACTTTTTGTGGCTCGCGACAGAGTCTACACTCACTCCGATCACCCGGGCCTTGAATGTGCCAAAATCCGGGAAATCATCACGAAGGGTGCACGCCTCTTTAGTGCAACCCGGGGTGTCGTCTTTAGGATAAAAATACAAAAGCACCCACGCCCCACGATACTCTTTGAGTGAGTGTTCTTTGCCGTCCTGGTCCGGCAGTGTAAACTCCGGCGCCGCCTGTCCCACTTGTAGAATCATGCAACTAGTATAGCAAATGGTCTGTACTAATCCGGCCTGGAGTGTGGGACGATGTTGGAACTTTTTAGCATCGCTATACAGGCTGAGCTAAAGCGAACACAAATCACATGAGGGATTCATCGCATATACAGGTAGAGCCTATATAGATTAGAAAGTCACAGTTATTACATGAATCCTCAAGACATCAACAAATACTTATATATAGAGAAAACCCCGACTTGGCTTGTCCGCACAATATACGCACTCGGAATTCTCTGCTATCTGCCTGTCATCTATGGGTACTGGCTCTTTATCCAAACAAGACCTTTTTACACTTGGTTTATTTTTCCTATCGTGCTCTTCTTTACCGTATATTACTTAAACAGCTATACCATCAACTTATTTTACAAAAGTCCCGATCTTAAAAAACACACCGCTCTGCGCGACATCTATTGGGCACAGCAAGAGGCTCCTCCGTCGGTTGATATATTTTTGCCTATTTGCGGCGAAGCGGTAAGCGTATTGGAAAAAACATTCGAGGCTGTTAGAAACATCCCCTACTCCAACAAAAAGGTATATGTGTTAGACGACAAAGGAGGCGATGAATACAAAAAAAACTGCAGAAAAATACGGGTTCAACTATCTCTCGCGCGAGAATAAAGGCGAGATGAAAAAGGCCGGCAATCTTAAATATGGGTTCGAACGCTCCGATGGAGAATTCATCATAATCTTTGATGCCGACTTTGCCCCTCATCCCGACTTTATCAAAGAGCTTGTCCCCTACATGCAAGATGGAAGAACAGCTATAATCCAAACGCCCCAATATTTTGACACGAGCGAGAAGATACACAAACGCTCTGCCCTTGAGTATGGTGCGGCACACATTCAGGAAGATTTTTACCGCTCTATCCAAGTTGCGCGCGACAGGTTGGGCGCTCCCATTTGCTGCGGCTCAAATGCGCTTTACCGCCGCAAAGCTCTTGCCGAGACAGGCGGCACGGTGCAGATAGAGCACAGCGAAGACATGTACACGGGCTTTGAGATTACAACTCACGGCTGGAAGGTGAGATACCTGCCTATCATCTTGGCGGTAGGCATGTGCCCCAGCAACATCCATCAATACTTCCACCAGCAACAGCGCTGGTGCTCGGGTACGCTGCTTTTGATGTTCGATAAAAACTTTTGGAAGTCCCGCCTGAGTTTCGGCCAAAAGATGTGCTTTATATCGGGGTTCATGTACTACATCAGTTATCCTCTGGCCATCCTGCTGTCACTCCAAGTGTTTCTTATCCTTTTTTACTACCAAGGCGACATCAGTCTGTGGAGTGCTGTGCCTTTTATCCCCACCATTATCTTTTCCGCGATCATCTTGCCTCTGTACCGGATAAGCGAGCCGCGCTTGGGCAACTTTATCGCGCGCACGGCGCACAGTTACGCGTACTACCACGCCCTGCTTGCTATGCTCTCCAAAAAATCGGTCGGGTGGAAAGTCACTAATAGTAAAAAAGTGCGGGTATCAGGGGAGTTCCTCCATGTAACGATGTTTGCGGCATGTTATTTGCTTGTGTATGTCGCACTGATAACTCTAGCGATTAAAAAAGACGGCATGGCGCTGCTTGATCCGAACTATGTGCTCATTATGTACTGGGTGGTGTTTAACCTCATATCGATTGTCTTTATACTGCTCGAGTTTTACTACGTCGTCCGCAAAACCAAAAGTCGAGAGCCTCATTTTGTCTGGTGGCAGGTCAAAACAATGGGCTCATACGCGGTGCTTGTGGGAGCGTTGGTAGCGGTTATCAGCATACTGCCTTAGCATTATCTTACTAATATGAAATATAAAATCCGATACACTGCTATGGCCTTGGTACTATGCGGCCTCCTTGGATGGGATTTGTCGTACGAGTATCAAAAGCCCGATCTTGTTGCTGTCGACAGTACTACTCACCCAGTTGTACACTCTATTAAACATTTAATTGCTCCCGCGTATGTACCTCCTCAAACTGTGGGCACAGGCACCGCAACCACCTCGACTCCAATCATAAATGCCTCATCAACCGTCGAGACTGCATCCTCGACGCCAACCCAGAATGCATCCCCTGCAACCTCCACCTCTATAAATCTTTTGAGGAGACTCCCCCTATCCCCCACACATGATAAAAAACAGTAGCTATTTTGTTGGTGGGTTTATAGGCTCTTTTTTGCTCACTGCGGGGATATTTTTTTATGAAGAAAAACAGCAATCGCCGCCTCCACCTCCCCCGCCCCTTTCTCCTTCAGAGAAGCTCATTGCCAGCATGACGATGACCTTTGACGACGACTTTGATGCGTTTGGCGCGTATCTTGATGCAAACGGCGTTGCTACCTGCGAGCCGGGCGGCACGGGGACCTGGCAGACTATGTATTACAACTGCACCCACACTACAGCCTCAAATAATGAGGCTGAGTGGTACATTGGTTCATCCACCAGCGCGAGCGACGGCATCCTCACTATAGTTGCAACAACCTCTGCCGGTCGGCCTTTGCCTTACACCTCAGGCATCATCACTACTGAGTATTCTTTTTCTCAAACCTACGGCTACTTTGAAATCCGCGCGCAATTGCCCGCAGGGAGCGGCTTGTGGCCCGCGTTTTGGTTGCTTCCCGCAGATATGAGTTGGCCCCCAGAGATAGACGCCATGGAGGCGTTTGGAGATACAAACCCCATAAACGGCGAGGGCGGACATACCCTAATCCACTATGCATCGCATACTCCGCCCGACAATCAGATTTGCGGTGCTTGGTACAACGTAGGGGTAGATGTGACAGCGGGCTTTCATACCTACGGGGTTGATTGGGAGCCCAATGCTATTACTTATTATTTTGATGGCACCCCTTATGCAAGCTGCCCCGCAAACCCCGCTGCCAACAAACCTTTTTATATGCTCATAAATCTTGCGGTGGGCGCAGCAGGTAGTTGGCCAGGAGAGCCGAGCGCCACAACTACTTGGCCCGCCGAGCTGAAAATAAATTATGTGAGGGCGTATCAAAAAAAGTAATACTGTGCGAGTCGTTCTTCTCTACAAACCCCAAGGCAAGCTGCCCCTGAATGCAAAAGCCATCAACAAAAATTTCCTCTTATCATATTTTGTAGATGTTTTTATAGATTTACAGTCTAGTAAATGTGGGTGACGGCATCATGAAGGATTGACTTGCTCAACTCTACCATTTAGCTCGTACCTATTTTAGCCGACACACAGAGTGAGAACACCACCGCGCGCCAAAGGCGCGCTAGAGCGCCTCGAGGACTCGGCGCTGGCCCGCCGAGGACGGCGGGCATCGAGCCTCCCCGCGCCCTCCTGCCGTCTTCGCCATGCCTGCAA
>Ga0209726_10007879_pt1 | contig 11716 bp, 10 predicted proteins | sample Subgrocontami54m_FD_187453 | JGI IMG/M metagenome (GOLD analysis project Ga0209726, IMG submission 187453) | Subsurface groundwater microbial communities from S. Glens Falls, New York, USA - GMW46 contaminated, 5.4 m (SPAdes) (version 3) | ecosystem: Environmental > Aquatic > Deep subsurface >... | reverse complement strand
CCGATCTTGCGGGGGCCATGGTGGTCGTGGAGCGGCTGCGCGGCGCCGTCGCCGAGTCTGCCTTCGCGCGGCAAGCGGGGCTCACCATGAGCTTCGGGGTGGCGCTCTTTCCGGAGGACGGGACCGGCGTGGAATCCCTGCTGGCCGCGGCGGATCAGCGGCTGTACGAGGCCAAGCGTTTGGGATGCAACCGGGCGGTCGGCCCGGAGGAAGTGAAATAACCCGCGGCGGTTTCTGTTTTCGCGGGGCGGTTGCCTCAAAAAGAGGCAGCCGCTTTTTTTATTCAAAAATAGATGGGGGATGGGGCCGGTTTCGGCGTTTCACTCATTAGAAGGAGGTTATCCCATGGACAATCCATCGAACGACCCGCTGGGTCGGCTGCTCAAGGGCGCTTACCCGGCGGTGGAGGTTTCGCAGGACTTCAGGCTCCGGCTCTGGCGCAAGCTGATGGACCGGCCGGCGGCCGAGCTCTGGAAAGTGCCCGCGCCGGCCGTGGCGGCGGCGCTGCTCATTGGGATCGTCAGCGGCATATGGAGCTTCGGTAAGGCGGGCGGGACCGGGGACCCGGCCGTCGCGCGGGTGGTGGCCCGGGCGGAGCGGCTGGACCTCTTCGGCAACGCGCCGCATGACTCGCTGGCGGGAGCCGTGCTCAGGCGAATGGAAGGAGAGAGGGCATGAAGCGGTTTCTTGTGATCGTTTTTGCTCTGGTGGGGATCGGGGGTGTGGCGTATCTGGCCACCCTGGGTTGCGGCCAAATGCTGAGCCGTAAAACTTCCCCCGCGGGCTGGGTGGAGAGTTTGGGGCTCACGCCGGAGCAGCGGGAGGCGGTGGCGTCGGCGCAGAAACAGTTCCTGGCGCAGAAGGGCGAAAGCTGCGGGATCCTGTGCGCCAAGAGGGCCCAGATCATCCAGCTTCTTAAGCAACCGGACCCCGACCGGGCCGCGCTGGCGCAATTGGCGCAAGAGATCGGCCAGGAGCAGACCCGGCTGGAGACGGCCACGCTGGATTACCTGCTCGCGGTCAACCGGCAGTTGGAGCCGCCGCAGCGGGAACGGCTGATGGCTTCCGTGTCCGAGGAGCTTCGGACCGCCTGCAAAGAGACGGCCTGCGGGATGACGCCCGGATGCGCCGTGAAAGAAGGTCAGGAGTCAGGGGATCGGAGTCAGGAGTGAGGAGAGAGGAGATAAGACGGATGCGGGTTTGGGCAGCCAGAATCCTCCTTGCGGCTTTTTTCTCCTCCCTCCTCCCCCCTCCCTCCTCCCTTGTTTGGGCAACTGAGGGAGCGTTGTCTCTCCCGGAGCTGATCCAGGAGCTGCGGCGCGCCAATCCCGATCTGCTGGCGGCGAAGAAACAGGTGGAGGCGATGCAGGCCAGGATCCCCGCGGCCCGGGGCCTGCCGGCTCCGAGGATCGGCGTGGAGTTCGAGGAGATCCCCCGGGGCACCTTCAAGGTCAACCAGGCGACCGTCATCTACTCGCTGCTCCAGTCCATCCCGTTCCCCGGCAAGCTCTCACTGCGCCAGAAAGTGGCGGTGGCGGAGGCCCAGCGGACGGCGGCGGTTTTCAAAAAAGCGGAGCTGGACCTCACAACCCAATTGAAAACGGCCTACTACGACCTCTTCCTGACGGACCGCGAACTGGAGATCCAGCGGGAACAGAAGATTTGGCTGGATCAGGCGGTCGAATCGGCCCGCGCGCGGTATGGGACGGGCGGCATCTCGCAAAACGAACTCCTGCGCCTCCAGTCCGAGGCGCTGGAAGCGGCCAATCAGGTGGAAGTGTTGATCCATCGGAGGCGCGGGCTGGAGGCGCACCTGAATCATCTGCTGAACCGGCCGGTGGAAGGGAAGATGGCCCCGCCCGCCGAGATCCCATTGGAGCCGGTTCCCTCCGGTCCGGAGGAGCTGGTCGCCAAGGCGTTGGAGAACCAGCCGGAGCTGCTGGTCTTCAAATTTTCCTCGGAGAGGGCCGAAGCCGACTGGAAGCTCGCGAAGCGGGAGCTCTGGCCCGACCTGGAGACGATGCTGGAGCTGCGGGATCCGGCGATGGGCCCCATCGGGCCCTGGGACCTGACGCTGGCCCTCGTGTTGCCCTTCTGGTTTTGGACCAAGCAGAAATACGGCGTCCGGGGCGCCCTGTTCAACAAGGAATCGGCGGAGCATGCTTTCCAGGGGGCCCGCAACGAGGCGGCCCGTCAGGTCCATGAAAACTGGCACGAGGCGATGGCGGCGTACGGCACGGCGAAACTTTGCCGGGAGAGTCTGATCCCGCTGGCCTCCCAGGCGGTCGCGTCGGAGATGGCGCTGTATCAGAGCGGACGGGGCTCCTTCATGGAATTGCTGGACGCCCTGCGGATGCTGGCGGAGCGCAAGCGCACTTACTATGAGCACCTGGCCGGGCTGGAACAGCGGGTCATCCTGCTGGAGCAGGCGGTCGGCCTGCCGTTGCGGCCGGAACATTAGGAGGCCCCATGTTTTCTCGAAAAAAGATTGTCTTTACTGTTTTAGTCCTAACTGTTCTAGCGGGCGCAGTTGCGGTGCGGGTGGCGAAGCCGCCTCGCCACGCTGCCCATTCCGAGCAGGCCGCCCTCTACTACTGCCCGATGCATCCCGACTACACCTCGGACCGTCCGGGCGAATGTCCGATCTGCCACATGCAGCTTGTAAAGCGGGAGCCGGAGCAGAAGACCGCGCAGCAGGGAAAGAAAAAGACAGCGGAGGAGATTTGCGCGCTTCACAATTGCCCCAAGCTGCATGAAGGCAGGCCGTGTCCCATGATGGTGGTCGCTGCCGCCGGAGAAGAGGTCACTTGCCCGATTTGCGGGACCCACGTCCTGGGAGGGGAGGAGCCCGCGGCTCCCGCGGCGGTTGCCGCCCAGGGATACGCGGCAGTCCTCTTAAGCCCCCAGAAACGGCAGCTCATCGGCGTCAAGACCGTGCCGGCCCGAAGACAGCTGCTCACCCGGCTCATCCGGACCGTCGGGACGGTGATGGTGGACGAAACACGAATCGTTCACGTTCACCCGAAAGTGGAGGGATGGATCAAGGAGATCTACGCCCGTTACGAGGGAGACCTGGTCAAGAAAGGGCAGCCCCTTTTCTCCTTTTCCAGCCCTGATTTTATCTCGGTTCAACAGGAGTACCTGATTGTCCTCGGCCTGCTGAAAGAGATCCCGGCCGATGCCGGCCCGCAGGTGAGAGAAGCGGCCGAGGAAAATTTGGCGGCGGCCCGCCAGCGCCTCCTCTGGTGGGACGTGACGGAGAACCAAGTGCGGGAATTGGAGCGGCAGGGGAAGCCCTCCGAAACGCTGGTGCTGGTTTCCCCCATGGATGGCATCGTGCTGAAGAAGCACGTCTGGGCCGGGGAGTTCATGGAGAGGGGAGCCGATTTCTATCATATCGCCGACCTCTCTTCCCTCTGGGTGGATGCCCGGCTCTACGAGCTGGACTTGGGCCTCGTCCGGGTCGGCCAGGAAGCGGTAATCACTTTTGGGGAAGGAAGCAGGCAGGAACTGCGGGGGAAGGTGGTTTTCGTCTCACCCACGTTGGAGGAGGAGACCCGGACCGCCGTCGCCCGGCTGGAATTCCCCAATGCCGATGGGCGGCTCAAACCCGGCATGTTCGCCACCGCCGAAATCTCCGTGGACCTGGGGGAGCGGCTGGTTGTTCCTTCGGAGGCGGTCCTGGACAGCGGGACCCGCCGGATCCTCTTCGTGGATAAAGGGGAGGGACTCCTGGAACCGCGCGAGGTCACCGTGGGAGCGAAGGGGGAGGGCCTCTTGGAGATCACTCAAGGGGTTTCGGAAGGAGAGCCGGTGGTGGTCAACGGGAACTTCCTGGTGGATTCCGAGAGCCGCCTGAAGGCGGCCTTGGAAGGGGCGGGAGCTAAGGGGCACCAGCATGGCCAATAGCGGCGAGGAACAGCCCTCTCTCCGGCAAGGGGGATGGGTCGAGAAGGTCATCGAGTTCTCGGCCCGCAATAAATTTCTCGTTCTGATCTTCGTGATCGCCGCGATGACGGCGGCGGTCTGGTCCGCCCGGAACATCCCGCTGGACGCCATCCCGGACCTCTCCGACACGCAGGTCATCATCTACTCCCGCTGGGACCGCAGCCCCGACATCATCGAGGACCAGGTCACTTACCCGATCGTCACCGCGCTGCTCGGCGCCCCGAACGTGAAGGCGATCCGGGGTTTCTCCGATTTCGGCTTCTCTTACGTCTACGTGATTTTCAAGGACGGCACCGACCTCTACTGGGCCCGCTCACGCACGCTGGAATATCTGAGCAAGATCATCCCCCGCCTGCCGGAAGGGGTCAAGACGGAGCTGGGGCCGGACGCCACCGGCGTGGGATGGGTCTTCCAATACGCGCTGGTGGACAAAACGGGACAACACGACCTTCAGGAACTGCGCTCCTTCCAGGATTGGAACCTGCGGTATCACCTGCAGAGCGTGCCCGGCGTGGCGGAGGTTGCTTCCCTCGGCGGGTTCGTCAAACAGTACCAGGTGACCGTGGACCCCAACAAGCTGCTGGCTTACAACATCCCGCTCACCAAGGTGGTGGAGGCGGTCCGGCAGGGGAACCAGGAGGTGGGCGGCCGGCTGCTGGAATTCTCCGGCGCGGAATACATGGTGCGCGGCCGCGGCTACGCCAAGTCGGTGGAAGAGATCGAGCAGATCGTGGTCGGCGTGGACAAGGCAGGCACGCCGGTCCTCATCCGGCAGATCGGGTCGGTGGCGCTGGGGCCCGACCTGCGCCGCGGTATCGCCGACCTGGACGGGCAGGGGGAGGTGGTGGGCGGGACCGTCATCATGCGCAGCGGCGAGAACGCGCTGAACGTGATCCGGCGGGTCAAGGCCCGGCTCAAGGAGGTGGAGCCTTCGCTGCCGCCCGGCGTCCAGGTGGTGACGACCTATGACCGGTCGGAGCTGATCCTGGCCTCCATCCGCAACCTGCGGGAGAAGCTGATCGAGGAGATGATCGTCGTCAGCATCGTGATCCTGATCTTCCTCTGGCACTTCCCATCGGCGATCATCCCGATCGTCACCATCCCGATTTCAGTCCTGCTCTCCTTCATCCTCCTCAATGGCATGCACCTGACCTCCAACATCATGTCCCTGTCCGGGATCGCCATCTCGATCGGCGTGCTGGTGGACGGGGCGATCGTGGAGGTGGAGAACGCCTACAAGCGGCTGGAGCAATGGATCGAAGGGGGCCGCAAGGGGGATTTCCACGCGGTGCGGCTCAAGGCGCTTAAGGAGGTCGGCCCCGCCGTCTTCTTCTCCCTGCTGGTCATCGCGGTGGCCTTCCTGCCGATCTTCACGCTGGTGGACCAGGAAGGACGGCTCTTCCGGCCGCTGGCCTGGGCCAAAACCATCGCGATGGCGATGGCGGCCATCCTCGCGGTCACGCTGGACCCGGCGCTCCGGATGATGTTCGCCCGGATGGACCCGATCAAGCTCCGCTGGAAATGGGCCTCCAAGGTGGCCACCACACTGGCGGTCGGCACTTATTATCCGGAAGAAAAACACCCGGTCAGCCGCGTGCTTTTCCGGATCTACGAGCCGGCCTGCCGCTGGGTGCTTAAACGCCGCAAGCCCGTGGTGCTCATTGCGGCGGTCCTCTCCGTTTGGGCCCTCATCAATCTGGGTTCCATGATGTTCGGCGTGCGGTTGCCGGGTGCCTTAATCCGGGGTTTCGAGTTCATGCCTCCCCTGCGGGAAGGGAATTTGCTCTACATGCCGACCACGTTGCCGGGGATCTCCGTCACCGGCGCGCAGGAGCTGCTCCAGAAACAGGACCAGATCCTGAAGAGTTTCCCGGAAGTGGAGCGGGTCTTCGGCAAGGCCGGCCGGATGGAGAGCTCCACCGACCCGGCCCCTTTCTCCATGATGGAGACGGTGGTGGTCTTAAAGCCCGAGAAGGAATGGCGAAAAGGGCTTACCTACGAGAAGTTGATCGAAGAGATGAACCAGGCCCTCAAAATCCCCGGCACCACCAACGCCTGGACCATGCCGATCAAGAACCGCATCGATATGCTCACCACCGGGATCCGGACTCCGGTCGGCATCAAGATCTTCGGCGCCGACTTGAAGCAGATTGAAGAAACCGGGACCCACCTGGAGATGATCCTCAAGGACGTCCCCGGTACCCGGTCCGTCTACGCCGAGCGGGTGGCCGGCGGCTACTTCGTGGATTTTGATCTCAAAAGAGAGCAGCTGGCCCGCTATGGGTTGAGCGTCGCCGACGTCCAGATGGTTATCATGACCGCGATCGGGGGCGAGACTGTCACGACCACGGTGGAAGGGCGGGAGCGGTACTCCGTGAACGTCCGCTACGCCCGGGAGCTTCGGGACGACATCGAGGAGCTCCAGAGGGTCCTGGTGCCCACGATGATGGGCCAACAGATCCCGCTCGCTCAGCTGGCGGACATCCGCCTGCTCTCCGGTCCCGCGATGATCCGCAACGAGAACGGACTGCTCTCGGGCTACGTTTACGTGGACATGGCCGGCCGGGACGTCGGCGGCTACGTGGAGGAGGCCAAACGGAAGGTGGCCAAGGAGTTGAAGCTTCCCACCGGTTATTCGCTGCTTTGGAGCGGCCAGTACGAGAACATGATCCGTGTCCGGGAACGGATGAAGGTCGTCCTGCCTCTGACGTTCTTCATCATCTGCCTGCTTCTCTACATGAATACCAAATCGGCGGTGAAGACCGGTATTATCCTGCTCGCCGTCCCGTTCTCCATCTTGGGGGCAGTGCTGCTGCTGTGGGTGCTGAACTACAATGTGTCGACCGCTGTGGCCGTTGGGGTCTTGGCGCTCATGGGTCTCGACGCCGAGACGGGGGTCTTCATGCTGCTCTTCCTGGATTTGTCCTACCACGACGCGGTGGACAAGAAACGGATGCGCACTGAGAAGGATCTTGAGGAGGCGATTGTCCATGGGGCGGTCAAGCGGGTGCGGCCGAAGATGATGACGGTGATGGCCGCTTTCATGGGGCTTCTGCCGATCATGTGGTCCCACGGGGCTGGGGCGGACCTCATGAAGCGGATCGCCGCCCCGATGGTGGGCGGGCTCGCAACCTCCTTCCTGCTGGAGCTGCTGGTCTACCCGGCAGTCTATTTCATCTGGAAATGGCGCTTCGAAATGCGGCGGGGCAAGGCAGACTGGATTCTCCAGCAATCATGACTTATACCTGCCCGATGCATCCGGAGATTCGTTCGGAAGGGCCCGGCTCCTGCCCGAAATGCGGGATGGCGCTGGAGCCGGTTACCCCCGCCCGGACGCCCGAAGAGGAGCGTAATCCCGAGCTGGAACGGATGACCCGCCGGTTCTGGGTGGGGCTGGTGTTCACGGCGCCGGTTCTGGTCATGGCCCTGGGTGGATGGATGATGGGCTGGGTCCAGCTGATCTTGAGTACGCCGGTGGTCTTGTGGGGCGGAGGGTTCTTTTTCAAGGCAGGGTGGGAATCGTTGATCCGCCGCAATCTCAACATGTTCACGCTGATCGCTCTCGGCGTTGGGACGGCCTTCCTCTATAGTGTGACAGCGGTAGTCGTGCCCGGCTGGTTCCCCGTGGCCTTCCGGAGCCCGGAGGGGACGATCCCCCTTTATTTTGAAGCGGCGGATGTGATTACCGTGCTGGTGCTCCTGGGGCAGGTGCTGGAGTTGCGGGCCCGGAGCCGGACCAGCCAAGCCATCCGGGAGCTCCTGAACCTTGCCCCCAAAATCGCCAAGCGGATCCGGCCGGACGGCGGGGAGGAAGACGTCCCTGTTGAGGAAGTTAAGGTGGGGGACCGGCTGAGGGTCCGCCCCGGTGAGCGTGTCCCGACGGACGGCGTGGTCCGGGAGGGTGTGAGCGCGGTGGACGAGTCCATGGTGACTGGAGAGCCGATCCCGGTGGAAAAGACCCAGGGCAGCAAGGTGACCGGCGGCACGGTCAACGGCACCGGGGGCCTCATCATGGAAGCCACGCGGGTGGGGGCCGACACGCTGTTGAGCCAGATCGTGCAACTGGTTTCCGAGGCGCAGCGCAGCAAGGCCCCCATCCAGAAACTGGCGGATCTTGTCTCAGGATGGTTTGTCCCGGCGGTTGTCCTCACGGCGGTTGTGACGTTCACAATATGGGCGCTTGTGGGTCCTCAACCGCGCATGGCCTACGCGCTGGTCAACGCGGTGGCGGTGCTGATCATCGCCTGCCCCTGCGCGCTGGGGCTGGCGACGCCGATGTCCATCATGGTGGGGATGGGTCGCGGCGCCCAGACCGGTGTCCTCATCAAGAACGCCGAGGCGCTCGAGCGGGTTGAAAAAGTGGATACCCTCATCGTGGATAAGACCGGCACGCTGACCGAAGGAAAACCAAAACTGATCTCCGTGAACCCCGTGGCAGGAGGGGATGAGGCCGGCCTGCTGCGGCTGGCGGCCAGTTTGGAGCGGGCCAGCGAACATCCGCTGGCCCAGGCCATTGTTGCCGGGGCGAAGGAGCGGCAGGTCCAGCTTGGGCAGGTCGGCGAGTTTCAGTCGAAGACCGGCAAAGGGGTCACGGGGATTGTGGACGGCCGCCGCGTCGCTTTAGGGAACCAAGCGCTGATGGAGGAGATCCATGTTTCCGTCCAGGCATTGTCGGAACAAGGGGAAAGGTTGCGCCAAGAGGGACAGACCGTCATGCTCGTGGCGGCGGACGGCAAGCCGGCCGGTTTCCTGGCAGTGGCCGATCCGATCAAGGGGTCCACCCCGGAAGCGATCCGACTGCTGCACCGGGAGGGAATCCGGATCGTGATGGTGACCGGGGACAACCTGACGACCGCCCAGGCGGTGGCGAAAAAACTGGGTCTCGACGAGGTGCACGCGGGCATTCTCCCGGAACAGAAGGGAGAACTCGTCAAGCAGCTCCAGGCGCAGGGCCGTGTCGTGGCGATGGCGGGCGATGGGGTGAACGACGCCCCGGCCTTGGCGCAGGCCGATGTGGGGATCGCCATGGGGACCGGCACCGATGTGGCGATGGAGAGCGCCGGGACGACCCTGGTGAAGGGGGATCTGCGGGGGATCGCGCGTCTGCGCGCTTTAAGCCGCGCCACGATGCGCAACATCCGGCAGAACCTCTTCTTCGCTTTTATCTACAACGTCCTGGGGGTGCCGGTCGCGGCGGGGGTGCTTTATCCCTTTTTCGGGATCCTGCTCAGTCCGATTATCGCGGGAGCTGCGATGAGCTTCAGCTCCGTGTCGGTTGTCAGCAACGCGCTGCGCCTGCGCCGCGTTAAACTGTAAAGGAGAAATAAAATGCGTAAAATCGTTGTGTTTGGTTTGTTGTTTGGATTTGCGTCGGCATTGGGTGTGCCGTCGAGTATTCTGGCGACGGCAAGTGCCGCCAATGAACATGAGCACGAGCATGGCGGGGCTCCAGGCGCCGGAGGTGAAGTAATAATCAAGGGAGAGCTTGTTGATTCTCTCTGCTATGTCGGGATGGCGGCAAAAGGCACCGGCCATAAGCAGTGCGCGATAGACTGCGCGAAAGCCGGAATTCCTATCAGTATTGTCGAAGAGGGCACCGGTAAGATGTACACGGTTCTTCCGAAACAAGACAAGACAGGTTATCCTGCAAGCGTCATCAGCAAAATGGGCGAAAAAGTGACGTTGAAGGGTGATTTTTACGAGAACGGCGGTAATAAATACGTGGCCGTCGAATCGGTGGAGTGAAAGTTATGTTGACTGGAGCGCGGCACCTTCAGAATATCCATCCGCTAGTGATTCACTTTCCCATAGCGTTTCTGATGGGTGCTGCGTTCTTTTATTTTTCGGCATGGGTTTTTAAAAAGGATGACTTCGCTAAGGCAGGGTTCTGGGTGCTTTTACTCGGAGCTCTGTCCTTGTCGGTCGCCGTAGGAACAGGGCTTTATGCGGAACAGGGAGTTATGGTGGCGCTCGATGTGAGACAGAAAATCCTTTTGCCCCATAAACAATTTATGATTGCCACGGCAGTCTTGTGTGCCCTCGTTACGTTATGGGCTCTTGTCCGGAGGCCTTTTCCAAAGAAAGGGAGAATTGTATTTTTAGGACTCCTTCTTGCAATGGTACTCACGATGACGATCGGAGCCGATTTTGGGGGACAACTTGTTTATGATTACAATGCCGGAGGAAACGCTTGCCCTCAGCCGATTCATTTCAAAGGAAGCGAAGCGGTTTAGCTTTTCATGTCAAAACACCCGCACGAACCATTAATTACAAGGAACCTGCGACCCCTTGTAGGGGCGCTGCTGATCACCGCTGCCGTGATGGTCTTGGAGATCGTCGTTGGGCTGCTCTCCCATAGTCTGGCCCTTCTGGCGGACGCGGGGCATATGGCCACCGATACGGCGGCACTGGGGATGAGCTTGTTCGCCTGCTGGATTGCCCGGCAGCCGGCCACCCGGACCAAGACCTACGGTTTCTACCGGATGGAGATCTTGGCGGCGTTCCTCAACGGGTTGACCCTGTGGCTGATCGTGGCGGGGATCGGCTACGAAGCCGTTCAAAGGTTTTTCCATCCTCCGGTGATCCGGGCTCCGCTGATGTTGGCGACCGCTATCGTTGGTTTGGCGGCGAACTTGGGATGCGCCTGGATACTGCGTCCTTCCCGGACCGAGAGTCTGAACCTGCGCAGCGCCTATCTCCATGTTTTGTCGGATGCCCTGGGTTCCGTCAGCGTTATCGGGGCGGCGGCGGTGATCTGGATGACCGGCTGGTCCCGGGCCGATCCCGTCGCCAGTCTCCTCGTCTGCGCGGGCATCCTCTGGGGGTCGTGGAGTCTCATCCGAGACTCGGTCAACATCCTGCTGGAGGGGGCGCCCGCCCATATCGAGGTGACCAAGGTCATGCGGGCGATGCAGGCCGTGCCGGGGGTGCGTCGAGTCCACGATACTCACATTTGGACGATCACCTCGGGGATGGAAGCCATGAGCGCCCATGTGGTGGTGGACGATTCCTTGGGGAATCAAGAAGTCCTGAATCGTTTAAATACGCTGCTTTGCGAGCAGTTCGGAATCCATCACACCACTTTTCAATTGGAAACAACCTAGGAGGGACAATGCCGATCATCACGGTGGATTTGTTTGAAGGGAGATCCCGCGAGCAGCGGGAGCAATTCGCGAAGGCGGTGACCGAGGCAGCGGTGCGGGACCTGAAAGCGCCGCTGGACCACACCTGGGTGATCTTCCGGGACCACAAGAAGGAGAATTGGGGGATGGGAGGAAAACTTTGTGACAAATAACTGCTGTTCGGAGGGCGCCCCCGCACTCGCTCCACGCTCGTCCCCTTCTCTGAACAAACCCAAGGGGAAGGGGACTCGCAACGTCGCTCGTGCGGGGGCGCCCTCCGAACCGTTGGATTCGTGTTCATCATGAATGGTCTCAATTTCTCGACGGCGTTCCTCGCCGGGCTGGTCTCCTTCCTCTCCCCCTGCGTGCTGCCGCTGATCCCGGGCTACATCTCCTTCATCTCCGGGCTTTCGCTGCAGGAGCTGCGGACGGCCGTGCCGCACCAGCGGCACGGCACTTCCTCGGCAGCGGGGACGGTGCCGCCTCGGTCGCCGGCCCGCCGCGCTTTTCTGAGCAGCGTCTGGTTCGTGCTCGGGTTTTCGGCGGTCTTCATCGCGCTGGGGGCCTCCGCCACCGCGCTGGGGTCGCTGCTGCTGCCGCGGCTCGGTGCTCTGCGGCTGGTGGCCGGCGCCGTGATCATCCTCTTC
>Ga0209726_10007878_pt1 | contig 11717 bp, 10 predicted proteins | sample Subgrocontami54m_FD_187453 | JGI IMG/M metagenome (GOLD analysis project Ga0209726, IMG submission 187453) | Subsurface groundwater microbial communities from S. Glens Falls, New York, USA - GMW46 contaminated, 5.4 m (SPAdes) (version 3) | ecosystem: Environmental > Aquatic > Deep subsurface >... | reverse complement strand
ATGAAGCCACAGGTATATTTTTTGCACCAGCAAAAAATACCGAGGCGGGGTCGAGGAATTTTGTGAGCGACGGCGAACAAAATATCCGTGACATCGACCTGTTAGCTATAAATTAGAAAAATTTCTATTTCATTCATAATCTTATTTTGTAAACATAAGACCTGAAAAAGAGTCCCATATCCTCTTTTTATTTTTCTTACCATACTCACGAAACAAATTCAGTAGTTCAGAGTATGTTTTTTTATCCTTACCAATAAAATTCCAAAAGTCATCGTGTAACAAAATTCCACCATTGGGATTAAAATAACCTAACATTTTGGGATTTTTATATGGCTTAGGATATTTATTGTTATAATAAATAGCAATTGGACAATCTATATCTTCTGCTTCTGTATAAGCATAGCCGTACGCCAATTGAGTAAGCAAACGTCTTTTTGCTCCAGGAACTTCAGTCGTATTAGGATCTGGACCTTTCATCTCCAGAAAATAGTATTTGTTTTTTTCTTTATCATAAATTTCAAGATCAAATTCATATTTATGTGCTTCTGTGGCTTCATTTTTTGCCTTTGATAATTGAACAACGCTCTTTATTTTCTCTTTTTCAGCAAAATAATCAGATAAAGTTTTTGCGTTACTCAACCTATTTAAAATAGTATCTATCTCAGCATAGACTGACTTAGGCAAAATGACATCTCTTTTAATTTTTCTTTTTACATTATCCTTACCCCATCGATCAATTGCGATGATTTCTGCAATTTTTTCAAGCTCACTCCCGAGAGAAGTCTTTAAACCGTGTATATTGTGCAAGATTGGTTCAAAATCTGACAATAATGCCATAACAAAAGGATTCCCAGAATTTTTTAAATGCCCATCCTTTTTAGCTTTTGTAATATATTTATTAACAAGACTATCAATTAAAAAATTGATGGCTTTCTTAGCTTTTATAGATATAACTTCCATAAATTATTTTGTTTTAAAATGAAAGATAATTTCTGAATACGGATTTCGATCGCGTTCCGTACGGTTCAATACTGGTCGCTTAAACTGATTCACAATCTTCATCCCAGCCTTCTCCGCAATTTCTGGATAGAGATTATACTTATCATTTGCTACAAGAAATATATCGAAATCTTTTTTGAGGTATTGCTTGCAGTTATTTAAGACATCTGCAATCCCTTGTGCGTATGAGATGCGAGCTTCTATTCCTTGCCCTTTATACAATGGGCCAATTTCTAAATCGTCTTTCCTCTTAAACCCAAGAAGGTCATACGCGTAAGCGTGTTGTTCGTGGTAATCAATTTGTCCGACATAAGGAGGTGAGCAAAAAATACCTGATATTTTTTGCTTTTTTAGAATTTTAGAAAATTCTGGATTTTGCTTTTCTACTTTTTCAAAAATATTCACAGTTCTTGAGTCACCAGTTAAAACAGTATAATGGACGGGCTTACGCAGTTTTTTAAATTCTCTAATTCTGTTTAATGTATCGAGTGCGTAACGATTGAGCATACTTGTTATTGAGAAAAGAGGTTTGCAGATTTTTTTATGCTTATAACAGTAATAAGTCGTAAGCTGGGGTTCTTTAAGAGTTGCTAAATCACTATGTGTAGTTGCACGGCATGACCTAATTGTTCTGCTCAAAATAAGAGCGAGCATTCTTCTAGTTTTAACATCTTTCTCTTGTTTTATTGTTTGAAAAACATGGTCTATCTCTCGACGAACATTATCCATAAACCAAACATCAAGGAAAGAGTCTGACTTGTCCTGTTTTAATTTGATTGAGTATTTTTTAATGAGTTTCTGGTATATAGGCAAAAATTCTTTCTCTTTTTCGATAGAAAACTTCTTTTCATCAAAATTTCCTTGATTGATTTTGTATTTGAAGTCAGAACCCGGAAAATTTGTGAAATTGAATTTGGCAAGTTCTGCCAGAAGTTCATTTTCAAAATATTGAATTTTATTGTCATGTTCAAAAGAATCTAATGAAGCGACCAGTTTTTTGATAGCTTTTTGTAAGTATTCGTCGTCATAGAGAGTTGCCTTACAACTTGAAATCATGCAGTTAAACTCTGAGACATCTATGCCGACAGAATGAACGCCCATCTCTAACGACTGAATAATTGTTGTTCCAGAACCTAAGAATGGATCGAGAATAATATCACCGGTCTTGAAATAGGCTTCCCTTTTAAAATCATCAGTGTGATTATCTATAAAATATTCAACAAGCTGGGGAATGTATTTGCCTTTGTATGGGTGAAGTCTATGGACATGTTTTGTGGTATCTACCTCTCTCAAATTATCAAAAGAAAGAGTCCAGTTTAAGTCATTACCTAGATTTTTTTTCCAACTTACTTCACGCTTACCATTATATGAATCGTAGTAGTTTTTTAAATCATTCAAATCCACCATGGTAGAGCCGTTTTCTCCATGTTTTTTTACTTTTCCATATTGGACAAGATAAGAAATATTTGTCGGCAAAACTTCTTTTTCAAGAAAGTCTGATGCCCACTTTGATGCTTCTGGTATAGTTACTAATGACATCAAATTATTCTAACATTTATTAAATCTAAAGCCACCATAGTTTACAACTGAAGAATGAAAAGAAATCCGCAAGCGAAGCTTGCGGATTTCTTTTCATTATTTACTAATTCATGATTCATGTATCATGCTTCTACCTAGATTGCCATTCTTCATCCTGCCTCACCAGAAGTTTCTCCTTATTCTCCGGATTTGCCATTATTTCCTCGACAACTCTTTCCATACGAGTGGATTGTGAACCTTTGACCAAAATCAAATCACATGGAATAAGCATTTGCTCAAGCATTTTGCCGGCGGTTTTTGAATCTTCAAATTGAAAAATGTTTTTTTCGTCCATTCCGGCATCGAGCGCCCCCATGGCAATATGTCTTGCCCTTATTCCCACAGTGATTAAAACGTTCGTAAACTTCCCGACTTTGTCACCAGCTTTCACATGCTCTTCAACTGTGTATTTTCCAAGCTCCATCATATCTCCAAGAACTGTAATTTTGCGACCATTACTCTTGACCTCTTTCAAAGTCTCAATCGCTTCTTCAAGAGCGACAGGAGAGGAGTTGTAAGTATCGTCAATAATTGTTGTTTCTTTTTCGCCTTTGATAATTTTCATTCTGCCAGGTGGCAAAGTAATAGTCTCCACCACACCTATCATTTTCACCACATTGAGTCCGATTTTCTCGCCCACAAGAAGCCCCGCTATCACAGGATAGATATGACTTTTTCCTAAAACACCCGAAACAGAAATCGGGATGATGTTTCCTTTATGCTCTATTTTGAAATGAATTCCATTTGGCACTGGGCCAAGTGGGTGTTTGTCATAGACAATTTCATAATTTATCGCGCGCATATCGGCCGAATCAGCAATACTAAATGTCACGGGTTTACTTCTTCTCAAGCTCGCAAGTCCCAAGACATCCTCATCGTCTGCGTTCAGAACTAAAATCCCGTCTGGTTTCAATGCTTTGACTAAATATGCTTTCTCCTCAATAACTCTTTCTGGCGTGCCGAAAAATTCCACGTGTACAGGGACTTTGGCAAATTTTGTGATAACAACAATATCTGGATGAAGCCAAGCACAAACTGATTCTATGTCTCCCGGTCTATCAGCGCCGATTTCAAGCACAAGCCAATTTGGATACTTTTGCGGAAAAATTATAATGAAAAAACCGCGAATCAAATTTAGAGTCCACGAAAAAGGATTTGACCAAGCATTTGGAAGTCCGAGAATTGTGAGCGGAAGACCTATTTCACTATTAAAACTTTTTTCACTTTTTCTGACAGAAAGAAATGGCGAAATGATGCCGAAAATTGCGTCTTTGGTGGACGTTTTGCCGACACTTCCGGTAACAGCAATGATCTTCGGCTTGTATTTTTTTAATACCAGCTTGGCTTCCGCGGTAAGAATTGAGACAATTATTTTTTTTAAAAATGAGTTCATATAAATATTAATTACTTAGAATTTGTATGGCTGGATACAGACCGACCCAGAATCGGGCATGCTCGGCCTGCGAGCGAAGCAACAAAGGTATGTGCCAGCTATACAAATTATAAGCTACCTATCTGGGGGAATTTCATAATATCCTATCAAAAATTTCACAATATTCATAAACGGCTTGGTCAAAGTTGCAGATGCATATTGCGCACCAACTGGCTCCTTTGCGTAGAGGAATACCAAAAATTTTGGATTATAGGCTGGAAAATAACCAAAAAATGAATGCAAATACCTATCATTATAATAGCCTCCACCATTTGGATTAGCAATTTGCGCCGTACCAGTTTTTGCGGCGACTGAATAGTGCTCCATCTTCACCTGCCCGTTTAGAAGTGCCTTATCAACGACATTTACAAGCATTCTGGTTATTTCATCGGTGGCATATTTGCTCAAAACTTGTCGTGGTGCCGGTACTTCAATATCAGAATTTATGCCAGTTCGATAATTTTTACTTTTCACGACATGTGGTGTGACCAAAAATCCGCCATTCGCGAGGACTGAAAGTGCGCGAGCTGTCGCGATGGGACTTATCGCTATTCCCTGCCCAAACGAGGCTGTCGCATGTTCAATGTCACGGTTGCTAGACAAATTTCCTGCAAGGCCCGGTGTCTCATTTGGCAAATCAATTCCTGTTTTTTGTCCAATGCCAAATTGCCTAAAATAAGCGCTGAATTTATCCCGACCAATTTTTTGCATTACAAACGTCGCGCCTGTGTTGAGGGATTGACTCAAAACTTCCTGCATCGAGACAGTACCTCTGCCTTTCCCATCAAAATTTGAAATCTTTTTACCATTTAAAGTTACAGTACCCGCATCAAAATATGTCGTGGTTGCAGTCACAACACGAGCATCGAGCCCAGCAACCATTGTAAGAGGCTTAATAATTGAACCCATTTCATAGGCACTCTCAACGAGAGGATTGGAAAAAATATTTGAATTCTTTTCATCTTGAGGACTATTTGGATTAAAATTTGGTAACACTCCCATTGAGATAATTTCGCCATTTGTAGGGTCAATAACAATTGCTCCCACTTCCTTTGGATGCCATTCAGTTATAATCTTTTGTAGTTCAGACTCCACTTCGTTTTCGACAGTCGGTTCTATAGAAGTGACGAGATTTCCTTCAAGTTCACCAGTTTTTATAGATTTTGCTACAGTATTAAATATTTGCGCAAAAAAATTTTTGTATAAGTCAGATTGATCGCGTTTTAATGTTCCATCATAAAAACTTTCAAGACCATACCTACCCGCATAATCATTTTCTTTATATCCCATTAGACCAAGTACTGCGCTTGCAGAATTATTACCCGGATAAAATCGCCAATTTTCTTTGTGCAAACCAAGACCTTTAAATTCTAGATCCTGTATTTTGACAAGTGTGTCTTCATCTAGACGATGTACAATTTCTTCGTAGGAGTCGTCTTTTTTTGACGCCTTACTCAAAAAACTTTCTTGATCTAAACTGGGAATAATAGTCGCCAGTGAACTAAAAAGTTCACTGGCGTTTGTAATCAATTTAGGATTAATAAATAAAAAATATCCCGTTTTAATAGTAGCGCCCGCGACAAGTTTTTTATCCTTAGTTTGAAAAAAAATCGTTCCTCTATCAAAAATACTGTCTGTCAAATTTATGTACTGGCCATTTGCGCGCTCTCTATACTCACTACCGTTTATTACTTGTAAATAATACAATCGGCTAGTGATTACTAGGCCGGTTAATATTAATAAAACACTGATTAAGTTTAATCGAAGTTTATCCCTATATTTCATTCACGTTAAATGAAAATTTATCCTGCATGTCGGTTCGTGGTAAAAAAGTAGGGTTTAAAACTTCAGTTAGTCCGAATAGAATAATTTTATCTCCACTTACTTTTTGGCCGAGTGTAATATATCTTGATTCGAGTGTACTAACTTTCATATTTAAGTTGGTAATTTGTCGTTCTAAAATGGTTCTTTCAGCTGTCTTTACCACTGCTTTTTGTATAAAAAATAAATAAGAAACAAACATTAAAACAATAAGGCTAATACATGACCAGACTACTAGAAACCTCTGTATTGATTTTTTTGGAAAAACTAATGTTTTCATTTTTTAATAATAATTCTTAATTTTGCGCTTCGAGACCGCGGATTTGTAAGTATTTCTTCTCGTGATGCTGTGATCGGTTTTCTTGTGACTTCTATTGCAAGTCCTTCTCGCTTTTTTGCGCGAGAAAAATTCTTGACTTCCCTATCCTCAAGGCTATGGAAACTGATTGCAACGAGCCTGCCTCCAGAATTTAATCTTTCAAAACTTTTTGCCAAACCAATTCGGATAGAACCAAGCTCATCATTTACCGCAATTCGCAGAGCTTGAAATGTTTTGGTTGCTGGATGAATCTTGCCATGACGGTACGAACTTGGAACTGCACTTTTCACAATCTCTACAAGTGCACTGGTTGATTTGATTGGGGAAACAATTCTTGCATTCACTATTGCGTTTGCAATTTTTCTTGAGTATCTTTCCTCTCCATAAGCGTAGATAATATTTGCTAGCGCCTCTTCACTCGAACCATTTACAAGAGTATCTGCGGTCAAATCATTTGAGTCAGGATTATTCTTAAAAGTCATTATCAGCGGTTCATCTTTATCGAAAGAAAATCCTCTCTCTGAATCTGCAAGCTGATTTGAACTTAAGCCAAAATCAAACAGAACTTTATCGATTTTTGGAATTTCTAGAGAATTGAGAATTTCGTCGAGATTTCTAAAATTTGTCTGTCTTAGAAAAAGCTTGCATTTGAATTCCCCCAGTCTCCCTTCAGCTTTTTTTAAAGCATCACCATCGGCATCAAGACCTACAAGAGTGCCGCTTTCATCAAGAAGTCTTGCGATTTCACTTGAATGCCCCGCGCCATTTATCGTGCAGTCAAGCACAATGTCATTCGGTTTGATTTCAAGTCCCGATAGCACTTCATTTTTTAGAACTGAAATATGCATAGACCTATAAGATACCTACCGAACCGAGTTTTTCGGCCAAAGTGTCCGCGCGATTTGCGATTCCTTTTTTGTAATCAAACCACTTCTTTTCATCCCAAATTTCTAGTCTGTCTTTTACACCGATGATAACCACTTTTTCATCTAGCGTTGCTTGTTTTTTCAAAAAGTCTGGGAGGAGAATTCTGCCGATTGAATCTACCGAAGCTTCTTCCGCTCCGGCGAACATAAATCGGTTGAAACTTCTGGCATCAGATTGAAGCATCGAACTTCCTGAAAGTTTTTCAGAAATAATCCCCCATTCTTTTCCAGTGAAAACAAACAGACATCCATCAAGGCCTGGAGTTACAAAAACTTTCTTTCCCATTTCTTGTCTGAATTTGGAAGGAAGTGAAAGTCGGTTTTTGTCGTCGAGAGTATGAGTGTATTCTCCAATTAACATAGTGTGATACCAATATACGAATGCATGCGATTCCGACGTTTTCAGTCGGAACTCCGACCGAAGCGTCGGGGATGATACGAATAGAAAATCTCGAATAGCTAGAACATAGAAACTTAGCACAAGTAACATCGGGACTAGCAATTTTTGCTAATCCCACTTTTTCCCACTTGCATACAAGTATATAACACTTCATCCCACAATAAAAATATTCTTATCCACTTTTTCAAACTGGCACACATTTGCCAAAAAATTCAAGTTCTGATAGCTTGTGGTAAGAGAAAGGACAAAAATGAAAATCAAAGTTACTGCCTACCTTCACGTTCCCTTCAATAGAAAATATATCGGAGGAACTAATCCTGCGATAATGACCAAAACTTCTACAATCAGTAGAATTTCGGATACAAAATGTTTCTTCGACCTTCTTGAGGGGTATCTAAACGGGAGCAAAATTGTTAGTTTCGACAGAAAAAAAGAAGAAATTATTCTTAGGGGAGATCTTTCTTCTCTGCCAGATAAAGAAATCCAACAAAAGCAAAAGGAAGGCTGGATTTTAAATGAAAGAGGTTTACTTCATTACGCGTCGTATAGACGACCAGTAGACTTGATGCGAGTTTGAATTCAGTATCAAAAAACCGCCTTCGTTTAGAAGTGTGGTTTTTCATTTAGCATTTACTGACGATCGTCAGTAAATGCTAAATGAAAAGCGGTGGCTAAAAAATAGCCTGAAATAAGGATTATTTGGAACTTTGAAAAAAGTGTACCGGGGTTTTCTTTTGTATTTTTTTCTTTTCCAAATTCTAGATTCTAGATTCCCTCAATCCAACTCTCCATTCATAATTCCCGCCCGAACGTATCCGAATCCGTTCGGTACGGGCGGGCTTGCTTTATGAATCCACCCTAACCGAGCACCACATTTATCTCCCTAACAATCTCTTCCAAACTGACTGTCGCCTTAATCAAAAATTTTGTCGCGCCATATTGCTTTCCTTTTTCAAGATCATTTTTCTGACCAAGATTTGAAAGAATAACCACTGGTAAATCTTTTGTAACAGGATTTTCCCTAATTCGCTTGAGAATTTCAAAACCATCAAGTCCCGGTAAAAGGACATCAAGTAACACAAGATCAGGCTTATCTGATTCAATTAGTTTGAGTGCGTCTTCCCCATTTCCTGCATGCAAAAGTTTTCCCTTATTATCTGTAACTTTTTTTGCAATCAGATCACTTAGAAAAACATCGTCCTCAACACAAAGAATCTTTTTCCCTTCAAGTTTGTTTAGTTCATTTGGCATAAATTTATTTTAGCGATATACAATATTATAACTCACATTTCCCAAATCAAGCAATTACCCCTTTGGCTTATCTTGCCTACTCAAAAGCTCCTTAATTTCATCTCGCAAAATGGCGGCAGTTTCGAAATCGAGGAGTTTGACCGCTTGGTTCATTTGACGCTCCTTTTGTTTAATTAATTTTTCTGGATTTTTGACAAAAGCTTTTTCATCAAAAATGAGCAGTGTTTTAACTGTTTTCTTATGTTCAGTTTCAAGCTCTTCAGTAATGTCCTTTATTTTTTTGATAATTGTTTGTGGAGTTATTCCATGTTCTTTGTTGTAGGCAATCTGAACCGCACGTCTTCTTTCTGTCTCTTTTGTCGCTCGTTCAATTGAACCCGTTGAAACATCTGCGTACAAAATCACCCTACCTAGAATATTTCGGGCGGCGCGTCCAATAATTTGAATGAGTGATGTTTCACTTCGCAAAAATCCTTCCCTGTCAGCGTCCAAGATTCCAATAAGCACAAGCTCTGGCAAATCCAAACCTTCTCGCAAGAGATTCACTCCCACCAAACAATCAAAAGTTCCTTTTCTAAACTCTGTCAGAATTTGAATTCTGTCGATAGTCTTGATTTCACTATGCAAATATTCCGCCTTGATGTTTTTTTCTTTCAAGAATTCAGATAAATCTTCGGCCATTTTTTTGGTCAGTGTTGTAGCAATTACCCTTCCCCCCTTCTTAATTACTTTTTCGGCCTCGGAAATGAAATCGAAAATCTGGCCTCTATATTGATTCTGGTTCTGACCAGAATCAATCGAGCGATCATCCGATTCAGAATCGGATGATTTAGCTTTGTAATTACCCTTTGCCGAAACCGGTCGAAGTTCAATCACAGGATCAATAAGTCCCGTCGGACGAATCACCTGCTCAACAACTTTTTCCGAAACTTCCTTTTCATATTTTCCGGGAGTTGCGGAAGTGAAGACAATTTGACCGACACGTTTTAAAAATTCATCAAATTTGAGCGGGCGATTGTCTTTTGCCGATGGCAAACGAAAACCATAATCAACCAAAGTTTCTTTTCTCGAGGCATCGCCAGCGTACATTGCGCCAATTTGCGGAACAGTAACGTGAGATTCGTCTATGACGGTCAAAAAATCCGGACTGCCGTCTGCCAAATGTGGAAAATATGAAAGGAGAGTATCTGGTGCTTCCCCGGGTGCCATTCCCGAAAAATGTCGGGAGTAATTTTCGATGCCGTTACAATAACCAACTTCCTTAATCAAAGCCAAATCATATTTTGTGCGACGTTTGAGTCTTTCAGCTTCAAGAAGCTTCCCATCTTTTTCAAATTTCTTGAGCTGAACTTCGAGTTCTTTTTTTATACTTTTGAATGATTTTTCAATCTGACTTTTGTCGGTAATAAAGTGCTTTGCAGGAAAAAGAAAGTATGTTTGCTCATTACCTAGCACTACCCGCGAAACGGCATCAATTTTGACGATGTTTTGAATCGTGTCTTCAAGAATTTCTATGCGGTAAATAATCCGCTCACTTACAGGCATCACTTCCACCATATTTCCAAGCGCTCGAAATTGTCCCGGGGTCAGGTCTGCATTTGTTCGCTCAAAATGAATTCCAATAAGCCTGCGCATAAAATCACCGCGTGAAATTTTGTTCCCAACTTGAATCTTAAAATTTACTTTTTCATACTCGACGGGAGAACCCAAACCATAAATACAAGAAACCGACGCGACGATAATGACATCTTTTCTTGAAAGCAGTGCCTGTGTAGATGCGTGACGTAGACGTTCAATTTCCTCGTTGATCATCGCCTCCTTCTCTATATATGTATCACTTACCGGCATATAGGCTTCTGGTTGGTAGTAGTCGTAGTAGGAGACGAAATAATGGACGGCATTGTTTGGGAAAAATTCGCGATATTCCTGTGCAAGCTGGGCGGCGAGGGTTTTGTTGTGAGCAATCACAAGAGTCGGTTTTCCAATTTGAGCTATGACATTTGCCATTGTAAACGTCTTTCCGGAACCGGTAACACCGAGAAGCGTCTCAAATCTCTTTTCTTCTTTCAAACCCTTGACCAACTCCAAAATCGCCTTTGGCTGATCTCCCGCAGGCGCAAACTTACTCTTCAAATCGAACTTCTCGTCTCTCTCATTCATAACAAACACTATATCGTGTTACTTTAAATTTAACAATTTAGCATCCTACCGCGATCGCGATAGAATGCTAAATTAGTGAATTTGTTTAAAATAAGTAATACCATCTCTAATTAACAGCTTCCCACCTGTGTCATCCTCGCGAATGCGGGGATCCAGTATTTCTAATCTGGATTCCCGTTTTCACGGGAATGACAGCGGGGATAAAGGGAAATGAGTTAACTGGAGATGGTATAATTGTGAATCTAGAGAATTTATTGACCTAAACTTTTAAGAATTTGTTCAAGTGCTTCTTTGGCCGCTTGTAAAGCGTTTGCCATCTGGGATATCTGAAGAGTTTTAGTGGCTACAGGTGGTGTGTACACCCGCGTGCCGATTAAGGCTTTGCTGATTTTGTCCCAATCGGATTGTTCAATGATGCCGTTTTTATCAATATCAAATTCAACAATGAATTTAACATCACCAGTTTTGAGACCAAGACGTTCTGTTACAGCCAACATCATTTTTTTGTATACGGTATCAAATTGACTGTCTGAAATAGTTAACGCAGAACTTATAATCGCCACGTCAGTCACATTTACAAGACCGCTATTATCCAAATCAAAGTTACTGTCACAAGAGGAAATGGTTACGGAACTACATTGGCGTGAACGAATCACTCCCGCAAGAGAAGTGATAATCTCCGCATCTGTTAGAGGAGGAATCGCGATCGTAAAATACCCGCTCCATGCCTCCTCGGTAGCGCTAAGCGGTCCATCTTTAATCGCGTATACGCGAGCTCGATATGATCCGCTAATGTCGCCGTTGATGCCGATGATGTAGGTGCCGTAGTAT
>Ga0209726_10007877_pt1 | contig 11719 bp, 13 predicted proteins | sample Subgrocontami54m_FD_187453 | JGI IMG/M metagenome (GOLD analysis project Ga0209726, IMG submission 187453) | Subsurface groundwater microbial communities from S. Glens Falls, New York, USA - GMW46 contaminated, 5.4 m (SPAdes) (version 3) | ecosystem: Environmental > Aquatic > Deep subsurface >... | reverse complement strand
CGCGATCAAATGGTTCGCGGGCATGGCCCGCTCCTACAAGCTTAGGTTCGTGGTTCTGAGCAGAACGCCGGAGCTCCCAACAAATACGGATGTTCATGAGCAAAGCATTTACCAAAGAAGTAGACGACGAGGAAGAGCTGGAACCGGCGCAGCAGCTTCCCCTCGGGCAGAAGAACTACGTCACCCCATTCGGCTACCAGTGCCTTAAGGACGAGCTCGATCAGTTGTGGAAAGTGGAGCGCCCTGCGTTGGTGAAGACCATCACGTGGGCTGCCTCCAACGGCGACCGCTCGGAAAACGGCGATTACATTTACGGCAAAAAACGGCTGCGCGAGATTGACCGACGCATCCGCTTCCTTTCCAAGCGGCTGGACAACGCTGAAGTCATAGACCCGGTGCAGCGGGTAAATTGCGACCAGGTATTCTTCGGCGCGACGGTGACGGTGTGCGGGGAGGACGGCAGCGAGCGCACTTACAGCATAGTCGGGGTGGATGAGGCCGATCCCGGGCGCGGCCTGATCAGCTGGGTGTCGCCGCTGGCGCGGGCGCTGCTCAAGGCGCGCGAAGACGATGTGGTGATGTTGCGCATCCCCGGCGGAGCCGAAGAACTGGTGGTGGTTGAAGTCGTCTATCGATCAATAAGCTTTGCCGGTTGAGGCGTTTGCATGATCTTGAAAAATCTAGTCAGCCCGCCAGCCAACGGAAGCTTACCTGCTCATAGTCCTCACCTTCCGCCAGCAGGCCGGTGAGTTCAATGTTGCGACTTTTTTCCCCCATCATCACTTCATAGATGCAACCTGCCACGTAGCTTTTGGATTCCATCAGCATGGTGGCATTCACGTAGGAGTTATGGGCGTCGGGCAACAGGATGACCGGCTGGTAGTCATAAGCGAAGGAACCGGAACTGCTTTCCCAGTTGGATACCCGCTCCGCGCCCTTGCCGAGTGAGCGCAGCCACACCGACAGGGGTTTCTTGGCGAGAATTTCAATTCCCACATGCACCTTGTTTTGGAGATCGGTGTGCAGGCGCCGGATCATGCCGACCCACCATATATCGCTGTTCTGGGCCTTGAGGCCGCACAGGGCCCCAATCTTGACCCAGGTGCCGGTGGCCTTCGGAACCACGCCGCCGACACCTCCGACACTCACATCCAGAATTTCCCATGTTTCCCGTGCATAGACGACCTGTTCATCAAGGATGTTGATTTCGGATCGCTGTTTCAGCATCGCCGAATCTTCTTCGGAAAGATTGGCTATCCGGTTAAGTTCGATGCGTGTGACCAGATCGCTGATGATCTTGAAGGTGTGTACCACTTCGATGGCGGTATGGATGTTTCTCCTCTCATGATGCCGGTGCGGCGGCTCCCTCCCCCAATACGCATGCAGATGATTGAGCACGGTAAGCTTGCCGTCGGGAGTGAATTCGTTGCCGAAGCGGCGTTCCTGCTCAATGACACCACGCTCGTTCTGATTGGTTATGTCTTCTATTTTGGGCAGCGCCCTGACTGCCCCGAAAAAGCGCATGGCAGGAGTTGCCTGGAGCTTGTCGCTCACATGGTCCGGAGCGGCGGGCTTGGAGAGGTCGAGGAAATACGGGCAATCAGGGTCAGGCGCTTGCTTGAAATCGAAAAGGCTTGCGAGGCGCGCGGAGATGCGGTAACTCACTTCGATCTGGTCCGGGGCCAGAGTGGCGGGTGAGGAAACATACAGAATCACCGCCCGCAACAATTCCCTCTGCGGGTTGGTGTGGATGACGTGCCCGGGGTAGGCGTGAACCATGACGTCGGCAAACTGGCTGGCTTCGGCAAAATTGTAATGCAGGTACAACTGATCCCAGACTGTCTGCTCCACCTCCAGATAACGCATCAGCTCCAGTTTCATCTGCTCGGCGATAGCACGCAGCAACCTGACGCAGATGACCGGCATCTGCTCCTTGATGTCCAACGGTTTTTTTTCTGCCTGCTGGTATTCATTAACGCACACGGCATAAGCTTCAGCCAACGCCCTCATGAAGCCATGTGCGCCTTGCCACAGGCGCATGCCCTGGAAATCCTGCAAATGGGGTGCAGCCAGATATTGCCGCAGCAACTCCGCATGGAGCGGCTGGCCGGTTTCATCCAGCAGCATGATGACGCCAATGCGGCGATCGGGGCGAAAGCCGGGCGTGTCCTTGACTGAACTCAGCCAGGAGGTGATTTCATCCAGGGCCTTGAGGGGGTCTTCCTTAGGCAGGGCGGCGAGAAGCTTCCTGGCCTCCGCCACGTCGTACATGGGGTGATCCGGTTTGTCATCCAGTATTTTGAACCAGGAAGCCATCGAGTTGGTGTGTCAGCGTTAGGGAATTTTTTTATTAAGCCCATCATGAGCCGCGTCGAACAGTCATAGCATATGCGCAAGGCGGGCAACAAAGCAAGCGCGCAAATTGGCCGCTATTCTTCCCGGGGAGGAGGGGTGTCTTCCTGAGCAACCGGTTTGACCCGCTCCAGCACCGCCGCGAAAAAGGCGTCGGTGCCGTGCAGTTGCGGCAGCAGTTGCAGGCATTCGCCAGTATCCAGAGGAATCAGGTGCTGCGCGAGAATTTCTGCCGCAGGGCGCAGGGCGAAATCGGCATGGCTGGACAGGAAGCCGTCAACGATGGCGCGGTTTTCTTCATCCAGGAAACTGCATGTGGCGTACACCAGGCGCCCGCCGGGCTTGACCAGCCTGCTGGCTGCGGCGAGGATGGATGCCTGTTTCCGGGTAAGTTCGATTATGCTTTGCGGCGATTGGCGGAATTTCACGTCCGGGTTGCGGCGCAGCGTACCCAGCCCGCTGCACGGCGCATCCACCAGCACGCGGTCTATCTTGCCGGCCAGGCGTTTTATCTTGTTGTCGTTTTCGTGCGCGATGAGCTGCGGATGCAGGTTGGAAAGCCCGGAACGCTTCAGCCTGGGCTTGAGATTGGTCAGCCGTTTTTCGGATACATCCCATGCATACAGCCTGCCCTGCGAGCGCATCATGGCGCCCAGCATCAGCGCCTTGCCGCCCGAGCCGGCGCAGAAGTCCACCACCATGTCATTGCGTTTGGGGGCGAGCAGAAACCCCAGCAACTGGCTGCCTTCATCCTGCACCTCAAATTTTCCGGTGAGAAACAGTGCGTGCCGGGTGAGCGATGGCTTGCCCTTGAGGCGGATGCCGATGGGCGACCAAGGCGTGGCCTGCACGTCCCTGCCTTCCGCCTGCATTGATTGCAGCACCTCGTCGCGGTTGGCGAGCAGGGTGTTGACGCGCAGGTCGAGCGGGGCGGGCTGCTGCATGGAGCGGCCCAGCGTGAGGATATCCTCGTCCGTCATTGCATTGCGCAGCTTTTCAATTACCCAGTCCGGCAACTCGGCCTGCACCGACAAGGGCAGTTCGTCGAGGTTGATGCCTTTAACTTGTCCTAGCCACCTCTCCTCGTCGCGTTTCAGCAACGGGGTAAGTTCGCGCAGGTTGTAGCCGCCGAACCGGGTCCAGTAGGCCAGTGCCATGCGGCGTGGCGTGGCTTGCCTGGCGCAGGCGTGCTCCAGAAACAGACGGTGGCGCAGCACGCCGAATACGGTTTCCGCAACCAACGCGCGCTCGTTGGAACCGATGCGTTCCTGCTGGAAGAATTGGCGCAGCATGGCATCGGCCGGATGCTCCAGCGGCAGGATGCTGCGCAGGGCCTGGATGGCAAGGTCAAAGCGGTATTCGGTAAGCAGCATAACTTTTAGAAAAGCCCTTAATCAATACAAGAATTGTTAGCCAAAAAACGGCAAATATTTAGGGTAACGCTGAATAAGTATGTCATCGCGAGGAGCGAAGCGACGTGGCAATCCATAACTATGTAGTCTTTGAGACTTTCTGGATTGCTTCGCTGCGCTCGCAATGGCGGTTTTGGACTTGTTAAGCGTTTCCTTGGGGATGTTCACGGAATTCAGACGCATAAAACCCGTGGCTGAATTGCGTTTTAAGGATGAATAGTTACGTGCTATCACGGCACGAAATCAAACTGGGTCAGTTCCTGCGTAAGCTTGTCGCCGTCCGGGTCGGTGATGACCATCTTGTACGGGAAGTTGGCGTGCTCCGTTGCCAGCCAGACTTCCGTCCGGCTCTCGCCCGCTTTCGGCGGGCTGGCGACATACAGTGCCTTGAATGTGCCGAGCGGCACCGTCACGCTCTGGTTGGGTGTTATGAGATAGTTGTAGATGTCCACCTTGCTGCCATTGGTCATGTAGAAGTCGAGCGTGGCGGCATCTTTCAGCGGCGCGAACATGAACTGATACATCGCGCTGAGCCGGTCCTGCGTTCCTGCGGGCAGCGGCACGGTGCGTTTCCCGGCGCGGTCGGTCAGCGTGATGTGGTTGGCGGTCCAGTCGAAATCGGCGCGGGTATTTCGCTCGCTATCGAGCTTGCGCTCGTTGGTGAAGGTGAGCGGGCGCAGCCCTTTTGCGGTCAAGACGCCCTCGCTGGTGACGCGGATGGTTTCGGGCTTGATCATGGCGATCAAACCGACCGCCATGCTCACGCTTTCGATGCGGTAGCGATCCTGGGTGCGGGTATAAGTTTCCGTGATGGTGGCGCCCCTGAGGTTGCCCTTTAATACATCGTAGCTGACCTGAAGGCGGGTAGGGGACTCCGCAGCTTTCGCAAAATGCGCCACACTGCACAACAGCAGCCAGACAGTCAGGCGCGCGATGTTATGCATAAACCTATTTCAGTCCCGGCGCGATGAGGGTGATACCCGGCTGCTCAACGCGGTTCAGCAATACCTTCTTGCCATCCGTGTCCAGTCTGAGGTAGCCCCGGCAGAACCAGTTGACGGCCTGCGGGTAGATGCGGTGCTCTTCGCGCAACACCCGTGCCGCCAGGGTTTCCGGCGTATCGTTCATCAGCACCGGCACGGCGGCCTGGATGATGATGGGGCCGTGGTCGAGGTCGCTGGTGACGAAATGCACGGTGCAGCCGTGTATTTTCACGCCGTCCTTGAGCGCGCGCGCATGCGTGTCGAGACCGCCGTATGCGGGCAGCAGCGAAGGGTGGATGTTGATGAGTCTGTCCTGGTAGCGCGCCACAAAATTCGGGGTGAGGATGCGCATGAATCCGGCAAGTGCGATGAGGTCGGGCTGGTAGCGGTCTATGGCGGCGGCGAGCGCGGCATCGAATGACTCGCGGTCCGGGTAGTCGCGGTGCGCCACGACTTGCGTTGCAATGCCATGCCGTTCGGCGATGGCCAGTCCCGGCGCGTCGGCGCGGTTGCTGATGACCGCCGCTACGCGGCAGGGCAGGTTGGCTTCCAGCAGCGCCTGCATGTTGCTGCCGCGCCCGGAGATCAGGATAACGATGGACTTCCTCGTTACATTATCGAACCTGGGTTTGTACCTCATCGCCTTGGCGTACCTGTATTGTGCCTATGGCCCACGCGGTTTCCCCGGCGGCTTCAAGCTGGTTGAGTGCGGCAGCGGCATCGCTCTCTGCAACGACAACCGCCATGCCGATGCCGCAGTTGAAGGTGCGGTACATTTCCTGTTGCGTCACGTTGCCCTGCTCGCGCAGCCAGTCGAACAATTTCGGCGTATCCCACGATTTCCCATCCAGCACAGCTTTGACATTGGTCGGCAGCACGCGCGGGATGTTCTCCAGCAGGCCGCCGCCGGTGATGTGCGCCATTCCCTTGATTTTTATTTTTTGCATCAGTGCCAGCAGAGGCTGCACATAGATGCGGGTGGGCGCCATGATGCAGTCTGCCAGCGTGCGTGCGCCGTCAAATTTGGCACTGAGGTCGGATTGGCTGCGCTCGATGATTTTGCGCACCAGCGAATAGCCGTTGGAGTGCGCGCCGTTAGAGGCCAACCCCAGCACTATGTCGCCGGGTTTAATGTCGGCACCGGTGATGATATGCGATTTTTCCACCACGCCCACCGCGAAGCCGGCGAGGTCGTATTCGCCCGCCGGATACATGCCCGGCATCTCGGCAGTCTCGCCGCCGATCAGTGCGCAACCGGCCTGCTCGCAGCCCGCCGCGATGCCCTTGATGACTTTGGTGGCGGCTTCCACGTCCAGCTTGCCGCAGGCGAAATAGTCGAGGAAGAACAGCGGCTCTGCACCCTGCACCAGAATGTCGTTGACGCTCATCGCCACCAGGTCTATGCCCACCGTGTCATGGCGGTTGAGTTCGAACGCCAGTTTCAGCTTGGTGCCCACACCGTCGGTGCCGGAGACCAGTACCGGTTCGCGGTATTTTTTGGAAATTTCGACCAGACCACCGAAGCCGCCGATGCCGCTCAAGACCTCGGGGCGCATGGTGCGTTTGGCATAAGGCTTGATGTTCTCCACCAGGCGGTCGCCGGCATCGATGTCCACACCGGCGTCGCGGTAGGAGAGGGGATTTGACAGACTCAAGTTGAGTTCTCGCTTTCTTCGGGATAAAGTGCAGGCCGTTTCGTTTGCCAATTTTACCCCAAATGCCCATACAACGTCTGTAATGGGCTGCGTTGACCATAATCCTAGAAACGGCAGTTGGACGGTGTGAAGTGTACGTTTTTTCGGGTGCGGGGCAAGGCGCGACGACACGGCATAGCCGTTCTATGCAAGGAGGAGCAACACAGCACTGCGCCCGAAAAAACCTGCAATTCGCGCCGTAGCGTATTTATCAGAAAGGTGAAGAACTTCGTGGAAGTTTCAATATGCTCAAAATCGTATCACTCACAACAAGCGGTCAATTGCCGTTTCTAGGATGGTACAACTGTTGCTGAACATTGCGCCTGACTGGGCGCCCACGCTGGACAATTTCGTTGCCGGGCGCAATGTCGAATTGCTCTCGGCATTGCGCCATGCACTGGCGGGAACGGCGAACGAACGGTGTTTTTACCTGTGGGGTGAGGGGGGCAGCGGCAAGAGCCACCTGCTGCAGGCAGTGGTGGAGCAGGCGCGTGCATTGGGAAAGCCCGCAGCCTATGCCCGCAGCACCGTGCCGGATGCGGCTCAGGTAATATGGCACGAATTAAATAGCACATCCGTTCGGCCTGAGCTTGTCGAAGGCCATGAGCCCATTCACATTTCGACAAGCTCAATGCGAACGGACTCATGGTTAATTCGTGCTGGGTTATTAGTGATTGCAGTTGACGATGTGGAGGCCCTTGATGATGCGGCTCAAATTGCGCTGTTCGATCTCTACAACCGCCTGCGCGAAAGCGGCGGCATGCTGCTGGTGAGCGGCACGGCAGCGCCCGCCCATTTGCATCTGCGCGATGACCTGCGCACGCGCCTGGGCTGGGGGCTGGTGTACCAGGTGCATGGCCTGAGCGATGAGGAAAAGGCGCAGGCGCTGGAGCGGCATGCACAGGCGCGCGGCTTTGTATTGCCGCACGAAGTGACGCAATACCTGCTGCGCCACGGGCGGCGCGATTTGCCCAGCCTGGTGGCGCTGCTGGATGCGCTCGACGCGCATTGCCTGCGCCTGAAGCGCGGGGCGTCCGTGCCGTTATTGAAGGAAGTGATGCAGACATTTACTCCGGAGTAACTGTGAACCTTGCGCTATTTGATCTGGACAATACCTTGCTGAGCGGCGACAGCGATTTCGAGTGGGCGCAGTTTCTCATCGAAAAAGGGGTGCTCGACCGCGAACTGTTCGAGGCGAAAAATCTGACCTTTTACGAGCAGTACAAGGCAGGGACGCTGGACATCCACGAGTTTCTCGACTTCCAGTTGAAGCCCCTGTCGCGCCATGCACACAAGGTGCTGGACGCATGGCATGAGGAATTCATGCGGTTCAGGGTGCGCGGCATGATAGGCAACGCCGCGCGCGAACTGGTGGCGCGGCACCGCGCGGCGGGCGATGTGTGCGTCATCATCACCGCCACCAACAGTTTCGTGACTGCGCCGATCGCGCGCGAATTCGGCGTGGAGCACCTGATTGCCACCGAACCCGAACAGAAAGACGGCGAATTTACCGGGCGCGTGGCCGGTGTGCCGTGCTTCCGCGAGGGCAAGATCACCCGCCTGGAAAGCTGGATGGCGCAACATTGTTGGAACTGGGACAGTTTTGCCGGGAGTTGGTTTTACAGCGATTCATTGAATGACCTGCCGCTGCTGCGCAAAGTGAGAAATCCGGTGGCGGTTGACCCGGATGCCACACTGCGCGCACATGCCGAGCAGCAGGGCTGGCGTGTTATGACGTTGCGTTGAGCAGGGATGTTGCAATCCCCTTGCTGCATTATAATGGCGGGATTTCCTGCCCAGCGATGGGAACGTTGCCGGAGATGAACCGATTTGCCGAACTTAACTATTTTTTAAAAGGGGAATGCAATGAAAAAACTGATCGCGCTCGCATGTCTGGGTTTGCTGTTTGCCGCATCCGCTCCCGCTTTTGCCGGGGCGCAGCAGGAAAAAATGAAGATGTGCAACAAGGACGCCAAGGAGAAGGCTTTGAAAGGCGATGAGCGCAAGGCGTTCATGAAGGAATGCCTGAGCAAGAAGGCCGAAGCACCCGCTGAAAAGAAAGCGGAAGCAGCACCGGCAGACAAAAAAGCAGCGCAACAGGACAAGATGAAGAACTGCAACAAGGAAGCCAAGGAAAAAGCAATGAAGGGCGACGAGCGCAAGAAGTTCATGAGCACATGCCTGAAGGGTTGATGGAAGGCCTTTTGCCGACGAGCACGGCGGGGTATCCCGCCGTGTTTTTTTGTGGCGGCCATGCGTAAAAAAACCTGGCTTAGCTGGAGCAGTGGCAAGGACAGCGCATGGGCGCTGCATGTATTGCGCCAGTCAACCGAATACGAGGTGGCGGGGCTGTTCACCACCGTCAACACTGCGTTCCAGCGTGTTGCCATGCATGCGGTACGCATCGAGTTGCTGCATCGGCAGGCGCAGTCTGCCGGCTTGCCATTGCACCTGATAGAAATTCCCTACCCCTGTTCCAATGAACACTATGCCGCCGTGATGGCGGATTTTGTTGCGCATGCGCGCAATGATGGCGTGCGCTGTATGGCATTCGGCGATTTGTTTTTGCAGGATGTCCGGCGTTATCGCGAGGAGCATATGGAAGGCACGGGCGTTGAAGCGATATTCCCGCTGTGGGGGATGCCGACGCGCGAGCTGGCCGGGGAAATGCTCGCGGGAGGTTTGCGCGCCTGCCTTACCTGTGTCGACCCGCGTGTGCTGCCAGCCGAATTTGCCGGGCGCGAGTTGTCAAGGGATATGCTGGATGACCTGCCGCCTGGCGTTGATCCGTGTGGAGAGCATGGGGAGTTCCACACCTTTGTGTTTGCCGGACCCATGTTCACCCATCCACTCGACATTGAAATTGGCGAGACAGTCGCACGCGATGGTTTTGTCTTCGCCGATTGCCGGTTGCGCGAGCCAGTCGTGTCCGTGTAAGGGAAACGCTGCTTTGCGCCGGGTGTATAATTCGCGCTTCTTCGATGCCGCGCGCTTTGCGCGGCATCTAATTACATAGCCGGTAATGATAAAAAAACTGTTCAAGCGTGTATTCGGAAAGCCTGCCCAAATCCGGGTGGAAGGCAAATGCCGCATTATCCCTTTTGATGTGCACGGCGTCGGCAGCGACGGCATCAGCCCGGCTGCGCGCAGGGTGACCGATGGCCTGCAGGCCGCGGGCTATAAGGCTTTTGTGGTGGGCGGCGCGGTGCGCGACTTGCTGCTTGGCCGCCACCCCAAGGATTTCGATATTGCCACCGACGCCACGCCGGAAGATGTGCGCCGGGTGTTCCGCCGTTCGCGCATCATCGGGCGGCGTTTCCGCCTGGTGCATGTGATGTTCGGCGAGGAGGTGGTGGAGACTTCCACTTTCCGCCGCATGATCGAAGCGGAAGATGCCGAGACCGACGAGCACGGGCGACTGTTGCGCGACAACGAGTTCGGCGACCAGGAGCAGGATGCGGCGCGGCGCGACTTCACCGCCAACGCGCTGTTCTACGATCCCGCCACGCAGGAAATTTACGACTACCACGATGGCTATGCCGACATTCGCGCCAATACCCTGCGCATGATCGGCGATCCCGCGGTGCGCTACCGCGAAGACCCGGTGCGCATGCTGCGCGCCGTGCGTCTTTCGGCCAAGCTGGGCATGCAGCTGGATGCCGCCACCGCCGCGCCCATCTTCGGCATGAAGGAGTTGCTCGGCAACGTGCCGCAGGCGCGCCTGCTGGATGAGATGCTCAAGCTGCTGCTGTCCGGCCATGCGGAGGAATGCGTCAAGAAATTGCGCGCAATGGACTTGCATCACGGCCTGTTGCCGATGCTGGACGTGATCCTGGAACAGCCGATGGGCGAGAAATTCGTCATGCTGGCGCTGCAGAATACCGATCAGCGCATCAGCGAGGAGAAGTCGGTGTCACCCGCCTTCCTGTTTGCGGCGCTGCTGTGGCATGAAGTGCTGGCAGCGTGGAAAGTGCATCAGGAGGCGGGCGAGCGCCCGGTTGCGGCACTGCACGCGGCAATGGATGAGGTGCTGGAGCGGCAACGCGAACAACTGTCCATCCCGCGCCGTTACGATGCGATCATGAAGGAGTTGTGGCTGTTGCAGCCGCGCTTCGAGCAGCGCGGCGGCCAGCGCCCGATGCGCCTGCTGGCGCTGCCGCGTTTTCGCGCCGCCTACGATTTTCTGTTGCTGCGCTGCGAGAGCGGCGAAGTGGATGGGGAATTGGGCTTGTGGTGGGATGAGTTTCAGGATGCGTCGGATGAGCGCCGTGCCGAGATGCTGTTGCCGGATACCGGGGGCCCAAAGAAGCGCCGCCGCCGCAAGAAACCGGGCGCAGCAGGCAAGCCGGCGGCAGCAGATCAACCAGATGGGGCAGTTCAGATAGCGCTGCCCATCGAGTGATGGCTGAATATCCCGATGGAGCTAGCGGCAACCATATTGCTTTCGTCGGCTTGGGCAGCAATCTGGACAATCCACAAGATCAGGTTCTGCGGGCCTTGCAGGCACTGGATGGCCTGCCGCACACTCGGGTGCTGGCACGCTCCTCGTTATACCGCAGCGCACCGGTGGGTTATCTGGAGCAGCCGGATTTCATCAATGCGGTGGCCAAACTGGAAACGGAATTAAGCCCGCGCGTCCTGCTGGATGCGCTGCTTGGACTGGAGCACGAATGCGGTCGCACGCGCGAGTTCCGCAATGCGCCGCGTATACTGGACCTGGACGTGTTGTTGTATGATGAATTGCGTTGTCACGAGCACGGCCTGACCATCCCGCATCCGCAGATGCACGATCGTGCATTCGTGCTGCGCCCCTTGCTGGAGATCGCGCCGGACTGCGTGATTCCCGGCATCGGCCCGGCGGAAAAAGCGTTGCAAGGCTGCCGGCAACAGCAACTGGAGAATATAGGGAGCCTCTAAAAATTCAGAGTTCGCCCAAATGCAAGGCGCGGGAAAAATTTCGCCGCGCCGCATATAGTTGGATATGTAAGCAAGAAATTTTTTATGCAACGCAGCAGTTGGAATGAAATGTGGATTTTTAGAGGTTCCCTATAGCGCATGAACACTAAACCGAAAGTAATGACCTTGACCGACTTGCAGGCGATGCGCGGCAAGGGCGAAAAGATCGCCGTGCTGACCTGTTACGACGCCAGCTTTGCAGAATTGCTCGAAGCCGGCGGGGTGGATATCCTGCTGGTGGGCGATTCGCTTGGCATGGTGCTGCAGGGCCACGACACAACCTTGCCGGTCACTCTGGACGAAATGGTTTACCACACGACTT
>Ga0209726_10007866_pt1 | contig 11735 bp, 11 predicted proteins | sample Subgrocontami54m_FD_187453 | JGI IMG/M metagenome (GOLD analysis project Ga0209726, IMG submission 187453) | Subsurface groundwater microbial communities from S. Glens Falls, New York, USA - GMW46 contaminated, 5.4 m (SPAdes) (version 3) | ecosystem: Environmental > Aquatic > Deep subsurface >... | reverse complement strand
CTTTGAAGACAAAAGTATTCAGCGTTGCCGTCAGTCCGGTGAAGTCGGCGCCGGTCACGTTGGCGTTGATATTGGCCACGCCGCCACTGGTGATAAATTGAATCTCGCCCGCAAGCGCCGCCTGAATGGCGCGCGAGCTCACCGGCACAAAGAGCACTTCGGCGTCCAAGCCGTATTTCCGCGCCAGGTTCAATTCCTTCATGATATAAACCGCATCGAATTGGATGCTTATGGAAGTGTAGGCGGCACGGACTTTGGGCAGGTTTTGTCCCAGCGCAGCGGCGGCGAAAGCTGCTATGAAAGCAAAACAAATCACTAATCTATTTATTCTCAACATCGTTCTCTCCCGTTACCCGTTATGCCAGCATTCGTCACTGACGATACAGTCCGTCGATATATCCCGACTTATCCATTTCTGAAATAAAGCGCGCATCCATAAACTCGCGGGGATTTGCGCTGCGCGCGGCGGGAAGTTTTTTCGCTAGCTCGTCCAAGATTGTTTTGAACCCCTCCACGGACGGATAGGGCTTGATCTCCGATGTCCCTTGCAACTGCTGATAGGACTCCTCCAGCACTTTCTCATCTTTGATCTGCATGTAGCGCGCAATCGCGCGCTTGGCCACGGCGGGATTGGTGCGAATTAACTGCACACCTTCAACGATCGACTTAACCACTCGGCGGACGATATCCGGACTCTTGGCGATCAGACGCTGCGTCGTGTTGAGTCCCACCTGCTGAAATGGAATGTCCAATTCCTCCATGTTGGCGAACACACGAAAGCCCGACTCCACCGCCTTGTTGTAATAGGGCGGCTGCAAGAGCGCGCCGTCGAACGTCTTGCCGGCGATCAATGAAGTCGCGACCACGGGCGCCGAATCGCCGACCTGAATCAACCTAACGTCGCGATCCGGATCGAGACCGAGCTTGCCGATCAGCAGCCGCATGGTGGCGTCGTTCACCGTGCCGTAACGAGTCACGCCGAGAACTTTGCCCTTGAGATCCGCCAGCGTGCGAATTTCCGGGCGCACCACCAGACGATAGTTGAGCTTTTGCTGGAAGCTGACGATCATGACTAAATCCGCTCCTTGCACCCGCGCCGGCGCCATCAGGCTCGCCGAGTAACTGCACATCTCGATCTCGCCGGCGATCAGCGCCGATTGGCCGAGATTGTTGCGCAGAAACAGCACGTCGGCACTGAGACGGTTTTTCTCGAAGAGCTTGCCTTCCTGTGCCACCCACAGCATCGCCGTGGCCGGACTGAGACCGGAGTAGCCGATGCGCAATCGGTCGGCGGCATGCATTACTTGCGGCAGCAGTAAAAAGAATATCAAAGCGATTCTAATTTTTCGTGTCATTGAGAGATCTCGGACGCAGACAAAGACGCCCTCACCCTTCGCTCTCCCACACTCGCCATCTCTCGCGTGCGGGCAAGAAATACTGTTTAAATCACCTATACAGCCCGTCGATATACCCCGATTTATCCAACTCCTCGATGAATCGCGTATCGACGAAATCTTTCGCGTTGGCCGTCTTCGCAGCGGGCAAACGCTTGCCCGCTTCTTCGAAGATCGGCTTGAAGTCTTCCAGATTCGGATACGGCTTGGGCTGAATGAAGCTGCGCAGCAACTGATAGGAATCTTCCAAGTCGCGTTCGTCTTTGAGCTGCATATGTTTGCCGATGGCGCGCTTGGCGACGGCGGGATTGTTGCGCATGAAATAAATCCCGTCGATCATCGACTTCACCACTCGCCGGACGATGTCCGTGTTGCGCGCGATGAATTTTTGCGTGGTGTTCAGTCCGGTCTGCTGCAAGACGATATCCATCTCCTGCATGTTGAGCAGCACGCGCAGCCCCATCGCCGACAGCTTCTTATCGTAGGGCGGCTGCATGATCGCCGCGTCAATGGTTTTGCCGGCGGCCAAACCATTGACCAGCACCGGCACGTCGCCGCTTTGCACCAGCATCACATCCTTCTCTGCGTCTAGCCCGAGCCGCGCAAGCAGCAAGCGTGTCGTCCAGTCGCTCACCGTGCCGAAGCGCGTGATGCCGACGCGCTTACCGCGCAGATCGGCGATGGTGCGAATTTCCGGCCGGACAACTAAACGATAAATAGGCTTATGAAGAAAACTCAGCAGCATGACGACATCGGCGCCTTGCAACCGCGCCGGCGTAAGTAAACTCGCCGAGTAAACGCACATCTGAATTTCGCCGGCGATCATCGCCGTCTGGCCAAGCGTGGTTTGCAGATAAAGAACTTCGGCGTCGATGCCGTTTTTCTCGAACAGCCGACCTTCGTGGGTAACCCACAACATTGAATTCGTGATCGTCGCGCCGGAGTAGCCGATGCGAATTTTGTCGGCGGCGAAGCTCGCTCGCACCGCCAAAGCAAGAATAGCAATGACAATAAAATAGTAAGGCCGAGATGTCATGGGAAGCAGCCTCTCACCCTTCCCTCTCCCATGGGAATGGGTGGGGGGAAGAGTTTTTCAGTCGAGGTTTTTCCGAAACGATTTGAACGCTTTGAACGGCTTGAACGTTTTGAACTCTTAATCCCCAACGACTTTCGTCACACTGCGCGTCGAGCCGCCTTCGGGTGTGCTTTGTCCCCAAACGTGAATGTATTGCGACTGGGAACCGTCGCCGCCGGCGACAATGACTAAAATATCTTCCGGCTTGTCCGTGACTGGGATGATGCTCTCGCGTGTCAGTTTGAGATCCGAGCGGCGTTTGACCCGTTGGAAGAAAGTTTCGTCGGGCAAATCTTTCATCCGGTAGGCGGCGCGCTCCCAGATGAATTTTTGCACATCTTTCTTGCTGAAACCGTCGTCGGCAATGATCTTGGCGTGCTCCGGGCAGATGACCATGATCGCTTCCGGCCCGGACGGTCCGTCCATTTTCTGCGCGAAGTTGATCAGCACGCCCTCCGCCTTCGAGCTGTCCAAATCCGATGCGCGTATGGATGCGTCGGCGCTGATCGCCGTTACCGTGCTTTGCTCGGCTTTGAAACCGCGCTCGACATGGAGCGGTTCCCAGGGACTCGCTTCCTCGTTTTCGCCGACGCAAATGGAATATTTCCCCGGCCAGCCGAGCGTCGCTTTGCAGGTTGTGCCCGGATAGGAACCGCCGATGTTGCGCTTAACTAACTGCACGAAGCGGCCGATGGTGGCATTGGCGCGCCAACCTTCGCCCAGCGCATTGGAGCCGCCATTAACGTTGAGCTGATTGCGGATCGGACCGTTGATGATGATCATCACCGCCGGCCCGCCGGTGGTTGCTTGGAGCGCATAGAGATTGAGTTTGGGATCGGTGATCGCTTCCACCGCCGCGATCAACGTCGGCATATACTCCGGCTTGCAGCCGGCCATGACGCCGTTGATGGCAATCTTCTCCACCGTCGCCTGGGCCCAGCGCGGCGGCACGGCGCCGATCATTTCGTCCGCCTTTCGCTTGGTCCCGGCCAACATCTGCGCGACGCGCGCTTCGGTGGGCGGAATGATCGGCAGACCATCGGACCAGCCTTTCTCTTCGAAGAAAGCCTGCGCCTCCCAGAGATCATCGGGAATTTCGAACCGTTCCGCTTGTAGTGCCGCCGTTGCCATAAAACCGCCCTTCCAAAAATCTGAATTTCTATTCCGTCATTCCGGCGGAGGCCGGAATCCATCTTCTTACTGCACAGCAAAAAACTGGATACCGACCTGCGCCGGCATGACGATATGAGGACAATTAATGAATTGAAAAAGAGATCGGGTTTCGAATCACCGCATCTACGCTAGACTCGAAACCCGAAACTCGGAACTGACTTTATTACGCGACCTTCGCTCGCGCCGCCTCGGGTGCGAGCAGAATATTGACCAACTGATCGAACGCCGCATCCGCCTTCTTATTCACTTCTTCGATCTTGACGGTGCCGATGGGATGCCGCACGACCAGCACTGGATGATCCGGCGCGCCGAACGCTTCCTTCTCGGACTTTGCCAATGCGGTAAAGGCGTGGGTGATCAGCGTGATCGCGAAGCGGCCGCGCTTTTGAATCTCGATTGAGTCGTGGACACTCCACGACGTGCACGACCCTCAATCGCCCAGACCGCTGATGACAAAGTCCGCCTGGGAGGCGAGCTCGTCGAGATATTGTTTGGGCGCGCCCTGCTGCGCCGTCAGTTTGCGCCGCGTGATCACCTTGGCGACGCCGTACTTGTCTTTCAACAGCTCGGCGAATCGCTGCGCCAGCTTGTCGGCGTTAGGCTTGCTGTTGTCAAGCAAGCCGACCACCTTGCCGCGCAAATCGGTAAATTGCGCGACGCTGGCAACTTTCGCTGCCGAGGTCTGGGCTTTTCCTTCCGGACTGAGAACAATCATTTAATGTCCTCCTCCTTTTCAATTTCAAATACTATAATCGAATGCTGCTCATCCTGCAAAATCAAAGTCGGGCGACCACACAGGGTCGCCTCCACGGTTTCTACAAAGCGTAAAACGCCTTGGGATTGTCGTAAAGAATTTTTTGGATCGATCCCTGCGGGATCTCGCCCTTGTCCGCCCGCTCTTGTAAGATTTTTCGAAACTCAAGTTCCATGGACGGATCGCGATGGGTGTAATCCGAGCCGACCATCAAATTGTCTTCGCCCACGGTTTTGAGGATGTAAGGCAAATCTTCATCCACCTGACAGGTGACATAGATGCGGTTATCCTTGAAGACATTCGTTGGAATCTCGATCAGCGGTACGCCGAGCACGCCCACCGACTCGCGTCCCTGCTGCTTGATCGCTTGGCGTTTGAGATCGTAGGCGACGAACGGCGTCCACATGGAACCGGCTTCGATGCAGCCGATGCGCAGCTTGGGAAACTTCACGGGAATTTTGTGCAGCACCAAACCGAGCACGCCGTTGATCGCCGCGGCCTTGGTGCGCATGAACTGACCGTGGGAAAATTCCCGCGCCGGTGAAAAATCGGGAATGCCGGAACCGGTGTGCAAACAGATCGGCAGATCGAGTTTCTCGGCCTCGGCGTACAATGTTTCAAAGTACGGGTCGGCCGGATATTTGCCCACTTCCCGGTCGCCTTTTTTGAGCACGCCGCAGGCGCCGTGTTCTTTGGCCCAGGTAAGTTCTTCCACTGTCGCTTTCATGTTCTGCAGCGGCGGCATGCACACCCATCGCAATCTGCCGCCCGAATGCATACAGCGCTCGCCTAACCAGCGATTGTAACTGCGCCGCATCGCGGTATTGATCTCAGGCTTATCGGTGGCTTCCATCAAGAACAAGGTCGGATAAATGACTTGGATATCGGTACCGAGCTCGTCCATATGCTTGAGCCGAGCCGGAACGTCGAGCAGTTCGCGGCTCTCCACCGTCGTGCCGGAATCCTTGTCGCTGCGAATAAAACGAATTTGCCGTTTGCCATCGATCATCCAGTAACGCGCCGGCGGCAGTTTGGGATCGGGGTTTTTGGGATAATCCGTGGTCGGTTTGTAGGGAAGATCGTTTCCAACCATATATTCCCAAGTCGCGTCAGTCTCGTCGATATGTGTGTCAGCGTCGATAATTCTCACTGCCCATTTCTCCTTGCGATAAAATCTCTGCTTTGTTTTTTAATATGGTTACAATCGTTTTAAAAGGCCCAGGCGTTGCGGATTCAAACATCGCCGAACTGCTTCTTATTTTTCATTTTCTCGTTCTGCTCCGGATCGAGATAAATCGTCGGCCCGCCGAACCCTTCGGCGCGGTTGCCGAGCAGCGCCATCACGCTGTCGCCGGTGTTTTTGATATCGTAGTAATATTTCGCCGGGATCAGCACCACGCTGCCCTTCTCGACCTTGGTCCGGCTACCGTCGCGATGGACGATCTCACCGCGCCCTTCGATCACCGTAAAGGTCTCATCGGTGTTGTGATAATGCAGCCCATTGGTGCCCTCGCCGGGCATGTAGACATTCAACCAACAGCGAAAACTTTCCGTGCCCATCAGATTGAAATACATTTTCGCTTTGCCCGATTTAACCGTCTCTTCGATCTTATCTTGCAGCGTCGCCATTTCCATGAATCGTCGTTCCTTTCCATCAAACCAATTTAACGCTTACTTAATACAGAAAGTGTGGGCGGGTCAAAGCAACGAGCCGCCATCCAGAATGATATCGCTCAATCCGCCAGCTTCTTGCCGGCTAATTCGGCCAGCTTCACCGTCGGCGTCGCGTACTCGTAATCGGTCTCGACTTCGATCAGCGCCGAACGGTCGGCGGCCAACGCGCGCTTAAAGGCCGGTAGGAATTCTTCGTCGCGGCGCACCTTGAGACCGAGGGCACCGTAAGCCTCCCCCATGGCGGCGAAGTCGGGATTTTCCAGCGCGATACCGTACTGCCGGCCGGGATACTGCGCTTCCTGATGCATGCGAATCGTGTTGTAACCTTCGTTGTTGTAAACAATCGCGATGATCGGCGCGCGGTATTGTTTCGCCGTCGCCATCTCTTGGCCGGTCATGAGAAAGCCGCCGTCTCCGGCGTGGGCAATGACCGTGCGATTGGGATAAGCCAATTTCGCCGCCACGCCGGAAGGAATCCCCGGCCCCATGCAGCCCAGCGTCGGCGAAATATAGGAATTGGGATGATCGAATTCGAGATAGCGCTGGTGCCATTGGCCGAAGCTGCCGGCGTCCGTGGTCGTAATCGCGTCGGCCGGCATAGCTGATTTTAAATCCGTCATGACTCGTTCCATGGAGACCCGCCGGGTCGGACATTGTTTCGGCGTCGCGTAAACTTTTTGTTTGGCGTGCAGCTCGGCGATCCATGACGCGCGATTCTCGTTGGGCCGCGGACCGGGATGTTTTAGTGCCGTGAGCAAAGCCTGCTTGGCGTCGGCGACGATGCCGAGCTCGGGCCGAAGATTCTGGCCGATGTAGCTTTCGTCGGCATCGATTTGAATCACCGCCTGCCCGGGTTTGGGAAAGGCAAAACCGCCGGTGGTCGCTTGATTGAGCCGGCTGCCCAGCACCACGAACAAATCGGTTTCGTCGGTCGCAAGCGCGCGGGTTCCTCGGTTGGCGTTAGCGAGATTGCCGGCGTAGTTCGGATGATTGTTGGGAAAAGCATCCTGGCGTTTGTAAGAAGTCAGCACGGGAATCTGAAATTTCTCCGCGAAGTCGATCGCCTCTTGCCACGCGTGGGAATACTGTGTGCCGGAGCCGACGAGCAGGACCGGTTTGCGCGCTGCATTGATCCGCCCAACCAAGCTTTCGATGGCCGCCGGATCGGGACTCGGCCGGACGATCCGATAAGGCTCGATCATCGTGATCTCGGCCTGCTCCTCGATCACATCGCGCGGCAGCGAAACCACCACCGGGCCCGGCCTGCCGCTGCGCGCCAGATGAAATGCCCGAGAGATAATGCGCGGAATTTGTTTGGGATCGTTGATCTCGATGACCCATTTGGCGATGGAGCCGAAAAATTGGTTGTAATCGATCTCCTGTCCGGCTTCCCGCCCGCGCACGGGGCGGCCGACTTGGCCGACGAGCAAAACCAACGGCACGGAGTCGTACTTGGCGCTATGAATCGCGATGCTCGCATTGGTCGCCCCCGGCCCGCGGGTGACGATGCAGACGCCGACCTCGCGCGTCGCCTTGGCGTAGCCCTCGGCCATGAACGCCGCACAGCCTTCCTGGCGATTGGTGATCAGCTTGATCTCCGGGTGATTGACCAAGCCGTCCACCACCGCGATGTAACTTTCCCCCGGCACGCTGAAAACATGATTGACGCCCTCGTTGTAAAGACACTGAGCTACTGCGTGACCACCCAACATAGAAGATCTCCCGATAACTTGTTTATGAAGCGCCGAAACCAGGCGCCGTGCATTTCAATTCCCTCACGGCATCGCAAAATTTACCGCGCGCCGATCTCTTGAAGATAGGAATTGTCGATCACATCTTCCGGCTTCACGGGTTTTTTCAGCAAACCATCTTCGTTCATCAAATCGATGACCAGTTGCAAGCCTTTCACGCTCGCCCGTGCGTCGCGCGGCCAAACTACGTTGGTATAAGTCTCCCAGGCGCTCTGCACGTACTGTTTCGGCAGCGTGGTGATTTTCGGTAGCAGTTCCAGCGCTTCGGCGCGGTTGTCATGCAGCCACTTGAGCGCATTGTGAAACGCGCGCAGGAATCTGAGCGTGAGATCTTTGTTCTTCGCCGCCCAGCCTGCGCGAATAAACACGCCGGCGAGTTGATAGCCGGGCACCAGCTTATACGCATCGCCCAAATTCGCAAAGCCTTTCTCCACTGCGATGACACTTACCGGTTCCGCCAAAATGGCGCCGTCGACCTGCTGGGTCTGCAGCGCCGCCCAACGCAGCGTCGTACCGCCGGCGCGGATCAAGCTGTAGTCGCGCGGATAGACCAGGCCGCGCTGCTTGAGAATGTATTTCAACACCTGCGTCGAACCGGCCTGCAAGCTGGAAACCGCCAGCTTCGCTCCCTTGAGCTGTTCCAGCGTTTTGAATTTGCCATTGGCAATGATCGAATAAGTCGTGCCGTTAAACGAGCCAGCGATGATCTTGAGATCGGTCAATCCCTGATCCCGCGCCGGAAAATATGCGCCAGGCGAAATATTGCCGAACTGAATCGAGTCGGAGACCAGAGCTTGCAAGATCAAATCGTCGCGATTCATGACGATCACCTCGCCGACCAACCCTTCGGCGCGGTAAAACCCTTTATCGCGGGCGACATAAAACGGCGCATGACCGAAGGTCGGACTGACGATGCCGATCTTGACGTGAGTTTGCGCCGGCGCTTGGTTCGTAGCGAAGAGTGCATAAATGAAAGACAACGGAATCGTCAATTGCGCTAGCTTCCATCGACAACACATATCGCACCTCATCATTCCGTCATTCCGGCGCAGGCCGGAATCCACGGCTTTTGGCATTCTGACGCGAAGATGGATACCGGCTTTCGCCGGTATGACGGAAAAGTCACGCCTCGCCGAATAACCGAATCGAATTATCGTACAAACTCTTCCGCTTCTGCCCGTCGCTGACGAAAAAGCGGCCCGACTTGAGATATTCCTTCATCAAACAAGATGATCGTAACTTTAATCATGGCGCTGCAAGAACTGTCAATGCTAAAACAACGCAACGTTGACACAACTCACGAGCCGGTGCTAAGCCAACACAACAGGAGTGAGAATATGAACGACGTAACCGTCATCGATGCCGATGGCCATGTGTTAGAAACCGACGTCGAGCTGGAACAATACTTCGACGGCCCCTACACCGGCCACCGGCGCACCGGAACGTTTTCGATCTTTCCGTCGCTTGACGGCTGGCCGCGCGGCTTCGTGCGCGGCTTGAACAAGGTCACCAAAGTCGACATCAACAGCTGGATCGAATTCATCGAAGGCTCGAAAATTTCCGCCGCGGTGCTCTATCCCACCGCCGCGCTTTCCGCCGGTCTCATCCAAGATCACGATTGGGCCTGCGTGGTGGCGCGCATGTACAACAACTGGCTCTACGACCGCTACTGCAAGGTCGATAAACGGTTGAAGGGCGTGGTTTTGTTGCCGGTGCAAAATCCGCAAGAGGCGGCAAACGAATTGCGCCGCTGCGTTAAAGAGTACGGCATGGTCGCCGGACTGCTGCCGGCGGTGACGAAGTTGAACAAAGGCTACGGCCACCCAGACTTTCACCCGATCTACAAAGAAGCTCAGGAATTGAACGTCCCCCTCACCGTGCACGGCGCGGTGAGCAGCAACTTGGGGTTCGACTTTCTCCAAACCATGTCGATGATCCACACCCTTGAACATCCCATTGCCCAGATGATTCAGCTCACCAGCGTCGTCCTCGACGGTGTCTTCGATCTATTTCCCAAGCTGCGAATCGGCTTTCTCGAAGCCGGCGCCGGCTGGATTCCCTACATGATGGATCGGCTGGACGAAAAGAATCACATCGACCGCAAGCGCCGCCACTTTCCGCTCAGCAAAAAACCCAGCGAATATTTCAAATGCGGCAACATCTACGTCACCTGCGAAACCGACGAAAAAACCCTCGATGTGGTGGTGCGCGAAATGGGCGAAGATTTTCTAATGTACCCCACCGACTTCCCCCACGAGCGCGAAGCCGGCGTGTTCGCCAAAGACATCCCGGAATTCTGGGAGAGAACGGATTTATCGGAACAGGTGAAGCGAAAAGTTTTCGCCGAGAACGCCAAACGCTTTTACAACATGACATAACCGAAACCTTGCACCAGGAAGGCACGAAGGACACCAAGTTCGGAAACACTCGCTAAGTATTTTTTATTTTCGGTTTAGCGTTATTTGCGCTCGGAGCAAAAGCTTGGCTCGACAATAGCGCACAAGCACGGGAGCAAGCGCCATCGCGCCAAGGACGGCTAAGATCGTTATGTTTGGATTACTGAAGTATGGGTTCAGGTGCAAGGTCGTGAGCGCGACCACGGCGTAATAAAGCATGTCGCCCGCGATCGCAAATGCCCAACCCGCAACAACGCCGTGGCCCGCGGTGAGCGCTGTCGCCCGCCCGGTCATCGGATCCACGCCGAAAGAAATCATCACCAGCGCCAAAGGGCCGGTTCCCTTACCGCTAAAATAGGTCGAGTTGCGGGCCATTGCGTTACGCATTGCCGCGGCAACTCGCGCGACGAAGCGCACCTTCCGTCCCAACGCCACGATCAGCCGAAAAACCGGTTCGAAAGCGAGAGCCAAGACTATGTCTGAAACGAAATAGAGCCCAGCAGTCGCTGGCCAAGGCAAGCCGTTAGCGCGCGCAAGCAACACACCGGCCGGAATTCCGCCGCCGACCGGCAGGAGAAAGAGCATGAACACGCCGAGCATGAAGCATTTTTAGCAGGCCACGCTGAGAAGTCGAGCGAACGGGGAATCTAGGCCTTGAGCAATCCTTTAGCCCACGGCCTTTAGATCTCAGAAGACAGTCGTGATTTCAACTCCGGTCGCAATCCCTCGTTGCATTCGATTTCGTTACTCGCTGCCTTAAACTAAGACTTGCGATTAACATTGATTCCAGGTTGCGGCCCATCTTTAGAATCAGAATTTCTTCATCACGCCACTCTCTTCGAGTCGGCGTGACAATGTCAGATCTATAAACTGCTCGGGCTTGGCCGCCGCCGCCTTGGGATTGGACGCGGCGAGCACTTCGAGGATCGGCTTCACGCCGCTCGCGGTCGGCCGCAGCAATGGGCTGTAGACATCTTTGTTATCGGCGTAGGTATTCTCTAGAATCGTCCGGTCGGTGACGCGCGTGTACTTGCCCATGATGCGCATGGCGCGTTCTTTGTCGGTGCGAAAGATATGCACGCCCTCGGCCACCGCGTTGAACGCTCGCTGCGCCCGTTCCACGGAGTCACGTATGAAAGTCTTGCGCGTCGCCAGCACAAACGAGGGATACTCGACCCCCGCGCCGTTCCATATCCGCTTGAAGCCCAGCGCTTCGGCGCGATAGGTGAACGGTGGCGACAACATCGCCCCCTGCATGCGCCCGGCTTGCAACGCCGCCAACGATTCAGGGTAACCGCCGGATTGAAGCAACATGATGTCTTTCATCGCTTCCAAGCGATATTGGCTGAAACAGATTTTCGCCATATAGGCGGTGCTGGACGCCAAACGCGTCACCGCGACGGTTTTGCCCTTGAGGTCTTCAACCTTCGAGTAACCGGGAGCGACGTACAGACTGATCGGCGTGGTGGTGGAGATGAATCCGGCCAGGGTAAGATCCGCGCCGGCCAAAATGCCGGC
>Ga0209726_10007864_pt1 | contig 11737 bp, 8 predicted proteins | sample Subgrocontami54m_FD_187453 | JGI IMG/M metagenome (GOLD analysis project Ga0209726, IMG submission 187453) | Subsurface groundwater microbial communities from S. Glens Falls, New York, USA - GMW46 contaminated, 5.4 m (SPAdes) (version 3) | ecosystem: Environmental > Aquatic > Deep subsurface >... | reverse complement strand
CGTGCTCTACGAGATGGCCACCGGCCGCAGCCCATTTACCGGAAGGACCAAAGCCAGCGTGATTGCGGCCATCTTGTCGTCCGAGCCTCCGCCCATCTCCTCCTTGCAGCCGCTGACCCCGCCGGCATTTGACCGAGTGGTGAAGACCTGCCTGGCCAAGGACCCGGAGGAGCGCTTTTCGACCGCGCACGACGTCAAACTCCAGTTGAAGTGGATTACGGAGGGCGGTTCCCTGGCGGGCGTGCCTGTGCCAGTGGCGGCCCGGCGCAAGAACCGGGATCGCATGGCATGGGCGCTTGCCGGAGTCGCACTGGCCGCGCTCGCCTTCATCCTGGGATACTCCTGGGCCCCCTCCCGACCCGCAGCCGTGGTTCATGCCCAGATTCCGCCGCCGGAGAAAGCCGCGTTCGCCTTCGCCGGCGACCGCGGCGGCCCGCCCGTGCTTTCGGCCGACGGACGCCGCCTGGTGTTTGTCGCCTACGTGCCCGGCAGTCCCAGGGGGCTGTGGGTCCGCCAGCTGGATAGCGACATCGCCCAGCGCCTGGACGGCACCGACGGCGCCTATTTTCCCTTCTGGTCCGCCGACAGCCGCTCCATCGGCTTCTTCGCCGAGGGCAAACTGAAGAAGGTCTCCGCCGCCGGCGGACCGGTCACCACGCTGGCCGATGTCCCCAACGGTCGCGGGGGAAGCTGGGGCCGCGACGACATCATCCTCTATTCTCCCGACTTCTTCGATGCTTTGTACCGCATCGGCGCCGCCGGCGGCCACCCCGCCCGGGTCACCACCCTCGACCCCGCCAAGCACACCACCCACCGCTGGCCCTTCTTCCTGCCCGACGGAAAGCACTTCCTTTATCTGGCCACCAATCACTCCGGCGGCGCGCGCGAGCAGAATGGCATCTACTTCGCTTCGCTCGATGGCAAGGAGAACAAGTTCCTGGTAGCCAGCGACGGGAACGCGCAGTACGCCTCCGGCTATCTCCTTTTCCAGTCGCAGGCGGCGCTGGTGGCCCAACCCTTCGACCCGGCCCGCGGCGAACTCTCGGGCGAGCCCATCCCCGTCGCGGACAAAGTGCAGTCCGACTCCGGGCTCTGGCGCAGCCTGTTCACCGTTTCCGAAAACGGCATGCTCGCCTACCAGGGCGGCAGCGCTCGCCTGGGCACCGATCTGGTCTGGTTCGACCGCAGCGGCAAGCGGGTCGGCAAGGTGGGCGAGCGCGAGCCCTATTTCGATCCCCGGCTCTCCCCCGATGGGCGCCGCCTGGCGCTGGCCGTGGGCGGTCTCCTCACCAACATCTGGGTCTTCGACCTGGACCGCGGGACTAGGACCCGGCTGACCTTCGACGACGCCACTCACACCAGGCCAGCCTGGTCGCCGGACGGCGCACGCATTGTCTTTGCCGTGCGCTCCGGAGCCGCAGGACCGCTCGCGGGATTTGCCCTCCACAGCAAAGCCTCCAACGGCACAGGAGCCGACGAGCTGTTGCTGGCGCCCGACCCAGGTGTCAACCTCGACTATCCCGACTGGTCGCCCGACGGCCGCTACTTGCTGTACTCTCGCGAAGTCGGCCGGGCCGGCAGCGCCATCTGGGCGATGCCGCTTTCGGGCGACAAGAAGCCTTTTCCGGTCATCCAGCCGCAGTCTCCACGGAACAACGTCCGTAACGGGCGCTTCTCCCCCGACGGCCGCTGGATCGCCTACGACTCCACAGACTCCGGCCGTTCCGAGGTCTATGTGGTGCCCTTCCCCGGTCGCGGCGGCAAGTGGCAGCTCTCCACCAACGGCGGTGACTTCCCCTCCTGGCGCCGGGACGGCAAGGAGATCTACTATCACGCTACCGACACCACCACGCTGACGGCGGTCGAGGTCAGCGCCAAGGGCTCCGAGTTCCAAGTCGGCACTCCCCGCCCGCTCTTCCGGCTCAATAGCACTGGCCGCGGCGCGGGTTACGACGTTACGCCCGACGGCCAACGCTTCCTTGTGAATGACCTGCCCGAGGACACCTCCACGCCCATCACTCTGGTCGTGAATTGGACTGCGGAGCTGAAAAAGAAATGAGTCTCGAAACCGGCACCAAACTCGGCCCCTACGAAATCACCGGCGCGGTCGGCGCCGGAGGGATGGGCGAGGTCTATCGCGCGCGGGACACCCGCCTGGGCCGTGACGTGGCCATCAAGGTCCTGCCGGAGAATTTCGCCAAGGACGCGGTGCTCAAGGAACGCTTCGAGCGCGAAGCCAAGACCATCAGCTCTCTGAACCACCCCAACATCTGCACCCTCTACGACGTCGGGCACCAAGACGGCACCGACTTCCTGGTGATGGAGTTACTGGAGGGCGAGAGCCTGGCGCAGCGGCTGGGGAAGGGAGCGCTGCCTGTCGCGGAGACACTGCGCATCGGGATCGAGATGTCGGACGCGCTGGAGCGGGCCCATCGCCAGGGAATCGTCCACCGCGACCTGAAGCCGGGGAACATCGTGTTGACCAAGTCGGGGGCGAAGCTGCTGGACTTCGGCCTGGCCAAGCCGCAGGGGCTGGCTGCGTCCGGCTCGGCCTTCAGCGGCATCGCCACGCAGGTCTCGCCCACCAGCCCGGTCACGCGCGAAGGCACGGTCATCGGCACCTTCCAGTACATGAGCCCGGAGCAGGTGGAAGGCCGCGAGGCGGACTCACGCTCGGACATCTTCGCCTTGGGGGCGGTGCTGTACGAGATGGCGACGGGGAAGCGGGCGTTCGAGGGCAAGAGCCAGATCTCGATCGCCAGCGCGATCCTGGAGAAAGAGCCGGAGCCGATTTCGCGCGTGCAACCGATGACGCCGCCGGCGCTGGAGCATGTGGTGAAGACGTGTTTGGCCAAGGACCCGGAAGAGCGCTTCCAGACGGCGCACGACGTCAAGCTGCAGTTGCGCTGGATCTCGGAGTCGGGTTCGCAGGCGGGCGTCGCGGCGCCGGTGGTGGCGCACCGCAAGCATCGCGAGTGGCTGGCGTGGGCTGTGGCGGCGGCGCTGCTTCTGGTGGCGGGAATCGCCGCCGCAGGATGGCTGTGGAAGCGCAGCGCCTGGAGCTACGACGCTCCCATCGTCACTTCCATCCTCCCGCCGGCGAACGCCTACTTTCACGCCACGGGCAACGAGGGCGGGCCGGTGGTGGTCTCACCGGACGGCCATGCGATGGCCTTCCTGGCCACAGGGAGTGACGGAAAGACGCAGGTCTGGGTGCGGGAGCTCGACCAAGCCAACGCGCGCCCGCTGAACGGCACTGAGGGTGGCAAGGAGCCCTTCTGGTCGCCCGACAGCCACTCCCTGGGATTCTTTGCGGGCGGCAAGCTCAAGCGGATCGAAGTCGCAGGCGGTCCGGCGGTGACCGTGTGCGATGCCGTCAACGCCCGCGGGGGGAGTTGGGCGACGGACGGCACCATCCTGTTCACACCCAACGTGCAGACGTTCATTCAGCGGGTGGCGGAGACCGGGGGAGAGCCCGTGCAGGTCACCCGGCTCGACGAATCGAAGCACACCACGCACCGCTGGCCGGAGGCGCTGCCCGACGGCAAGCACTTCCTTTACCTGGCGGCCAACCACCGCGCGCCGCTGGGCGAGCAGAACGGCGTTTACTGGGCCTCGCTGGACGGCAAAGAGAACAAGCTGGTGGTGCGCACCGTGGCCAACGCCATGTACGCCTCGGGCTATCTCCTGTACCTGCGCGAAAACACGGTGATGGCGCAGCCCTTCGACCCGTCGAGCGGGGCCCTGACCGGGACGCCCACCCCGGTCGCCGAAGGCGTGGTGTACGACTCGGGCGTGTGGCGGGCCGTCTTCAGCGCCTCGCAGAACGGCATTCTGGCCTACGAGCCGGGAGGCAGCACCACGCTGAGCGAGCAACTGGAGTGGCGCGACCGCTCCGGGAAGCAGCTCGGCGTTCTGGGCGAGCCGCAGGCGTACTTTTCCTTCGAGATCTCGCACGATGGCAGGCGCGTCGTTACCGTGATCGGCGATCCGGCCTCCGACGTCTGGATCTATGACCTGGAGCACGGCGTGCGGACGCGCTTCACCTTCCACCCCGCGCAGACCACGGGCGTGGTCTGGTCGCCGGACGACAGCCGCGTGACTTTCTTGTCGAACTACAGCGGCCGGTTCGCGCTATACGTCAAAGCCTCCAACGGCTCGGGAGAGGAGACTCGCCTCGCGGAGCTACCGAGCCTGGGCGCGGCGACCGATTGGTCTCCCGACGGAAAGTTGCTGCTGGCGGACTGGATTGCTCCCGAGACCGGGAGGGACGTCTGGGTGGTTCCGTTGGGCGCCGGCGAGAAGCCCTATGCCCTCCTCAAGACGCCGGCGCGGGAGGCCCAAGCGCGCTTCGCGCCCAATGGCCGCTGGATCGCCTATGTCTCCAATGAATCCGGTCAGGACGAAGTCTATGTGACGCCGTTCCCCAACGTGGGAGCGAAGTGGCAGGTGTCCAACGGCGGCGGCCTCCTTCCCCGGTGGAGCCGCGACGGGAAGGAGCTTTTCTTCCTGCGGCCGGACAACACGGTGATGGACGCGCCGGTGAACGATGCTGGCGCCACCTTCGCGGTGGGGTCGCTCCGAACGCTGTTCAAGCTCAACATGCCTCCGGGAAGTCCAGGAGGCTTTGCGGTGGCGCCGGACAACCGGCGCATCCTCGCCACCGCCTCCCTGGGAGGGGAGACCACGGTGCCACTCACGGTCATTGCCAACTGGAGGGCGAAGCTGAAGAAGTAACGATGGTCTTCGTTCTCGACAACTACGATTCCTTCACCTACAACCTGGTCCAGTACCTCGGTGAACTGGGCGCGAAGGTCGAAGTGCGGCGCAACGATGAGGTGACAGTGTCCGAGGTGGAGCGGATGCGCCCGGAGCGCATCGTGCTCTCGCCCGGGCCGTGCACGCCGCAGGAGGCGGGCATCAGCATCGAGCTGATCCGCCACTTCGCCGGGAAAGTGCCGCTGCTGGGCGTCTGTCTGGGACACCAGGCTATCGGCGCGGCCTTCGGCGGCAAGATCGTGCGCGCCAAAAAGCTCATGCACGGCAAGACCAGCCAGGTGGAGCACGACGGCAAGACCATCTTCCGCGGCCTGCCCTCGCCGCTGACCGCAACCCGCTATCACTCGCTGGTGGTCGAGCCGCGCAGCCTGCCGGCGGAGCTGGAGATCTCGGCGCGCACCAGCGACCGAGCCGGCGGGGAAGTGATCATGGGACTGCGGCACCGGCGCTTCCCAGTGGAGGGCGTGCAGTTCCATCCGGAGAGCGTGCTGACGACCGAGGGCAAGCGGTTGATCGCCAACTTTCTGGCGCTGTAGAGACGCGGGGAGAAAGGAAAAAGGAAAAAGTAAAAAGGAAAAAGGAAAAAGGAAAAAGAGAAACCGCGGGCGAGGGCACGCGCGGCACGCCGGGGCTAAAGCCCCAGGCTCGAAATGCCCCTCCAACGGCACGACTAACCCTAAGCACTGTCATTCTGAGCGAAGCGAAGAAACTACACCGTACTGCTCCTGAGGCCGGCTGCTCGTTTCGCCCCGAGCGCATCAGAGAAGTTGCTTCGCCCAAAAGCAGGGCTCAGCATGACAGTCGTGGGAGGGGGGCATGCAGCGTCCCTACGCCATGCCACGTCTCTCCGCGGGCGCGCGCGCCACGCCGGGGGCTAAGGCCCCAGGCTCCAAATGCGCCTCCAACGGCACGACTAACCTTGAGCACTGTCATTCTGAGCGAAGCGAAGAAACTACACCGTGCTGCTCCTGAGGCGAGGCTGCTCGCTTCGCCTCGAGCGCATCAGAGAAGGTGCTTCGCCCAAAAGCAGGGCTCAGCATGACAGTCGAATGAGGGAGGCCGCCGAGCCTGCTTGACACGCGCGCGCCAGGGGGCGATGCTAATGCGCCGTTGGGTATTCGGCAGCATGACCTTGTCCCCGAAGTCCAGTTCCATCCGGCGCTCCCCAAGCGCTCACTCTTCAGCCATGCCGCTTCTCCCGATCCCGCGGGCAATCCTTCTGGCGGCATTGTCGCTGGTGGGCGCCGCTTCGCTGGCCGCGCAGAGCCCGGTGGGCGAGGTGTTTGCCGCCGACGCCACCGTCAAAGGCTCGGTGATGCTGGCGGGCGCGGGGATGCGGGTGCTCCCAGGTTCCTCGGTCACCGCCGGAAAGCAGACGGCGACCGTGCGCCTGACGCGGGGCGGGGAAGTGCGCGTCTGCCCCGGGACCAGCGTCTCGGTCTCCAGCTCGGCCAGCGGACGCGACCTGCTCTGGAGCATGGGCACCGGCGCCATGGAGACCCGCTTTTCGCTCCAGGCCTCCGCCGACGCGGTGATGACCCCGGACTTCCGCCTGCTGCTGGCCGGGCCGGGGGAGTTCCACTTCGCCATCCGCGCCGACTCCCGGGGCAACACCTGCGTGCGCGCGCTCGGCTCCAACACTGCTGCCATCATCGTGACCGAGCTGATGGGCGAAGGCATCTACCAGGTGCGGCCGGGAGAACAGGTGTACTTCCGCGAAGGCCGGGTGGAGCGGCCCGAGAACATGGCGCCGCCGGATTGCGGCTGCCCACCGCCTCCGGCGGTCGAGCACGCCGAGGTCACGGCGCCCGCGCCTCCGCCGCCGGCCGCGGTGAAGGAGACCCGGCCCGCCGCCGAGTCCCCCGCGCCTCTTCCGGCTGCGCCCGAAAAGGAAAAGCCTCCGCCGCCGGCGGCGAAGGAAGAGAACCCGGCTCCTGCGCTGGTCTCCAGCCCGGCCCCGGAGACCGCGCCTCCGCCGGAGATCGCTCCGGGCGAGCTGCACGTGCAGGTGGACGCGCCGCTGGTTTACCGCGCGGCGGAGCCGGCGGCCCCGGCGCCTCCGCCCCCGCAGACTGCGGCCGCAAGCGCGCCGGTGGCTTCCGTCCCGGCAGTCCAGGCGCCTCCGGCGGCCACAAGCGAGCCCGCCCGCGTCGCCGCGGCCCCCAAGCCTGAGAAGAAGAAAAAGCGCGGCGGCTTTTTCGGCTTTTTTGCCCGTCTTTTTGGACGTCATCCCAAGGGGGAGTCAGAGGTAAAATAGGGGCAGGCAGGGGTGTTGGAGCTTTCCGGGCTCCCGCAGGGTCTCTGCCGGACTATACTGATAGGGTTCCCATGTCCTCGTCTGTGATGAACCAGCGGCCCATGGCGCCGGGGAAACCCGGTCCGGTGCACGACATCCTGCCTACCCTGTTCGGCGCGGGCTACGGCACTTATGGGGTGCGTCCCAACAACTTTGTGCTGTCGTTCCTGGTTCACGTCCTGGCCATATCGGTTTTCATGATCTCCGGGATCTTGTTCGCACAGCACAAAGACGAGATCAAGCGGCAGGTGGTGGGCATGGTGATGGACATCAGCCCCTACGTTTTGCCTCCCTCCGACAAGGAGGCCGGGGGCGGAGGCGGTGGCGGAGACCGCGACAAGCTGGCCGCCTCCAAGGGCGCGCTGCCCAAGTTCTCGCGCGAACAGATCACGCCGCCAACGGCCATCATCCGCAATCTTGATCCCAAGCTGGCGGTGGAGCCCACGGTGGTGGTCCCGCCGGAGATCAAGCTGCCGCATACCGGCCCCCTGGGCGATCCCATGTCCGCGGTGCTGGGCCCGCCTTCGAACGGTACGGGCTCTGGCGGAGGCATCGGCTCGGGCTCGGGCGGCGGAGTCGGCTCCGGGCGCGGACCCGGCGTAGGACCGGGATGGGGCGGCGGCATCGGCGGCGGCGTCTATCGCGTGGGCGGCGGAGTGAGCGCCCCGCGCATCGTGTTTCAGCCCGACCCGGAGTATTCGGAGGAAGCCCGCAAGGCCAAGTACCAGGGGACGGTGGTGCTGTACGTGGAGGTCGGCACCGACGGCCGCACCCACAACATCCGCATCCAGCGTTCGCTGGGTCTGGGCCTGGATGAGAAGGCCGTCGAGGCGGTGCGCACCTGGAAGTTCGAGCCGGCCCGCAAGGACGGCCAGCCGGTGACCGTAGGGGTCAACATCGAGGTCAACTTCCGGCTCTACTAGCGGGCCCGCTCGCACCATCCCATCAGGAGAAAGTTTTCAGCCCTATGTATATTCCGGCAACCCAACTGCGCCCCGGCATGGTGGTAATGTACGGGAAAGACCTGCACACGGTGTTCAGCGTGGACCACCGCACGCCCGGGAACAAGCGCGGTTTCATCCAGGCCAAGCTGCGCAACCTGCGCTCCAGCTCCATGATCGATCACAAGTTCCGGGCCGAGGACTCGGTGGAGAAGGTCACCCTGGACGAAGCCGAGATGGAATTCCTCTATCAGGACACCTCCGGCTACTGCTTCATGAACACCGAGAACTACGAGCAGGTGCACCTCTCACGCGAGATCTTGGGCGACACGGTGGACTACCTGGTCTCCAACCTTGCGCTCAAAGTCGAGTTCCACGAGGGCCGGGCCGTCGGCATCGAGCTGCCCCAGACCGTGGACCTGAAGGTGGTGGAGACCGAGCCTGGCCTGAAGAGCGCCACCGCCTCCAGCGTGATGAAGCAGGCCAAGCTGGAGACCGGCCTGGTGGTGCTGGTGCCGCCCTTCATCAGCGAGGGCGAGAGCATCCGCGTGGATACGGCCGAGGGCGTGTACTTGGAACGCGTGAAATAGCCGGGGCGGCCCGGGCGGAAGGAAAAAGTAAAAAGGAAAAAGTAAAAAGGAAAAGGGAAAAGGGAAAAAGGAAAAGTGGCGAGGGGCGAGGGGTGAGTGGCGAGCAAGGCCGCCGCACCGTGAGCCGGTTCGACTCGCCACTTGCCACTAACCACTCGCCACTCAACATGGACTGCCGCCGATTCATCGTGCGAGGCCGGGTGCAGGGGGTGGGCTTCCGCTGGTTCGTGGAGCGGGAGGCGCGCGCCCTGGACATCTCCGGCTGGGTGCGCAACAACGTGGACGGCACGGTGGAAGTGCTGGCCATGGGCTCGGGCGAGCAGTTGAGCGCGCTGCGCGGGCGCCTGCAAACCGGCTGCCGCGCCGCGCGTGTGGACGCCGTGGACGAACTCCCGGCCGAACCGGTTAAAGACCTGAAAACATTCCGCATCGAAGGAGCCTGGTAACCCATGTCCACCAACTGCGAGCCGCTCAAGCGGCTGATCCGCGAGGTCCCCGACTTCCCCAAGCAGGGCATCCTCTTCTACGACATCACCACGCTGCTCAAGGACAAGACCGGCTTCGCCACCCTCATTGACGCGCTCTCGGAGAATTATCTAGAGCGCAAGATCGACCTAGTGCTGGGCATTGAGGCGCGCGGCTTCATCTTCGGCCCGGCGCTGGCCTACCGCCTGAACGCCGGCTTCGTCCCCGTGCGCAAGCCCAAGAAGCTCCCGGCGGAGACCGCCAAGTGGACCTACGACCTGGAGTACGGCACCGACACGCTGGAGATCCACAAAGACGCCGTCCAACCCGGCCAGCGCGTGATCATTGTGGACGACCTGCTGGCCACCGGCGGCACCGCCAACGCCTGCGCCAGCCTGGCCAAGTCCCTGGGCGCCGATATCGCCGGCCTGGGCTTCGTGGTGGAGCTCGACTTCCTCAAGGGCAGGGAGAAGCTCAAGGGGCATGAGGTGTTTTCGCTGCTGCACTACGACAAGTAGCTTTTTGTTTGTCATCCCGAGCGCGCGCGATGCCGCTAGGCGATGGAGGGCGCAGTCGAGGGACCCCTATCCCTACAACCGTTTCCTCGCGCAATGAATACAAGAGGGTAGAGGTCCTTCGACTCAGCCGGCTCCCCTTCGACAAGCTCAGGGTCGCCTTGCTTCGCTCAGGATGACAGGTGCCCGTATTTACAAAGCTCACCCGGCCCGCATATAGTTAGCCCCCTGAGTCTGCCCGCGAATCGCCATCCATGCGGGTTTGGCGCCCATGAAGACACCTGTGCCAGCGTCCACAAAGAAGAAACCATCCGGGAAACCGGATTCCGCCGCGGCCCTGGCCGAGAGCCAGAAGACCATCCAACAGCTCTCGCTGCTGTTCGAGGCCACGCGCCTGCTCAATTCCACGCTCGACCTGGGCGAGCTGCTGGAGCTCATCCTGAAGATCGCGCGCACCGAGGTGGGCGCGGACCGCGGCACCGTCTTCCTGGTGGACAACAAGCACAAGGAGCTGTGGTCCATCGTGGCCTCCGGCCTCGATCATCAGGAGATCCGCGTGCCCCTGGGCCAGGGCGTGGCGGGGCGGGTGGCCGAAACAGGCGAGACGGTCAACGTCGAGGACGCCTACTCGCTCGACTTCCACAACCACACCTTCGACCAGAAGTTCAGCTATAAGACCCGCTCCCTGATGAGCCTGCCCATCCGCCACCACACCGGGGAGATCGTGGGCGTGCTGCAACTGCTCAACAAGATGAGCGCCCCGCGCTTCACCGGCGAGGACGAGGACTTCCTCAACAAGCTCTCCGGGCACATGGCCATGGCGCTGGAGAACGCGCGCCTGCACCGCGAGTCGCTGGAGAAGCAGCGCCTGGAAAAGGAACTGGCGCTGGCCCGCGGCATCCAGCGCAGCCTGCTGCCGGATTCTCCGCCCGTGGTCCCCGGCTACGAGATCGCGGTGCTCAACGAGCCCTGCTTCGAAGTGGGCGGCGACTACTACGACTTCCTCAACCTGGGCCCGCAGTCGCTGCTGCTGGTGGTGGCCGACGTGGAGGGCAAGGGCGTCTCCTCGGCGCTGGTGATGTCCAACCTGCAGGCTACGTTGCGCGCCCTGGTACTGCACCTGCACTCGCTGGAAGTGCTGACCGTGTCGCTCAATGAAATGATCTACAACGACACCAAGTCCAAGAAGTTTCTGAGCGTCTTCCTCGGCCTGGTGGACACGCGGCGCAACGGCCTGCACTACATCAACGCCGGGCACGTGCCGCCCCTGTTGATCCACGGCGAGCAGGGCGAATACCGCGAGCTGACCGAGGGCGGAACGGTGGTGGGCCTGTTCCCGCAGACCGAGTACACGCGCGGCTCGGTGAAGCTGGCCACCGGCGACGTCCTGGTGTGCTGCACCGACGGCATCGTCGAAGCTTCGAACGCCCAGGAAGACGAGTACGGCAACGAGCGCCTGGCCGCCTGCGTCGCCCGCAACCGCTCGAAGAGCGCCAGCGCCATCGTGGACGCGGTTTCCAGCGAAGTGGCCGCCTTCTCCCGCGGCGGCACCCACGTGGACGACAAGATCCTCATGATCACCAAGGTCACCAAAGAGGGCCTGGTGAGCTCGGGCAACGTCTCGCCCATGGGATAGCTTCCCAATGAAAACCGCAAGGGACGCGGAGGACGCAGAGGTACTTTTGCTGTTGTCATCCTGAGCGAGCCCTGAGCCCGCCGCGGCGGGCGATGGGGCGAGTCGAAGGACCGACCCCTACTCATCGCAACGCCCCGCACCGCGAACCGTTGTCATTCCGAGCGAAGCGAGGAATCTGCTTTTCGGTTCGCGGTTGTTTCTCCGGCAGGAAGAAGGAAGACCCAGGTCCCTCGACTCGCGCTCCCTCTCCCGCAAAGCGGGATCGGTCGCGCTCGCTCGGGATGACAATCCTTCTTCTCGGGATGACAATCCTTCTTCTTGGGATGACAATTCTTCTTCTCGGGATGACAATTCTTCTTCTCGGGATGACAATTCTTCTTCTCGGGATGACAATTCTTCTTCTCGGGATGACAATTCTTCTTCTCGGGATGACAATCCTTCTTCTCGGGATGACAATCCTTCTTCTCGGGATGACAATCCTTCTTCTCGGGATGACAATCCTTCTTAGAGCTGTG
>Ga0209726_10007863_pt1 | contig 11738 bp, 9 predicted proteins | sample Subgrocontami54m_FD_187453 | JGI IMG/M metagenome (GOLD analysis project Ga0209726, IMG submission 187453) | Subsurface groundwater microbial communities from S. Glens Falls, New York, USA - GMW46 contaminated, 5.4 m (SPAdes) (version 3) | ecosystem: Environmental > Aquatic > Deep subsurface >... | reverse complement strand
GGCGTAGTTTTGATAGTCGTAAGTGGCGCCGAGACGCGTGACGATGCCGTTGCGCACGTAGGCGCGCACCCGGCAGGCGTGGGTATCGTTGGGCGAGCAGACCCAGTCAAAGTGACGGTCGTACTTGTACTGATCGCGATAAATTTTTTCCCAGTTCCGGTTGACCGCGCCGGCGAGCGGGTTTTCGCCGGGAGCGGCGGCGAGCAAGTTCAGCGGTAGAGCACCGCCCAGTGCGGCGGCGCCGCTGCCGACGCCGAGCCACTTCAGAAAATCACGGCGAGTCAGGACCGAAGTTTCTTTTGCGGTTTGGTCAGCCATCATCGTGTCTCCTCACTTATCGTTCAAAACGTTCCATCCGTTCCAATCGATCAAGCCCCCACCTCTGTCCTCCCCCGCGTCGCGGGGGAGGATGAAGGAGGGGGTTGAACGTTTTGAACGATTGGAACGGCTGTTACTTCGCTATTTTCAGCTCCTGCCAAATCGTCACCGACTTTTTGCCATCGCGATCCCCCGCGCTGCCGTTCCACACGGCGAAGCCGACGGGCACCGTGGAACCCGGGCGCAGTGCCACGGCTCCCTGACCCGTCGGATTCAGCGAGCGACGAAACATCACGCGATACGATCCTGACCCGTAAACCCCGCGGGCGTCGACTTTTTGATCGACTCGCGGCCGCGCTTGCAGCGTGCCGAATCCTCTAGCCGTGAGATCTTCGACGGGGCTCTTTCGCTGCGGATCGGAGACGATATTCCCGGCGCCCCAGCCGGTAACGAACGTTGGGTCTGATTGCAAAGTTAGAGCGTGACGAAACGGTTGTTCGACCGATGAGCGCATCAAATTTGGATAAGAATCGATGCCGAGGTTCGGATAGGCTCTCTCGAGGTCCTGATAGGCAACCTCCAGATCGGCTTGGCGCTCGGATTTCCACATCCAGATATTGACCGGCGCCGCTTTCTCACCCATGGCGAAAAAAGGCGGATCGGCGGTCAGCGAAAATTGCACCCCCGCCGCGTCGCGAAAGTCTTGGGGACGCAGCGCGGCCTGGTCATTGGTATCGTCCTGCCACACCATGAGGATCGCCAACTCCTTGCCGTCATGAACCGCCCGGACGGTTACTTCCTCGGGACGGTTGGTGCGCCACCAGAGCGGCATCATATGGAGATTGACCGGCGCGGCGAGACGCCAGACGCCGGATTCGGGATGATCCGGAAGAGTCTTGACCCGTGCCGCTTGGATGGTGAATTTCTTCATCTCGACGCGCTCGCGCTGGGTATCGCTGGAGAGCGAGCGAACGTAGTTGACCAGATGCCAGGCGTCGTCGCCCCACGCCCAATCGCTCATTGGCATCGGACTTCCCGGAATGCCGGCGACAATATGGCGGTAGAGGGAAACGGGATCAGGGCTTCCTTTGAACACGCCGGTAGTCAGGTCGCGCGGCCAGGTGGGGTAACCTTCTTCGTCGATTTGTTTTTCCGTGCCGTCGCCTCGACCGCTGGCTCCGTGGCATGAGGCGCACGCGTCCTTGTAACGCTCCAGTGCGTGTGCTCTTGCGGCGGCGTCGAAGGGAGGAGGTTTGGGGGGTTGAATGACTCCCTGGCCGCCGCTGCCATCGGGATTGGGGCTTTTCTGCGCTTTGATCTCGATCGGCTTTTCGGCCAGCGATTTGATGAAATAGACCAACGCCCAGCGCTGTTCCGCCGGTAAATGCCCCCAGGAGGGCATGGCCGAGCCCGGCATGCCGCGCGTGATTGTGTCGAAGAGATCCTGGTCGGTCGGCACTCGTTCCCATGTGGAGACTAGCCGATATCTCGCGGCGACAAAGTCGCGCGGTTTGGGATATAGCAGATAGGCGGCTTCCCCGTCTCCGCGGCCCGCCACACCGTGACAGGCGCTACATTGCCGGCTGTAAATTTGTTTGCCGAGCGCGAGCAACCGAGCGGATGCCGCTGGAGGCTTGGTGTCGGCGGACTTCAGATCCGCCGCGCAACTGAGAACAACGATCGCCGCGAGCGCCGATGAAAAGGCAAATCTCATCTCTTGTCTCCTTCTAAAAGCCTTATGGGATCGTTATTTACAAATGTGACAGCCCGACTGTGCCGTGATCCGGTTTCGTTATGTTGAAAGCAAATTTCCCTGCCTTATCGGTAGCCGATGGGTTACGCCTTGTTCTCCCATGGGTAGGTCTAGCCAGATCCGCCACTGTCGTGCGCTCCATCAACGCGGCGATGGTTTGCCGTACCCGTTTCCAATGGGTATGCATCGGGCAGGGAGCAGTCTCGGCGCAGCGATCGCTCCAAAAAATACAGCGGGCAAAGGTGTCGGTCCCTTCGACTGCCAGCAAAATATCTCTTACGTTGATCGCGTTTGGACGACGGGCAAGGGAGTAACCACGAACGGCGCCGCGAGAAGAGGCGACGATGTTTGCCCTATTAAGCTTTTGAAATATCTTCGCAAGAAAATTTTGCGGTACCCCTCCCGCGTCCGCGATGTCGCGCAACTGCATCGTCGTGCCGAAGGGGGTTTTCGCCAACACAACCAATCCCTCAATGGCGTATCGACTTTCCTTGCCGAGTTTCATAGTGATGGGATCGAGTCAACGGATGATTTGAGTCCGTTAGCGACGCGATACGCAATCGTTGTACCATCAACAATCTTGAACGTTTTCACCGCTCTCTATCGCCAGACACGTGAAACTCTTTTCAGAAATGCGAAAGTTCCGCTCGGACCTTTCCAACTTTTAAGACAAGGCTCGTGGGTCCGACACAAAAGAACCCTGTTTCGCGTGTCTCCAGTGTTCGTCGCAAGCAACTTTAGCGAGCAGCAGGAGGGCCGTATGGTCTCCAACTGGTGGCGCATCATCGTTGACGCTGTGATATGGATGGGTGCGCGGTTTGCAAGGCCGCCGTCGATATAGAGGGCAGTTATTGCCGGCGCGCCTGAAAAACGCTGACCGCTCCAGGAGTCAGTTCGGCACGTTGAGCGCTAGTATTGAAGCACGCGAGCAACGCCATGTTTAAACGGTTCAAATGGAGATTCCTCCTGCTTGCTTTGGCCGCGGTGTCGCTCGTATCGGGTCTCTGGGCCGGCGCCGCTCGGCTGGGGTTGGATTTGCCGGCGTTTAACCAAGAGCTGTCGTCAAACCACGGCCCCATGATGGTCGTCGGTTTTCTCGGGACATTGATCGCGCTGGAACGGGCAGTGGCGCTGGACCGCCTCTGGCCCTATGGCGCGGCGCTGCTCGCAGGTATTAGCGTCTTGACCGTTCTCTTGGGTTTTCCGCCGGAGTTTGGCGCCGCACTGGCGCTCGGTGCAAGCTGTTTATCGATTTTGGTTTTTGTCTCCCTTTACCGCATAGCGCCGGCGGCTCATTTTATCGTGATGATTTTAAGCGCCGTCCTCTGGGCGGTGGGCAACGCGCTTTGGCTTGTGGCCCAGCCCTTCAACGTCGCTGCGCCCTGGTGGGCCGGGTTCCTCGTGCTCATGATCGCCGGGGAAAGGCTGCAGCTCTCGCGCGTCATGCAACGGCCGGCGCGCGCTTCCTGGCTCTTTCACGCGAGCGTCGCGGTCTTACTGATCGGCCTCGTGATATCCCTGCCCGCCTTTGACGCCGGAATTCGCATTGCCGGAGCGGCGCTATTGGCGCTTGGCCTATGGCTTTTCCGCTACGACATCGCCGGGCGGACGGTCCGCGAGCATGGCTTGCCGCGCTATATGGCCGTCTCCTTGCTGTGCGGTTATTTCTGGCTTGCGGCAGCGGGCATGCTCTGGATCATATTCGCGGATGATTTCGTTGCCGGGCCGAAGTATGACGCGATGTTGCATGCGGTTTTTTTGGGATTTGTCTTTTCGATGATCTTCGCGCATGCGCCGGTGATTTTTCCGTCGATCACCGGAATCGCGCTGCCGTTCCGCCGAAGTTTTTATCTTCATCTCGTCCTGTTGCACGGAGCGCTGCTGCTAAGGGTTGGCGGCGATCTCGCATTGTCAACGGCGGCTCAGCAATGGGGCGGAGTTGGAAATATTTTGGCGGTTCTGTTGTTTTTGCTCAACAACCTTCGTTTGGCGATAGCAGCGCGTTGATAGTGTGGTTCCAGCTCTCTGTTCCAGGATCATGGAATCGAGACCCTCCCTGTCTCGGGAGGGCAAAAACTGATCGGTCGGCCGACAGCTAAGAGATTTCAGACCTCAGGGTTCATAATGCTGGCGGGCGAAAAGCCCGGGTCTAGACCAGATGGCCTAACCCGTGCTTAATCTATGGGAGTGGATTGCCATAGAGTGGTTCGGGAGAAGATCCAGGGGGGACACCACCACCTTCAGTCGCCACGTGATCGGGGTTCCGCCGCTGATCGCGGAGGGGCTGTGAAATTTTTGGCCGCGGTTCTTACTGATCGCAGTGAGCCGCTCAGCAGTTCGAGGAGCATTTGTAATTTAACGAGGTCCACGTTCTTCGACGTGACGCCTTGTGAAGGTATTTTCGCCGTGCGAGTCCGATGTCATAATGAAAACGCTTGGAGGTTGCATGAAGATACTTCGCAACAGCGGTATCGCGGTAATGTTTCTCTGGCTGGCGCTGACAGCGCCGGCATTTGCCGAAGAATTCTCTTACAAAGATAAGACTGTCAGAATGGTCTTGGGCCATTCGCCGGGCGGCGGCTACGACGCCTACACTCGACTTATCGCCCGTTACATCGGCAAGTATCTGCCGGGTAATCCGCCGGTCATTGTCGAGAACATGGCGGGGGCCGGCAGCTTGATCTCAGCCAATTATAACTACAAGATCGCGAAGCCCGACGGTCTGACCATCGGTCATTTTAGCGGCGGTCTCATCGCGCAGCAGTTGTTGGGCCAGCCGGGAATCCAGTTCGACGCGCGCAAGTTCGAATACATTGGTGCGCCAACCCAGGATGACTACGCCATCGGCTTGACAAAGGCCAGCGGCATCACGAGCATGGAAAAATGGTTTGCGGCCAAAACGCCGGTGAAAATCGGCGGCACCGCGCCTGGCGGCGCGAGCATCGATGTCCCGAAGTTGCTTCAGGCCGCCCTCGGCTTGCCACTGCAGTTGGTTTCGGGTTACAAGGGTACCGCCGAGATTCGCTTGGCTGCCGAGCGGGGAGAAGTCGCCGGGTTCTGCACCGGCTGGGAATCGTTCAAGGCGACGTGGCGCGACGCCTTGGAAAGCGGCGACGCTGTGATCGTGGTTCAAGCCGTGCATAAACCCAACCGCGAGCTTGCAAGCGTCCCACTGGCGATCGCTTACACCAAGAGCGACGAAGCGCGAAAACTCATTCAACTCGGCATCCATGACGCCGGCGCGATGGCGCGGCCCTACACGCTGCCTCCCGGGACACCCAGGGAACGAGTACAAATCCTGCGCAAGGCTTTCGAGCAGACCATGAAAGACTCAGAGTTGCTCGCCGAGGCGAAGAAGTCGAAGCTGGATATCGACCCGCTGAGCGGCGAGGCCCTCGAAAAAATCATCGGCGGATTTTTCCAGGCCGATGTCGCCGTCGTGGCCAAATGGAAACAAATCGTCGCCGCCAACTGATGGGTGAGGGGCCTGGGCAAGAATAAATAAATAAACAAATTTTCAGCCTCGATTCTCGTTGCTCAACGGTTCGCACTTTATTATTATGTCAAGTTTATTATGAAGCTCGGAATCGCTTTGCCTCATTTCGGTCCCTATGCCGGTCCACAAGCGATCGTCACGGTCGCGCGCAAGGCCGAGTCGTTGGGATATTCCTCTCTCTGGGTTCTTGACCGGTTGCTTTGGCCGGTGGCGCCGGCGTCGAAGTATCCTGGCAATCCGCGCGGGGAGATGCCCGGCCCCATGCGCAATACCTACGATCCGCTGACGGTGTTGAGCTTCGTCGCCGCGCACACGGAAAAAATCTTGCTGGGAACGAGCGTGCTGGTGGCGGCCAATCGCAGCGCGACGGTGACCGCCAAGATGATCGCGACCCTGGATCTGCTAAGCGGCGGCCGGGTGATCCTGGGTCTGGGCGCGGGCTGGAGCGCGGACGAATTTGCCGCAGTGGGCCGTGGGATTGAGGAGCGAAATCAAAGGGCCGACGAATTCATCGAGCTGGTGAGAAAACTCTGGCAGGCGGAGGAAGTCGAGTTCGAGGGAAAATTTTACCGTGTGCCCCGTTCGGTATTTCTGCCAAAACCGTTGCAGAGGCCCGGACCGCCGATCTGGATCGGCGGCAATTCGCAGCGGGCGTTAAGGCGCGTGGCCGCCTACGGCGACGGCTGGCATCCGACCAGCCGCATGCCGATTGCCGAGATGACTGAGAAATTCGCCTTGATATCGCGCCTTGCTCATGACCAGGGGCGGGACGCCAAAAAAATCGCTCTGACCTTGCGCTGGAACGCCTTTCCGGATTTACGCGAGGCGGCTAACCGCTCCGCCGTGAGACAGAGACTTCTCGACTACCGAGGAGCCAGCGTGGAGCATATCTGCATCGATTTCAATATTCCGAGCGCGGTCTCGATTGCGTTTATGATCGAGAACATGGAACGACTCATGGGGGAGATTGTTCCGGCGCTCTGATTGAAAAAAACCGCAGCCCCGCCGATTCACTATAGAACCGCCATTCCTTCGATCTCGACCATGGCGCCATCTTCATAGAGGCTTTTGACCTCCACCAGTGTCATCGCCGGGAAATGTTTGCCCATATGTTTTCGGTAAGCTTGGCCAGCTTCTTTCGTGCCTGCTAGATACGCCGTTTTGTCGGTGACAAAGATGTTGAGCTTGACGATGTTCTCCGCCGTTCCACCACCGTCGCGAACCACGGCTAAGAGATTCTCCAGCGCCTTGTCGAATTGGGCGACGATGTCGCCTCCTCCGACCAGCCGGCCTTCCTGATCCCATGCCACCTGGCCGCCGAGAAATAGCAGCGCCGAAGCGCCGGAGGTTTTCACGCCGTGAGTGTAGCCCCTGGGCTTTGCGAGCGAGAGGGGATTGATAAGTTTCGTTTCGATCAGACACCTCTTGTTTGGTTCAGTGGCCTGGGGTACAAAACAAACCCACGCGCGGGATTCTACCGTTCGATCATTTCAGCGGCGGCCTGGTAGGTCGAGAATTTCTTCCACACGTTAGGCGAGCTGTAGCCGTTGCGGATGCGGTCGATGCGCTCCGGACGGCTAAAAAAATCGCGGTTGGCCGACGCCGAAATCTCCGCCAGTTCTTTTCTCGACAGATGGCGCGTGGGCATGACCGTGTGAATCGCATCCCAATTTTCCAGATCGAGGGTTTCGATCCGCGCGTCGCGCAAAGCCTGGCGCCAGATCGGCGAGCCCGGCATCGGCGTCAACAGCATCAGCACAGCCACGTCCGGATCGATCTCGTTGACGATGCGGTAGCGGTATTTGATTTTCTCCGCGTCGTCTTCCCAAAAGCCGTTCATATATGTGCCCACCGTGGCGATGTCATGGCTCCGCAACAATTGCACCAGACCTTTTAAATCGTCGATAGTGTAGCGCTCATCGCTCTTGTGAATATTGGCGAGCTCCTCGTCCGTGCCCGCTTCGATGCCGAAAAGCACCTGATAGCAACCCGCCCGCCGCATGCGCGGGATCAGGTCGGCGTCGCGCATCAGGTTGCGCGCCCGACCCATGAAAAACCACTCGATGTCGAGGTCCCTTTTTTCCAGCTCGTCCAGCAGGTCGAGCATCTTTTGCCGGTCCGAATTGAAATCATCGTCCAAGAAGTTGAGCGCCTTGACGCCGTAGGTCTTATTCAACAGCTCCAGCTCATCGGCGACGAGCTTGCCCGATCGGGTGCGGTGCACAAAAAAGTCACCGCTGCGGCGCGGATCGATCAAGCCCCACTCGTAACAAAAGCTGCAAGCGCCTTCGCAGCCGCGGCTGGTGACCGCCTCGTTATAGTGTTCGATCCGCGAAAAGCCGATGTACCGGCTCATCGGAAAGAGATCGTAGGCCGGCATGGGCAGATCGCAGAGGTTTTGCATCAGCGGGCGCGGGGGCGTGAGCTGAACTTCGTCGTTGTCGCGGTACGCCAATCCCTGAATCTCCCGGAGCGAGGGCGCATCCTTCTTTAATTCCTCCAGCAGTTCCACCAGCGTCCATTCCGTCTCTCCGATAAGCAAATAATCGAGCTGCGGCGCCAGCCCTATGATCTCTTTCGGAATCGCCGAGACTCCCAGCCCGCCGAGAATCGTGATGAGGCGGGGAAAGGCTTCCTTCAACGCGCTCATCGCTTCGAGATTAAAAACCACCGGGCTCGCGCCGCCGTCGGTGACCAAACGGGTGCCGAGAAAAACCGCGTCGGGGGCCAAGGCGCGAATGCGCTCCAACATCTCTTCCTGATTTAATTCCAGGGCGCGGCAATCGAGGGCGTCAACCTCCGCGACGTTGCGCTCGCGCACGAAAGCCGCCAGGTGCGCGTGCAGGGGGTTGCAGGCTATATGTTTCTTGCCCCAGCGGGCCCAATTGCGCATCGGCGGCGTGAGAAAAAGTAATTTCATCGTTCACCTCGGTTTATGATCAGGCACGTTGAATTGCGGGCGTTGGGCTAACTACTACAGCAGATTATGTGCCAGTTCTCTCCGGAGGGTGCGCTGAGCGCGTAAGAGCGCGATCGGACAGTGCAATTATCCTCAGGGACAGGGTGAGGCGCACTGCGAAACTACTATTCAAGGTATTGATAGTTAAGACATAAATTTTATTTCAGGTTGGCGGCACTGTTTTCACCATTTAGCAAACCGGCTCGCCGATGACTAGCGTCTTCGGTTGACGTGGCACAACGCGTCTTACTACTATTGCGAATTGCGCGACGATTCCTTCCTAAAGCTGATAATATTCTTGGCGATTACTCTAATGGGTAGCTCCGATTTGCGATGGCATCGACCTTGCGGAACTCGGGATCAGGACTACCTAATATAAAGGAAGCAGGGCTTGCCGCGAGCGCTCGCGGCAAAACGATTTTTGCTGATGCCAATTCATTAGCGGGCCGATTACGATTGGGGAGCAGAATGAAACCGAGTAGCGAGTCTGTACCTTTTCCAGGTATCGCCACGACCGCCGATGGGTCAGAGGCGGTGGTGTGGGTGGAAACTCGTATCACGCAGGGTGCGTGCGCTTACCCGATCACGCCGTCGACCAACATGGGCGGTGGTTATCAACTGGCCGTTGCCAATGGCCAGCGCAATCTCTGGGGCGAACCACTGGCTTTCCTTGAACTAGAATCCGAGCATAGCTCCGCAAGCACCTGCGAAGGTTTCGCCCTGGCGGGCGGGCGCGTGGCGAATTTTACATCGGGGCAGGGCTTGATTCTGATGAAGGAAGTCCTTTACGTGATCGCCGGCAAGCGGCTGCCGGCGGTGTTTCATATCGGCGCCCGCGCCCTCACGTCTCAGGGGCTGAACATCCATGCGGGTCATGACGATGTCATGGGGGTCGCCGACTGCGGTTGGGGGATGTTGTTTGCGCGTAACGTGCAGGAGGCCGCCGACCTGGCGCTAATCTCGCGCCGCGTCGCCGAGGAGTCCGAGACCCCGTTTTTCAACATCCAGGACGGTTTTCTTACCACCCACACGATCGAGAGTCTTAAGCTTCCCGAGCCCGAGTTGATGAAGCAGTTCGTCGGCGATCCCAACGGCGAACATCGGCTGCGCAATCTCATGGACCCGGCCCATCCGATCATGAGCGGCGTAGTGCAGAACCAAGACAGTTACATGAAAGGGAAGATCGCCCAGCGTTATTTCTACGACCGGATTCCGCCGATCATGAAGCGAGTGATGGATGAATTCCAATCCCTGACCGGGCGGCGCTACGGGACAATCGGTGGTTACGAGTTGGACGATGCCGAATACGTGATTGTCGGCATGGGAAGTCTAATTGAAACCGCGACCGCGACAGCGAAATATCTGCGGCGTCAGGACGGGATTAAAGCAGGAACCCTGCATGTAACCAGCTTCCGGCCGTTTCCGGGACGGCAGATCGTCGAGGCGCTCAAGCATGCCAAGGCCATCGCTGTCGTCGAGCGCATGGATAATCCCACCGCGCAATCGAATCCGTTGACCGCGGAGATAAAGGCGGCATTTAGCGACGCTTTGTCGGGGGCGGCGGGATATCCGGCGATCGATCAGATTCCGGCGATCTATTCAGGGTCGGCGGGCCTGGGTAGCCGCGATGTGCGGCCTGGGGATTTCGTCGCGGTGATCAATCACATGCGCGCGCGCAACCAACAACGCTTCTTTGTCTTGGGCATTCATCACCCCCTGGCCATCGCCCCTGAGAATGAGCCCGATGTCCGCCCAAAAGGAGCGTTTTCGATGCGCGGCCATTCCGTCGGCGGTTACGGATCGGTCACGACCAACAAGGTCATCGCCACCATCGTCGCAGATTTGTTCGGTCTCCAAGTGCAAGCCTATCCGATGTATGGGTCGGAGAAGAAAGGGTTGCCCACGACTTACTTTTTGACGGTCGCAGAGGAGCCCATCGGCGCCCACGCGGAATTGAAGCATGTCGACTTCGTGCCGCTCAATAACGTCAACGCCTTCAATCTCGGTAACCCCCTTGCCGGTCTGGTGCCGGGCGGCGCCGTTTTTGTTCAACATCAGAGCCAAGATCCGCGGCGAGTGTGGAAGACCATTCCGGAGAACGCGAAGCGGTTCATCCGCGACAACCGGATTCGCGTGCTCGCCATGGATTCGGTCAAGGTCGCGCAGGAAGTTTCGAGCCAGGCACAGTTGGCGCAGCGGATGCAGGGCATCGTGTTGCTGGGGGTGTTCCTGCGGGTGGCACCCTTCGTTACCGAACGGGGTCTGAGCGACGACGAGGTCTACGCCGCCATAGAAAAGTCCTTGCGCAAGTTTTTCGGCAAACGCGGCGAGGAAGTGGTCATGGAAAACATGCGGGCCGTCAAGCGCGGCCGCAGCGAAGTCATCGAGATTCCGCCGGAGGTCATGACCGACGCGGCGTAGGAATACAAGTCTATGGAAGAGCAAACCGTACGCGATTGGATGCACCCGGGTGTGATCACCTGCCGGCCGGACACACCGGTCGATCAGGTGGCCATCACGATGGACGAGAAGGATATCAGCGCCCTCGTGGTCGTCGATGAAGCGGGCAATGCCATCGGCGTGATTTCGCGCACCGATCTCGTCAATGCGCGCTTCATTCAGCCCTATATGAAGCATTGGCGCGGCATGAGCGCCGAGCATCTCATGAGCAAGCCGGTGATCAGCGTGAGTCCCGAGACGCGGATCAAAGAAGCCGTGGCCGTACTGCAGGAGCGGCGGATTCATCGGGTCGTGGTTGTCGAGCAGCATGCGGGGCGCGTGCGCCCCATCGGCATTCTCTCGGTCACCGATCTCGCCAGGCATATGGGCGAGTAGAAACGAGGATTCCAATTGGCTACACAAGAACCCTTTTTTAATCCGCTCGAGGCCGAAGTCCAAGAAGATGAGGGGGCTCCCGGTATCAAACGTCCGGGAACGGCGATGGAGACCCACGACGCGACCTTCGCGGACTCGAATCTCATCGAGCTCGATCTCGATCGCTACGTGGACGATTTCAACCGGCGCGTCATCGGCGCTTACCAGGAAGGCGAGGGATCGGCGGTGCTGCCCGCGGATTTGGGCGTGGCACGCAGCTTGATCCCGCCGGGAACCGCTGGATTGAGAGATTTCAGCTACATCGCTCCGGAAATTCCCGAATTCGATTTCGAAAAATGCGTCGGCTGCATGTCCTGTGTGACCGAATGCCCGGACAC
>Ga0209726_10007859_pt1 | contig 11741 bp, 9 predicted proteins | sample Subgrocontami54m_FD_187453 | JGI IMG/M metagenome (GOLD analysis project Ga0209726, IMG submission 187453) | Subsurface groundwater microbial communities from S. Glens Falls, New York, USA - GMW46 contaminated, 5.4 m (SPAdes) (version 3) | ecosystem: Environmental > Aquatic > Deep subsurface >... | reverse complement strand
CTGCTCTATGCGAGCGATACCTCGGGCGCCGAACAGACACACCTCTACATGATCGACGTGGCCAACACGGCGGCGGCAGAGGCGGTGGACCTGACCCCTTACCCCGGGGTGAAGGCCCGCATCCAGCAGTTCGTTTCGGGCAATCCGAACCAGGTGCTGATCTACCACAACCGGCGCGACGCCAGGCTTTTCGATCTTTATCGCGTTGACCTCGATACGCTTGCGCAGACCCTGGTCGCTCAAAATCCGGGGGACGGCGTTTCTCCGGTCACCAAACCGGACGGCGGCTTCCAGGGCTGGCAAAAATCACGAGAGGCGCTGCGCCCGGCCGAGCAACGGCTCCAGCCGTTCAAGGTTCGTCAACCGGCACTCCTGAAAAAGCCCGATGAAACTTTCCGGATTCTGGGCGTGAGCGCCGACCGGTCGGTTGTGTGGGCGCTCTCCAGCCGTGGCCGCGACCGCGTCGCGCTGGTTGCCGCGCACCCGGTTCTCGGCTGGGAAAAGGTCCTGTTCGAGGACCCGTACGTGGACGTGACCCGTGTCGTGATGAGTCGGGTGACTGGATCACCCCTGATCGCCACCGCGCAGCCCGGCTATCCCAGGACCGCGATTCTCGACGACGCGCTGCGCAATGACCTCGCGGGTCTGATTAAAGCGCAAGGCTCCGATCCATTCGGCCTGGATATAGCGAGCATGGACCATGCCGAGACACGCCTGATCGTGTCGATCGACACCAGCACGCAGCGCCGTTACTACATGGTTGACAGATCGAGCCGTCAACATGTCCTGCTTGCCGACCAGGTGCCCGAAGATCTTTCCCGCGCGCTGGCGCCGACGCAGGCGATCAGGATCGACAGCCGTGACGGTCTGCGGCTGCACGGCTATCTCACACTCCCCCGCGGCGTCGACCCGAAGCGCTTGCCAATGGTGTTGCTGGTCCACGGCGGCCCCTGGATGCGTACCAGTTGGACCAATCCGCTGCAATCGGATGAGGCGACTTACGCGCAATTCCTCGCCAACCGCGGCTACGCGGTGCTGCAGGTGGATTTCCGGGGATCGCGCGGCTACGGACAACGCTTTCTCAGTGCCGGCATCGGCGAATTTGCCGGCAAGATGCACGACGACCTGATCGATGCGGTGCGCTGGGCGGCAAGCACGGGGATCGCCGATCCGGCGCGCGTGGCCATAATGGGATGGAGCTATGGCGGCTATGCCGCACTGGTAGGCCTCACCATGACCCCGGAGGTCTTCGCCTGCGGCGTATCGCTGGGCGGTCCGACGGACCTCGCCTCGCTGATTGAATCGTTTCCGGCGTACTGGAAGGTGGACCTGTCGATGTGGCATGACTACGTCGGCGATCCCGCCATCGCCGAAGACCGTGAGGAAATGACCCTCAAGTCGCCGCTTGCCCACGCGACGATGCTGAAGCACCCGGTGCTGATTGTGCAGGGCGCGAAGGACGTGCGGGTGCGCCCGGACCAGGCCGAGCGCATGGTCGCCGCGCTCCGCGATGCAGGCAAACCGGTCGAGTACCTGGCGATCCCGGACATGGGACATGGCATGGGTTACTGGGCGCACCGTCTCGCCATATTGCGCAAAACGGAGGACTTCCTCCATCGTTGTCTCGGGGGACGCGCAAGCCGGTTCGATCCGTTCGACGCAATCTCCCTGATCTGGACCCGGATTGTGCGCTGAAGACCCGTATTGAACACCAAGGCGCGATTGGCCAAATCGAATGAAGACAACTTGAAAGGCGTCACTGCGCTTGCAACGGCAATTGCGGGAAGTCCGCCGCACAAGGGCCATGTGGCCTTGCCGCTGCTGATCATGGGCCTCATCTACTGGCTGTCCTCGCTGCCGGGCACGCCGCTGCCGAATGACCCGGCGGTGTACGCCCTGTTTTACTGGCTCTCGCCTACGATTCAGAATATTTTGCACGTCCCGGCTTTTGCGTCCCTGACATGGGCGTGGTGCTGGGCGCTCGCAGGCTGGCTGAATGGGGCAAGAGTTCGCGCGATCAGCGCCGCGGGGGTGGCCTTCGGCTACGGCGTGCTGGACGAGTGGCATCAATCATTCGTGCCGGGGCGCCACGCATCGCTTGCCGACGTCCTTCTCGATAGCGCCGGTGTCGTGATTGGAATCGGGGTCGCCGCGTGGGCCGCCCGCTGCGCGGGCAGCGTCCCCGCGGCCGAGGGCGGCGCGCGGACCCGCCTCCCGTGAGACATCAATCCGCTTCCCGCGCGAACACTAGCGCCGTGCCTCCACGTCCGGCGGCGCCAACGTTTCGCAATACCGGCGCCGCACTGCCGCTGGGTCTGATTTCGCTCTGGCTGGCGCTCGAGGGCCTGTCGATCGCAGCCAGCGTTCATGGGCGCTCGGGCGCCGGTCCCGCGCCTTACACGCTAGTCAGCCAGGTGCTCCTGCATGCCGCGGTAGCCCTGATGGCAGGTCGGGCCGTCGCCGCAATCAGCGGCGAGGCACGCTCGCTGCAGTGGCTGTTGTTGCTTGCGGGGATGATAGCCGCAGGCTATGTGTTCAGCGGGGCGCTCGAACAAACCGTTGCAACGCTGACCGGGCTTGCCCTTGGCTGCGCCCTCTGGTGGCTGCTGAGACATTGCGCCGAACCGCGTCGCACCACCACCCTTGCGCTGCTGCTGCTTGCCGCATATACCATCGGCGAACTCGCGCCATTTGCCATGCGGGACGTCCCCGAGCCATTCATCGTGGCGCCGTTCGCCGAATTTACGCGAGGATCGGCGCTGGCTGTCAGCCATGCCTTGCTCACCACACTGTATGTTTTCGCAAGCATCCTGTGGCTGGTGCGAACGAACGGCGTATCACCGTTCGCCACCGGCATCGCACTCGCCGTGATCGCCGCCTTCCTCGAAGCGCTCCACATCCTCATTATCGGCCGACCACCCAGCATCACGCAGCCGTTACTGGTGCTCGTATTGGGAGCGCTACTACAGATTCCTTCGCGGACTTTGTCCCCGCCGCGCACGGCGAAAAAGCAATCCGTCGCGGCGCTCCAACCGCGGGCGGCATCCGCCCCGCAGATCACCAGCGCCACCACGGCTACGCTGCACGGCGTCGTGATCATTGCGTATATCGCGCTCATTGCCTACGCGAGCCTGTACCCCTTGACGGGATGGCGAGCGCCCGCGGAACCATTCTGGGATCTTTTGAGCGCACCCTGGCAAAGCCGGCCGTCCCGGTCCGACCTGATCTCGAATGTCCTGGCTTACATTCCCCTGGGACTGATGCTGGGCTGGCGATACCGCAGTCATGCCTCCCCTGTCATGACTGTTGCCATTGCAGGCTGTGTCGGCGCCGCGTTGAGCCTGTCGGTCGAAATGGTGCAGACGCTTCTGCCGGCGCGGACGCCATCAACGACGGACGTTCTGCTGAATGTTGGGGGAACGCTCATGGGCGCTTGCCTGGCAAGTACGTTTCTCGGCCATGCCGCGCTGGCCGGAACCATTCGTAACCTATGGAACCGCTGGTTTCGCTCCGGGCCGCTCTACGAAGTGGGATTCGCCGCATTTCTGCTCTGGGTTCTTTCCCAATGGAGCCCGTTCGTTCCCTCGATCGACAGGCAAACAATTGTCGAAGGACTGTCAGCGTTCTGGCGAACACTTCAGGACCCATCGCTATTCAGGCCGTACGACAGTGCAGCATACGCCTTGAACATTGCAGGATTGGGACTGCTGATGTCATGCCTTTTGAAGCGCGGCCGGCCGCTCGTCATCCCGTTTGCTGCAGTTGTGGCAGGCGTGCTGGCAGCGAAGATTTTCATAGCGAGCCGCCAGCTTTCCCTGGAAGCCGCATGCGGGCTTTTTATCGGCGCCGCCGTGTTGGCGGTAGCAGCACACTTTCCCCGTAAATGGCGCGTTTATGCTTCTGTCGTTTGTCTGACAGGCGGGTTTGCCGCACTGGAACTCAGTCCGGGGTCCGGTACCGCCCAGCCATTCAACTGGGTGCCTTTCGCCGGCGAGATAGAAAACAACCTGAACGGATTCGCCAACATTCTCGCCGCGATCTGGCCGTTTCTGGCGCTGGGATGTCTGGTGAATTTCGTCACTTCGCCACGGCGCCGGTTCGAGGTCGCGTCGGCCGGCGCGTTAGTCATTGCGATGCTCGCTTTTTCCCTGGAATGGATACAGCAATTCCTGCCCGGGCGACATGGCGATGTCACGACTGTCTTGCTGGCCGTTTGCGGCTGGCTCGTCGCGTGGCGCTGGCCGCCTGCGAAATTCGACCCATCATGACTTCTCCGGATCGCGGTCCATTTGTCGGGTGGATCGGCAGCCCCGTCTCCACGGATATCCGGCGCCGGTGTTGCCGTCTGTCGGACTTTGTGAGCGACCGACTGCCAGAATGGAAAACGCTGAGAACAGGCTCTGCGGGAATACACGCATGCCGAAATTCGCGCCGCTTGACCGGGTTACACCGAAACGGCCCGGCATTGTTCCGCGCATCGACGCTTGATTTTCCCCATGGCCTTGCCCTATCCAGCCCGTCACGCCCAGCGCCGGTTTCCTGGGTCCGAGGGACTGTAATGTTTGCGCTGCCTTCGGGCACCCGGGTGTGGCTCGCAGCCGGGGTGACCGATCTGCTCGCCTCCCATCTGGCCGAGATCGAACACCTGAAACTTCTGATTGCCAAGCTCAAGCGCATGCAGTTCGGTCGCTCCTCGGAACGGCTTGATCGGGAAATCGGGCAGTTCGAGCTGCGGCTGGAGGAATTGCAAAGTGCCCAGGGACAGTTGGCCGCGGCGGCCAACTACAGGAACCCCGACAGTCCGCGGGGACCGATCCACATCGATCCGGCGACCCGCGACATCGTGCAAAACATCTACATCCGCGAGACACGCAAGATCGGCGACCGGCTCTACAACGTCGAGATCGAGACGATTCCGCAGGTCAAGGATCCCTGGAAGGAATTGAACAAGAAGTAACGGCGGCAGTCGTTGCGCAGCGTCCGCCCCGCGCGAAAGGCGCGCCGCATTGTTCACCGATGGATGAGATGAACATGATCAAATTCGGACTGCTGTCGCTCGGCGATCATGTGCGCGATCCGCACACCGGCCGCTACAACCAGACCGAGGCCGAGCGCCACCGCTTCATCGTCGAGCTGTGCGTGCTCGCCGAGAAACTCGGGTTTCACGGCGCCTGGCTGGGAGAGCACCATTTCAGCGAGTATGCGCTGGCGGCGCCGCAGATGCTGCTTGCCGCCGTCGCGGAACGCACCAGCGCCCTGCGGCTGAGCACCGCGGTGACCCTTCTCGGAACGCAGGATCCGGTACGCGTCGCCGAGGATTTCGCCACGCTGGATATCCTGAGCAACGGGCGCGCCGAGTTGTGCGTCGGGCGGGGCATCATCCCGGACAGCTACGCGCACTTCGGCCTGGACATCAAGCGCGGCATGTCGATCCTGGACGAGAAAATCGGCCTGCTGTTGCGCCTGTGGCGGGAAGATAAGGTCGACTGGTCCGGCGACTTCCGCTCGCCCCTGAAGGGCATCTCGCTGCGGCCGCGGCCGCTGCAAAAGCCCCATCCGCCGCTCTGGTACGGCGGCGGGTCCTCGGAGCAATCACTGGCTCTGGCGGTCAAGCATGGCCTGCCGCTGGTGCTTCCGGGCATTTTCAATCCGCCGGAATTTTTCGTGCCCATGGCCAGGCGCTACCGGCAGCTCTGCGAAGAACGGGGGCTGTCTGCAAGCGCGTGCAAGATTGCCATCGGCGCGCACCTAATGATTCGCGACACGACGGCCGAGGCCGAAAAATTCTGGCAGCCGTATTACCAGGGCTATATCAACTGGTCGACCAACCTCATACTCGGCCGCCCCCGGCCTGAACTGGCCAAATACGGTCCGCGCGGACCGATGATCTATGGCGATGCGGAGCGGGTCGCCGAGCGGATACTCGAATTCCATACGCTGCTGGGGCTCGACAGCATCCTCTGCAAGTTCGACGGCGGCGGATTGCCTAAAGAGGCGGTCCTGGAGTCGGTGCGGCGCTTCGGCGAGGAAGTGATGCCGCGCGTTGAAAAAGCGCTCGGTGGGCCGTCGCAGTCCCCGTCGGCCGAAGCGCTCCGCGGGGATAAGGCGCAAGCGTGAGCGCCCGGGTAGCCGGCGACGTCGCGCTCACTCCCCTCGCCTTCCACGGCCAAGCATCGATTCAGAGGACCGTCGATAGGTTGGGCAGGGGCAGCGACACATGGTCGAGCAGCACCACGCGCCGGGCAAGCAGCAGCCGGCCGTCCACCCGGCGCAGCGTGTCGCGCCGCTCCGCCGATATCAGGCGCTGCACGTCGTCTCGCGACCAGAAAAACAGCAGGTTGCTGCGCACCTGCGCCTCAATCCCTGGCTGCGTGCCCGACTGCGTGCCCGACTGCGTGCCCGACCGCGTGTCTGACCGGGAGGCGATGCGCACGTTCGACAGGTGCCGGCGCATGCGCGTACGCGGCGATTCAGAGAACGCCACACCCGAGACGAGGCGCTGCACCCGCGCCGCCAGCGATCCATAATCCTCGACCATGTAGTAGGTCGCCTCGCTGAACATGAAGTCGCTGTCCCGGGTTTCGCGGCTGGTGCGCACCGGGATGCGGTAGTCGATGTCCGGTGTGACGAGCGCCAGCCAGTCGTTCAGGCGCCAGTCGTCCAGGGCCTGCGCTTCGCAAAACAGGAATTCCTCGGCGTCCGCCCGGGAAATCCCCGGGCTGGCCGTGTCGGCCGCCGCTACGGCTGGCATGGTTCCTCCGGCGCCTCGCCCCTCGCGCCACCGCTCATGGCGCGCTGCCAATGGCGAAAGAAGGTGCGCTGGACACCCTCTTCCAGATTGGTGTCATAGACCTCGCCCGGGCCGGGCCAGTCCTTTGCCGGCTTAGCCTCACTCATGTCCGGCAGGCCCATCTGGTAGTTGAGCAGCACGCCGCGGGCGCGGGCGAAGACGCCGCCGGCGGAGCGCGCCACGCCGCTCCAGACGATCGAGTCGTCCTGCTCGAAATTTCCCGACGGACTGAAATTCGCCACCGACACCTTGTAGGAACGGGCCTTGTACTCGGCGCTCGCCTCCTTGGGGACCATCACCCAGTTCCAGGCCTCCATTTCGCCCGGCCCGCGCGGCTGCCACTGGCGAAAGTTGAAATAGGCCGTCATCGGCTTGTCCGGGTCGTCGGTGCCGCCGATGTGGATCAGCGAAAGGTTCGGGAAAATCGTGCCGGTATGGACCACCGAGCGCTGCGCCAGCTCGAATTGCGCAGCGCTCAGCTCGCCGCGCCGGAAGTGGCGCGCGACATCCTTGGGGTAGCCCCAGAAATTCACGACCCCGGGGTCGGTGCGGCGAATGCTGGTGGTATGCCCGCCGCACTCGGTGACGTGGACGTCGTTGCTGCCGCCGCTGGCACCGGCCGCGGCCCGCGGCGCGATGCCGATGCGCATGATCGACTGGTGCAGGGTCTGCGTGTGATAGCTGTCTCCGGCGAAATTCTCCGCGGCGGATTTCCAGTCGGCATCGATGCGCCAGCGGTGCGGCGTGCCGACCACCTCCATGCCGCCGTCGGTCAGGGCCAGGTGGGTATCGAGATACCAGCGGAAATCGCCCAGATGCTCCGTCAGTGACGGCACTTCATCCGAAAGCGACGCGAATACGAGCCCGCGGTACGATTCGACCCGCGCCGCCTCGAGCAGGCCCCAGTCGTTCTGGTTGAGGCCCTTGTAGGCGGTGTTCTTGTTCGGCACCGCATCGAGCCTGCCGCTGTTGGTGTAGGACCAGCCGTGGTAGGGGCAGACAAAATTGTCCGCATTGCCCTGGTCCGACGGGCATACCCTGGCGCCCCGATGGCGGCAACTGTCGAACAGCACCCGCACCTTGCCGTCGCTGCCGCGCGCCACGATGAACGGATCCAGGCCGATGGGCCGCGCTACGTAGTCCCCGGGGCGCGGTATCTCCGACTGGTGCGCGACGAACACCCAGGTACGGGCGAAGATGCGTTCCATTTCCGCGCGAAAAATGTCCGGGTCCTTGTAAATCCAGAGCGGAACCAAACCCTCAGACAGCGTCCCGGCCATGCCGCCGAGCAGCGAGTCCACCCGCGATGCATTTCCCGATTTCAGATTTACTGATTTCACGACGGCCTCCCGTAATCCGGCGATAGCATCATGGTTTTACTCGGCGCGGATGTTGGCGTCCTTGATCACCTTGGCCCACTTGATGGTGTCGGACCGGATCAGCGCCGCGAACTCCTCGGGCGTGTTCGCGAGCAGATCGAAGCCCTGGGTGGCGAGGCGCGCGCGCAGCTCCGGGTCCTGCAGCACGCGCACCACCCCGCCGCGGATGCGCTCGATCACCGGCCGCGGCGTGCCCGCCGGCGCCACCAGCCCGATCCAGACGCTGGCGTCGTAGCCCGGCACCGTCTCGGCGATCGCCGGCACCTCGGGCAGCGAGGGCGAGCGCCGCAGACTCGTCACGCCGAGCGCGCGCAGCTTGCCGCTCTTCAAGTGTGGCAGGTTGGTGGCGATGCCGCCGATCAGCAACTGCACCTGGCCGCCGAGCAGGTCCGCGGTGGCCGGCGCCCCGCCCTTGTAGGGCACGTGCACGAAATTCGTGCCGGTCATCGACTTCAGCTGCGTATTCCGGCGAAGATGACCGCTCATTCCGGTTGAACGTGACCGTTGCGCAGGGTGTGGTGTTGCGCGCTTGAATTATACGGTGGTCGGTCACGATGGATGCATGGTTTTGTCCTTTTTGAGCGGTGCGGGTTGGTCGGCCGATTAACATCGGGAACGTAGACTTATCCACGGCGGCGGGCGTGGTCCCTACTCAGACCATGAACGTCCGCCGCGGTGGATAAGTCGGTCAAGTGAGGATGTTGGTTGTGCAAATCGAGCGTTTTTGGATGCACGAGCGACGCTAAACGGTTGCGCTGTCAATGTGTGGCATCGGCGGTTTTTTCTCTTTTGCTGGTTTTGGTTTTTCCTGACGCAGCGAATCGCCGGTCAGCGTGAGGCGATGATTGCGCTGCATGAGGCGGTCGAGAATGGCGTCGGCGATCGTCGCATCGCCGATCCAGGCATGCCAGTGCTCAATCGGCAGTTGACTGGTAATGATCGTCGCCTTGTGGGTGGCACGGTCATCGATGATCTCCAGTAAATCCGAGCGGGTGGTGTTGTCGATGGCGCCCATACCCCAGTCATCCAGGACCAGCACGTCGGTCTTGGCCAGTTGAATCAGCCACTTGCCAAAGACACCGCTACCGTGGCGAATGCGCAGTTCTTCCTGCAAGCGCGGTACCCGCTGGTAGAGGGCGCAGTGGCCGCGGCGACAGGCATATTGCGCCAGAGCGCAGGCCAGCCACGACTTGCCGGCGCCGGTTGCGCCGGTGATCAGGACACTGTGTCCTGAGGTAACCCAATCGCCCAGTGCGAGACTCATCACGGTACGCCGCTCGATCCCACGAGTGGGGCGCGCGTCGATGTCTTCAATCGCCGCTTGCGGATACTTCAAATGGGCTTGTTTGAGCAATCGCGCCAGCTTGCGATCACTGCGGCAATGGACTTCACGGTCGATCAGCAGCGCCAGGCGCTCTTCGAAACTCATCGCGGCCATGCCCGCTTGCGTGAGCTGCTCTTGCAGGCCGCTCGCCAAGCCATCGAGTTTCAGGGCGCGCAATTGCGCCAGGGTGGTATGCATCATCATGAGAAATCCTTATTGGTAGTAGGTTGGGCCGCGGACATGCGCATGGTCCGGACTGACCCAGTCATCCAGGGTTGTTTGCTGGTTCTGATCGCGGTTGTTGGCCAGAATGTCGCGCACATGGCGGTATCGGCAGGCGCCGATCTGCAAGGCCATGACGCAGGCCGCTTCCAGGCGCGGCTTGCCATAGCGTTTGGCCAACGACAGCAATCCCAGGCAGGCGCGGTAGCCGTGTTCCGGGTGTTTGCGCTCTTCGAGCAGACGCCTTACCAGGACCGCGGTGGCCACACCGATGTCCCGCCCCCAGTGAATCAGGCGCTGCGGCGTCCATTCCATGTGCGCTCGGTGGGCGGCCGGCATATGCTCGGCAATGGTGCTGAAATCTCCACGTCGGTCGTTGCGGACATGACTGGCGACACGCTGCCCGCGATGAACAAGTTCGATGGCTCCCGTGGTGATTCGCGCTTCCAGTGCCCGGCCCACCAGCGCATGCGGGACGCTGTAGCGATGGCCCTCTACTTCAATGTGATAGTCGATATGCACCGTCACAGTCTTGAAATGGGCGATCTCATAGCGCTGCGCCGGCAACGCCAGCAAGGCCGGCGCATCGAGCGCCGCGAAGGTGCTGGCCCGACTGCCGGGTAGTTTCTGAAATGGGCGGCTATTGAGTTGTTCCAGCAATGGCTTGATCGCCACGTTGACCTCATGCACCGTCGCCAATCGCTGATGCCGTAGTCGCGCCATCACCCAGCGTTCGACGACTTGCACCGCAGACTCCACTTTCGCTTTGTCCTGTGGATGGAAGGGCCGTGCCGGCAGCACCGATGTGCCGTAGTGACGCGCGAAATCGAGCACCGTATCGTTGCCGCGCGGCTCGTAGCGATTCGGGTTCGCGATCATGGCGCGAGGGTTGTCGGGCACGATGAGCTGGGTCACCCCGCCATAGAAGGTCAACGCCTTGACGGTCGATTCGATCCAGTCAGCCATCGTTTCGTGTGGCGTCGCGCACGCAAACGTATAGCTCGATGCGCCCATCGCCGCCACGAAGATATGGGCGCGCCCACCATCGGTCAACGCCATGGTGGGGCCGGCGAAATCGATGAACAGTTTCTCGCCGGCGCGATGGATCTGGCGCATCGAGCGTTTGAGGCGCTTGGCAAACCGCCGGTAGTTGTCGCAGAACTGCGAGTAGCGGTAGGTCTGGCCGTCGGCATGATCGGCCCGGTATTCCTCCCATAACAACATCAGTGTCATGCCTTTGCGACGCAATTCCTGATGGATCCGGCCATAGTCAGGCTGAACGTGCGCGCGCGCTCGCTCTGGAGCGGCCAGCAGTCGCCGTTCCAGTGTGATCTCGTCACAGGCTTGTACTTCCGGCCAGGTCAGACCGGCTGCCGCAGCCAGTCCTACGTACTTGGCGACCACGCCTTTGGAAATGCCCAGCGATCCTGCGATTTGCTCGTGCGAGAGCAGGGCGTCGAGCTTCAAACGCAATACGTCTTTGATCTTACGCATAGTGATCCTCTGCGCGGGCATGCTTTCTCCAGGAAAAAAAACCTGGCAGCCTACCCGTTCGATTGGTTCTATGCGCAACACCATCACACTGCGGTACTACGTCGTTCCGGTACCTTGACCGCTCATTCCGCTATCGTGACCGTGGATTCCGGAGAATCCTGAAATTCGGTCACGTTCGTCCGGAATGACCGGTCACGTTGCTCCGGAATCGCCGGTCACGTTCGTCCGGAATCGTCGGTCACGTTGCTCCGGAATACCCACTCGCCTGAGACGATTGACAGGCGCGAATTGCGTAAGGCCACTCCGTAAACAGAGCAGAATCAGCAGCGGCTTTTTATACGGTAAAACCGACGGTCAAATACAAACTGAATTCTGCGAAACCCAATGTTCACACGGGTTTACAGAAGCAGGAAACAATCGAGTGGGAGTAGATTCCTCGGGACGACATGCTTAAAATGTATTAAAAACAATGTGTTATATAGTTTAATTGACCATTGTGTTCATATAGTCAACAGCAAGACAGATTTGCGAC
>Ga0209726_10007857_pt1 | contig 11742 bp, 7 predicted proteins | sample Subgrocontami54m_FD_187453 | JGI IMG/M metagenome (GOLD analysis project Ga0209726, IMG submission 187453) | Subsurface groundwater microbial communities from S. Glens Falls, New York, USA - GMW46 contaminated, 5.4 m (SPAdes) (version 3) | ecosystem: Environmental > Aquatic > Deep subsurface >... | reverse complement strand
GCTCGAGCTTGACCCGCAGCATCGGCGTCGCGAGGTCGACGGGGGCGGTGGTCTCGAGCACGAGCTCGGCGTAGACGAACGTCGTCGCGACGAGGCCGTGCGCCGCATCGGGCTTGAACCGCACCGTGAAGCCCGCGTCGCGGACGAGTTGCTCGATGGTCGCGTCCGCGCGGCCCGACACCGTGAACACGACGGAGGCGATCACCGCCGTGCGCGCGTCCTCACGGAAGCCCACCGTCACGGATTCGCCGCGCAGGCGCTTCGCGAGCTCCTCGGGCAGCGCGCCGACCTCGAGCCCCATCTTGAGCGCGAGCGTGGGCGCGGTGACGAGCTCGGCCGCGCTCATCGCCTTCGCGCCGAGCACGAGATCCCCGGAGACGGCGTCGCCCGCGCGATGCGCGAGCGTCGGGCGCGTGAGGGTCCACGACAGCGGGATCGCGAGCGCGGCCTCCTGGTGGCCGTCCTGGAACAGCTCGAGCGAGGCGCCCGCGCTCTTGAGGACGAGCGCGTTCGCGGGGTCGAGCCCGCGTCCGAGCACCTCGTAGCCGGCGCGCGCGCTGACCAGGACCTCGAGCGCGAGCTCGCCCCCATCGGGTAGGGTCCAGGGCTGGCCGGCGTCGAGCCGCTTGCCCGTGGCGCGATCGACGAAGCCGAGCTCGACGCCCGGCTGGCTCGTGGCCAAAACGGTGAACGCCTGCCCCGCGGCGAACGGGTTGCGTGGGCCGACGCGCAGCACGCCGATCGGGGCCGCGACGCCCGCAACGGCAGGCTCGGTCGCCGGGGCAAAGCTCACGTTGGCCTCGCCGACCACCGCGCGAACGGGAAGCTCGAGGCGCTGCGTCTTGCCGAGCGCGCGCACCTCGAGGGCCAGCACCCACTCGCCCTCACCCTTGGCCGCGAGACGGAATGCGAGGCGATGGGTCGTCGCCGGCGTGCGGCCCAGCGCCACCGTCCGCGGTCCGGTCGCGCCATCGTCCCAGGCGCACTCGAGGCCGTCCTTCGGCGCGCCGCGGTCGCGACCCAACACCTCGGGAACGAGCTCGACGTCGAACGCCTCGCGGTTCGCGTCGGCGCTCCACGCGAGCTCGACGGGCACGAGCACCGCGGCCGTGCCGCGGCGCAGCTGGCGGCTCGCGGCGCCGTCGAATCGCGCGACCAGCTCTCGCTGCGGCGCGACGAGCGCGAACGGCAGCGGGAACTCGCCCGCGGGCTGCCCGTCCGCACCCGTGACCACGAGCCGGTTCGAGTCCTTGGGCGTGACGAACAGCTTGATTCGCGACGAATCGAGCTGATCCACGGCGACCCCGGGGTCCAGCTCGAGCCTCAGCGCGTAGTGGGCGAGCTGCGTGCCCTCGATCGCGAGCGTCTTGCCGCCGATCGGCCGGTCGAACTCGTCGCGGACCTCGAGCTTCACGCCCGCCGGTGCCTCGGTGCGGATCACGAACGCCTCCCCCACCGCGAAGCGATCGGGCTTGAGCTGGAGCCCGAGCGGCGACACGACGGGCGCACCCGCGAAGATCTTGCGATCCGCCGTGTCGGGAAACTGCACCTGGAGCGTGCCGCGCTGCTCGGCGATCGACACGTCGACCTTCATGGCGCGGCCGACGAGCTTGCCGTCGCCCGCGAGGTCGAGCGTGCCCTTCACGCCGCCGCCGCCCTTGAGCTCGAGCCGGAGGAAGAACGTCCGGCGCAGCGTCGAATCGAGCACGAGCTTGTGCGTCTCGAGCCGTCGCTGGGCGGAATCGACGAGCGTCGCCGCACCCTGGAGGGACGGCGAGAACGTCCACTGCACGCGACTCCCAACCGCCGTCTGATTCCACGACAGCGTGACCTCGTGGTGGCGCACGTGGCCGACCTTGAGCTCGGTCGCGACCGCCAGGCCGCGCGGCTGCTCGACGTCGAACGACGGCGTCGGCGCCATCGTGAACTGCGCGTAGAGCCGCTCCGGCATCATGCGCAGCACCACCTTCCGCGTCTTGATCTTCTCGAGCAGCAGGTTGTCGACCTCGGCCTCGACGAGCGACGGCTGAATCTCGAGCTCGTACGCTTTGTTCTCGGCGATCTTGGCCAGCCCCTTCACGAGCAGCTTGAGCGGGACCGTGCCGGCCGGCTTGTCGAGCACGAGCCGGCTGGGCTCGAGCTTGAGCACGAGGTCGTCGGCACCCACGATCACGGGCTTGAGCGAGTAGACGAGCTTGCTCTGGTGCGCGAGCGGCATCGCCTGGAACGCGAGCCCGAGGTCGATCTCGGCGGTGTCGCCCTCCCGCGGCCGCTCCAGATACACCTTCTCGCGATCGAGCCGAACGACGATCCCCGCGTACTGGGAGCGGCGCGAGGGATCGGGGTTCTCCTCGATGATCACGTCGAGGTTGGCGTTGCCCGCCGTCTCGGTCTGAATGCTCTTGAGGAGGCGCGAGAAGTCCTGGTTCTCGGGCGAGTTCCACTGGTGGTTGTAGAACGAGACGAAGGTGCGCTGCTTGATCCCGCCGAGGTGCTGGACGAAGCGGCGGCGCGCCTCCTCCATCGTGACCTTCTGGGCCTTTCTGTCGGCGAGCGCCTCCTGGCCGTCGGTGTAGAGGCTGACGACGAAGTACCGCTCGCCCGGGTTCTTGGTCAGGAGCTCGAGCGCGTAGGCGAGCGTGTCGCCGATGTTGGTCTGCCCCTGAGGCGGGAACGCGTCCATCGCACGCCGCGCCTCGGCCATCGAGCCGACCTCGACGACCCCGCTCACCTGGGAGTCGAAGAAGACGAGCGTGATGCGATCGATCTTGGCAGCGAGGTCGAGCTCGATCTCCTCGAGCACGAGTTGCACGACCTGCCGGTACTTGGGGGTCGCGGGCTGCTCGCCGGGCGCCGGGTCGGACATCGATCCCGACCGGTCGACGATGATGATCTTGTGATAGCCGGCGGCGGACGGCGCCAAGGCGGACGCCACCAGGCAGGCCGCGACGAGCGAGCACCAGGAACGCGGCATGGACGAAGGTACTCCGGGTCGGTGACGGCGTGTGCGCACGGACGCTCGATACTAGCCGCCGCGAGATGGGGTGGCGAGCGGCACTTGAGGTTCTACTCGTATACGTCGAGCGGCACGACGTTGTGGCCGCGACGGCGCCTCACTACAATGGTTGGTCCGCACTCGGGGAGGTCCGATGACGCCGCGTTGCACCTGCACGTTCCTCGCCGTGATGCTCGCGGCGTGGGTGAGCTCCACTCGCGTCGCCCACGCCCAGACGGGCGGCGGGGAGGCCGGCTTCGAGAGCGAGGGAGCCGAGGATCCGATCGACCCAACGGTCGCGGATCGGATCCACCGCGGCCTCGAGTACCTCAAGGCGGCGCAGAACTCGGACGGGTCGTTCGGCCCCAAGGGCGTGGGCGACCAGCTCGAGTGCCGCATCGGCATCTCCGCGCTCGCCGGGCTCGCGTTCCTCGCCGGGGGCAACGTCCCGGGACGCGGGAAATACGGCCAGCAGGTCGAGCGCGTGCTCACCTACTTCCTCGAGCGAGCGAGCACGTCGAGCTCGGGCCTCCTGAGCGACTCCCATGACAGCTCGAAGATGCACGGCCACGGCTATGCGACGTTGTTCCTGGCCGAGGTCTACGGCATGACGATCGACCCCTTGGCGCGCGACCGCATCGCCCCGGCGATCCGGGCGGCGATCAAGCACATCGTCGACGCGCAGGAGGACAAGCTCAAGGACGACGCGCTCGGCGAGATGGGCGGGTGGGGCTACACGCAGCACGACGAGAGCCACGAAGGCTCGATCACCGTGTGTTGCCTGCAGGCGCTGCGCGCGGCGCGGGACGTGGGCTTCAAGGTGCCGAAGCACACGCTCGTCAAGGCGCTCCGCTACCTGATCGCCAGCCAGAACACGGACGGCAGCTTCACGTACCGCCTGAACCACGGCCAGAGCCACTCGACCCTCCCGCTCACCGCCGCGGCGATCTCGACGTTCAACGCGTTCGGCGTGTACGACGACACGACGACGCGAGTCCTGGGCGAGGACATGCCACAGATCCCCGACTGCATGCGCCGCGGCCTCGGCTACATCGACAGCACGGCGTTCAACCCCGCCGCGCTCGCGGAGCAACTGTACTACCGGCGTTTCTTCTACTACTCCGAGTACTACGCGAGCCAGGCGTACTACAAGTCCCGCTTTCCCGGACGCGGGCGCCGCTGGCCCCAGTACTACGCGCGGGTGCGCCGGTTGTTGCTCGAGCGCTTCGACGACACCCAAGGATGCTGGGACGACAGCGAGTACGGCGGCGCGTACGCCACGGCGAACGCGACCCTGATCCTGCAGATCCCGTACCGGTACTTGCCGATCTTCCAGCGCTGACGCGTTGTCCCCTCGGGTCGCCCCCCCTACAATGGAGCCGTACCGTTTCCGTCCGTTTGGGGGGCGCCTCGTGACACCGCAATCACTCCCCGCGGCATCACTCCCCGCGGGGCCGCGCCGCACGTCGCGCGCCCGGATCGTCGCGCTTGCAGCGATCGTGGCGGCCTGGGTTCCACCTGCCGCGACCGCCCAGACCCCCACCGACTCGCCGGAGGGCTTCGAGGACGGCGCCCTGTACCACGCCGCGGCACGGGCCGCGGTCGAAGCCGGCCATCGGTACCTGCGGTCCAAACGGCAGCCGAAGAACTGGTACGGAGAGAACCGGGACTTCCAGGTCGCGGTGACCGCGTTGACCGGGTTGTCGTTCCTCGCGGGCGGCCACGTCCCCGGCCGCGGAGAGTACGGCAAGGAGGTGGAGGCCGCCGTCGCCTACTTCCTCGAGCTCGCCGAGCGCGGCAGCAGCAAGGGCTACCTCGCCGAGGCCGAGGAAAAGTCGAAGATGCACGGCCACGGCTACGCGACTTTGTTCCTCGCCGAGGTCTACGGAATGACCCGCGACGAGGCGACGCGCGTGCGCATCGGCCTCGCGATCGAGGGCGCGGTGAAGTGCATCGTGGATGCCCAGGAGTCTCGGCCCGGCGAGCTCGGCGAGATGGGCGGCTGGGGCTACGAGCCCAACGACTCGGATCGCTCGCACGAGGGGTCGATCACCGTGTGCTGCCTTCAGGCGCTGCGGGCCGCGCGCGACGTTGGGTTCAAGGTGCCGAAGCACACGCTCGTGAAGGCGATTCGGTATCTCATCGCGAGCCAGAACCCGGACGGCAGCTTCCTGTACCGGATCGGCGGCGGGCGGAGCCACTCCACCCTGCCGCTCACCGCTGCGGCGATCGCGACGATGAACGCCTTTGGCGTGTATGACGACACGACGACGCGGATCCTCGGAGAGGACCTGCCCCAGCTTCCGGACTGCATGCGCAAGGGGCTCGCGTTCATCGACCGACGCGTGTTCATCGGCGACGAGGAGGACCGCTACTACCAGAACTTCTGGTTCTACGCCGAGTACTATGCGAGCCAGGTGTACTACAAGTCCCGCTTCCCCGGTGCGGGCCGCCAGTGGAACAAGTACTACGCGCGCACCCGCGACAAGCTGCTGGATCCGCAGGACGACGAGTCGCACTACGACGCAAAGGCCGGGTACTGGCGGAGCGACAAGTACGGCAACGCCTACGCCACGGCGACGGCGACGTTGATCCTGCAGATTCCGCTTCGCTACCTCCCGATCTTCCAGCGCTGACATGCCGACACCCGCGCGTTCGATCTCGAGCCAGCTCGGGGGCACGAAGGGTGCCCGCATCGGCCCGTTCGTGCTCGAGGAGCTTGCCGGGAGCGGGCCTTACGCCGAGGTGTGGCACGCGCGCCACGCGTACCTCGAGGGCCCGCGCGCCACGCTCAAGCTGTTCACGCATCCGTTGACGCGCCAGCTCCTCTCCCACGGACCGAGCGTGCGCTGGCTGGACGGCAACCGCTACCTTCCGGCGACGTTCGACTTCCGGCCCGACCACGACCCGCCGTACCACGCGACGGCTCACGTCGCGGGCCGCAACCTCCGGCAGGTCCTGTCGCTGGGTCCTTTGGAGATCAAGCGCGCGCTGGCGCTCCTGGCGCAGCTCATCGCGGCCTTGAAGCACGCGCACCAGCACGGCGTGCTGCATCTCGACCTCAAGAGCGAGAACATCCTCGTCGGCGAGCAGGACCAGCTGACGCTGCTGGACTTGCCGGTCGGGCGGTTCTCGGCCGAGACCTCACGGCTGCTGCGCGACGCAAGCTCGGCCTCGATCACCTCGAGCGTGAGCCGCGGCCTGCGGTATCGAAGCCGCGAGCAAATGAAAGGCGAGGGCGTCGACGCGCGGGCCGACGTCTACGGCTTCGGCCTGTTGTTGTTCGAGATGCTGACCGGAGACCTGCCGGCCGGAGCGCAGCTCCCGAGCCAGGTGGTGCCCACCGTCCCGCGGAAGTTCGACCAGATCTTCTCGCGGTGCTGCGCGGTGCTCGAGAAGCGGTACGAGACCATGCTGGCGGTCGAGCAGGAGCTGCGGGGCGGAAAGCACACGGCCGAGAGCGGGTCGTTCAGTGCGGCGGGCGTGGTCGCGGCCACGAGCGCTGCGCCGACCGCGGATGGCGCGTCCGCGGCGGCGCCCACGGCATCCGCCGCCCCTGGAGCTGCGGCGATGGCCCCGCACGCCGACGCGCGGCGCAAGCTCGGCGAGGAGCTTCCCGCCACGGCGATCGAGGGTGAGCGCCTCGCGGTGTTGGACATGAGCGAGATCTGCGGCGCGCGCGCGTTCGACATTCAGGCGATTCCGCGCGTCGCGGAGCTGTTCGAGCGGATCCAGGCCGCGGGCCTGGACCGCCTGGCGATCGACTTCGGCCGAATCGACTACATCGCCTCGAACGGCTTTGGGTTCCTCGTGAACCTCGCCGACCAACTCCGCGCGGCCGGTGGCGCGGCCGCGCTCTTCGCCGTGCAGCCCAAGGTGGCGACGATCATGGACGTGATGGGGCTCAAGGGGTTCTTCACGCTGTGCCCCGACCGGCCCGCCGCGGTCGCGGCCGTGCGGTGATCGAGACCGTCGTCGAGCGCGACCCGCACCCAGGAGCGATGGCCGAAGTAGTGCTTCGCCGACGCGCCGGTGATCGCCGGGCCCGCCCCCTGGCAATCGTGTAACCGATTGCGGTACTCGGGTATCCACGGGTGGCTCCGCCACGCAGCCCAGCTCGGCGTGGCGGAGCGGCACGCCATTCGCTTCGACGTCGCCTCCACGAACCGGAGACCCCATGTCCATTGCCCCTCGATCCGCCGCCGGTTGGCTGGGCGTGGTCGCCGCCCTCGCCGCTCTCCTTCCGTCCACCGCAGACGGGCCGCCCCCCTCGCCCGTGAGCGCCGAGCACCACGCCCGGAAGCTGATCGCGGCCGATTGGCCGACCGAACCGACTGCGGTGCGAGAGCGACTCGCCTGGTTCGTACCGGGCGATCCCACGCGCGACGCCCGGATCGCGGAGGCCATCGCGGGACTCGGAGCGAGCGCGTACGCCGAGCGCGAGCGTGCGACGGCGGCGCTCGCCGCCATGGGACCAGGCGTGCGCGCCGCGCTCGATGCCGCGGCCGCTAGCCCAGATCAGGAAGTACGGGCGCGCATCGCCGCACTCATCGCTTGGGCTGAGCGTGACGCGCCCATTGCCGTCGAGGCCACGTTGTACCTCGCCCACGATCCTGACCCACACTCGCGGGACGCCGTCGTGTCCATGGTCGCACATGGGCCGGCCGTTCTCCGAGCCATCGCCACCACGGGACCGTTGATCGCCAAGGCGGCCGGCGCTCCGCCGGACCGGGTGTGGCTGCGGTCGTTGCTGGCGCACCCCGTTCCCGTCGTGAGGGCCGCGGGCGTGTCCGCCCTCGGCGCACTGCCTGCACCGAGCGACCTCGACCACCGCACGTTCGCGGCGCTCTTGGCCGACCCGCAACCGGAAGTGCGACTCGCAGCGGCAAGCTCCGCCGATCCGCGCCATGCGGCGGCGGCGGCACAGGTGCTGCTGGAGCTCGTCGCGGATGCGGATCGCGAGCGGGCCGCCCGCGCCGCGGACGCCTTCGGGCGCCTCGCCGATTTGTCACTGCCCTACTCTCACCTGCCCGCCGCGGCCCGGGATGGCACGTGGGCGCGGCGGTTCGCGCTCGCCGTCGCCGGAGGCGAGCCTGACCCGCCCGCGTTGCTTCGCCGATGGGAGACGACGCTCGTGCTCGACCAGCCTACGTGCGTCGCAGCCGCGTTCGAGCGGTCCGGCGAGTGGGCCGCCACGTGGCATCGATCGGCGGCGATCCGCGACCGCATCGAGCTCCTACGACTGACGCACTTGGCGCGTGGGACCGTCGTCCTCGAGCGTCCAGCGAGGCACGGGGAAGGCCTCCCGCGATGCCTGGCACTCGGCTCCGGAGCGCGCCACCTGTACCTCGGCCTGGACTCCGGCCCGATCGGCGTCATGAGCCCGTGGAGGATGTGGATCGACCCGCAGTCCGGAGGCGGCTACTACTACCTCGCGGCCAACCGTGGAGCTCCGATCGTGGCCCTACGGGTGAACGACGGCGACTCGGCGCTCCTCGCCCTGGAGGAGAATGGCGGCCTGCAGCTGTGGCGCAAGGACGCGTCGAGACGATTCCGGCTGATGCCGCTTGCGGAGGGGCTTGGCGTCTCGGGCGACGTATCGGCGCCAACTCGATGGTGGGCGATCGCGTTCGACGCGAGTGATCGACCCATCGGTGTCCGGTATCACCCGCGAGGTTGGCTCGAGGTGATCGACGTCGAATCGGGCACGCCGCGCCTCGCCCTCGAAGCGGACCTCGGGAAGACCCCGATGCTTGCCCTCGCCCGCGACGCATCTCGGGTCGCCTGGATCATGCGAGAGGGTGCGATTGTGACCTGGGACCTCCGCACGGGGCGGCGGAGCCTCATTCCCACGACGCTCAGCGCGCGGGCGCTCGCGCTCCCCGTCGCCTCGAGTGACGTCGTCATCGGCGCGCGTGCCGGCGAGGTCGAGGTGTGGGATGCGAGCGCGAGGATGCAGCGGGCGCGCTGGGTCCTCCGTCACCATGGGCTGGCGTGGTTCGACCTCGATGCGACGGGCACGCGACTGGTTGCCAACCGGTATGCCGACTACGAAGCGGCGGGCGGGATTCCGGCCTGGCCGAACCCATCCGCTCCCGTGGTGGTAGCGGATGTGACGACGGGCGGAGCGGTCGGCGCCCCTGCGGGGCCGCACGCGGGCACCGCGCAGCGGGTGACGTGGATCGACGGCGGGCGTCGCCTCGCCACCGCGGACCAGTCCGGCCGTCTCGCAATCTGGGAGGTCGACGTGCCCTCACGCACGGTGCGGCTGGCGCGAACGCACTCACCGCCCCCGCAGACGCGTTGCGGAGAGGATCCAGTCCTGTGGGTGGTTGGCCCGGTCGAGCGCGCCGATGGACGAGTCGCGGTCGCCACCCGTCGATGGGTCCACGTCTACGACCCCAGCGGACGCCGCGCGGACGAGTCGATCGCGGTCGCGTCGGGGGGAACTCGCTGCACTCCGGTCGCGCTGCCAGAAGGGAGCTTCGCGATCGCGTGGGACGGCACCGCCATGGGGCGCGTCAGCCTCGCGGACGCGCGCTGGACGGCGTTGCCGGCGAACCCCGACGCGGTGGTCCGTCCCTTCTCGCCATACTCACCGAATGGCCGTCTGCGGTTCTCCCTGAACGCCGCACACGAGTGGGTCGTTTGCGATCTGAGCGACGAGAGCGGGGCGACGCGTGTCACATCGCCGGGGGTGGATCTGATCTATGGCGCGGCCGACGGCTCGCCGGTGCACGCCTGGGCGCCCGATGCGCGAGTGCTGGTCCTGGGCCGCCACAGTGCTGACACGATCTAGTGGCTCGACATGCGGGCCGGCCGAGAAACCGTGATGATCCGAGCAGCCGCAAGCAGCACCCCCACGGCGATCTGCATCTCGGGTGACGGACGGGTGACGGTGACCGCACATGTGCACGGGCTCACGGTGTACCGCACAGGCGAACCGCCGGTCGAAATCCCCAGGCCCGGCCTCGCGGCCGCGATGCTCTCGCTCCATCCCGATGGGCGAGCCGCGGTCGCACTCACTGCGTCGGGGGAGCTTCAGCTCTGGGCGATGTCGGAGCGTTGAGGCGGCATTGCCGCGCGCACACGACGATCCACCGCAAACCCCCGCACGATCGCGTCTACTCCGCGAGCTCCGACTTCGTGATGTGCGTCGAGCGAAGGGCTTCCTCAAGTTGCAGGGCCATGGCCCGTTTCTTCGCCGCGAGCGTGACCTCCTCGAGGAGTCCCTCGTCGTCCAGGAACTCGTCCAGCGTGCTACCGAGGTGCCTGTTGCTCATGGCTGTTTCTCCGATTCGTGTCGAGCTTTCCGGTAGGCACGGAGCCAAGCGATGCAGTCAGCGCCGGGCGATCGCCTACGGCAGCCTCGCTGCCGTTGGTCTGGCGAGTGTCATCCTGGCCGTTGATGCAGTGTTCGACATTGGATTCGATTGGCCTGGTGTACCGCCCATGATGTTATACGCCGCGGGTTCCCGCAGCACCGCAGTCGGGTGCGGTCTTCTGGTATACGCCGTGTACGGCGCGGCACTTACATCAATTGGGACTGTCTATGGGCGACGCTGAGATCCGCGCTGCGCGGATCGCGAAGATAAGCGGTGCAAGGGCCGCCGGGTTCAACGCAGACGGCCACGAACCGGTGTCGACGCAGATCTACACGCGCGTCGCGATCAAGCAACTCCAGCGGGTCTACGTGGACACGCACCCGGGCGCGGGGCCTGGCGTGCGCCGACGACGCCCACGAGTGATGGCCCGACTACGCCTTGCCGACAGACCGCGGGAGCGTATACTAACGATAGCTATCGAGGATTAACGAAAGGGACGCCGATGAGTCGCACCAAGGTCCGCACCGTGAGGGGAGCCGAGCTTCGCACCGCCGGCGACAAGAAGGTGTCGTCCGGCAGTGGACGGGTCAGCGTCGCGGGATCTCAGCGGACCCCACTGCCCAGGCCCAGCAGGGGCGCCGGCCGCCTTGCTGACGAGCTGAGGAGACACCTCGAGTGCCTGCGTCGCGGGGAGGTGCTGATCATCGAGAGGGTGCGGCACGGGATCGTTGCGCGAATGGCGGCGACGGCGCCGACGCATTCAGCCCTGAGCGGTGCGGAGCGGGCCGTGCTCGACGAGTTGGACCAGGAGCTGGGACCGACAGCGACTCCCGACCCGGTCGAGGTCGCCGCATCCGAGTTCAACGAGCTGTGCCAGGCCAGCTACTCCACGCAGGAGGCCGCGGCCCATCTCGGGGTCACCGAAGGGCGCGTTCGCCAGATGCTCACGGCTTCGCCGCCGTCCTTGCTGGGGCTCAAGCGAGGTCGGGCCTGGCGGTTGCCCCGCTATCAGTTCTCGGACTCCGGCGGCCTCGTTCCGGGGGTTCAGCCGGTCATTGAGAGCCTACCGACCGAGTTGCACCCCGTGGCCGTCTGGCGGTGGTTCGTCACCCCTTGTAGCGACCTCGAAGGAGACGACGAAAAGCCCCTCTCCCCGCTGAATTGGCTGCGGACGGGACGCGATCCACGCGTCCCGGCCCAACTCGCTCGCGACCTGGCGTGACTGAGCGAGGCGTATGGCCAAGTTCCCGAGCCTCCAGCACCGAACCGCCTCGCGGCCATCGCCCCCGCGATACGCATGGTGGCCGCAGGAACCCGGCTGTGGCGCCTCTACCAGCGTGGCGGCTCGCACCGGACGGCCTGGAATGCATTTCGGTTCTTTGGCCCGTTCAGCGCTCGCTTCGATCACCACCTCTCCCCGCC
>Ga0209726_10007852_pt1 | contig 11751 bp, 13 predicted proteins | sample Subgrocontami54m_FD_187453 | JGI IMG/M metagenome (GOLD analysis project Ga0209726, IMG submission 187453) | Subsurface groundwater microbial communities from S. Glens Falls, New York, USA - GMW46 contaminated, 5.4 m (SPAdes) (version 3) | ecosystem: Environmental > Aquatic > Deep subsurface >... | reverse complement strand
AGGTTATTTTGGGAAATACTTATCACCTTAGTTTAAGGCCAGGAGCAGATTTAATTAAAAAATTAGGAGGCTTGCATAAATTTATGGGTTGGAATGGACCTATCATGACAGACTCTGGAGGTTTTCAGGTTTTATCTTTAGGAATAGGATTAGAACATGGAATAGGCAAATTTTTACAAGATGAATACTCAGCTCCCAAGCAAAGACTTAATAAAATTTCTGAAGAGGGGGTTACTTTTCAATCTCATTTGGATGGATCAAAACAGTTTTTATCACCAGAAAAATCTATTCAGATACAACTTACTTTAGGGGCAGATCTTTTAGTGGCCTTTGATGATTTGGAGTCTCCCAAGTATTCCTATCAGGAAACACTTAAATCTTTAGAATTAACTGAGCGCTGGGAACTAAGAAGTAAGGCTGAACATGACAAAATCTGTAACCCCAAAAAGTGCCGGCATATTTTATATGGAGTGACTCATGGAGGTCCTTTTAAGGATTTAAGAGAAAGGTCTGCTAAATTTGTGGACCAAAATTTTAATGGCATAGCTTTTGGTGGAGCACATAAGAATAGGAAAAATTTATATCAGGTGGTGGAGTGGACTGTAGCAAATATTTCCCCAGGTAAACCCAGACATTTTTTGGGAATTGGGGAAGTAGAGGATATATTTGAATCAGTTGAAAGGGGAATGGATTTGTTTGACTGTGTAGCTCCTACAAGACGTGCCAGGAATGGCAGTTTGTATATTAGCCCTAGAAGTGGTGGCAACCGTAAAAATAGCTTTACTTTAGCTATTAGACAATCTAAATTTATTTCTGATAAAAAACCTATTGATCCAGGATGTAATTGCTATACTTGTCAAAACTTTTCTAGAGCATATCTAAGGCATTTACTGGCGAGTAATGAGATTTTGTACCATAACTTAGCCAGCTACCATAATGTTTACTTTATGACCAAACTCATGGAACAAATAAGAGGATCTATTAAAAAAGGTGAGTTTAAAAAATTTAAAAAAAGTTGGTTAAATTGAAGGCTTTTGATTTAGATAAGTTATCTTGTAAGACACTTTTGAATGGATTAATATAAATTTATGAATAGTGATGATTTAAAGAAGATAAGAGGAGTAATTAGAGATGAAGTTTCTTCTACCGAGAAGCGGATTAAAGGGGAAATAAAACAAATAGTTTCTGCGAGTGAAAAAAGACTCCTTAGAGAAGCTGATAAAAGAGAACGTAGGATGGTTACTGAAATAGGTGAGTTCATAGAGAACAATGTAATCTCGCGTTTAGATGAAAAAGCAAATAAAACTGGTATAGATAGACTAGAAGGTAAGATAGATAGATTGACTGATGATGTCTTAGACCATAAAAGAAGAATAGAAAAAATTGAACAGGTTCCTACTATTGCCCACCAAATCAAAAAATAACTTCTGGTATTCTCTTAAAATCATAATTTAAGGGGAAGTTTCCTCCCCCTTAAACATTTAACGTCAAATTCTTTGCAAAGAATTCTTAAGCTGATGCACCACCATTATTTTCTTCTGTTGGTGTTTCAGCTGCTGGAGCTGGAGTAGGCTCTGGAGCTTGTGGCTCTGGAGTTGTTACTGGCTCAGTAGGACCTGGCACTGGTGGTGTCCAGGGTTGGTTACCTGTATCACCGGTTGGTGTCCCACCACCCATTGGTGCTCCTGTATCATCTGCTGGAGCTTGTGCTGGGGGATTGTTTGGGTCTGGGTTATTTCCTTGATTTGGATCCATTCTTTTAATTCACCTCCTTCCGATAAACTGTAACCAGTGTACTGGATAGAGCTTGCGTGGTCAATAGCTTTTTGCATACAATGAATATATGAGTAAAATTCTGGCCATAGGTTTTGGAATTGTAGGGTTGATATTAGTACTAGCTGGGGTGGGACTTATTACCTTAACTCAAAGTTTACTGCTTTATGCAGGCATTATCTTGCTTGTTCTGGCAGTAGTACATTTCTTGAAAGGTTAATAAGTTTATAAGTGTAATAGGTTGACTGCCCGATGAGAAAAAAGACTACCCGCAAAGGCTGGAAAGCTAATGCAAATCATAAGAAATCCCTAAAAAGGACTAAGCTTGCCATACTTGTTTTAGCTCTTATAATCTTACTGATTTTAACAGGTAAAGCCGTAGCCTTTATTGCTAATTTCCAGCAACCAATCACCAAAGATGAGTTTTTGCCTGTGAGAGGGCATTTTTGGGATGGTAGTTCCAATCTTAACTTAGTTATTAAGGCAAGTAACACCTCTTTAGTCACATATGATCCTACAGGTAAAAAAGTGTTAATTTTAGATCTTCCAGATTCTTTATATATTCCTGTACCAGGGGGTTATGGTTACTGGAGGCTATCTTCTATTTATGGTTTAGGCCAGGCAGATTCCCAAAAGCTTGGGGCAAAACTTATTAAGAGCTCTGTTGCTTCCTTTTTTGGAGTTCCTATTGATGGTTTTATTCAGTTTAAGGGGGATATTGCCCAAAGAAGTACTACTGAGATAGTGAATATTTTAAAAGATGGGATTTTTAGCTATGTTAAGTTGTCTCCAAATCTTCAAACAGATCTTTCTTCTTTAGAAACGCTTAAATTTATTTGGGGAATATCTAAAGTCCGTTTTGACAAGATAGACACAATAGATCTAACTCAAGTAGGAGTACTGGATAAAGATAGATTACCAGACGGAACTCAGGTTTATTCTTCAGATCCAGATAGAATAGATAGCATTTCTGGGAAGCTAGCAGAGGATAAAATATCTTCAGAAAAAATTTCAATTGCTTTATTTAATGCAACTTCTATCCCTGGTCTTGCCAAAATAGGGGCAAGAATTATTTCAAATTTAGGAGGTAATGTAATATTTTCCTCAAATCTAGAGCCTAGAGATAAAAGTATAATTTATGTGAAGGAAAAAAGTGTTCAGGAAACCTTTACTCTACAAAAAGTTGCAGAAGTTTTTGCTTCGGAGTGCTCTAGCAATCTAAAATGTGATATAATCATCTGCGAAATGTCTAAAAAATACGATCAAAAAGACAAATGTTTTACTAATGACCTTCAAATTATAGATTCAAGAGCTCTAATAAATATAGTTTTGGGTAGTGATTTCAACTTACATTAAATATGTTACTTTGGGCAGCCCTGTTTTTAATTATTATTGCAATTTCTGCTCTGCTTGCTTACCAATCAATGAAAGATTATGAGCAAAAACCAACCTCGGCAGGTATTCCTTATTCTTTGTTTTTAATAAAAAACCCACAAGCTTTACTTAAAGTTATAGATTTGTTACATGAAGCACTGCTCAAAGAGGGTCATCTCATAGCCTTTGAAAGGCTGTTTAAAGGATCACAATCAGCACTAGTTGTATATGGGCCAAGAAATCTTCTTTTACGCCTGTCACCTGACTTAAATTTGTTAGAGTTGGAAGAATATGCCAAGGTAGATCCCTCACAAGTAGTAGCCTGGGAAGTGGGGACCAAAGATCAGGTTTCCTTCCATTTGGACAAATTTAATGTCTTTGAAGGGTTACCTAGCCTGCAGCCTGGTGAGCAGTTTTGGTGGCAGATAGTATTACAACCTACCAAAGGCCCTCTGTGGCCAAATTTAAATAGCAAAAGAAAAATTTTGGATCTAGTAGGTAAAGATAAAACTTATTTACTGAATTTACAGAAAATGTTTACATCACACCCTCAGTTAAAAGAGATTGCTGTCAGGAAAAACCAACAAAAGACATTTCAGGCACAAATCAGGGCTGTTTTAGTCTCTTTTGATAGCAAAAGAAGGGAGAATGTAAGTGGACAACTTGCTAACTTAGCAAATGGAAAGCTTGTTAAGCTGCCAAAACCTTTTACCTCAGAGCAAATTTTAGATCTCTATAACCAAAGATCTAAATCCCATCCTCAAGGACTTATTTTAACTTCAGAGGAAGTATTAAAATTAACAGGAGTAGTGAAGGATTAGTCTTTAAAAGAGCCTTCTTCAGTTTCTTCAGGTTGTTCTTCAGTGTCTTCTGCTTCAGTTGTTGCAAAAGTTGTTAATATATCTGCAGTAGGGTAACTGTGACTGTCCAAAAATGATGGTTGGTTTCTAAACTTTTTACTTCTAAATGTTTCTCTAATCAAAACAGACAAACCATTTACTCTAACTGCTTTGACAAAAGCTTGGTACTGATTCCCTCCTTTAATCAGTCTAATGATTTGATAGGAAAGATCATCTGGCAAAACTCCTAAGTATTTACCTGATGCATCCAACATAGTTATACCTCTATTTTTAATAGCTATCTGAATGGGCATTCCACAATAAATAGTAGAAAGTCTTTGTGGCTCAGCAGCTTTTAGTAAAGTTACAACCTTGGTTTTACCAGGTTCCTGTAAAAACAAAGAGGGGGAGATTTTAATTTGTTGGCCATCAGGTTTTGGCAGAGCATTAGTTTTTATACCACTTCCCTTTTTAAAAGTTTTTAAAATCCTGAGATTTTTTTGGGCAATAGGGTTATAAGGATCAATTTTTAGGGCCTGGCTATAATATTTTACAGCCAGAGAAATATTACCATGTTCAAAATGGGCTCTGGCAAGTCTATTTAGAGCATCCACATTTTCAGAATCTATTTTAAGAATTTGGGCGTTAAGTTTTAAAGCTTGTTCCCACCTTCCTTCTAAAGCTGCATCAATGGCCAGAATTGCCAAATTTTGAGCAGAAGGGGATTTATCATCCATCGAAATGAAAGTATAAAGTTAGGAAGTTCCCTTGTCAACACTTCGGAGATTATTTGGGTGACTTAAAATTAAAAATATGATCTGTGTTAGAATATTTGGATTATGAGTGGACACAGCAAATGGTCTACTATCAAAAGAGCCAAAGGTGCTGCAGATATTAAGCGCGGCTTAACTTTTACCAAAGTGGCTAATGCAATTACTATAACGACACGTCAAGGTAACTCTGGTGATCCTGATGCTAATCCTAGACTGAGGATGGTAATAGATGAAGCAAGATCTGTTAATATGCCTAAAGAAAATATTCAAAGGGCAATAGACAGGGGACTGGGTAAACTTCCAGGTCAAACTATTGAGGAAGTAAACTATGAAGGTTTTGGTCCTGGCAAAGTTGCTTTTTATATAGAAGGGCTAACTGATAATAAAATGAGAACCCTGCAGGAAGTTAAAAATCTTTTTGAAAAAAGTGGGGGATCACTGGGTGGAACTGGGTCAACTACTTATATGTTTGCCAAAGTTGGGGAGATAAAAGTAAAGGGAAAAGGGGGGAATAGTGAGGAAGAGTTGCTGGAGTTGATAGATTTAGGGGCAGAAGATGTAGAAGAGTTTTTGGAGGATAATATACAAAGGTATTTAGTCTATACTGAAGGGTCTAAAGTAGCTGAGGTGAGTAATAAAATTACTCGGGCAGGTTTTGGAGTAAAAAGCTCTAATTTAGTGATGAAACCCAAGATTTTACAGGAAGTAAGTGATAGTGAAACAGCCAAAAAGGTGTTGGATTTTACAAGTAGGCTAGAGGAGCATGATGATATCCAAAAAGTATATGCAAATTTTGATATTAATGATAGTCTCTTGAAGGATATAGATTAATGGCTGAATTAGGTGAGCTAACCTTAGTTCCTGAAAGTTATAAACTTATGCTGAATAGACAATTCCAAGAGTGGTTGGTACTTGTAAGTATCCTGCAAAGAGATCCAAATAGAAATGCTCCCTCAATAAAACCTAGTGAAGTATTAAAGCAAAGAGATAAACAGGTGTTGGATCTTCTTTTAGAAGAAAAGGATAACATAGTTTCGCCTTACGAGTTTTATGAGCAAGTATTTCCACGAAGCGCAGGGATCCAAGATGAAGGAAGATATAGAAAGAGAGCTTTGAGTCAAGCAGGTAGCGCAATCTATGACTTAAGAGCAAGGTTACAAAACCCGGAATGTATAATCACAGCTTATGGATTTGGTTATGGGATTGGAATAGAGGAGCTTCACTTATCAGGACAAGAGGGACGTTTATTATACAGATTATGGCAGGATTTAGGGAAAGTTGTATCAACAGAAGATTTGCTGGAAGGTTTGTTTGGAGTTCGAGAAAGAAAGCTAAAACCGGCCAATCGTTTAGCAGGCTCTCTTCATAGGTTAAAAGATGTTTATTTAAAGGGAAATAGTGGGGTTGAGATTAGAAGCCAAAATGATGGCTCAGGCCATCATAGTAGGAAGAGTGGATATCAATTAGTTATGATAGGAGGGAACAATGATAATACTAGGAATTGATCCTGGGACAGCTACAACTGGATATGGGGTTATAAAAATTCCTGATGATATTTTATTGGGAAAAAAGTTTGATTATAATATTGAACTTATAACTTATGGAAATATCTCAACCTCAAAAGATAAACTGATGCAGGATAGACTACTTCAGATTCATCATGAACTGGAAACTATAATGGAAAAGTATCAGCCTGATGCCATAGCAATAGAGATGTTATTTTTTGGGGCAAATGCCAGAACTGCTATCACTGTAGGCCAGGCTAGGGGAGTTGTGATGTTATCTGCAGCCAAACACAAGGTCTCTGTGCATGATTATACTGGTCCATCTGTCAAATTAATGGTAGCAGGTTCTGGAAGAGCAGATAAGAATCAAGTGCATGATGGGGTGAGGAAATTTTTGGGTACAGCGGCAAGACGCAAAAATAAGCTTAAGGCAAATTGGAAGGGTGGGCATTTAGATGATGCTACAGATGCTCTTGCTATTGCAATTTGCCATGTATTAAAGTTGGTTGCAAGATGATTAACTTAGATTTAAACAAGCGCCAGAAAATTATTATTACCTCAATGGCTGTAACATTTGGGCTTTTATCAGGTCTTTTAACTACCAGATTAGTTATAGATCTAGCCTTGAGAATGCAGTTTATTTTAAGCTTAGGAATTTTAGCTTATGTTTTATCCCTTTGGTCTTTATGGGAGGGAATAAACAAAACAAAAGCTCTGATTTTACTGATTTTGCCTGTATTTTATACCATGGCTGTAGCTTCTTTTTATTATGTTTTACCAATTAGGTGGTTTACCAGATTACCTGTGGCTTTGTTCTTTGGACTATCTTTTTATCTATTATTACTTGCCCAAAATGTGTTTAATGTAGCAAGTATTAGGACTATACCCCTTTACAGAGCAGCCTCCACAGCAGGGTTTGTGCTAACTGTTTTTAGTGCCCTTTGTTTATTTAGTGTGATTCAAGCTCTAAATTTACCATTTTATTGGAATGGGGTAGGGGTAGCACTAATTAGCTTTCCACTGATCCTGCAGATTCTTTGGTCAACCAAAATGGAGGATTTTATTTCACCTGTAATTTTGGCTCAAAGTCTGGTACTTTCCTTATTACTAGGTGAGCTTGCCTTAGCTTTATCTTTTTGGCCAACCCAAGCCAATATCAGGTCATTTGCTATAGCTTCAGTTTTAACTTCCACAATGTATGTTTTAGTTGGGATTACCACACATCATTTAAGGGAAAGACTTGGAAAAAGGGAAGTATGGGAGTATTTAGGTTATGGATCTATTGTCTGTGTAATGGCATTCATAGTTACAATAATGTTTGAATAGCCTCAGAATCATTAGTTTAGGAAGTTCTAGCAATCTAATCATAGAAAAAACCCGAAGTGATAGAGTTTGATGCGGTAATTGTGGATAACTTCGTATAACTATGGGTTATTATTACTAGTCTCAGTTTAGCCTCAATAAGGATATATTTTTATAGGTAAATCCTCTCTAGGGTAGGGGTAAGTCCAACCTCCACTCTAACAGTGTGTGCATGTAATTGCTTATATCGTTTTTCACGCGTGAAAACTATGGGACACATTCTTACAATAGAGAATAGGAGTTTGAAGGTAGAGCAGGGGCTGCAGATGGGTATGGGCAAGCATCTATGTTAATCTACCTCTATCTCCAAGCTTAGCTCTCCCTATTTGTATAGGTATGATATATTCCCGATTTTGATGTCGGATAATATTAATATTGGGGGTTTAGGAGTAGTGGTCTTTTGTACCAATAGATGCACATAATGGACCAAAAAGTCAGGGTAAAAGAATTTTTTAAGGTACACAAAATTGAGCTCACCTTATTAGTTTTCCGGACCTAAAAAAATTTTATTTTTGGCCTGTCTATTTAAATATATCAACAACAAGATCAGCGCGCCGCGACGGGCTAAAGTCTGTATGACTATATATAGCTCTTATCCCCGAGTAAGCCGTTTTAGGGCCATTGTAGACGGTCGTATTTAGAGGGCAATGAGTGACTTGTTAACTAGTTAGTAAGCAGCTCGTCGGGCTTAAGTTTAGAGTAGTTAGCTTATCACAGAATTTATTTCACACTTTTGGTCGCAAAAGTGTGGTAAAACTCCTGCTAGAGAAAGTCGGATTAAAATGTTCGATTTTACTAATCGGAGTTCCTCGCCGGAATTCCTGCACTTTCGTGCTAGTCAGTTCCGGTTTCTCCTGATAGTAAAATCTCCATTTCTTAACGCCCTTTGTTTCTAATAGCAGTGTAATATCTGAGCTCAGCAGACCCTTATTGAGGCTAATGTTATTCGTATAATCAACCTTATACGAAGTACGGATTTACGCTCACCCAGGCACGGAGATATTTTTTCTTTTCTAAGTCCTTGTTAAATAAAACTAAGGGGCTTTTATTCTTCCAAGTTTCTGTACAGATAAATTTACTATTCTCCCCTGTTTAGGTTTACTTTAGAATTAATTTATAGTTGCTTTCACTATAGGTTTATAATATAATTTACTGCATTATGGCTGAACAAGTTTATTCTAATAATCCTTTAGAGGTTGTGGACCGGTATATTTTTACTGATTTTCATTACCCAGTTCCTTCTAACATAGAAGCTGCAGCTAGGATAATTAAAGAGAAATACCCTGAGAGAGATGCATTTGGTATTTGTATAGACATTGGTGCAAATCCAAGCTTTATGATGGAATCTGCGGATATTTTGGCAGTAATGTTTCATGAAAAGCACCCTTCTCTTCCTGAGCACTGGAGACAAAATCCAGAAATAATGAGAACTGTTGTTTCTATGGCAGCAACTATAGATTTAGGCTTTTTACAAGCCCAAAGCTTGCACCAGGAATCTGATGGGGTGAACCCTCACTTAGAAAGAAGAATCGGTAGGTTAAAGTTTTTCCTCTCTGAATTACAAGCTAAAACTAATGTATAATTAGGTTATGCCTGATGAAGGATCTGTACAAGCTCCTAAAATTTCCCTTAAAGATTATAAATTTGACCTTCCTTTAATTGATGATTTTTTCCTATTTTTAGAAACAAATAATTATTCCCCTGCCACAACCAGAAATTATAAATTTGATATTGTAATTTTTGATAACTTTTTAAAATCCCGTAATTTAAAAATTGCTGATTTAAACAAAAGAAATATTTTTGAATTTAAAGCTTATCTTTCATCAACAGAGCGCTTAACTGGAATTACCTCTCAAGTGACTCAGGACAGGCTTTCTTCAGGCAGTATTAACAGATGCTTATCTGCTGTCAGGGCATATATCAGGTTTTTAATTGACCAAGAATATGATATCCCTGTTGTTCCTGATCATTTTAAAATGGTAAAGCGTGAAAGGCCTCATCCAAATGTGGCTGATTTTAAAGATTTTGTGGATCTAATAGAGTCTCCCACAAGGCTTGAAAAAGATCCTTTAATTGGGGCCAGAAACAGGGCAATTTTAGAGGTTTTATTTGCAACCGGTATGAGAATCTCAGAATTAATCAATCTAAATAAAAGAGATCTAAATGATGAGGGCAGAATTTTTATTACAGGAAAAGGCAGAAAACAAAGGTTTGTGTATTTAACAGATAGAGCTCAACAATATCTAGATCTGTATTTAAAGCTAAGGCAAGACCGGGAAACAGCCTTGTTTGTGCCTACTAAAAGCAGAACCACAGCCCGCGGTCCACAAAGGTTAACCCCAAGATATGTCCAGGAAAGATTAAAAACTTATAGGGAAAAATTAAGAATTAATTTACCAACAACCCCACACTCCTTCCGCCATGGTTTTGCGACATACCTGGCAGAAGAAGGAGCCTCCCCTGCTGCAATTCAGATATTATTGGGTCATGAATCCTTAAATACTACCACCAGATATGTAAACGCCTCAGACAGATTTGCCCAGGAAACTCATAGAAAATATCACCCTCTAAGTGAGAAGGATTGATAGTTATTGATAATAAGGGCTTTTTAGAAAAAATGTAGTTTTTCCTTGCTCAGTAATAGCAGGGGTGAAACCAGTTTTTTCTAGCACATTTATAGATGGATGATTTGCATTTGCTACAACTGCATATAGAGTTTTGTATCTAAGATGGTTAAAAGCATGATCAACTAAAAGATCTACTGCTCGTCCCATATACCCAAACCCTTGTTTTCTTGAGTCCAAATAATATCCTATTTCGCCCATCTGAGAATCTTGCTCGTTAGGAGTCAGGTTGATGCTTCCTAAAAGCTCACCATACCTATGTCTAATAGCATATCTTAATCTGTTTGGGTTTGTTGGATTTATAATACTTTCATAAACTGATTCAGAAGTAGGATATTTACTAGCTGTGTCATCTCCAAATTGAGATAAGTGTTCCCTGTTTCTATCTATTAGGTCAAAAATTTCTGGTGCATCTTCAGGAGTAAAACGTTTTAGTTTAATAATGTGATCAGGGGAGTCTAGAACCATCTCTTCCATTTCCTTCTTAACATTTGCTTCTATGCCATTAAAATGTGCGTGCAAAGTTGCGTTTGTCAGAAATTTAGAAGTCATTGCAGTAACTACGCTAGCCGCCAGATTGTCATCAGTCGCATATTTTACCATCATACCTAGGCCTAAAAACCCAAAACAGCTAAGAAGGTCACGGGCCAAAATAGCTGTGCGGGTAACATTACTTGGATTCCATAACATCTCCCTGCCAATTCTGTCCATACGACTTTTTCCAGGAAAAAAAATAGCACTTGCTGCTTCAATCATTCCATAAATACGAGGACTTAGAGAGGGTATTCCATGTAGCGGATTTAAAATAGGAAGCCAATTCTTATTCTCTTGCACCCACTGGTACTCTCCAATACCTACAGCCTCTTTTGCTAGTTCTACAAAATTCATAGGCTTATTATAGTCTTAATTGCAGGCAAAATCAAACTATAGGATTATATTCTATAATTATAGATTGACATACACTCAGGGCTTAAGGTAATCTGGATTTAGGACTTATTATAATATGGAGCCATATCAATCCTCTGAAGTAGAGTTATTTTCTAAGAAAAATATTATTACCTTTTTGATAATTGGAATTTTGCTTGCATCTATACCCGTAGGAGTTAGACTTGCCCAGGAGCAACAGCAATTAAAATCTAAGGCAGCTGCTTTAAATGTTAGTTTCCCTACCAGCAATAGCCTAAAACAAGATAACAGTGGTAACTTCACAACTACCAGTCCTGAAATTCAGATTAGAGTTGCTTCCCCATTTGGACCAAGTCAATAATATGGATCTAAAAACCTTTTTTACTACCAAAACCGCCTTTGCCCTGATAGTCGTGGGGGTGCTTTTGGCAGGGTTAGTTGGAGGAGTTTATCTTAGTCAAAGACAAACACAGCTTAAGTCTAAAGCTGCTGCATGCACAGTAGGTCAGGTTTGTACTTGTTCTGGTATCTCAGCTGGAGCTTGTGATCAGTGTAATGGCGGTTGGTGTAATGGTGGGCAATGCTCAACTTGTGG
>Ga0209726_10007851_pt1 | contig 11752 bp, 10 predicted proteins | sample Subgrocontami54m_FD_187453 | JGI IMG/M metagenome (GOLD analysis project Ga0209726, IMG submission 187453) | Subsurface groundwater microbial communities from S. Glens Falls, New York, USA - GMW46 contaminated, 5.4 m (SPAdes) (version 3) | ecosystem: Environmental > Aquatic > Deep subsurface >... | reverse complement strand
TTCGACGACTTTATAATTATCTATCATATCCCCATTTTTAAGCACTTTGTCATTGACAACTGCAAAAGGCATTTTTGCGTCCCAGACGATGCCTGTCAAATTCAAAGGAATCGAAGCAAATTTTGACGATTCAGAGCCTTCGGGGAAAAAAGGGTCTCTTCCCCATTCTTTTTTATCCCATTGGGATTGCTGAGCATTCCAAATACTTTGGTTTTGTTTGATTTGGCTTAAAACCGTGATGTTATCCATCGTCAGTGCGCGCGAACCTTCGACCGGTGCGGCTCCGCTCCCGCCGTGTTTTTTGAACAAAAAATTCTTTCCCAACGAGAAAAATAAAATGCCCAATAAAACGATCGTGATGGCTAGATTCCGTTTTTCTTTGTCCATAAAGATTCTGTCCTGCCGCTAATTCGTGAAGAAACTAAGCGTCATAGTACAATCCAAAAGGGGTGACTTTGACGACGGCCGCTTGATCTGAAAAAATTCCACTACAAATTTCTTGGTCGATTTTTCGTCTAGAGAGGCCAAAAAATTGGCGACCGCTTGATAATCTGCTTCCAGACGCATCTTGATCGGCAGCCGGTTCAAATGAAACATGGGGTCCTGCTCGGAAGCTGTATCCCATTTTAAAGGTTCGGTTTCTTCGGAATTGATGCTAATCACCTTGAGATGGTTTTTCTTAGCTTCCTCAGAAATGCTATTCAATACTCCCGCCACTTGCGAGATCTTGATAAAACCCGAAGTAAAGTCATTTGTTTCCTTGTGGAACCGGACAAGCTCCGAAGAACTTAAAAGGTTTATGCCGCTCGCTTTTACCATTTCAATTTGAGCTTTTCTAGCGGCGAGCGTCTTGTTGATCTGGCTACATTTTTTTTGCATTGGAAAAAAGACAAAGAGAACCGACGCCGCCAAAACAATCAGCATCACTCCCCGAACCAAGGTGTTTTTAGAATAATTTTTGATATCTGTCATTTTTTTCAGATCGATATTTTTCAAATTAAAATTTAGGGGGATCATAAGGTGCCTTTCGTCAAGCACTTGATTTCAAACTTGGACGCATCCACACCGGCCGTCTCCTGAGCGGAACTGACAAGCGCCGCGTCACTAAAAAACGGCGTTTGCAAAAGCGCACTCATGAACTGCGCAATGGCTTTTACATCTCCCTCCTTGCCGGTCGTTGCCACGCCACGGATCATCAATGTCCCGCTCTGCCGGTTAAACTCAAGCTCGTCGAGCACAATATTCGAAGGAATCGCGTGGCTGATGCTCTTTAAAAGACCCGCGAGCATGAGGTTCCCTTTCAGGGCACTGGCCTTAAAACGCTGTTGGGCCACCGCGTTGGCGATTAGATCGTTCATTCGGCTAGTCTCTTTCCACTCCGATTCGATGGCTACCAGATTTGACTGGGCAACTTTCATTCCCAGAAACGTCCAGGCAGTCAAGAAAAGAAGCGCGATCATCACTATGGAAAAAGCCATGCGTATCGACATCCGCTTCCTATTTTCTTGTTTTTCATATTTGACTTCGTTGGGTAACAAGTCCATCGAACTTGGATCTAAAAAGCCCGCGCCGAGAGCGGAATGAAAGCCCCCAAAACCGCTTAAGACCTTCTCCTTAATTTCCGGAACTATTTCCGAAGACAAATATTTCTCTCCCTCAAGAAAAGACACTTCCATGCCCAAAAACTGTTCCATAAATCCGCGCAGCCCTTTCAGATCGGAGCCTCCGCCGGTAAAGATCACTTTTAAAATCGGCCTTGAAAATTTTTGGCCCTCATAAAAATCCGCTGAGCGTTTGAGCTCCGCGACGATCTTCTCAAGATAAGGCCTGGCCAAACCGATATGCGCGGCTTGAGGATTTAAAACGCCCTCGCGTATTTTTAATCGCTCTGCCTCTTCGGGCGTATATTGGATCTTCTGCTCCTCGTGCAAAAAAGGGCTTGTCAACACATCGGTCAGATTTTTTCCTCCGAGCGGCACAACCCTTGACAATAAAATCTTACGCTTACGGACCACCAAAAAGCGCGCTGAAAAATAGCCGATGTCACAAACCATCGTATCTTTTTCTTGATCGCTCGCCTCACTCCCGGTCCATTGGGCGGAGCCCACCTGGCTTGGCAAGACGTGGACGACCTCGAATCCCAGGTTTTGGACAAGCGTGATCTTCTCCATGGACAGCTTTTTCTCGCAATAAAAAATACTGATCACTTTTTCTTTTTTTTCTTCTCCCAGATCATTCTCAGCGACACATTCGTAACCCGCAAGGTGAGTTTCCTTGTCCACCGCGTATTTATTTTGCATCTCCAACCAAAGCGCCCTTTCAAAATCATCCGAAGGCATTTCAGGCAATGTCATTTGCCTAAAATTCATACCTTCTTCCCAAGTGATCACGGAAGGCGGTAAATGTTTTTTGTCCAAACGATCTAAAAAAACCTTAAAAAGGTCAGGCGGATTCGGCGAGTTCGTGGCGTGGTTATTCGGCACCGATAAACAATGCTTGATCTTTGGATTTTGGTCGTGCGGTTCGAGTAGAACGGCCAAAATCGAGTCATGTTTAAAATCAAATACGCAAATCTCTTTATGGGCTGTTTTATTCACGATGAGTGTATTCTAAAGTAACGGTTGCCAAAACACAATTTTTAAGTAATAGAGAAGCAGTCCGGCACAGGTCAAAAACGTAATCAGCAACCCCAGTTTAAAAAGCGGCGGGTCGTATTTCCAAACGATCTCATGTGACCCGGGCTCAAGGTATATAGCCCTGAAGGCGTTATTGGCTTCATAAATTGTTGTCAACTTCCCATCCACCCAAGCCTGCCAACCAGGGTAATAGGCATCGGAAAAGAAAAGCCAAGGTTTCCGCGATACGGACGCTTGCATTTTGACCAAATTTAACGAATAATCTTTTATCGTGACATCCTCTCTCCCGCCGACGCGGCTTTCCACGCTGGCGGATAAGACCTTGGCTTCATTTTCCTCAAGATATATTTCTTTCACCGGGTCAAAATCGGAAGCGGTTATTTTCTTCAATAAGATCTCACGATTCTGCTCCACTACGGCCCGCTCAACAAGAAAAGCCCTGGGCATAACCGTCTCGTTGGCAAACAAGTTTCCATAGCTGGCTTCATGGATTCTCTTAAATCCTCTCCAAAGCGCCGGTTTGGGACTAAGGGCATACTTGACATTCAGCCAGTCGAGAAGTTTCGGACTCATGTCGTTGGCGCTCTTTTTTTTAGCAACAGGCAACTTCAACTTCATCAGAGCGTTGGCGATCCCTGATTCATTATTCAAATAAATAGAATCATAACCAAAAATCACTTGTATCCCGTACAAAAGATGCAAATTAGGCGCCAAAAGGCTCTTCAATTCCGAATGAATGGCTTCCGTCTGAAGCGAGGTCGGATAAGTCTGATGTTCAGATGTCAGCGGCGAGGCAAGCAATCTGAAAAGCGACTGGTCTTTTGTGAGAACCTCGACAACAGCCGGCGGTTTTCTAAAATGTGCTGCGCGGACAAGTGGCTCCGTTTCCGAGCACATCGCCAAGTCAGAAAAGACCAACGCGGCAAAAAAAAGAACCATAATTCTTCTGCGGACATTCAAATGAAGCGCCGCATACGCCCCAAGTAAAACGAGCGCCAAAAAAAACAAGCTTCTTTTCAGATTGAATAAAAATTGATCGATAAATTCATAAAAAGGCGTTACCGAACGGGGGGTCTGATGAGCCTTGTCGAAGAAGAAATCGGCTAAATGATTTATAAGAGTAGGCGCAAGCGATTCCGCTTTCCGGATAATCGGTGTCAAAAAAAAGGCAAAGCCAATGACGATGACTGCCAACAGTGTCAAAATCACTGCCTCTCTGATGGCTCTTTGGGATTGATGAAAGACACGCGTAGTTTGTTCGCATGCGCGGTCGACTCCAAAACCAGCCAGGCAGGCCGCCGCAAAGCTGAATAAGAAAAAAAACCGCACAGGGTAACGGACAAATTTAAAAAAAGGAACACCCCAATGCAGTAAAGGATAAACCAGCGAATACCGCCCCAGGCACAGGGCAATCCCGAGAAGCGCCAAAAGCACATGATAAAGAGGGCGCGCGTCATATTTTCTCCTTAAAAAAACACCGATCAGCGCCAAGGTTAGAACGCTGGCGCCCGAATAATAGCTTTCAAGCCAACTCTGCCTTAATTGATAATTCAAAAAAAACATATTAAAATCCGTAAAGAACGGGACAAAAATCCCCGGAAGATCCGAAAAACGCACGCTCCACATCATCGCTTCGGAAAACGGCACATGCGTACGCACGGAATGAAGCAAAAATTCTAAAAAAAGAAAAAGCTGAAAAGCGGCCAGCCCGAAAAAAACTCCGACAATTTTTATCAAATCAAAAAAAGTGGCCGTGGGCCTTCCGGAACGCGAAATAAAACATTCCGCGGTTTTATAAAACGTAAATATCAAGAGAACAAAAATCGTGGTGAAGAAGACCGTCGGATCCCCGGCAAGATACTGCAGGAGAAGGGCCAAAGAGGTCGTCCCCTTCCATAAATAACCCTTGTGGCTGACTGCGCGCCGGTAACAAAGAAGCACCAGCGGAAAATAAGCGACCGAACACAGGGAAATGGTGAGGTTGATCGCCGATAGCAAATAGCCGTTGAACCCATAGGCGACGCCCGAAATTAGGGCGGCTGATTCGGAGACCCCGTTGTCTTTCATCCATAAAAAAGTAAAAAAACTTGCCAATGCCAGATGAAGTAAAATGTAAAAATTAAATCCCCATGTAAAATCCGTGAAATAAAAAATAAGGGTGAACGGATAAAACACGCAGGCCTGTGGATTGGCTAATAGAGGGGCTCCAAAATCGCTGTAAGGATTCCAAAAAGGCAATAGGCCGTGACTCAAGGACCGATGCACAAAATCCCAAACAGGATAATAATACCTTTGAATATCCCGCCGGACAAACGACATCCCGCCAAACACGACCTGATGGAACACAACGATGAACAGGGAGAGATAAAAAAAGAAAACCGCGAAAAGCCTGCGGAGTTTTTTAATCCACACTTTTTTCGCGTCCGTCAAAATGTACTACCTTGTTTGAAATTAAATTAAATCACCAACTCGTAGGATTTGACTCACTGGTATCATCCACAAACGCTCCCGCTTGTCCTGACGAGGTGATATACCAATATCCGTTGGCTGCGCTTGTCATATTCGCGCCGGTTGGAACGGAAGCCGTGGTGGTAATCACACGAATTCCTGTTGTGCCGATCAGCGGATTCAAAGGAATCGTACCGTCAGCAAAGTTTGCGGTTGTTAAGATCGTTGGGTACGATGCAGCACTGCCTCCGGTAGCGCTTTGGGCATACGCAATGGCCAGAACGGATCTTACAGCTCCCAATCCGCCTTTAGCAGCGCCATCTTTTGCCGATCTTGAAAGATCTATAAACTTAGGGACTGCAATAGCCGCTAGAATTCCTATGATAGCTATCACCATCACAAGTTCAATTAGGGTGAAGCCTCTGTTGCGTTGCATCAATTACTCCCTTTCTTTTACAATAAATAAATCAGAGGGTTACCAATTCGTCGGGTCCGACTTACTGGTATCATCCACAAACGCTCCCGCTTGTCCTGACGAGGTGATATACCAATATCCGTTGGCTGCGCTTGTCATACTCGCGCCGGTTGGAACGGAAGCCGTGGTGGTAATCACACGAATTCCTGTTGTGCCGATCAGCGGATTCAAAGGAATCGTACCGTCAGCAAAGTTTGCGGTTGTTAAGATCGTTGGGTACGATGCAGCACTGCCTCCGGTAGCGCTTTGGGCATACGCAATGGCCAGAACGGATCTTACAGCTCCCAATCCGCCTTTAGCAGCGCCATCTTTTGCCGATCTTGAAAGATCTATAAACTTAGGGACTGCAATAGCCGCTAGAATTCCTATGATAGCTATCACCATCACAAGTTCAATTAGGGTGAAGCCTTTTATTCTTTTCAGGTCCATATTATTCAACACCTCCCATTTAAAAAAGTATGTGAAGAAGCCCTTACAATTTTCTATAAAAGCTTACATGAAATTAGTTAGTTTTGTCAAGTATTTCATAAAAGTACAATATCTTAAAAAAGCCAATAGAATCAATGGACAACAGTTACCAAATCCCACATTGGGAGGAAAACTCCCAGGGCCAGCATTAATACCATACTTCCAAGGATAAATATAAGCATTGGCTCGATTAACGTCGTTAAGTTCTTAATCATCAGATCCGCTTGGTCGCCATAGTAATCCGCGACGTGTCTTAAGAGTTCGTCCGTCTTACCGCTTTGTTCTCCGACGTTGACCATCTGAACCACCATCGGCAAAAAAAGCCCCGACTGTTTCATGGGCTCCGACATTCCTTTTCCCTCATTGACGCTTTTTTGGACTTCGGTCACCGCACGAGCGATCACGGCGTTATCCACCGTCTCGGAGACAAGCTGCAGCGATTGAAGAATAGGCAGACCGCTCGACAAAAGTTCCGACAAAATTCTCGCAAAACGGCTCATCACGAGATTAAAAACCAAAGGCCCGATCACCGGCACTTTGATCGTGAATCGATCCCACTGGTAACGCCCCCAGGATGTGCTTAAAAAATAACGGAATAAAAAAACGAGCGCCGCGATCGAAATGATAAGTATCGGCCACTGGTGCCTTACCACATCATTGATGCCTAGAAGTATCTGTGTTGGGAGCGGTAGTTTCGTCTTCATTTGGCCAAACACCGCGGAAAATTTTGGGATGACAAAAGTTACCACGATCACAAAAGCGATAATAATGCTTAATAATGTGATCAGCGGGTAGCGCGTAGCTGATTTTATTTTTTCTCTGGTCTGCTCTTCAAAATGGCCCATCTCAGCCAAATGGATCAGGATCTCGTCCAGTTTGCCGGAGACTTCTCCGGCTTTGATCATATTGACGTAGAATGGTTGAAAAATTTTTGGATGCCTCGCGAAAGCCGCTGAAAGCGAATGCCCGCTTTCCAAGTCCGCAATGACCTCCGTCAGAACTTCTCTAAAGGCCTTGCTCTTGACTTGATCCCTTAGCGAAACAAGGCTGGATTGAAGCGGCAGGCCCGCCCTCTGCAGTGTCCATAGTTGTCTGGTAAAAACATTGATCTCGTCCAAGCGGACGCGCGGACTAAACCACCTTTCCTCTGGCGACGTAACCTCTTTCTCGACCTGAGAAACGGTTACTGGAGTATAGCCATGTTCGTTCAATGCCTTTGAAACCGCCAAAGCCGAATCCCCATCCATTTCCGATTCGACCACGTGTCCCTGCCGATCATAGGCCTTGTATTTGAAGTGTGCCATCAGATATCCGGTACCTCCGTGACGTAACGTTTGATCTCCACCCCTGATTTCATGATGATATTCCCTTCGGACTCCTTCACTTTTCCGCTGCCGGAGCTTGCTTTGACCGCAAGTTCCGTTCGATAGATATTTTGCACTGGAAAAACCCCGGTAAGTTCAGCTCCGGCAAAGTTATAGTACCTAAAAAAATTAGTCTCCACCGGATCGATCAGTATGCCGGAATTGGAGGTGGCATAATAAGGAATATTTTGGACGGGACCACCGTCTACTGCCCTTGTCACCGTGTGGTTTATGGAGCTATACGTCAAGACAGCCGTATGATCCGCCGAATCAGCTCCACGATAATTATAAGTCAATGAGTTCGCGTTCGCGGCCGTAATCGCGTTGGAGCCTGCTGACGCATGGGCGTAGCGCAAGCCTCTTGCTTGATTGTCTCCCTCGAGGATGCCATTCAATAATTCCGCCGCCGCACTTTGTATGCGCATCCGTTGAGGAAAAAAGAAAAACAGGTTCACCTGAGGGATCAGAAGGCTCACAAAAGCCGACCCCAAAATCGAGGCGATGACGATAACCATGACAAGCTCAATCATCGTAAAACCCCTTGGGGATCTCACCCCGCCCTTGACAGCAGATGTTTGAATGAGTTTGTCAAGGGCGGGGCTCATGCCCCATCCCCAAAAGTAGTGTTGCTCTGCCGGTAAGTGATCAATTGTACCAAAGGGCTAGAGAAAGCGCCGCCATTGTAATCTAAAAGGATCTTTATTTGCCGCAAGCTCGACGGGCCGCTCGTCGCAACAGCCGAAATGACGCGTTGTGCGGCAAATCCAGGAAAACTGGGTTCAACCGGCAACGTGGTGGTGCCCACCGGCAATGAGGAGTAAGCCGTGTTATTCATTTGCGCCATTTTAAGCCTTGCGAGATTCGAAGCGACTAAAAAATCTCTCATCTGCAGGCCATTGACCATTTGTTGACGCGTAAAAAGCACGATCCCCGCGACGAGGAAACTGCTGATCGCGATCATCATGACAAACTCAATTAATGTGAAGCCTTTTTGAGTCTTGATCATTTTAACTCTCACAAAGCTCATGGAATATTTTTGTCGACTTTCTCCCAATCAATGACCTCGACATTGCCGCTCGAGGGATCACCCGAGACTGTCGCCTTCACGGTACTCAACACCTTAAAAGCCTGTCCACCGGATTGATTCACTTGACCGGTCGAAGTGACTGAAAAGGTATGCTGCCCTGGTAGGCCTGCACCTGCCTGCGCCCCATTCCAGAACAAAACATTGTGAGTCACTGAATCTTTTGTGGCGCTGTCATCATTGAAAGTCCATTGGGCATTGATCGTGATATTACCTGTCGCCGTGGGGTTGCCTGTCCATCGTAAATTCGTATTATTACCTCCCCAGGCCGATCCAGAGGTAAGAGTACTCAAGGTGAGTGGAATAGTAGCGCCGTTTAAAAAAGGTCCACTCGCGACCGTTGTGTTAGCCAATCGGATCCGGTTTAAATTAACTCCAGGCGCAGCTGGGCTCCAGCTGATCTTTACTGATTTGACCGTGATAGAATTAGTGCTGTGAATATTCCTGATATTCCAGGCCCGCAGAATGGTATTGCTTGTCTGCCAATCGGCAGAATTAAAACTAAAATAAGCGAAATTCGCCTGACTGCCGGTTTTAAAAATCTGATTACCAGTAATCGTTGTGTTTAGCTCCGCATATCGTCTGGAGGTGTCTGTCGCAGATGAAATAAACCAGTTATGAATGGCCCGCATCACTCCCGACTGCGCCAAATAATAAGCTTTTGTCTGATCGATCTGAAGCTGTATTTGCGCGACGGCGTTTTTCATCATCAAAGTAGTGGAAGCGATCAAAATCGCCGAAACGGCGATCAGCATGACAAGAATGATCAACCCAAAACCGCGCTGACTCTTTTTTTTTATCGTCGGCGTCACACGTCCCCTTCGGAAGTGACCTTCAAGACCTCTTCCAAAGTCGTGATCCCTTTTCCGGCTTTCTGGATGCCGTCCATGCGCATTGAGATCATCCCGTGTTTCTGGGCCTCAGCTTTGATCTCGCTCGCCGAGGCCTTCGCCAAGATCAGCTTTTTGATCGGCTCATCCACCAACAGAAGCTCAAAAATTCCTACGCGCTTGCTGTATCCTGAATTCTTGCAATACGTGCATCCTTTGCCGCGGTAGAAAACCGCCTTGTCTTTATCAAGCCCCCATTCTTTCAGCGCCGCCGCCTCGACCGTATATTTTTCTCTGCAATGTTCGCAGATCGTGCGGACAAGACGCTGGCCCAGCACGGCGATCACGGCGCTTGAAATGAGAAACGGTTCGATGCCCATATCCGTGAGACGCGAAATAGCGCCGGGCGCGTCATTGGTATGCATCGTGGAAAATACCAGATGCCCCGTGAGAGCGGCCTGGATCGCGATATCGGCGGTTTCACTATCACGAATCTCGCCGACCAATATCACGTCGGGGTCCTGCCGCAAAATACTTCGAAGCCCCGTGGCAAAAGTAACCCCGGCCTTGACATTCACCTGACACTGGCGAATCAACGGGATCTGATACTCCACAGGGTCCTCGAGCGTGATGATATTTTTGTCCATCGTATTGATCGTGTTGAGCGTCGCGTAAAGCGTCGTAGTTTTACCGGCTCCTGTCGGGCCGGTCACTAAAATCATGCCATACGCTTTATGGACGACCGCGTTCAACTGCTCAAGCATGTCGGAATTAAACCCAAGATCCGATAACCCAAGGCTCACCTTGGAAGACTCCAACAGACGCATCACGATATTTTCGCCATGCGTCGCCGGAAATGTGGACACGCGCAGGTCCAAGTCCCTGTTTTGTATCTTTAAACGGATCTTGCCGTCCTGAGGCTTACGCGTCTCGGCGATGTCGAGTTTGGCCATGATCTTGATCCTGGAAGCGATCGCAAGCTGAAGATTTTTAGTCAGCGTCGTGGATTCGTGCATGACGCCATCGACACGGTTTCTTACCCGGACCAGATTTTCTTCCGGCTCCACATGAATATCGCTGGCTTTTTCATCGAGCGCCTGCAGGATGATCAGATTCACGAGTTTGATGATCGGTGCCTCTTCAGCGGCTTTGTTCGCGTCTTCCGCGGTGAGATTCGCCTTGTGACCCGCAGTGCGTTTGTCGGCCGGACGATTGTCCAAAGACTTGATCACCTGGGACAAGTCTCCGGTGATCCCGTAATACTGGTCAATGGCCTTTTTGATCATTTCTTTGGTGCTCATCACCGTTTCAACTTCCATGCCGGTGGCGCCGCGCACCTCGTCGATCGCCAGAACATTCAGAGGATCCGTGGTAGCGACGGTAATATTTTTGCCTATTTTAAAAACCGGTATCAAAAAATAGGCGCGCGCTATTTTTTCGGGAACGAGTTTGACGACTGATTCATCGATCAGATACTCGCCCAGATCAAGATAAGAGATGCCCAAAACGTCCGCTTCCACAAACGCGACATCTTCCTCTTTTAAAGTGCCTGCCCGTATTAAACTTTCTTTGAACGAGGCGCGGGTTTTCATGACCTCATTGAGAAGCTTCAAGACTTGGTCTTCGGTGAGAAGCCCTCTGGCTAGAAGTTCGTTTTTCAGTTTTTCATCATAAGGTTTCATAGGAATCGGGCTTGGCTATTGTGGGAATGAGATGCGCGGATCTTCACGTCGATCATTCTTGATCACAAAATCATCAATCAGTTTTTTATCTTCCAAGGATATTTTCTCAAATTCGATCCCGAGCCGGTATTTTCGGCTGGAGATTTGGCGGGAACTGCGGACCATGCCGACAATTTTTGAAAAATGCCGTTTACCCGTCTTATAAGAACCTTGTAAAATCTGACTGCGGTCTAAAAAAATATTGAGCCGCGCGCCTTTGGGAACAAATACGGCGCTTTCCATCGAACAGCCGCCGACGCCCAAATCCAGAAGTTTGGCGGAAACAGTCTCGGCACTGATGTGTATTTCTTTTTTGGAGGATCGATGCAGTCTAAAAGAAGCTTGGGCTTCGAAAAATATCCGAATCAGCTTGCGGCTATTCCATGCGAAATCGGCCATCGGGCTCCTAGGTGAATAGTGGACGATCTAATTCCGCCCAAAATATTATTTTAATTCTACCATAGTCACTGGCCAAGAGAGAAGTTTTTCGTCCCATAAAAAAACTAGGCCGAATTTCTTCGGCCTAGTTCAAGAACTCCTTACCTTGGACGCGTTTCGGAACGGGATATCGGTCTACTTATTCCCTTTAGCGGCCACTGTCCTTACGCTTTGAGAAGCACTCCTTACAGTAGACCGGTCGGTCTTCCCTGGGCTTGAAAGGAACTTCGCACTCTTTCTTGCAGTCTGCACAGGTCGCCTTGTGCATTTCCCGAGGCCGACCGCCGA
>Ga0209726_10007848_pt1 | contig 11757 bp, 10 predicted proteins | sample Subgrocontami54m_FD_187453 | JGI IMG/M metagenome (GOLD analysis project Ga0209726, IMG submission 187453) | Subsurface groundwater microbial communities from S. Glens Falls, New York, USA - GMW46 contaminated, 5.4 m (SPAdes) (version 3) | ecosystem: Environmental > Aquatic > Deep subsurface >... | reverse complement strand
CCACAGCACAGGCAGATGCCCATGTTCTCCAGCGCCTTCAGCGCCTGCGGGTAGTGGTGCACAATGTCCTCGACCTTGGTCTCCGGGGTAATTCCTTGAGGAAGTTTTGCCATGTGAGGCTCCTTTCTATTACTGGCGAGATTATGACCGTGTCGCGCCCGCGCCTTGCGTCGCTGCGACGACGTTCAGGTCGCGGAGCAGCGCGTCCGCGTCCACGCTGCGCATGCGGCACGCCTGCGCCACCGTCAGGGTGGCGGCGAGGGCCTGTCGTCTGGACGGGTCGGCCAAGGGCGCGAAGCCGTGGCGCACGAATACGGGCAGCGTGTCCGGCCAGCGGTCCAGCACCTCGGCCACGAGCATGGCGGCGCTGACGGGGCCGCCGGGCGCGGGCGCGACAGGCCGGACGAGAGGCCGCATCGTGAGCGTCAGGGGCGCTGTTTGTTTTGCGGGCGCTGCGACGACCTTCGCGCCAGCGACATCCAGTGTCCGCCAGATGACATAAGCGAACAGGACGAGACCAGCCAGGGCCAGGACGCCGGACAGGCCGCGCATCGCCTCGGAGAGCACGGGCATGTAGACGTAGAGCACACCGAAGATGACGCGGAGGCCCGTGCCCGCCACCATGAGGGCAAAGATGGGCGTCAGCAGTCCCGGCGTCTGTAGTCGCGCTCCGGAGAAGACGGGAATCACGCGGGACGACATGCCGAAGATGGCGAAGGTGACAAATCCCAGGCCCAGGGCGTGACGCTCGGCGTTGCCCCCGTAGAAGCCCGCGCCGCCGAGTCCCGTCAGGGACATGACCGTGAACATGGCGTCCAGCGCCGCGGCGAGCATCAGCCACGCGTAGGCGGCGCGCAGGAACTTCTCGTGGCCGCGCGGCATGCCGGTCTCCTTCACCCACGGCTGGCCCGGCGAGAACACGCGGAGCGCCACCGCGAAGGTCACGAACGCGGCGACCTCCAGTGCGGCGCCCGCCGTCGCCAGGACGACGCCCGGTGCGCTGTCGCCGAGGGCCATGCCCACGAGACGCGCGACCAGCCCGGCGTTCAGGGCCACGAACGCCATATTGACGCCCCGCGCATTCAACGCGGGCAGGCCCAAGAACGTCGGCAGGGTGCGGACCGACATGCCGAAGATGCACGAGACGATGAACCCGGTGAAGTAGATGTGCAGCAGTAGGTTGTTGGCGGGAGCGGGTATGTAGGACTGCCCGCTGAACGCCATGACGCCCAAGAGCGCCAGGTTAACGACCGCGCCCACGCAGAGCCATGCGGCTCCGGCGAGCAGGAACTTCTCGTAGATGTCGTGCGGTTGAAGACTTGACGTAATGGTGGCGCGCATGAGGCCCAGGAACAGCGCGGCCCCGGCCAGCTCCGAGAGGCCGGCGAGGAGCAGCAGCGCGCTGCGGAACGGGCCGTTGACGGGAAGTGGCTGACCGGTCAGTCGCAACAGCAGGCCCGCAAGCACGAGTCCATAGGACAGGTAGGCCAGTCGACGACTCGGCAGGGAGGTCGCCTTCATGCGCGGCATGGCGTGGTAGGCGATGCCCATGATGAACAGGCCCACCCAGCCCATGATCTGCGCGTGGCCGTGGACCTGCACGTGCGGCAGCCACCACGCGCCAAGGGTCCCGCCCAGCGGGGGGAAGAGGATCATGACCGTGCCCAGGCTGAAGCCCGCCGTCAGGGCGATGGCGAGCGATGTCTTGACGAACAGGGGGAAGATGTCGCGGGGGCGCGCGGCGCTCGGGGGCGCGCTCGCCACCGGACTCTTCCGTGGAAGGGCCTCCGACTGCTCGGCGAACTCATTCAGCTCGCGCAGGAGGGCGTCCGGCTCCACCTTGTGGACGCGCGCGAAGAAGGCGATTGGCTCCAGCGGCCCCTGCGGCCCGCCGCAGCCTCCGAGCCCGTGCCGCTCGAAGATGCGCTCCGCCTCGGGGTAGCGGCGCAGCGCCTCGCGGACGGACATCTCGCCGGTCACGCGTTCGGTCGTCATGACCGGCCCTAGTCGCCCTTCTCGCGGGTGAACACGACGCGCCAGTCGCCGTCGGGCGTCTGCTGCGACCGATGCGAGAAGCCGCGCCGCTCCATGACCATGTAAAGGGGCGCCGGCTCGAACGGCGCGACAAGCTCCAGCGACTCGTCCGGGCCGAGGCCGTCAACGGTCTGCATGATGCGGGTGAACGGCTCCCTGCCCTGGCGCAGGTCGTCGCGGACATCCAGGGTCGCCATAACAGGCTCCTTTGCGGTATGTCATGTGTTGGAGTAACTGGACAATACTTAGCATAACGATGTTTCGAGAGGGGCGCTGTGACAAAAGTCACCCGTGCGCGAGGTTGGAGGGGGGGGTGGGAGGCGCGGCTACTTCGCGGCGTCGATGAGCGCGTCGGCGAGGGCCTTGCGGTCGAGCACGCGGATATGCCCCTCCTCGCGCTTGATGGCCCCGGCCTCCTCCAGTGAGCGGAGCGCGCGGGCGACCACCTCGCGGGCGGTGCCCACCATCGCGGCCAGGTCCTGCTGGGTCAGCCGCAGCGCGGGCGCCCGCTCCGACGTCATCTCCGCGTAGGCGAGCAGCACCTTCGCCACGCGCCCCTCGACGTTCAGCAGCGAGAGGTCTGAGACCAGCGTCACGAGCATGCGCAGGCGTCCGGCGAGGATGCGCAGCATGCCCAGGGAGAACGACGGGTACTGCTCCACGAGCCGCAGCACGCTCGCCGTGGAGAGCACGCCGACGATGGTCGTCTCCATCGCCTCGACGTTCGCGGGGTTGGGGCCGGCGTCGAACGCGGGCACGTCGTTGAACGTCTCGGCGGGGCCCATGACGCGCAGCACCTGCTGGCGGCCCTCCGGCGACATGCGGAAGACCTTCACCCGCCCCATGATGACGAAGTAGAGGCCGTCGCCGGGGGCGCCCTCGGTGAGGATGACCTGGCCCCGCGTGAGCGTGCGCTCCTGGACGAGCGACGCGACCTGCCGGAGCTGCCCGTCGTCCAGCTCTTTGAAGTAGGGGATGTTGCGCAGGAACGCGACCGCGACCATTCTCGGCTCCGTGTGGGATTGTGCGGCCATTGTACCAGACGGCGCCGGAGGGCTGGCCGCGCGCCGCTTTGCGGGCGAGACTGCGCGGGGGTATACTCACGGCGGGGGAGTTGCGCGTGCGGTCGCGGCACAGCTAAGTGGCCGTTACCACGATTCTTGGAAGCTAGTGAAGAGATGACGGCGGAGCATAGTAATAGTAGCAGATAGAGCGAGGTCGCGACTTCAAGCTTGTCCCTCAGGGACCGAGACGCAGGGAATTACGCAGTTTATACTGTAGCCAAAGGAATATGCGACATATGCCTGAGCATCCACTCGCCGAGGTTTTTGGTTTCCCAATTACGAATGCGTCCAAAGAGGCTCAGAGGTACCGCAAACGTCGCCTATGCCCTTTCAATAACAAGGTTCCGAATTGTACCAAGGACAAGGCTAGCGACCCGCTAGGAGTTTGCAGCGTTTACAACGGCAAAGAGGTGGTGATTACTTGCCCCATAAGATTCCGCCAAGACTGGGTTATTGCAGAAGATGCGGCAGCCTTTTTCTTCCCTCACAACGCAAAGTGGACTTCACTTGTTGAAGTTCGTCTTGATGATAAGAATGGTGAATCCGCTGGCAATATTGACGTAGTCCTTGTCGCCCATGATGATAGAGGCCGGGTACTTGATTACGGGGCTTTAGAGGTTCAAGCAGTTTATATCTCAGGGAATGTACGTCGCCCATTTGAATACTTCATGGAAGATCCTATAAGTCGTGCAAACTTGATATGGCGAGGGAGGCCAAACTATCCACGTCCCGACTACTTGTCTTCGTCGCGTAAGCGATTGGCGCCGCAACTCATGTTCAAGGGCGGTATTCTTCATGCGTGGAATAGAAAGATGGCTGTAGCTCTAAATAAAGGCTTCTTCCAGACTCTGCCTGCCTTGCTTGAAGTCGAACCTGAGAAAGCAGATATTGCCTGGCTTGTCTATGATTTGCGTTATGAAGCTAGCGAGGATTCCTACATCCTTGAGAAGTACAAGACGATTTACACCGAATTTGAAGCCTGTCTCGATCAGATCGCTAAGCCTGCAATTGGCGAGGAGCACGCCTTCATGGAACGCATTCAAGTCAAGCTTGATGAGAAACTCGACGACGGCGATTCCCCCGATAACCAGACTATCAACCTGGAGATATAGATAATCATGGTTCAAATGGCTCTCATTGCGAATCCACCTAGAAGGCGCGTAGTCAACGTGGCCTCTATACCTCAGAGGAGTCTGTTTCGCTATCCTGGTGGCAAGACTTGGCTTGTGCCATGGATTCGAATGTGGTTGAGTACCATGGCAAAAAAGCCACGTGAGCTTATTGAGCCTTTTGCTGGTGGGGGAATCGTTTCTCTTACCGCAGTATGCGAAGGTTTGGTCGAGGCCGCCACAATGGTTGAGATAGACGAGCAAGTTGCGAGTGTTTGGCAGACAATCCTAAGTGACGAATACGAATGGCTGGTAGACCGCATACTCACATTCGATGTAACATCTGAAACTGTCCAGGAAGAGCTAGCTAGACCTGCAGCCAATGTTCGAGAACGCGCATTTCAGACCTTGCTCAGAAACCGAGTGAATCATGGCGGCATTCTGGCTCCCGGCAGCGGGCTGCTCAGATATGGAGAGAATGGGAAAGGACTAAGATCACGCTGGTATCCGGAGACGCTTGCGAGGCGCATTCGTGCTATTCAACCGTATAGGAATCGACTCTTCTTTGTTCAGGGTGATGGACTTGCGTTCATGGTTGAGAAAGCTCCTCTAAGGGGTGTGGTTTACTTTATTGACCCTCCATATACCGTGGCGGGCAAAAAGGCGGGTACTCGACTGTATGCTCATAATAACTTGGATCACGAGGCATTGTTCGATATCGCCCGGACGGTGGCGGGTGACTTTCTCATGACCTACGATAATGCTCAGGGTGTAGTCGAGCTTGCAGAGCGCTGTGGTTTTGACAGGCAAGCCATAGTTATGAAGAATACACACCATACGGAAATGACCGAGTTACTAATAGGACGTGATCTTAGCTGGGGGCGGATGTAATCGCCCGGGTGTCTCTCCATTCCGCGCTTTCCCCTCTGCTATACTATCCCTTACTATCATTCCACTCGCATCATAGCGCTCGGAAGCACCACGCCCCGACCTCGGAGGCCAGGCCCATGACGGATACCCTCGCGCCCATGAACCCGGAGACGCTGGACCGCATCCTGACGCGCGTCCAGAAGCCCGCCCGCTACATCGGCGGCGAGTGGAACAGCGTCGTCCGCGACTGGGACGCGACGGACGTGCGCATGGCCATCTGCTACCCGGACGTGTACGAGGTCGGCATGTCCAACCTCGGCATCCTGATGCTGTACGACGAGGTGAACCGCGAGCCGCACTACCTGATGGAGCGCTTCTTCGCTCCCGGCGTTGACCTCGCCGCGGAGCTGCGCCGCGCCAGCCTGCCCTACTTCAGCCTGGAGACCAAGCACCCCCTCGGCGCGTTCGACGTCCTGGGCTTCTCCTACGGCGCGGAGATGACCTACACCAACACCCTGGAGTGCCTGGACGTGGCGGGCCTCCCCGTGCTCGCCGCGGAGCGCACCGACGCGCACCCGCTCGTCATCGGCGGCGGCACGTGCATGGTGAACCCGGAGCCGATGTCGCCGTTCCTGGACGCCGTGTACGTCGGCGAGGGCGAGGAGGCCATCCTGGAGCTGCTCGCGGCGTATCGGGAGATGAAGCTAGCGAACGGCGGCGCGCGCCCGCCCCGCGCGGACGTGCTCAAGCGGTGGGCGGCCATCCCCGGCGTCTATATCCCCACGTACTACCACACGGCCTACCGCGAGGACGGGACCGTTGACCACGTCCAGCCCACCGTGCCGTGGGCGCCAAAGGTCGTCGAGAAGCGCACCGTCGCGAAGCTGCCGCCGCCCTTGACGCGGCCCGTCGTGCCGCACCTTGAGGCCGTCCACGACCGCGGCGGCGTCGAGGTCATGCGCGGCTGCACGCGCGGCTGCCGCTTCTGCCAGGCGGGGTACGTCTATCGCCCGGTGCGCCAGCGCGACGCGGACGAGGTGGTGAACGCCGTCGGCGAGATCATGCGCAACACCGGCTACGAGGAGATATCGCTCCTGTCGCTGAGCACCGCCGACTACGCGCACATCCGCGAGGTGGTGGAGAAGATAGCCGACAGCTACCACGGCGAGCGCACCGTCATCTCGCTCCCCAGCCTGCGCATCGACGCCTTCTCCGTGGACCTGGCGGACACGCTCGCGCGGGCGCAGCTCAAGCGCCAGGGCTTCACGTTCGCGCCGGAGGCGGGCAGCGAGCGGATGCGCCGCGTCATCAACAAGTACGTGCCGGAGGAGGTCATCCTGGAGGCGACCGCGCAGACGGCGCGACGCGGCTGGAACAAGCTGAAGTTCTACTTCATGGTTGGGCTGCCCACGGAGGAGATGGAGGACGTTCAGGCCATCGTTGACCTGGTCGGGAAGGTCGCGGAGCGGTACCAGCAGACGTGCGGGAAGCGCCCGCGCATCCGCGTCGGCGTTTCCACCTTCATTCCCAAGCCGCACACGCCGTTCCAATGGGTGCCCCAGGACCAGCCCGACTCCCTGCGAAAGAAGCAGGAGCTTCTGCGTCGTGGCCTGCGGAAGGTCGGCGCGGAGTTCTCGTGGGTGGACCCCGCGGAGGCGGCCATCGAGGGGCTGCTGTCCATGGGCGACCGCCGCGTCGGCGAGGTCATTTACCGCGCGTGGCGCAAGGGGTGCCGCTTCGACGCCTGGGGCGAGCACTTCCTCCTCGACAAGTGGCTGGAGGCGCTGGCGGAGGTCGGCCTGTCGCTCGACTTCTACGTCTATCGCGAGAGGCCGCTGGACGAGGCCCTGCCCTGGGCGCACGTCAGCGCGGGCGTCACCTACCCGTTCCTGCGCAAGGAGCATAAGAAGACCCTCGCCATGGTGGACACTCCGGACTGCCGCAAGGAGCCCTGCCAGGTCTGCGGCTTCCAGACGCGGGACAACCGCTGCTCGCTGAAGTACAATGACCTGGTCGCCTTCGTCCGCGCGAGGAAGGCGGCGACCGAGGACGCGCACAAGCTGGCGGGGGCAGCCGTCCCGTAAACTGACGCACCGCGCGAGAGAACGACACCACTCGATGCGCATCTTCTACGGCTGGTGGGTGCTGGCCGCGAGCTTCGTCATCACCGCCTTCGGCGCCGGCGCGCTGTTCTACGGCTTCAGCGTCTTTTTCCCGTCCATTCAGCAGGAGTTCGGCTGGAGCCGCACCCTCATCGGAGGCGCGTACTCCGCCGCCACCATCTCCGGCGGCCTCGTCACGATAGTGGTGGGGTTTCTCATAGAACGGCTTGGGCCGCGCAAGCTCATGCTCGTGGGCATCAGCGCCGCCGCGGTCGGGTACATGGCCCTGTCGCTCGTCGAGTCGCTGTGGATGTTCTACGCCGTGTACATCGTGCTGATCGCCGTGGGCATCTATGGGGGCGTGCAAAGTCCCACGGAGGTCGTGACGGCCTACTGGTTCGTCCGGCGCCGCGCGATGGCCCAGGGTATGCTCTCTTCGGCCATCGCCGTCGGGGGGATGACCTTCGCGCCCCTGCTGGCGATGGTCATTCTGGCGTACGGCTGGCGTAACGCCGCCTTCGCGGTGGGCGCGCTGATGGCGGTGTGCTGCATCCCCGCGGCGCTGGCGGTGCGCGACCGCCCGCAGCAGATGGGCCTTTCGCCGGACGGGGCGCCTCCGCCGGGCGGCAGGCATGCGGCGGTCGGGTCAGCGGCCACGCGGACGAACGACATGACCGTGCGACAGGCCCTTGCGACGCCCCAGTTCTGGCTGCTGTCCGTGGTCATCGCGCTGAAGTTCATGGGCTCCGGCGCGGTCTTTGTCCACCTCATCCCGTTCCTCGTTGACCGGGGCTTCGACCGGCAGACGGCGGCGAACCTCCTGGGGCTGGTGGCCCTGGTGAGCATTCCTGGACGCTTGCTGTTTGGCTATCTGGGCGACAGGATGTCCAAGCGGGTGCTCATGAGTGTGACAATCGGACTGGAGGCCCTGGGTGTCCTCCTGCTGACGTTCGCGACGACCCTCCCGCAGGTGCTCCTGTTCATCGCGGCTTTTGCCCTGAGCATGGGCACGCTCCCGCTCATTCCGGCCATCCGGGCGGAGTACTTCGGGCTGAGGAGCTTCGCGACGCTGTCCGGCATCATGTGGGGTGTATCCACGGCGGGAATCGTCGTGGGGCCTGTTGTCGCGGGGCTGAGCTTCGACTTGACGGGCAGCTACACCAGCGCCTTCATGCTGTTCATGGGCGCGTACGCGCTCGCCATTCTCATCAGTTCGCTCACGCCGCCGCCGCGTCGCGTGCCCGCGCTGGCCGGACGGTAGCCGCGTGCCGCGGGAAGGGCGCGCGCTCCTGGCGCAGAATGCCTGTTCGGCGCGCCGGGCCTGGACTATAATGGAGCGCGTATGAAGCCACGCAAGCAGGAACAGCCGGAGCGTGTCGTAGCGCCCCAGGCGCACGTGGAGGACGCGACGCTGGACACTAGCCTGCGTCCGAAGAAGCTGTCCGACTTCGTCGGTCAGGAAAAGGTCATTGGCAATCTGCAGATTGCCATCGCCGCCGCCAGGAAGCGGGGCGAGCCGCTGGACCACATGCTGTTCTACGGCCCACCGGGCCTAGGCAAGACCACGCTGGCCTACATCATCGCCGCCGAGATGGGCGTCAGCCTGCGCATCACGGCCGGGCCCTCGCTCCAGCGCGGCGGCGACCTCGCCGCCATCCTCACGAACCTTAAGGAGGATGACCTCCTGTTCATTGACGAGGTGCACCGGCTGGCACCCCCCGTGGAGGAGGTGCTCTATCCGGCGATGGAGGACTTCGCCGTGGACATCGTCATCGGCAAGGGACCGGGCGCGCGAAGTCTGCGGTTGAGCCTGCCGCGCTTCACGCTGGTGGGCGCGACGACGCGCTACGCGCTGCTGAGCCCGCCGCTGCGCGACCGCTTCGGCGCGGTGTACCGGCTGGACTTCTATTCGCCGGAGGCTGTCCGGCTCATCCTGGAGCGCTCCGCGCGCATTCTGGGCATCGCCGCCGAAGACGACGGGCTGTGGGAGATCGCGCGGCGGGCGCGGGGGACGCCGCGCATCGCGAACCGCCTGCTGCGACGCGTGCGCGACTTCGCGCAGGTGCTTGGGGACGGCGTCATCAATCGCAAGGCGGCGGTGGAGGCACTCAAGCGGCTGGACGTGGACGAGAAGGGGCTGGACCTGACCGACCACAGGGTGCTGCGCACCATCATCGAAAAGTACAATGGCGGGCCGGTGGGCCTGGAGACCATCGCCGCCTCCATCAGCGAGGAGGCGGATACCATCATGGACGTGTACGAGCCGTACCTGATGCAGATGGGCTTCCTTGGCCGGACGCCGCGAGGCCGCGTCGCGACGCGGCTGGCCTACGAGCACCTGGGCCTGCCGTTCAGGGAGCAGGCCGACACCCAGCAGCCCGGCCTGTTCTGACGCCGCGTCTCCCTCTCGGCTTGTTTCCGCCGCGTGGCGCGCCATCCATGCGGGTGCCCTTCTCTCCGTGCGACGCGTCCTCTCCCTATTCTATCTGGAGAGCGTCCCCATGTTTCATAACACAACAAGTGGCCTGCGGATTACCTTGCGCAAGGCAAGCAATTGGTTTACAATCCGGCCACGGTGAGGCTTGAGGAGTCGAGAACGCGCGCTCGGCCAGGAGGTGGCACATGTCAGTTGTGACAATCCGTGGTCAGCTTGGGAGCGGGGCTCCTGAAATCGCGAAGCTTGTAGCTGACAAGATCGGCGGCGACTATGTGGACCGTCACATCATCGCGCAAGTCGCCGAGCGCCTCAACCGTGAGAGCGCGGAGGTGCGGGCAAAGGAGCAGCCGCCGGGAACGCTTCTGGGACGCATAGCCGAGGCCCTGACGCGTTCGTCTCCCTTTGACGCGGGCCTGGGTATCGAGGGCGCCTATTTGCCATCCTGGGAGTTGCCCGTGGATGACGAAAGCTACGTGCGGGCGCTCAAAGCCGTCATCACCGCCCTGGCCCAGAGTCCCAACATCGTGATATATGGCCGCGGCAGCCAATTTATACTGAAAGACCACCCGCGCGCCTTCCACGTCCTCGTGGTGGCGCCTCTGGATATTCGCACCAAGCGGGTCATGGCGGAGCTTGGAGCGGACGAGCGCGCCGCCCGCGGCGAAATAGACCGTATTGATGGCAGCAGTCGCGCCTATATCAAGCGCTATTTCGGCGGGGGCCTGGAAGACCCCATACACTATGACCTCGTTGTCAATACGAAGCGCCTCAGCTTTGAAGCGGCCGCAAACATTGTAGGCGCCGGTCTCGACTCGCGGAAAACGCCGTAGCGCGGGGGTTGAGGTATCCGACCTCTCACCACCGTCATTGGCAGCTACCCCGTCGAAGGGCTTGCGCCGGATGCCGTCCTGCGCCGCGCGGTCGCGGACCAGCTTGCGGCGGGCGTGGACCTCATCTCCGACGGCCAGGTCCGCGGCGACATGATCGCCCGTTTCACCACGTCTATTCCGGGCTATGACGTGTCTTCCGGCCGGTCCGCCATCTTCCAGAAGCTGGGGAAGTTCCCGGAGCCGATCACTCTCGCGGACACGCTGCTGGCGCGGGAGTTGGCGGGAGGCCGCGCCGAGGTGAAGGCCGTGCTGACGGGGCCGACGACGCTTGCGCTGGCGTCCGTGGTGCAGCCCGGCGCGCACTATCAGGGCAACGACGACCCCGACCTGGTGCACGCGCTGGCGGACATCATCGCCAGCGAGGTCGCCGCGCTGGTGGAGGCTGGCGTCCGCGTGGTGCAGGTGGACGAGCCGGCCTTCAGCGGCGGCAGGGCGGACATTGACCTGGGCATCAGGTGTGTCAACCGCATAGCGATGGAGGCGCCGCTGGCGGTGTTGCATGTCTGCGGCGATGTGCGCCCCGTCTTCGGCACGCTGCTGCGCGCGGACGTGGCGGTGCTCGCCATCGAGGGCACGCGCGAGGAGCGCTTGCCCCCGCTCAACCGCCAGACGCTTGAGGCGGCGGGCAAGAAGCTGTGTCTGGGCTGCGTGGACTCGGCCAGCGAGCGCGTCGAAAGTGTGGACGAGGTGAAGCAAAGGGTGGAGCGCTTTGCGGAGCGGGTCGGCGTGGAGAACCTGTGGGTGGCGCCCGACTGCGGCCTGCGCCCTCTCAGTCGCGCGGCGGCTCTGGGCAAGCTCACGGCGCTTGTTCAGGGTGCGCGGGCGCTGGCAGACTGATACGGCCTCAGGTTGTCTGTAGCTTTGTGGACTGCTATAATTCCCACGTTATGCACTCCTCAGCCTCTGCCGACCCCGTACCCGTTGTGGCGGCGTTCACCTATGGCCCATGGTCTCTTGAGCAGCGTCACATCCAGCAGATTCTCGCCGTCTCGCCGAGGGTGCGGGCCACTGAAGCAAGTCGACTTTTCGCTCGGGCGGCGCGCGGCGACACCGATGCGGCGCGCGCCCTGGACCCCGTCCTGCTTGATGCGGAGGTCCTGTTCACGCGCTTCGTGCCGCGGGACCTGCTGCGCCGCGCTCCCCATCTGCGCTGGGTGCATGTAGGGACGGCGGGCGTGGACATAGCCCTCAAGGAATCGAACGTTCTTGGCAGCGGCGTGACCGTCACGTGCTCCATCGGCATGCACGCGG
>Ga0209726_10007847_pt1 | contig 11757 bp, 6 predicted proteins | sample Subgrocontami54m_FD_187453 | JGI IMG/M metagenome (GOLD analysis project Ga0209726, IMG submission 187453) | Subsurface groundwater microbial communities from S. Glens Falls, New York, USA - GMW46 contaminated, 5.4 m (SPAdes) (version 3) | ecosystem: Environmental > Aquatic > Deep subsurface >... | reverse complement strand
GTTCCCCGTAGGCCTTGGCTTGATCAGCCCCTTCAGCGGCATCCCAGACATCGTCCCCGGCTCGGATGCAGCCAACGGCGGACCGAACGCCATTACGGTCGGTCCCCGGGGTCGGGTGATGGTCAGCTATGAATCGACCGGCGGTCCACCGGCGGGGCCCAGTCAGCTGTGGAGCAACGTCGATCCGGATGGGTTGGGATCCGCCCCCTGGGGCCTGCGCCGCTTGATTACCGGCTCCAACGTGGGCTTTGATCGCGTCATTCCGGCCAACGGCGCGACCTCCCATATCGACGCCGCGCCGGGCCTCGCCTGGGACAACAGCACCGGCCGGCATCGCGGTCGGGTTTATTTCACCTACGTCGACGCCCCGACGACCGCGTCCAACGACACGAACATCTTCCTCCGCTATTCCGACGACAACGGCGTCACCTGGAGCGCGCCCCAGCGCATCAACAACGACGGCGGCGCCGGCAGCCAGTTTCTTCCCGCGGTCGCTGTGGATCAATCCACGGGCATCGTCGCCGTTGCTTGGTACGACGCCCGCAACAGCGCCCAGAACACGGTCACGCAAGTGTTCGCCGCGGTGAGCGCTGACGGGGGCGTCACCTTCGGCAACAACTTCATGGTCAGCCCTGACCAGATCAACGCCGGCTTGTCCGCGCCGCCCGCGACCACTGATGTCAGTTCTGGTGTCGGGTTCTTCAGCCAAATCAGCTTCGTGCAGGGCAACCTGCAGATCAATTGGTCCGATAACAGCAATACGCTGCCAGGCAATCCCGATCCGCTGCACATGGACACCGCGACCGCCCGCGTCAGGGTCGCTCCCATCCTGCGGGTCAAGGTGATCTTCCCGTCCCGCTGGCGCCTCATCGACCGCGTCAACAGCATCTATTTCGGCCGGCTGACCATCATCAACAACAGCGGCTTCGACCTGCGCGGTCCGTTCACGCTCACCATGACGTTGCCGAACGCGAGCCTGAGGTTCTTGGTGCCGGCCAACACGCAGGTGGGCACGACGGTCACCTTCACCATCACCAACAACCTGCGGAATCGCGTGCCGCTGCGCGTGGTGGCGCTCTTGTCCAACCCGCTCCACTTCAAACTGCCCAGCTCGCTGATCGGCTTCGCAACGACGCTGGCGTGAGTCAGTGGGCAGTGGCAGGAGGCAGTGGGCAGGAGTCAGTGCTGAACGTTGACTCGTGACACCTGATCCCTGACGCATGATTCCTGCCTACTGCCCACTGCCTACTGCCCACTGCCTACTGCCCACTGCCCACTGCCGCTGCCGACTGCCCACTGACTCAAGGCGTCGGCGGCGGTGTGCGCTTCGCCGCCCAGCGCAGCGCCTCGGGGAACAAGCGCAGCCCCGTCGCCAGATCGTGCTTGCCGTTGGGATCATACGCCACGCCGATCTCCAGGCCGCGCGCGCGGGCACGCCACAAGAAGCTCTCCACCTGCGCGGCAATGTTGAACTCGTCGCGGCCGCCGTACGCCACGAACAGGTCCAGCTCGCCGGGGCGCACATCATAGACGTCGAGCATTTCCATGGGATTGATGGCGCTGATCCCCGCCATCGCCTGCTTGCCGTGGCCGAACGACGGACCGAACAGATCGTGAAAGCGCAGCGTGAAGAACTTGCGCCGGCCCAGTGCTTCCCCGCCCTTGAGCCGCTCGCGCACGCCCCAGTCGTCCGGGTCGAACGGGGCGCGATACCGGCCCTGGCTGTCGGCCCAGCGCAGATTGAGCGGCGGATGGATGCCGATGGCGGCCTTGATGCGGTCCTTGTGCTTGATGGCCAGCATGTACGCCGCCGACCCGCCCATCGAAACGCCGATGATCGCGTGCGCCTCCCGTTCGGGTCGAATGGAAAAGTTCGTGTGCACGAAGTGCCACACATCTTGCATGATGAAATCTTCGAACTGTCCGACGCGCGAGTTGGCGAAGAACGTCGCCGGCTTGAAGATGGTGGCCCGGCCCCTGAGGCTGCCGTCGGGCGCGGCGATGATGATCGGCGGCAGCTTGCCGGTCACGATCGCCTCGTCGATATGCGCTACCTGCGCTTGCAGGAAGAAGTTTTCATCCTGGGCGGCGCCGTGCAGGAAGATCGCCATCGGGTATTTTTTGGCGGGATCGTAGCCGGGCGGCACATAAACATACAGGTCGCGGCGCTGGCACAGGGCCGTCGACCAGATGCGATGATCGGCGCCGTGGTTGCGCGTGAAGTCGAGCATCTGCCCGCACAGCCGGCGCTGGACGCGCCCCAGCTGGTTGGGTCCCAGCAGCACGGGCGGCACCTGGCCCCAGCCGATACCGTCCATCCAAAAGACGACCGCCCACCAAAAGGGGTCCATGGTGTCTCAATGCGCAAGAGGATGCCGTCGTTGTGTCTCGCGAATGTCATCGGCGACGGGTGTGTTGCCGCATCATCGTGAAGCGAGGAAATGCGGGAGATCGGCGGGGGATGTGCCGACAATGACGCCTCTGATGATCAAAACGATCGAACCGGTGAGGCGCGTCATCAACGGCGATGCGCGACAAATCATCAACTCCGCCACCCCGCCTCGGAAAGTCAACGGACTGGCATCGTTCAAGGCAAATATAGTCGGCCAGTACCGCGCAATGCATCAAGCCGCAGCAGTTGATCGAATAGGCTCACCATCACTTGTTCCGCGTAGGCTGCGCTCTGCAGAATTCGGTCGGCGTCGCCAAAGGTGAACACCGGCAGGCTCAACGGGGTGTTGCGGGAACGGATCGTCGCTTCCAGGGAGTCGGGGCCGTCGTCGTTGCGATTGCTGGTCAACAAGATCAGTTGTTGGTCTTGGCAGCGTTGCCACACCACGGCATCGGAATCTTCGCGTTGCAGTCCGGCTTCGGCGAATGTGACCAAGCGGATTTGCAGATAGTCCCAGAATTCGCGCCAGGTCGGCGCTCGCATCCGCGCCGCTAAATAGGCTCCGTGTTTGTCGACGTTCGTGTCAGGAAGCAGCGCGGTCACCGTTCCGCTCCGGCCTTTGTTGGCGGATCTTGTGGCGAAAATCTTCCAAGCGCGCCAGACGCTGCTGATGCAGGGCCTCTTCTTGGGCCGGCGGCAAGCGCCGTGCTTCGGCTCGCTCCCGAATGCGCCGATCCTGCTCCATCACCGCCTCGTAATTGTCCTGGACGTAGCGCTCGACGACCTGGATCTCTTCCATGGTCAGCACCGGCATGACCTCCTGGATTTGCGGATGCGTGTAGTGTTGCCGCAAATACGGCACCAAGTCCTGTACGGTGATGCGGCTGGTCGAAAGTTGCGGGCCACGGCCGCGATCAACGATGTGAATTCCATTGGTCATTGCATCACCTGCGCTTCGATGCCAGCCCCTGTCTATTCTACTCCATCTTCATCCCATGAAACTTCCCGATCCGCTGCAGCTCGGCGATCAACTCGTCCGCCGTCTGGTAGCGGTCCTCGGGGCGCTTGGCGAGCATCTTCAGCACGGCGCCTTCGAATTGCGAGGGTATCGAAAGCTGAAACTTCGTCGGTTTCACCGGCTCGTCCTTGCGGATGCGCGTGATCTTCTCCACCAGCGTGGCGCCGTCGAACGGCGGCCGGCCGGTGAGCAGGGCGTAGACGGTCGCGCCCAGGCCGTAGATGTCGGCGCGGCCATCGATGTCGGCGGCGCCGCGGGTGCGCTCGGGGGACATGTAGGCGACGTCGCCGATCAACTCGCCGGGCCGCGTGATTTGCTTGGCGAGGATGCCTTCCAGCGCCTTGGCTTTCATCAAGTCGCCGAGCTTGGCGTCCTTGGAGGCGGCGTCGACGAGGATGTTCTTGGGCGTGACGTTGCGATGGATGATCTTCTGCTCGTGCGCATAGGCCAGCGCCTGGCCGATCTGGGCGGCGACGCGGAAGGCGTAACGCCAATCGAGCATGCCCGCCACGCCGATGCGCTGGATCACCTCCGTAAGATTCTCGCCGGCGATGTATTCCATCGCGGCCCAGCAGAACGGCCCCGTCTTGCCGGCGGCGTACAGCGTGATCAGGTGCGGATGCCGCAGCGGCATCACCGTCTTCATGGCCCGCACGAAACGCTGCAGCTCGTCTTCGTCTTGCGAAATCTCCGGCAGCAGCACCTTGAGGGCAACCGGCCGCTGGTCGCGCGTGTCGGTGGCGTGAAAGACGATGCTGGTCGAGCCGCGGCCGATGATCGGTCCGGTCCCGATCTCGTAGTGGGCAATGGTCTTGCCGACGAGCGATTCGAGTTGCTCGACCTGGCCGGCGGCGATGACCTTTTGTGCCGCGGGCTGCGGCGCCACGCCGCCGAGCGTGGTGGCGCCGGCGGGATCGTCGATCTGGAAGCGAAGCTGGGTGCCGCCGATCTGGACGATATCGCCGGGCTTGAGCATGTATTGCTGAATCTTCTTGCCGTTGACGAGCGTGCCGCCGCTGCCGCCCCTGCAGATGACGGTGGTGGCGCCGTCTTGCAGCAGCACCTGGCAATGGGTGCGCGACACCGATGGATCGGTGAGCTGATAGCTCGACTGCGTGCCGCGACCGATCATCAGGTCGGCGCCTTCTTTCAGGTCAAAGACGCGGTCCTTATCGGGCCCGGCCAGGACAAAGAATTGCAGACTCATAAGCGCTCCGAAGTTCAGCGTTCAGCCGCGGCTCGCTGAGCCGCGCGGTTCTGCGAACCGCGCTAAGAAGCTGTTTCAAAACGGGGACTGGCCCGTTTGCCTTGGGGGCCCTGTCCCCGTTTTGAAACAGCTTCTCAACGGAATCATCCCGTATGGCGTGCGTGGAAGGTGCATCGTACCAAACCGGCGGCATGGTTGGCCACAAGAAATGCGAGTTTGGCGAATTCGTCAAAGGGCTCCCCTTTTACGAAATTGATCGAAAGCCCGGACCGCAAGTCTTTGGCAAATCGGGCCTTGGCGACTTTCGAGGCAAAACAATAGAAACTAACATGGCACGGCGCACACTGACACCATGTGTTTTTTTTGTCCCCGCGATTTTGCTTGTCGCTGCCGCGCCGTTCGCTTATGATTCGCGTTCCATGCACACGACGCCTCCCAGTCTCTTGCAGCGGCTCCGCGATCCCGCGGAGCGCCAGGCCTGGAATACGTTCGTCGAATTGTATACGCCGCTTCTGTTCGTTTGGTCCCGGCGCTGGGGCTTGCAGGATTCCGACGCGGCCGATCTCGTCCAGGACGTGCTGCTGCTCTTGTATCAAAAGTTGCCGGAGTTCGATTACGACCGCGGCGGCAGCTTTCGCGGCTGGCTGCGGACCGTGCTGCTCAACAAATGGCGCGACAGCCGCCGCCGCCAACACCCCCCTGGTTCCCCCCTTGCGAAGGGGGGGATGGGGGGTGCGGGCGACCTGGTGGATCCTGCGGTCGAGCCGAGCTGGGCGGAACAGGAAGAACAGGAATATCGCCAGCAGCTTTTGCGCGTGATGCTGAAGAAACTACAGCACGAGTTTCCCGCGACGATCTGGGCGGCTTTCGAGGCGTATGTGGTGCAAGGTCAAGCGCCGATTGAGGTTGCGACGAATTTGCAAATCAGCCCGGCGACCGTGTACGCCGCTAAGTCAAAGGTGTTTCAGCGGTTACGGCAAGAGCTGGCCGGGATGCTGGAATGAAAGTCACGGCGAGGTCCGCTTACGCACGGTTGCGCCAACTTCTTTGAGTTTGGCGAACCGTCTCTCATGATTGCAAGTTATTGCGCGGTAATGAATTGCGACAATTATGAGAACCGGTTGCGCCAAGTTCGCGTGTGTGCCAGTTGGCAACGTTGCCACTTTTTGGCAACCTTGAAAGACGCAAGGTGGCCAACTTTTGGCAACCTTGCCAACTTTTGGCAACCTTGGAACAAACTGGTTCTCCGCCAAACTTGTGGAATCGGCTGGTCTTTGTGGGGCAGACATTCTTGTCTGCCTGCGTATTCAGCGGCTTCAGTGGCAGACAGGAATGTCTGCCCCACAAGAATGGCGCAGCACCAACAAACTTGACCAGTTCGAGCCAGGCTTCGCCCGGCGCGGCCGAGCCGCAAACAAACAAATCGAATCACGACAACCTAGCGCGGCCGAGCCGCAAACAAAGAAATCGAATCACGAAAACCCAAAAGCTCGAAACCACGAAAGAAAACTCTTGTGAATCGTTTGGTGTTTTCGCGATTTCGTGTTTTCGTGATGGTTTTGGATTCTTCGCGGGGCGCGAAGAAATTGAACGATAGTAGTACGAAAGCTCGAAACCACGAAAGAAAACTCTTTTGAATTGTTTCGTGTTTTCACGATTTCGTGTTTTCGTAATCGTTTTAGATTCTTCGCGGGGCGCGAAGAATCTGAACGATCGTAGCATGAATTTGGGAAGATTCCGACCCTTGGCCGCGTATCAATAGGTAAGCCCATTCACGGAGACTTGCCATGGCCGCCGTTCTGACCTGTCCCGATGTTCAGACGCTCGAACAATTTTTCCTGGGTCACATCCCCGAGCCGCAGCTGGGCGAATTGATCCAGCATTTCGACGGCTGTTCGCTATGCCTGGCAGCCCTGCAAACGCTGCAGCCATTGGACACGTTGGCGCAGACGGCGGCGTCGCTTGGGCGGCTGGCTGATCCGGGTTCCAACGTCCTCGTGCAAAGCCTGATGCGCAAGCTGCGGCAAATGAACGCCGAAATGACTCACGAGCAGCATCCGACCGCCGACAGCTCCAGCCCGGCAGAGCACACCGAACCGGGCGGCGGCGAGTTGGACATCACCTTTCTCGCCCCGCCGCAAACGCCCGACGAACTCGGCCGGCTGGGGCCGTATCGCATTCTGTCCGTGCTCGGCTGCGGCGGCATGGGCGTCGTCTTCAAGGCGGAGGATCCCAAGCTGCAGCGCATCGTCGCGCTCAAAGCGATGAAGCCCAGCGTCGCCGCGACGAGTAACGCCGGCAAACGCTTCCTGCGTGAAGCCCGCACCATGGCCGCCGTCAAGCACGATCACCTCGCCACCATCTACCAGGTCGATGAAGACCGCGGCGTTCCCTACCTCGCCATGGAATTCCTCGACGGCGAACCGCTCGACAAATGCTTGAAGCGCGCAGGCAAGCTGCCGATCCCCGAAGTGCTGCGCATCGGCCGCGAAATCGCCCTGGGCCTCGCCGCCGCCCATGCGCGCGGATTGATCCATCGCGACATCAAGCCGGGGAATGTTTGGTTGGAGTCAGTAGTCAGTAGTCAGTGGTCAGTAGCAAAGACAAATGCATCAACCTCAAGCGATCGGCGCGAACCTGGTGCTGCCACTGACCACGGACCACTGACTACTGACTACCGTGTCAAGATCCTCGACTTCGGCCTGGCCCGCGCCGAAAGCGCCGAGGCCAGCCAGGTCACGCAGTACGGCACGATCGTCGGCACGCCGGCGTACATGGCGCCGGAGCAGGGCAAGGGCGGCCAGGTCGATGCGCGGGCCGACCTCTTCAGCCTGGGTTGCGTTCTGTACGTGATGTCCACCGGCCGGTTGCCGTTCCAGGGCGTGGATGCCGTCTCGACGCTGCTATCCGTGGCCATGGACCATCCCCAGCCGCCGCAGTTCCTGAACGACGCGGTGCCGGCAGAATTGTCGGACCTGATCCTGAAGCTGCTCGCCAAGAAGCCGGAGGAACGCTGCCAATCGGCCCATGAGGTGATTGAGGCATTGACGCGCATCGAGACCGATTTGGCGAGCCGGGGGCGTGAGACTTCGTTGGCAGAGACAATTTCGCAGACCATGAATATCCAGAAGGAGGCCGAAGCTCGCTCGGCGCCGACGAGTTTGGCGCGTCCGGTTCGCGTGGCTTCACGGAAACCTGGCTGGCTCGCCGCCGCCGCCATTGCATTTCTTTTCCTCGGCCCGCTCGCCTACTTCTTCGGCGGCACCGTGATTCGCTTCGCCACCAACAAGGGCGAATTGGTCATCGAGACGGACGACCGCGACGTGGAAGTCCTCGTCAAGCACGGCGGCGCGAAGCCTGAGATTCACCTGCTCGACAAGCAAGACCCGAAACGAACGTTGGTCCTGCACCCCGGCGATTACGAGATCGAGGTTACCGAAAAGCCTAACGGCCTGAATTTCTTCACCAAGCAGCTGACGCTGCGTCGCGGGGGCAAGGAGACCGTCAAGGTCTGGCTGGAGCCGATGCGGGCGAAGGCAGCGCTACCCAGGGGCGGCGACCCCGACCGCCGCGCTGCCGAGTGGGTGCTGTCGATCGGCGGCACAATCAAGATCAACGAGCACGGAAAGGAACGGGAGATTGCGGCTGTCGGCGACCTGCCTCGGGGGGCGTTTGAACTCACCTACGTGGATTTGATAAACAACCAGAAGGTGAGCGATGCAGGGCTGGCCCACTTCAAGGATTGCAAGAACCTCACGCGGCTTACTCTGGACGGTGGTATCCTGTGGACCAATGCGGGGCTGGCCCACTTCAAGGATTGCAAAAACCTCACGGACCTATTTCTGGGCGGTAGCCACGTGAGCGATACGGGGGTGGCCCACTTCAAGGATTGCAAGAACCTCACGTCCCTTGATCTGTTTGGTACCCAGGTGAGCGATGCGGGGCTGGCCCACTTCAGGGATTGTAAGAACCTCAGGTACCTTCGTGTGAACAGTGGCCAGGTGAGCGATGCGGGGCTGGCCCACTTCAAGGATTGCAAGAACCTCACGAACCTTGATCTGGGCAATAATACCCAGGTGAGCCATGCGGGGCTGGCCCACTTCAAGGATTGCAAGAACCTCACGAATCTTAATCTGTACCGTACTCAGGTGAGCGATGCGGGCCTGGCCCAATTCAAGGATTGCAAGAACCTCACGAATCTTAATCTGTACGGTACTCAGGTGAGCGATGCCGGGCTGGCCCACTTCAAGGATTGCAAGAACCTCTCGCAGCTTAATCTGTACGCAACAAAGGTGAGCGATGCCGGGCTGGCCCCTTTCAAGAACTGCAAGAATCTGACGATCCTGTACCTGAAAAAGACAAAGGTCACCGCGGCGGGAATCGACGAATTGAAGAAGGCGTTGCCGCTGTGCAAGATCGAATGGGACGGCGGCGTCATCGAGCCGCAGACTGCAAGCCCTCTCGACGCCCTCGACCCCGCGCAAATTCCCGCCGCCGAGCGCTTCCCCTGGCAGCCGAAGGAACTGGTCGCGGTGATCGGCGAACATCGCCAGCGGCATTGGGGCGCTATCCTTTCTCTGGCGATCAGCCCGGACGGAAAGCAGGTTGCCAGCGGTGGTAATAATGGGCAAATTCGCCGTTGGGACATTGCCACGCAACAGGAACTCACTGCGTTCAAGATCGACGAAGCGGTAGCTTCCCTGGCCTACTCGCTAGATGGAAAATGGCTTGCCTGTGGAGGCGTGGCACTCCTTCAAGTGTGGGACGTGAGCGGAACGAAGCCCAAGTTGCACAAGGACGTTCCTGAGACCGCCGTGAGCGTCGGTGTGTACGGTGTCGCATTTTCCCCCGATGGCAAAACATTGGTTTGCAGCAGGCCGATGGTCGAAGACAAGTGCGGTGTCAAGTTGTGGGATTTGAGCCAGGCACAACCCCGGCTGCGAGCGCACTACCCTCTAGGTGATGGCGCATCATTCTCGCCCGACGGCAAAACGCTGGCCTTCATTCACGGAGAGGATCGGAGCATACGGCTCTACGACCTGGTCAAAATGGAGCCTAAACAACGCGCCGTGCTGCCCGGCAAAGATGGCAAGACGCCGGGGTTCACGATGGCGATTTTCGCTACCGATAACCGGCTGGCCACCATGGACCCGGAACGGACCTTGCGATTGTGGGACGTGTCCGGGCCGGTGCCAAAGGTGCAGGCGGTGGTCAAACATCCCAACCATCACACGCTGGCATTTTCCGAACAGGGCGGACTGATGGTCACTGCCGGCGACCAAGGGGTCATGATGTGGCAACGAAACGGGGTGGACTACGTCCCCATGCATGGCCGTTCGCAAAAGGATATGCATTATGCGCGGCCGGCGCTCAGCCCAGACGGCAAGACTCTGATTACGATCGAATCGAACGGGGCGTTGCGCTTCTGGGAGGTCGGTGAGGAATCTCTTGTCGAGAAGAATCCCTTGAAACCACATCCGACAATTGGTGACATGATAACCTTTCCCACCCTCTTACCACACGGCCCCGCGCTGGCATTTACTACGGAAGATTCGCAGGTGCATGTCTGGCGTTTCGGCGGTGCGGCGCCTGTCGAAGCAACGTTCTTGGGAAACTGGCCGCCTAAAGGTTGGACCTTCGCAGGCGCCCGCGACGGCAAGACCCTGGCCACGACGGGGGATGCGCAGAACCCCGTCCGGCTTTGGCACGCGGAGGAGACAAAGATTCGTGAGGCGGAGATCTTGAAAGCTCATAAACTGCCAGCCTGGACTGGCGCCCTTAGCCCTGACGGCGCGACCCTGGCCACAGCCTTCCACGAGAAGATATCGCTGTGGGATCTGCACGGCGCCGCCCCGAAGGAAACCAGCACGGCCGTGGGGGCTAAGGGCGGCATCCAATCCCTGACCTTCAGTCCCGATGGCCGGACCCTATTCTCCGTCGCCGACGGTATCGTGCGGTTGTGGAATGTCACCGACGGCAAGCTCACCGAGCAGACTCAGATCGATGACTTAGTCTCAGCCGGTCTCACCTCGCTAGCGATTGCGCCCGATGGCAAGATGCTGGCCATCGGGACCTCAGGCGCTGGACTGTACTACTGGAGCCTGGGTGAAGGCAAGCCGCGCAAAGGACCGCCGTCGGTTGCCGGGAGTTACCGCTCGGTGGCTTTTTCCCCAGATGGCCGGACGCTGGTTGCCGCGGGTCAGACTCTTACAATCTGGGAAGTCGCCACCGGCCGCAAGCTGCGCGAGTGGACCTTCCCCGGCCCGGTCCGCTGGGCCGCCTACGCCCCCGACGGCCGGCACCTGTTCACCGCCAACAGCAACGGCACCATCTACGTGCTGCGCCTGGAGGGGAAGACGCCCGCCATCCCAGCCGCCGCCGACCCCGACCGCCGCGCCGCCGAGTGGGTGCTGTCCATCGGCGGCGGCATCAAGATTACCAAGAACGGTCAAGAACGGCAGATCGGGGCTGTCGGCGACCTGCCCCAGGGGGCGTTTGAACTTACGGCCGTGTATTTGGCATTTAACCCGAAAGTCAGCGATGCGGGGCTGGCCCATTTCAAGGATTGCAAGAGCCTCACGGACCTTAATCTGTATACAACACAGGTCAGCGATACGGGGCTGGCTCACTTCAAGGATTGCAAGAACCTCACGCGCCTACAACTGGGCGTTACAAAGCTGAGTGATGCGGGGCTGGCCCATTTCAAGGATTGCAAAAACTTCACCCTCCTTGCTCTGGGCTATACCCAGGTGAGCGATGCGGGGCTGGCCCGTTTTAGGAATTGCAAGAACCTCACGCACCTTAATCTGGACAGTACCCGGGTGAGCGATGCGGGGCTGGCCCACTTCAAGGATTGCAAGGACCTCATTCACCTTTTTCTGAACTATACCCAGGTGAGCGATGCGGGGCTGACCAACTTCAAGGATTGCAAGAACCTCACGAGCCTTGCTCTGAACCGAACAAAGGTGAGCGATGCGGGGTTGGCTCACTTCAAGGATTGCAAGAACCTGACATCCCTCGACGTGCGCAAGACCAAAGCCAGCGCCGCGGGCATCGAGCGGCTGCACCAAGCCCTGCCGGGTTGCCGCATCGAATCGGACGGCGGCGTGATCGAGCCCACGAAGTGAGGCGGGGATCGGG
>Ga0209726_10007844_pt1 | contig 11763 bp, 8 predicted proteins | sample Subgrocontami54m_FD_187453 | JGI IMG/M metagenome (GOLD analysis project Ga0209726, IMG submission 187453) | Subsurface groundwater microbial communities from S. Glens Falls, New York, USA - GMW46 contaminated, 5.4 m (SPAdes) (version 3) | ecosystem: Environmental > Aquatic > Deep subsurface >... | reverse complement strand
ACTTCCCCGTCCGGGCCAGGGCTTCATTGAAAACTTTCAGGACCGGCTCCAGGGATATTCGGTCGGGATTATCGACCTCGACGTATTCGATCCCTTCCTTGAGCCGGTATTCCGGAGGAACCACGTCTTTCGGAATATCCATTCTGAGTGAATTCCAAAAACCGCCCGCTACCCTGGCATAGTCGGTCTGCAGCGCGTTTTGCGCTTCGCGCGAGAGGGCCCAGTTGATGAAAACTTTGGCCGCGTTGGGATGAGGGGCTTTGTTCAAAAGCCCCATATTGCCGCCGCTTGATGTCAATCCCGCCCCCTCTTTCATCGGTCCAAAATAGCCGACCGGGAGTCCCTGGCTCTTGGCTCTTTGAACATCGCCGGCCGGGCAGAAAAAACAGATGGCATATTTGCCGGCGGCGAGCCAGTCCACGGCTTGGCGGCGGTCGCGAGTGAGACCGATGTCCATTTCGCCGAAGAGGCGCCGGATAAATTCGGGCCCCAGCTTGGGGCTATAGTAAAAGACCCTTATGGAGACGGTGCCGGGCCCCGGGGACCGGATGTCGCGCGCGACGATCTTCCCTTTCCATTTAGGGCGAAGAAAATCCCAGAGCGACTGAAACTCGGCCGGATTGACCAGGTTCGCGTTGTAAGAGATGCTGCCGAAGTCGGTATTGCCGATAAAGGTAAAGGCGTATCTCCGCTCCCGGTCCGTGTAGTGGTGTTTTCCTTTCCACCACTTGGACTCATCCACGACCTCCGGCAGAATCAGCGCATCCTTGATCGGATCGAGCGCTTTGCCCATATACAATTGCCAGGTCGAGGAAGAGCCCCCGATCGTCACATCCGCCAGATACTTCTCGGCTCTGCGCTCGGCCCGGATGCGCGGCAGGGGATCCCCCGTCACGGCGACGACTTTAATTTCCGGGAATCGTTTCTGGAATATCCCCGCCTCGATGAGGAGTCCCGAGCTTCCGGCAAAATGATAGATGTTGACCTGGCCTTCCTTTTTGGCGGCTTCGAGCGCCTTCTCCCACTCGGTTCGCCAGGGTTCGGCGGCCCAGGCCGTTGGAACCGAAAATAGGAAACCGAACGACAAGAAGGCAAGCAGTTGTCTTCCACTTGGCGCCATTCTGCCTACACGGATAATGTATCGGGAGGGAATCCGCAACCGGGCTTCACCCTTCTTGACTCCCTTTCTTCACCGATACTATACTCTCGGCGACTTAACGCCCGCTTCGAGCGGTAGGGAGAAGAAAAAAGACAAACGATGGGTTTTCGCGATTTGCGGGAATTTCTCAATCCAAAGAACGGGGAGGGAAAGCGATGACGAGGCTTCGTGAAAAAATGGGGATGGCGCTTTTTTTGGCGGGGCTCCTGGCCGCGTGGAATATTTTTCCGGCGGATGCGGCGCAGGATTGGAAGGCGAAGTGGGACCAGGCGGTCAGTGGGGCGAAGAAGGAGGGAACGGTAGTGGTCTGGGGACCGCCCGGGGATATCATCCGCCAGGCGTTGACCGAAAGTTTCCAGAAGGCCTTTCCGGGGATTGCCGTTGAGTACACCGGCAACCGTGGCGACGAGAAGGCCACGAAGATGAGGGCGGAACGCGAGGCGGGAATTTATAGCGTGGATGTCGTCCTCGACGGCACGACCACGTCGAATGTCTACTTGAAACCGATGGGCGCCCTGGACCCGATTCTGCCGGCGTTGATGCTGCCGGAGGTCTTGGATCTCAAAAATTGGCGCAATCAGAGATGGGAGTTCTCCGACAACGAGCAGAAGTACAACCTCGTCTACGTGAGCCTCATTCTGAACCCGGTTTTTTATAATACCCAGCAGGTGAAGGCGGAGGAGGTGGATCAGCTTTCCGAGCTGTTGGATCCCAAGTGGAAAGGCAAGATTGTCATCAACGATCCCATCCCCACCGGCCAGGGTAACATCATCTTCCGCTGGATCTGGGAGACGCTCGGGCCCGAGAAGGCGGCGGACTATTATCGGAAGATCCGCGCCCAGGCGGCCGTAGTGGACCGGGACCAGCGGCGGGAGATCGAGTGGATCGCCCAGGGAAAATATCCTCTGCTTTTGGCCGGGAGCAACTCGGTGGGGCAGCAGCTTTTGCAGACGGGGCTTAAGTTTGGCGTGGTGGGGGAATTCAAGGATCACGGGGCGCCGCTCAGCGCCAGCTTCGGCAGCGCGATGTTGATCAACAAGGCGCCGCATCCCCATGCGGCCTCGGTTTTTCTCAACTGGCTCCTGGCTAAAGAAGGACAGACGGTGTGGAGCCGGGCGATGAATCACGTGAGCTTGAGGACGGACGTCCCTACGGATCACCTGCCACCCTATGTCGTTCCCAAGCGGGGCGGGAAGTACTGGATCAGCCATTTGGAAAAAGATATGAAAGTGCCGCCGGAGCAGGCGAAGATTCTCCAGGAGCTGTTTGGCCGGTAACGGCGGAAAAATATTTCTTCGGGAACTCAACGAGTTAAGGAGGAGCAAATGAAGGCGATTTTTCGCAGAGAAATTTTCCCCTTTTGCAGCGTTTTGCTTTTAGTCCTGATTGGAACCGGCGCCGCCTTCGGACAGGCCAAGACGGACGGGAAAGCGCGCTGGGAACAAGTTCTGGCCGAGGCCAAGAAAGAGGGCAAGGTGGCGGTTTTCGGCCCTCCGGGGGACCTGGTGCGGCAGGCGATGACCGAGGGTTTTCAAAAAGCCTTTCCCGGGATCGCCATCGAGTATTCAGGCGGGAGGAGCGGCGAGCAGGCGACGAAATTGAAGGTGGAAAGGGACGGGGGGATATTCAGCGTGGACGTTTTCCTGGGCGGGACGACGACGGCGAATACCCAAGTCAAACCCATCGGCGCGCTCGATCCGATCGAGCCAGCGCTCTTGTTGCCGGAGGTCACCGACTTGAAATACTGGCGCGATCGTCGCCTGGAGTTTTCCGACAACGAGCAGAAGTACAACCTCGTATATGTGAACCAATTGAAGACTCCTCTGATTTTTAACCTCCAGCAGGTCAAGACCGAGGAGGTGGATCAGCTTTATGAGCTCTTGGATCCCAAGTGGAAGGGAAAGATCGTGCTCAACGATCCCCTTCCCTCAGGAGCGGGAAACGTGACCTTCCGCTGGATCTGGCAGGTGCTCGGTCCGGAAAAGGCGATCGATTTTTATAAAAAAATTCGCGCCCAGACCGGGATCGTGGACCGGGACCAGCGCCGCCAGATCGAATGGGTGGCTCAGGGAAAATACGCCATGCTCCTGGGACCCAGCGACGGAGTCATGGCAGAGCTTCTCCAGCGCGGACTCAAGCTCGGGATTCTAGGGGAATTCAAGGATTACGGGACGATGATTACGGCAAGCTTCGGCAGCGCGATGCTCATCAACAAGGCGCCACATCCGAACGCGGCCAAGGTTTTTCTGAATTGGGTATTGACGAAGGAGGGGCAGACCGCGTGGAGCCGCGCCCTGGGTCACGTCAGCCGGCGCGTGGATGTTCCCACGGACCAGCTCCCGCCTTATCAGATACCCAGGCCGGGCGGGAAATATTGGCTGAGCCACTCCGAAAAAGAAGTGACGCGGTCTCCTGAGGAAGAGAAGATTCTCCAAGAGCTGTTCGGAAGATAGAAACGGCGCCGGGCTTTGAGGGTGAGTTTCTCACAGGTTATAACGCTCAAGAGGTTATCGCTGCCGCGGCCGGCGTGGAGCTGGCTTCCGGCAGCGCTTCTCCTCGGTCTGCTCTTCTTTTTGCTCGCTTATCCCGTTCTCCTTCTTTTTATCAAGAGCTTCTCCGTCAGCCCACCGGGAAAAGTGGCCACATGGGGGATCGAAGGTTGGGTCGCCGCCTTCAACGACAAGCATCTCCCATGGGCCGTCGGCAATACGTTTTTTCTGGCTTTTTGGAGGATCCTGATCACCACCGTTCTCGCCGTCTTCTTCGCCTGGGTGGTGACGCGCACCGACACCCCCTTCAAAGGCGTTATCGAGTTGATGCTCTGGCTGGGTTTTTTCCTGCCCCTCCTGCCGATGACCATGGGATGGATCCTTCTCCTGGATCCCCACTTCGGCCTCGTGAACAAGGCTCTGGTGAAGCTCTTCGGCCTGTCGGAGGCGCCGTTCAATGTCTTTTCTTACTGGGGAATCGTCTGGTGCCACCTGGCCTTTTCAACCTCGGTGAGATTCCTCCTCATGACGCCCGCATTTAAGGCGATGGACGCGGCGTTGGAAGAGGCGGCCCAGACCGCGGGCAGCAGCAAGTTCGGCGTGTTGTGGCGGATCACCGTGCCGATACTGGCACCGGCGATCGCGGCCTCCACGGCGTTGGGATTCATCAAGAGCCTGGAATCCTTCGAGGTGGAGCTGGTCTTGGGTATTCCGGCGGGGATCTATGTCCTGCCGACGAAGATCTGGGACTTCATCCACTGGGAGCCCCCGCTTTACAGCCGCGCCACGGCGCTCTGCAGCGTTTTTCTCGTGGTGATTCTCGCCCTCATCTGGCTCCATCGTTTTTTACTTCACGGAAAGGAATACACGACCGTCACGGGACGCGGCTATCTCGTGAAGTCTGCCAGCCTGGGCCGCTGGCGCTGGGTAACGTGTGGCCTTTGCTTCTTTTATATCGGCGTGATGATCCTTCTTCCCCTGATGACCTTGCTCATGGGGACGTTTATGGAGCTCTTCGGCAATTTTGATCTGGAGAAGCCCTGGACGGCCCGCCACTGGACCGGCGCCTTCCAAGACCCTATCTTCCTTCGCTCGCTGTGGAATACCCTGACCCTCGGAATCGGGGCGGGTTTGGCGGGAACTTTCTTTTACGCCCTGGTGAGCTACGCGATCGTGCGCACAAAGTTCGCCGGTCGAGGGCTCATCGATATTCTCTGCTGGCTGCCTTGGGCCTTGCCGGGAGTTTTGATCAGCCTGGCCTTGCTATGGGCGGTTTTGGGCTCGGGGAGTATCGTGAAGCTCATCTACGGGACGATGTTTCTTTTGGTCCTGGCGATCATCATCAAGGAGATGCCCCTGGGCGCGCAGATCATTAAGGCAAGCATCCTGCAGGTGAGTCGTGAACTCGAAGAGGCCTCTTCGGTTTCAGGGGCTTCCTGGCTGGCGGGGTTCCGCCACATTATCCTTCCGCTTTTAAGGCCGACTCTCGTTGCGGTCGCGCTGATTGTCTTCATATCGGCCGTGCGCGATATTCCGACCATCGTTTTTCTCTCGACCTATAAGACGCGAACCCTGTCCCTGCTGATGCTGGACTATATCGCCGGGGCCAACATGGAAAAGGCCGCCGTTCTTGGCCTTTTCATCGTCTTTCTGATCTTTTTCCTGCTCGCGCTCGGCCGTCTCCTGGGTTTTCGCCGCCTGTCGATTGAGTCTTAATCGCCGATCCTGCTCGAAGCTCACAACGATCACGAACACGAATCACGAGCACGGTTTAAAGATAGCCCTGCTCTCGGTAATACTTTTCAGCTCCCGGATGGAGCGGCGCGCCGGTGTGTATTGCGAAGCGGGGAGAATAAAAAATGGAAGAGCTGATGTAGTGAGTGTGGGTGTGGCGGTCGATCGCCCGGGCGATGCGGTAGGCGGTCTCCTCGGGGAGATCGGAGCGGACGAAGAAAGTGAATCCCTCCGCATCCACGGTCAAAATATCTTTATCCTGGTTCCGGTAGCTTCCCGCCTTGATCAACCCCGGCGCGATGGCGAGCTCTTCGGAGACTTTCTTCGTCTCATCGGCCGTGAGCTGGAAGAAGCGCACGTCCGAGAGCTGCGAGACGTCGTAGCGCAGCGGGCTGTTCTCCCGGAAGAGACCGTCCGCCTCTCCCGACGCGATCAGGCGGGGAACGGTATTGAAATCGGTGATGATCTTCCCTCCCCATTTCGGAATATCCACGTACGGATCGATGCTGAAGAGCCGGAAGATGGCCTTGACCGGATAAGAGACCAATATATCGGGCGACGGGAGACAGAGCCGGAGCGGCGGTTTTTTTTCTTTTAGCTCTTGGAACGACGAGATCTTCGCGTCGGTCCGGATCAGGTTGACGAACCAGTGGAGCGGGTATTGCATCTCGGCGATCGCCTTGATCTCCAGTTTTTTTGGATAAGGAGTCTTTCCTTGTGACGCGGCTCTTGCTCCGAACGTGGTCGTTACGGAGAGGTCCGCTTCGCCGCTGTCGATTCGGTAGGCGATTTCGGGAATTTCACTCCCGCGCTTGAGCAGCTCGACCTTGAAGCCGGCCGTTTCCAGTCCATCCGTGAGCCAGGCGGTGAGCCTTCCCCAGGTCCCGCCGGCGTCGATCGTGGCGATTTTGATCGTATCCGACATTTTCACCATGCCCAAGTCGAATTTCTATATCACTTTTCCTCAAAGCATTACAAAGACTCACTCGATTCCAAGAGACTTGATGAGTTTGAAGAAGTGAGTGCGGTGGAGCCCCAAGGCCTTGGCGGCGGCCGCGCGATTGCCCTGGGCTTGCACGAGAGCCCTTTGGATCAACTCTCGTCGGTAAGCATCGACGGCCTCGTGGTATGACAAGCTATCGTCACTGGTAGTCTTCTCTGCGAAGACGATTCTAGGCGGCAGATCCTGAAGCGTGACCTTTGGACCCTCCCCCAGAACTATGGCCCGTTCGATTACGTTGGCCAGCTCGCGCACGTTTCCCGGCCAGTGATAGGATAGAAATTTATCCTGCGCCTCCGGGGCGATGTCAGTGAAGCCTTTTTTTGTCTCCACAGAAAAGCGCTGCAAGAAATAGCGGGCGAGGGCGGGGATATCCTCCTTTCTCTCTTTTAATGCCGGGAGGTCAATGGGAATTACGTTGAGACGATGGAAGAGATCCTCGCGAAAGCGGTTCTCTTTAACGGCTCCCTCAAGGTCGCGATTCGTGGCCGCGATGATCCTCACATCGACCCGGATGGGCCTGGTGCCGCCCACACGCTCGAACTCCCGTTCCTGGAGGAATCTTAAGAGCTTGGTCTGAAGCTCCTGGGAGATATCGCCCACCTCGTCGAGGAAGACGGTGCCGCCGTCGGCCAGCTCCATCTTTCCTTTCTTGAACTGATGGGCTCCGGTGAAAGCGCCTTTTTCATGGCCGAATAGCTCGCTCTCCAAGAGCTCTTTGGAAAGGCCTACGCAATTGATGGCGACGAAGGGTTGAGCCTTCCGTTCGCTCCAGTTATGAATCGCGCGGGCAAAGATTTCTTTACCGGTCCCGCTTTCGCCCAACAGTAGAACGGTCGCCTTGCTAGCCGCCGCCTTTTTTGCCGTTTCTATCGCCTCATTCATCCTGGGGCTCTCGCCTACAACCAGGTGATAGCGACTGTCGGCCTCCGTGGAGAGGATCTCGACCTCCCTTTGGAGTCTCTGTCGCTCCAGGGCCTTCCGCACAGTCAGCGCGATATGGTCCGGCTCAAAGGGCTTAGGGATAAAATCGTAGGCCCCCGCCTTCATTGCCTCGACTGCCCTTTCGATAGTGCCGTGGGCCGTTAACATGATCACGGGAATGTCGTCTTCTCTTTTTCTAATCTCTTTTAGAACCTCAAGCCCGTTCATGCCCGGCATCATGTAATCTAGAAGGATGAGGTCTGGAAGAAACGACTCGACTTTTTTAAGGGCATCCTGTCCGTTACCGGCCCTCTCTGTGGCGTAGCCCTGGTCCCCCAACTCCTGCTCAAGAAGGTCCAGGTTGAAAGGCTCATCGTCAACAATGAGAATTTTTTTCGGCATGTCAATTCGCCGTCTTATAATCTATAGGGATAGTGACCGTAAACTTTGATCCTTTGCCCACTTCACTTTCAACCGCGATATCTCCGCCTAGAAGATTGACGAATTTCTTCGCTATGGCCAGCCCCAGACCCGTACCGCCATATCTTCGAGCGCTCGACATATCCGCCTGGCGGAACTCCTCGAAGATATAGCTCAAGGCCGCCCTCTCTATGCCAATCCCCGTATCCGAGACCGCCAATTTCAACGATCCGTTCTCCTGCCAGGCCGAGACTTTAATCTCGCCTTCTTCTGTAAACTTCCCCGCATTGCTCAGCAGGTTCAGGAGGATCTGCTGGAGCTTCTCTTGATCCGTTTTCAGAAGCGGGATATCCGGTCGGATCTCCATCATTAATCGGACCCGGCCATTCTTAAGCATCGGTTCGACGGTCGAGGCTGCCGCTTGCACTACATCATCAACCTTAAAAGACTCCACGAAGAGCTCCATCCGGCCGGCCTCTACCTTCGAGAGATCGAGCAGGCCGTTGATGAGCTTGAGGAGGTGCTCGGAGCTGATAAGCACCTTCTGGAGATTCTCCGTTTGCAGTGCCGGGATTTGTCCTTCGGTCCTTCGGAGGACGAGTCGCGTGAATCCTATGATGGCATTCAGGGGCGTGCGCAGCTCGTGGCTCACGTTGGCGAGAAACTGGGACTTGTGCCGGCTGGCCTCATCGAGTCTCTGATTGGTAATGATAAGTTCCTGGGTCCGCTCCGCAACTTTGTGCTCCAAATTACTGTAGGCCTCCTGGAGAGCAGCGGTCATCTTGTTGAATTCTTCGCCAAGGGCTTCCAGCTCATCCCCGGTTTTAAGATCCACGCGGAAGCTCAGATCGCCGGAGCCGATTTGTCCTACTCCTTCGCGTAGCTTTCGAAGAGGGCGAACCACGCGCCGGGCAACAAAGACACTTGCAAGAAGGGCCATACCGAGGCCGACCAGGAGGAGGGTGGAAGTACGTAGCAGAGAGGCATAAAGCGGCTCGTAGGCCTCTTTCACCGGCCGTTCGATGATGACCGCCCAGTCCAGGGTTGGGATGAGAGTAGAAGAGCTAAAAACCTTATCGCCTTGCAAATTGTCCGTAATGAAACCCTCAGGCTTGGCCGGAGATGCGCCAGGCTGAAAAGCTCCTTTGACCTGGTCAAGGTGAGCTAAACTACGCTTCTGCAGCACCAGGCTGATATCCGGGTGCGCGATCAGGTCGCCGGAACGGGTAACGAGATAGGCGTAGCCGGCTTTCCCCACCCGCACGCTCGAGACCACATCCCAGATGTATTTTAGGTTGACCTCCGCCTGCAGGACGCCAATCACTTCACCGGCAAAGCGCTCGATGGGGACGGCGATGGCCATATAAGGTTCAGAGCCGCGGACGAAATAGACCGGACCGAAGTAGGATGCGCCTTTGTTGACACGTTGGGAAACCGTTAGAGGAGCGAGTTCCCGCTTGGCCTGGGGGATGGCGGTTCGCAAGCGTGAGGCCTCAACCTGAGCGATCCCATTCCTATCATAGGCTACAACGTCGGTAATCGCACGGGCCACAATCAAGAGCTTCTCCAATTCAAACTTATACTCGGGCGTAAGTCCTTTGAGGGCAATGTCGCGGCTCCTGGTAGCCGCCTTCATAACGCTTTCGATCTCTTGAACAAAGCGTTCGATCTTGAAGGCAGCCGCCGCCGCAGCTTCTTGGTGCAGGAGGGTTATCTGTTCCTGACTTTCCTTGTATCGGAAGTAAATCTCTAAAAGACCGCTGGTAATCAGGCCGCCGCTGATCAAGATAAGCGAGATAAAAAAGTAGTGGCGTACCAGGCGGCCTCGGCGGCGAAAGATCTGAAGGTTGGTAAACGCCATTAGGAGCGGGATTATACTCTCATCCATCCGCTTGTAAAAAGGCGCCGACGCGGATTAGATAAGCTTCCGGATCTTTCCCAGCAACTCCTCCTCGTCGATCGGCTTGGAAAGATAATCGTTGCAGCCTACTTCACGGGACTTTCTCTCGTCGCCCACCATCGCGTGGGAGGTGACGGCGATAACTGGGATATGCTTTAAGCCGTTATTCGCTTTGATCCTCTCGGTTGCTGCCCAGCCATCTAAAACAGGGAGTCCGAGATCCATGAGGATCAGGTCCGGCTTCTCCTGTTCCGCCTTTCTGACTCCCTCCTCTCCATCGACCGCAACCACCACCTCGTATTGGTCCCCCAAGAGCTGGATAAGGAGATCGCGATTAAATTCGCCGTCTTCAACAACCAGAATTTTTTTCTTCGGCATGCCCTTATCTTACCTAATGACCTTATCCGCCCGCATCAGAACTTCAGGCGGAATCGTGAGGCCGATCTGCTTTGCGGCCTTCAGATTGATCACCAGCTCGAACTTCGTCGGCTGCTCGACGGGAAGGTCCGCCGGCTTCGCGCCCTTCAAAATTTTGTCCACGTAAATGGCGGCCCGCCGGTAATTATCAAGGAAGTCGGGTCCATAGCTCATAAGCCCCCCGTCTTCCACAAATTCTGTCGCGTAGTATATCGCCGGGAGCCGGTTCTTTGCCGCGAAGTCCAAGATCCGGTTTCGGTTACCGATGAATACCGGGTGTATGGAGACGGTGAGAGCGTGCGCGCCCCCTTTGGCTGCGGCTCGGAATACACCCTCGAAGTCGTTGGGGCTCGGGACTTCAAGGGATTGAATCTTGAGCCCCAAGGCCTGTGCCGAGGCGCGCGCCTCTTTTAAATACGAAGGTACGGCTGGAGTTGACCGATGCCAGAAGAAAGCCACGCGGGAGACTTTGGGAACTGTCTCCTTGAGAAGCTCCAATCGTTTTCCGTACAACTCATAGCCACCGAGGGAAAGCCCGGTGATATTACCACCAGGCCGCGCCAAGCTGGCGATGAGGCCCTCACCAACAGGATCGCCGGCCCCCGTCACGACGATTGGAATCGTCTTAGTCGCATTCTTGGCAGCCCAGATTGCTTGTATGCCTCCTGCGGCAACGATCACGTCAACCTTGAGACGAACCAGTTCGGCGGCGAGATCGGGTAGCCGGTCGAATTTTCCCTCCGCATGCCGATACTCGATCAAGACGTTCTGACCTTCCATGTAGCCAAGCTCCCGCAGCCCTTGCCGGAATGCCTCGCGGCGGGCCGGGCTCGTGGCAAGGGTGGCGGAACCCAAGAAACCTATTCGGGGGATTTTCTTTGGCTGCTGCGCCTCGGAGATACCTCCAAACCCCACCAGCATTACAATGAGCGCAACAAGCCTAAAAATGTTTTTCACAGCCCCGCCTAATTGTTAGATTTTGGCTTTTAGACTCCGAGCCAACTCCACCATCTGGAACATGGCATATCCCATCCACGTCTCCTTTGTCCATTCGGGGTTATTTCACTTCAGTTCCCCTTGACCGCACGGTAAGCCGCCTCGATATTATTAGGGAACCGCTCCTTGTTGCCCCAGTCGTCGTACTCGGGCATCTTGAGCTCTTGTTTGATCTGGTCGAGAGACTTGCCCTCGCGCGCCATTCTTTCCACTCTTTCCAATAGCAACGTGTAGAACCGTTCAGTGTCGTCGAAGATTTTTGTCGTTCCAGGAGGACCGTGGCCGGATACTACGACTTCAGGATTCAGGGACTTCATCATCTTCAAAGCGCTCAGAATTGCCGGGATGGAAACGAAGGGCCGTAGGTTGTTGTAACTCTTCACGATAGCTGCCGATGCGGAGAAAAGGACGCGCTCCTTGGGAAGCCAGATCGCCGTGTCGGACTCGCTGTGAACATCCTTTAGATGCATGAGTTCAAATGTCCGTTCTCCCAGATGGAGGGTCATCTTGTCTTTGTACTCGACGTGCGGTGTGATCAGCCGATAACCTTGGGATGCCTCGCGCATTTCCGGAGATTGGGCCGAAAGCGTTTCTACGCGCTTTGAGGCCTCGGCCGAAATCTTTTTCATCGACTCCGTTGCTCCCTGGGCTGCGATGATGGTCGCCGGGGGAGAAAAGACAAAATGGCCCGTGGTGTGGTCATTGTGCGGCTCCGTGTTGATCA
>Ga0209726_10007839_pt1 | contig 11768 bp, 15 predicted proteins | sample Subgrocontami54m_FD_187453 | JGI IMG/M metagenome (GOLD analysis project Ga0209726, IMG submission 187453) | Subsurface groundwater microbial communities from S. Glens Falls, New York, USA - GMW46 contaminated, 5.4 m (SPAdes) (version 3) | ecosystem: Environmental > Aquatic > Deep subsurface >... | reverse complement strand
CAAAGTCGTGCAATCGCCATGCCCGTCCTGCCACGGCGCCGGCCGCATCAAGCAGCACAAGACGCTCTCGGTCAAAATACCCGCCGGGGTTGACGAAGGCGACCGTATCCGGCTTTCGGGCGAAGGTGAGGCCGGTGTCAACGGCGGCCCGACGGGCGACCTGTATGTGGTAATTCACCTCAAGCCGCACTCGGTGTTCCAGCGCGATCACAACGATCTGCACTGCGAAATGCCGATCAGCTTCAGCGCCGCGGCGCTCGGCGGCGAAATCCAGATTCCGACGCTCGACGGCTACGCCAAGATCAAGGTGCCGCCGGAAACGCAGTCCGGCAAGGTGTTCCGGCTGCGCGGCAAGGGCATCAAGGGCGTGCGCTCATCGGCGCACGGCGATCTGCTGTGCCACATGGTCATCGAAACTCCGGTGAACCTGACCGCGCGCCAGCGCGAACTGCTGGCCGAACTCGAGGCGATCAACGTCAACGGCGCCGGGCGCCACAATCCGCGCGCCAAGTCGTGGATGGACAAGGTCAAGGAGTTCTTTGCTGAGTAGGGCAAGCTGCCGGCGGATCGGGCGGCTTGCGGCGGCGCCCGGGTGAGAGTAATCTCATGACCATTACATATGGTCATGAAAGGAACGACCATGGAAATCTCCGCTGCTGAATTCAAGGCCAAGTGTTTGAAGCTGATGGACGAAATCGCGAAGACGCGCAAGCCGATCGTGATCACCAAGCGCGGCAAACCGGTCGCCAAGCTCGTGCCTGCGGAGCCCGCGCCGCGCAAGCCGCTGTTCGGCTGCATGGCGGGCACCGTAACGTTCGAGGGCGACATCCTGGCGCCGCTCGACGTCGAATGGGAGGCGGAAGCGGAAACCGAGCCGAATCTCTATTCACGTAAGTATCCGCGCAAACCTCCGGGCCGCCGTCGTGGCTGAGACGCCGCGCCATCTGCTCGACACCCATGTATGGTTCTGGCTGGTCCGCGGCCGTGAAGGCCGGCTGGCGGCGAGAACCGCCGCCAAGCTGGAACAGACCGCGCTCGGCGCACCGCTCGGCGTATCGGTGATTTCAGTTTGGGAAATCGCGCTGTTGGCAGCCAAAGGCCGCATCGGCCTGGGAATGCCGGTGCACGAGTGGGTTGAAGCGGCGCTCAACCGCCCGGGGTTCATGCTGGTGGGGCTGGAGCCGGAAATCGCCATCGAAAGCTGCGCGCTGCCCGGCGACTTCCACGCCGACCCGGCGGACCGCTTTCTGGTGGCAACCGCGCGCCTGAAAAACGCCGTCATCGTCACGCGCGACAAACGGATACTCAAATACGGCAAACTGGGGCACGTCAAGGTAATGGCCGCCTGAATCACGGGCTCGTAGCAGCGGCGTAAGTCCGGTATTACGCGTGCCGAGGCGCTTGATCAGCTGCGGCCAGATCACCACAGGATCGGAGGCGAAAATCGTGTCCACATCGGCGTTGGTCACGTACCAACTGCCGCGAGCGATTTCGTTCTGCAACTGCCCCGGTGTCCAACCCGCGTAACCGGCGTAGATACGCGCCTCTCCCGGCAGCGGCTGCCCTTTGACCAGCCGCTCAATCAGTTCCGGGCTGGTAACAAGGTAAAGGTCCGCGAGCACGTGGAAGCTGCGCTCCGGCGGCTCCTTCGCGCGCACCAGCAACAACAACGAAGTGCGGGCAACCGGCCCGCCGAAAAAAATCGGGTCGGACTTTTCCGGCACGTTGACCGCTTCCGGCATCAACTCGGAAAACCGCCGGCCGAGCGGACGGTTGATGATGACGCCGAGCGGGCCGCGATCGGCCCGCGGCAGCGTGATCAGCACCACTGATTGGCTGAAATTCGGGTCGCGCAATTCCGGCTTCGCGACCAGGAACACGCCGTTGGCAAGCGTGGTCTCTGCCGCATGAGCCATGGTTGCGGCCTGCATCGGCAACGCCAACGCGAGCACGCGGAAAACCAGCGGCAGAACGCGGCGGGAGGCGAACCTAAGACCCGCAGGCGAGCGGATCAGCATTGGGCGTGGCAGGAACGGCAGCCGGCACGCCGATCGATTCGAGCTTGACGCCGCGGCGCACGGCAGTCATCTCGGCCACGATCGCAACCGCGATTTCCGCCGGCGTCTTGCTGCCGATTTTGAGTCCGACGGGCCCGTACAGCCGCGCAATCTCCGCGGCGGAAAGATCGAATTCCGCAAGCCTCGTGCGGCGTTTCTGGTTGTTGAGCCGGGAACCGAGCGCGCCGACGTAGAACGCCGGCGATTTGAGCGCTTCGGTCAGCGCCGCATCGTCGAGCTTGGGATCGTGCGTCACCGCCACCACGGCGAAATGCGGATCGGGATTCATCTCCAGCACGACGTCGTCGGGATAACCACGAACCAGGTTCGTCCCCGGCACGCTCCATTCGTCCGCATATTCCTCGCGCGGATCACATATCGTTACCTGGTAGTCGAGCGCCTGCGCCATTTGTGCGAGAAAACGCGAGGTCTGGCCGGCGCCGATAATCAAAAGCCGCCAGCGCGGGCCGTGTACGCTTTTGAGCAGCCTGCCGTCGAACTCGAGCAGGTCCGACCAACTGCCGGCTTCGAGTCTGACGCTTCCGGATTCCACATCCAGAAAACGCGCCACCAGTTCGTGGCGCTCGATGGTCGCCAGCAATTCCTTCAACTGCGACTCCGCCCGCAACGGCTCGAGCACGATTTGCAGCGTGCCGCCGCACGGCAGGCCAAACCGCGCCGCATGCTCCGCGGTCACGCCGTAGGTGACGACCTCGGGCTTGCCACCGGTCAGCGGGTGGGCTTTGACGCGCCCGATCAGGTCGTCTTCAACGCAACCGCCTGATACCGAGCCGATGACGTGGCCATCATCGCGTATCACGAGCATCGCGCCGATCGGCCGCGGCGCCGAGCCCCATGTCCGAATGACGGTCGCCAAGGTTGCCTTATGCCCCGCATCGAGCCACGCAACCGCGCTTTTCAGTACTTCGATATCTACGCTGTCCACGTTCCGCCTCTCCAAAAGATTGGACAGACTAGTGTATTACGCGGCGGCGCAATCCGGGAAATTTCCTGGCGATCGGCACCTGGGTGGAGAAATGCCGGCTCACGCATCAAACGGGATCAGCGTTCCGTAGATCGCGCAGCGGCTGTGCCTTGCCGCTCAAATACGCACCCAGCGTCAGCATGTCCGGAGCGCGTTTAAGCAGCGCCAGGACCATCGCCGCCGTCACCGGCCGCATCGCCAGGTGCGCGAATCCTGCGGCGGCGTGAATGCGCCGCGCAAAATTTCCGCGCCAGCTTGCAGCATAATCACGGCCGATCTCCTCGATTCCGCGCCCCGAGAGGGCGGCATCTCGTTGCGCAACAAGGCGTTCGCACAACAGCCAGGCCGACTGCATCGCCATGCTGATGCCTTCGGCCACGATCGGATGCGCTTCGCCCGCCGCGTTACCCGCCGCAAAAATGCCATCACGCCGAAACGCTCGGATACCGGGCCGAATGGGCCCCGCCGATAGCCACGCGCGATCCGGCCTCGCGCCCGCAAACGTTTCGCGGACCCCGCGGCATGAAGCCTGGATGTGCGCGAAAACTGCCGCCGCCGCCGTCACATCCCGCCGCTGGCGCCGGCATTGCTCCAGATAATCGCGCCGGATGCAGCATGAAAAACTGATGCGGCCGCCATCAGTCTGAACTGCACCGCCGTATCCGCCGGGGAAAACCACGAGCGGCATCAGTTCCCGCGGCAATTCGCCATTCAGAAAATGGGCTTTGAACGCGAACAGATCCGACGCCCGCGACGGGTAGCGCAAACGCTGCGTCGGCTGCGTCCCGCGCTCCCAGGAACCGTGCGCGGCAATGACAATGCGTGCTCGCAACGCTCTGGTTTGACCGGCGTGTTTCGAAACGGCGGTGCAAACGAAGCCATTGGCAGTCTTCTCCACTTGCATGAGAGTCCATGGCTGCCATACTTCGGCACCGGCCTCCGCCGCGCGGGCCAGCATCAGCGTGTCCAGGTGCTCGCGCCCGATGGCTCTTCCATGCGCTTCCAAACCATGCGGCGGGCGAGGCATATCAGCGGTCAGGATCGTGTTACCCGCATATAAGCCGATCCGCTGGATGGCGGGACCCGCCCGCGCCAGAAATGCGCCGGCAACGCCGAGCTCACGCATCAGCGGCAAGCTGGTTGCCGAAATAAATTCGCCGCACACCTTTCGTCGCGGAAACGATGCTTTTTCGACAATCCCGACGGACCATCCCGCGCGGGCAAGCATCAGGGCAGCGGTAGCACCGGCGGGTCCCGCCCCGATGACGACGACATCGTAGGATTTCATTTGCCCGCGTGCCGTCCGGTGCTGCGGCCTGCGTCGACCCGGCAGGCAACGAACGAGTGGCTGAATAATCCGCTCGCGCGTTCCTGCAGGGTCCAGCCGTGATTTGCCGGCCACAACGCGGACAGTTCCGCGCCATTAAAGCCGGCGCGCACGCTCACCACGGCATCGTGCCGACTCACGTCGTTGCACCCGGCCAGACCGAGCAGTCGGCTCCCCGCCAATGCAAACCCAGAGCGCCGTGGCTCACAAGCCACGAACATGCGCGTGCGTCCCGCGGCCAGGGACAACAGTGCCGCCAATCTTGCGTCCTCAAAATGATGCAGGAACAGGTTCGCGATCATCACGTCGAAAACCGGTCCCGCCGGCCGCCCCAGCCATTCGAACACATCCGCCGTCGCGGAATCCGCTTCCCACCCCAGAGCGGCAAAGCGCCCGCGCGCGTCGCGGCCGACGACATCCTGGCGATCGAGCAGGACAACCCGCACATTCTTCCACCGTGCCGCGACGCGTGCCGCCAGCCGCAGCATGAAAGCGCCGTCACCCGCTCCGATCTCGGCGATTACGCGCGGCGCTTCATCACGGAAATTACGCATGAGTTCCCGCCCGACAATACCGGCGTTTGTCATCAGCGCATTGATGCGCCGCAAATCGCGGCGCGAGCGCAGCGCACGCGGATCGTCCGCCGGCAGTTCGTCCAGCCATTCGGCCTCAATTTGGCGCGGAATACGGAACATCGCCCGCTGCTAGGCCACTTTGAGCAATGCGCCATGGCAGCTGAAGCCGGCGCCAAACGAAGACACCCACCACCACCCGCCAGGCGCGTTGTCCCGCAGCGCCGCCTGCAACACGAAATACACGAACGGGCTGCTCAAATTCCCGAACTTGCCCAGAACTTCGCTGCTCCAGCGCACATCCGCGGCATCGAGTCCGATCGTCTCCTGCAGTGCCTCAAGTACTTTGCGCCCGCCCGCATGCCAGATCCACGCGCTGATCTCGCCGCGGGTTATCCGTGCGCTGTCCAGCACTTCGTCGAGCACGGTTTCCGCATATTGCGCGGCAAGCCGCGGGACCTGCGGGGTGAGAATATTGCGCAGCAAGCCGCCCCGTTGCTCGAAACGCAGCGCATCACGCTCAGCGGGAATGTGCAGTGAGCGAGCCGCTTTCCACTCAACACGGCGCCCTCCGTGCGCCGGCGCCGCCGCGAGAACCGCGGCACCTGCGCCGTCGCCAAACAGGCAGGCGCTGATGAGCACTCCAGGGTCATTATCAAGATAAAACGCCGCGCTGCAGACTTCGACACAAATCGACAACACCGTTTCACGGCGGTTGGTGCGCAGAAGCGCCTCGGCGGTGCACAAGTTGGGCAGCGCCGCGCCGCATCCCTGGCCCACCAGATCCAGCGCGAGCACGTCCGGTCTCAGCCCCAGGCGTTCCGCTACATAACTGGTGAGCCCGGGGCAAAGATAACCGGTGCAGGTACTGACAATAACCGCGTCGATCGCCGAAGGCAGAATACCCGCCTGCCGTAGCGCGTCGACTGCCGCTTGAGACGCAAGCACCGGCGCGTGTTTGGCAAAGCGCCGATGCAGCGTGTCGGGGTCGATGTCGAAAACCTCCTTGAGCGAGTCGAGCGCGAGAGACCGCGTGTGAATGCCGTTATCGCGCAGCAAGACACCCTGCAAAGTGGCGCGCGCGCGCCGGTCGAGCTGCGCGAACTGCCCGGCTCCCGCGATCGCCTCCCAGCACTGCGCCTGCGTATACCGGTTGGGCGGGACCGCAGTGCCCAATCCCACGATAAACATTTTGTGCATCCCTCCAACGACCGTAGCAGCAGTGAACACCATTGTAGTCCCCGCCATTCCGCGCCGCCGGGCTGCATCGGCCTCTCGCCGGGAGACCGTTTGTGTGTATAATTCATCTACATACACACATTGATCGATGCCGCCATGCAAACCACCCGCGTATTCACCAACGGCAACAGCCAGGCTGTGCGTCTGCCCAAGGAGTTCCGGTTCACCAGCAGTGAAGTCTTCATCCGCAAGGATGCGGCGAGCGGCGACGTCGTGCTTTCGGCCCGGGCGCCTGCGGGCTCATGGGCCGATTTCTTCGCCCTGCGTGCCAAGACTCGCGTCCCCGGGGATTTCCTTTCCGACCGCCCTCTGAATGAAACCAAGCCCGCGCGAGATCCCTTCGAGGGCGCGCACCCGGTTAAACCCTCGCGCAGGAAATAGCGCGCCATGCTCTATCTTCTGGACACCGACACCTGCAGCTACGCCATTCGTTACGCTTGCGCCACGCTCGACGCGCGGCTGGCGGCGGCCAAAGCAGGCTCGCTCGCGGTTTCGGCCGTGACCCGCGCCGAGCTCATTTTCGGCCTGGAAAAGCGTGGCAATCCGCGCGCTCTGTCGCGGCGGGTGCACGGATTTCTCGACCGCGTCACGGTCGTGTCCTGGGATGCGGCGGCAGCCGATCGCTTCGCGGAATTGCGGGCAAAGCTGGAACGCGATGGCACGCCCATCGGTGTTTTCGACACCATGATCGCGGGTCACGCGCTGGCGCTCAAAGCCACGCTGGTCACCAACAACCGCAAATATTTTCAGAAAGTGAGGGCGCTCAAGATCGAGAACTGGGTCGAGGAAACCCCGCGTGTCTGACTTTATCAGATCCAGCGCATTGCCGTTTATCGGACTCGGGGAGACACTCAGATGAAAACCACCTGGACCCTTCTTGCTTCAGCCATCGCGCTGCTGAACGGCGGCATGCCGCCGGCGCAGGCCGCGGATGCCTGGCCCAGTCACCCCATCCGCCTGATTGCCCCCTTCCCCGCCGGCAGTTCCGTGGATGTCGCGGCGCGGGCGATCACGCCGCGCGTGGCCGATGCGCTGGGACAGTTCATCGTCATCGACAACCGCGCCGGGGCGAGCGGCGCGATCGGCGCCGAACTCGCCGCAAGAGCCACCCCTGACGGCTACACGCTCTCCGGCGGCACCACCAGTACCCATGCGCTGGCCAAAGCGCTGAATCCGCACCTGAGCTACGACCCGCTGCGCGACTTCGCGCCAATCACGCTGATCGGGCACCTGCCCTACATTATTGCAGTGCACCCGGCCGTGGCGGCAGCGAACCTTCAGGAGCTGATTGCACTGGCGCGCGCGAAGCCCGGCCAGATCCGCTACACGACCGTCGGCAATGCCAGCATGGCGCGCCTCGGCGGCGAACTGCTGTCGACGCTGACCGGCATCCAGATCACGCCCATCGCCTATAAAAGCTCCGCGCAGTCCGTGCTCGACACCATCGCCGGCCGCATCGAGCTGCAGTTCGGCACCATGGCCCCGGTGCTGCCGCATGTGCGTTCGGGCACGCTGCGCCCGCTCGCGGTCACCGGTGCTGCACGCTCACCGGCGCTGCCCGAAGTACCCACCGCCAGGGAAGCCGGCATTCCGGATTTCGAAGTCACGCTCTGGCTCGGCCTGTTTGCTCCTGCCCGAACACCGCACGCAATCATCGAACGCCTGCACCGGGAATTCACCGCCGCCATCGGCACGCCCCGGGTACGCGACGCGCTTCTCGCGCAGGGCCTGCAGCCGCAGACCACGACGCCCGCGGAATTCAGCAAACTGATTGCCGCCGATATCGACAAATGGGGCCGGGTCGCGCGCAAAGCCAACCTGAAACCCGAGTGATCTTCCGCGCGTGCGCCAGCAGCGGTTGGCTGAAAACTCTACGACAAATGGACTATGCTTAATGGCGCATTTCTACAAACCATTACACGTAGCGTCCACAATGCAAGAAATCGAGTCCAAACGTAAAATGAATATGACCTTTGGAGGGCGCTGCTATGTCAACCACGCTTAAGGAACTTGAGCATCAGGCGCGTTTGCTATCGCCGGAAGAACGCGCCCGACTTGCGGACGTACTACTTGAGTCGCTTCTGGATGCGCCGCTCGCGGAAATCGAGGCGGCATGGGATCTGGAGATTGAGAAACGCGTCGCCGCATACGACCGCGGTGAACTTGAGACGTTTTCGGCAGAGAACGTATTTGCCGAGGCCAGGCGTCATGCGTCAGCACGCCACATCCCGTGGGTAGAGTGACATGAGTTTAACCCTCGATGCCGTTCGCGACCTCGTTACCAGTGGGAAGGTGCGGATTTCTGAGCATGGGTACGATGAGCTATCGGATGACGATATATTGGTTCGGTATCTATTGAACGGGATCAACAGCGCCACTGTTGTGGAGGACTACCCTACGTTCCCCAAGGGAGCGGCAGTGTTGGTGCTACAATTTGACGGCAGCAATCGGCCAGTTCACGTGGTGTGGGGCATCCCGAAAGGATTCACTTCACCGGCAGTGCTCGTTACTGCCTATCGTCCAGACCCCGCGAAGTGGAACGAACATTTCACCGAGAGGCGACAATGAGCGCTCGAAAAAGGATCAAGTATGTCCACGAGGGAAAGTATGTTGCCGAAGTGGACGTTGACATTCTTGAAGACGACACCGGGTGGTCTCCCTACCTGACCGTTGAGGACGCGTGTCGGATGGATGACATTCGCGAGGCATTGCGCCGCGGAGATATTTCGGCGGCCTCACGTCTTGCGCGCGTTTTCAGACTTGAGCCCATAGCCGCAGCACTTTGACGCGTAACCACGCGATCGTCAAAGGCGTCACGCAATCCGAAACCCGCCGGCGTCTCGCCAGCATCGGCGCCGAAGTCATGGCGAGTTCTCCCGAGGAGTATGGACGGTTCATCAAAAGCGAACTGCAGAAATGGGCGCGCATCATCAAGGAGTCGGGCGCGAGCGCGCATTAGCCCCGCGTCACATATTGAAAACCGGTAAGGATTCAAACCGTTGACACGTTTTCCGCTGTTCAATCAGGTAGCGAACGATGGTCATCCCGGATAATGCATTGATTCATGGGCAGACTGACGAAACGAAAACCGTGGACCACCATGTTAATCAGCACTTTTGCTTATGATTGAACGTTATGAGTAGGAGATGAGCCGATGGAAGTGACTTCGCTCGCTGAAAACTTATATTTCACAACGGTGCGAATCGATACAGTCGACAAAGATGGCGTCGCTGGTTCAGGCACTGGCTTCTTGTTCGCTCACAAGCACGAGGACAAAGAGTGGCCATTCGTTGTCACGAATAAGCATGTTGTTGCCGATTCAATAAAGGGCGGAATCACTTTCATCCGTGGCGCCGAGAACAAGCCAACACTTGGCGACTCTTTTCGGGTGGATTTTGACAATTTCCCATCACATTGGCACGGTCATCCAGATCCAGAAACAGACATTACAGTTACCCCCTTGGTGCCTCTCGTTGAGTTTATGAAAACCCAAGGAGTGGAGGTTTTCTACCGCACCGTCGTTACCGCGCACTTGCCATCGCCTGAACAGCAAAGCGAACTTGATGCCATTGAGGAAGTGGTGTTCGTCGGCTATCCGAACGGAATTTGGGACAGTAAGAATTTCACCCCCATCATTCGAAAAGGAACAACCGCAACGCCAATCGCAATTGATTATGAGGGGAAGAAGAAATTCTTGATTGATGCCTCAGTCTTTGGCGGGTCAAGTGGAAGCCCCGTATTCATTTACCAGTCGGGCACTTACGGCACTAAGAATGGCCCAGCAAAGGTTGGCACAAAGTTCTTTTTCGTTGGCGTCGTAGCTGCCGTTTACTTTAAGACCGCTGCAAACGACATCGTCAGCCTACCGATACCAACGCGCAAAAAAGATGTTGCGATTGACAAGGAGATGATTGACCTTGGCATTGTGTTCAAGGCAGAAACTGTAATTGAAGTAATTGAAGTATTCATCGCCAAATGGAACAACGCATAACCCGGCAGTCAACACGGACGCGGCGCGATAAAGCCGCGCAGCGCCGGTTACTTCTACGTTGAGGCTGTAGGAAAAGGTCCCGACCGCAATGCTTGACGAAGGCTCACAAAATGCGACCTCATAGAACGCTCCACAATCCACGCAAAAATTTTTGGAGGGGTAAATGCATAGCCAAAATAGAGCGAGAACGGCAAGAGTCGAAGTGCCCAGGGTTTTTCTACAGCCTCGTTAGGCATCTCGAAATCGTATGAGCGGAATCAACCCACTACTTGTCTTTGCAATTACGCAGGTTCGACTCGTATTTCGAGATGGCATCGGAAATACCAGATCGCCGCTGGGGACGGGGTTCTTTCTGCGAACTGAAGCGGGTACGCCAATCTTCATTACTAATCGGCATAACCTAGACCCCAGTCTAAAATTGGGCTCGGACTACTCATTGATTTCCGCAAGCATTCTGCTGCGCCGGCATGACGGTACGAAGTTCATCGCAACGACGCAGTTTGTCGATGTCGATCTTTCCGCCACGCAGATCATCCACTCGCGACATGCGGACGTCTCGGCGCTCGTGGCGCCTTCGTTCATCGCGCGTCCGCCCGAGTATCAGTTTTATACGATCAACAGACAGAACAGTCTTGCGGACCAGACGTTTTTTGAGACCAAGGTCTTCGTGATGGACTTGGTGTCGTTTCTAGGGTATCCGGGAACCGCGTCGTCCCAATGGTGGGATCTCACCTGGAATACTCCTATTGCTCGGCTGGCAAGTCTCGCATCATGGCCGCACGTGCCGTTTTCCAATCCGCAGATACCGACAACCGAAGTCACTCTGGTGTCGGGTCTTTCATTTAGCGGGTCAAGCGGCAGCCTCGTTATCCTCCACGAGAAAGGCATTGCGCCGGGAGCCATCGTCGATCCCATGTATGCTCCGCCTACGATTATCGGCATTATGTCCGGTCACTGGTGGGAATCATCAGCGGAGCCTCAGATGTTTCGCCATTCTGGGCTTTCCTACTACACGAGATCGACAGCAATTATCGAGCTATTAGCGGGCATACCGTGAACCAACACTCGCTGAGCAGTCGGGGAGATAGGTAACATGCCTAACAGGTCGCTCCAGTGGACACTCGCTGCGCTCGTATCCGTCCGCTGAGCTTGAGCGTTAGGTTGCTTGAGTATGACTGACACCATCAAGCCGAGTACTGCTGCGCTTCGTGAGGCTCTTGCGTTGTCCGATGACCTTCTCCGCGGTATCGAACTCTCAGAGATTCCTCTGGCAAACGCAGCCCTCAAGGCCTCGCGTCTGGCTCGCCTCCTGAACGAGTTCCAGCATCAGAAGATCTTTGAGTACGAGGCTGGTGGCTACCCAACGACACCTGGCGGTGTTGAGCCCGCAGTATGGGCCTGCGCCGAAGCGGCCGGCCGCACCTATCAGAGAATAGACGACAAGGGCGCGGTGAAAATAGTTGCTGTACTGGAGTCGATCGAGCAGATTGAAGCTCAGATTGAAGGCACTAAGCTCGGGCTTGATGCGGCTCGTGACGCAAATATCTCGGTTTCATCGGCTAACCCTAATCAGTACGTCAACGCCTGGGGAAACACG
>Ga0209726_10007831_pt1 | contig 11775 bp, 14 predicted proteins | sample Subgrocontami54m_FD_187453 | JGI IMG/M metagenome (GOLD analysis project Ga0209726, IMG submission 187453) | Subsurface groundwater microbial communities from S. Glens Falls, New York, USA - GMW46 contaminated, 5.4 m (SPAdes) (version 3) | ecosystem: Environmental > Aquatic > Deep subsurface >... | reverse complement strand
GGGCGGATACCGCCGTGATGGCATCGCTGATTTCCGATTATGCCGGCCAGAACGTGACCACGGAGGCGCAGGCGATCGCACAATCCGACGAGGTCGCAACGGCCTTCGCGAACCGGAGTTTCTCCTCTGCCGTCGCGGAGTTCCGCGAACATGAAACCACGTTGCAAGGTGGATTTGTGGTGGCCGTGGCAGATGGGAACGCCGAAGCGAGCCTGGCGATGCCGGCGCCCTGGAGCGCGCTCAAGGACCGGTTCCCCCTGCCACAGGCGCTGCGGGGAGAACATCCGCACTTCCAGTGGAACCAGACGGACTACATTGTGGGAGCGGCTCCGGTAGGCAAGGGCGCGATTATTGTGGCCATGCCGCTGCCCGAGAAATTCGCCGAGACCGAGAGGCAAATTCAGGAAAGCCAGCAGCGTTATATCGAACTGGCGCGGCAGCGCAAGCTGGTGCGCCGGACCTACATCGGATTTCTGTCGCTGCTGACGGTCCTGGTGCTGTTCGCCTCGACCTGGCTGGCGCTGTTTCTCTCGAAGCTCGTCAACCGGCCGGTGGCGGCGCTGGCGGCCGGCACGGAGGCGATTTCCAAGGGACAACTGGATTACCGCGTGGACATCCGCGCCACCGACGAACTGGCGGAACTGGTGCAGTCGTTCAACAGCATGGCCGAGCAGTTGGAATCCAGCCGGCGGATGATCGACGCTTCCAGCCGCGAACTGGGCGCCGCCAACGAAGCGCTCGAAAGACGACGCCGCTACATCGAAACCATCTTGGAGAGCATTCCTACCGGCGTGATTTCGATTGACGCTGCGCGCCACGTGACGCTCGTCAACGCCGCGCTGCTGCGGATGCTCTATCTGGACCGTCCCGAGTACGCAAACCCGGCAGCGCTGACAAACGCTCCGCTGAGCGACGTTCTGCCCGGTGACTTGCTCGCGGACCTGGAACTGCTGTTGCGCCGCGCCGACCGCATGGGGATGACGGCGGCCAACCTGGAACTGACCGTCCCTCGCGCCAAGCTGAACGTGGCCGTCACGGTCGCCGCGCTCGAGCACGGAGCCGAGCGGTTGGGCTACGTGCTGGTGTTTGAAGATCTGTCGGACCTGCTGCGGGCGCAGAAGCAGGCGGCGTGGCGCGAGGTCGCGCGACGGGTGGCACATGAAATCAAGAATCCCCTGACCCCGATCGCGCTTTCCGCGGAGCGCATTCAACGCCACCTCGCGAAGGGCACCGCGCCCGATGAGGCTTCGCGATCCGTGATTCGCGCTTGCGCCGAGACCATCGGCAACGCGGTCGAAACTGTACGCGCGCTGGTGGACGAATTTTCGGTGCTGGCGCGGTTTCCCGCTTCGCATCCGCAGCCCGCCAGCTTGAACAACCTAGTGGAGAGCGCGCTCACCATGTTTAATGGGCGGTTGGAGGGCATTCGCGTTCACACCGAGCTGTCGGCGGACTTGCCCAGCGTGATGGCCGATCCGGAGGCGATCAAGCGAGCCATCGCCAACCTGGTGGACAATGCCGCCGAAGCGATGCAGGACGCGATCGTGCGCGAGATCACGATCTCGACGTCACTGGTGGCGAGCCGCGACGCCGTCGAACTGGTAGTCTCCGATACCGGACACGGCGTTTCCCGCGAAGTGAAGGAGCGGCTCTTCCTGCCCTATTTCTCGACCAAGCAGCGCGGCACGGGACTGGGTCTTGCGATTGTGAGCCGGATCGTGGAGGACCATCATGGATCGATCCGGGTGGAGGAGAACAAGCCGGTGGGCAGCCGATTCGTAGTGGAACTGCCGGTGGCGGTCGAGACCGTGAATACTCCGGCGGCGAGCTAGCATGGCGCAAATTCTCATTGTTGATGACGAATCCGGAATCCGGGAATCCCTCACGGGCATTCTGGAAGACGAAGGCTACAAGACCGCCGCCAGCCCGAGCGGCGAAGACTGCCTCGAACGGCTGCGCAAATCCAGCTTCGACGTGATCCTGCTCGACGTATGGCTGCCGGGGATGGACGGCCTGGAAGCACTGGAGAAAATCCGCGCACTCGAGGATCCGCCGGAAGTGATCATGATCTCCGGCCACGGCACGATTGAGACCGCGGTGCGCGCCACCAAGCTGGGCGCCTACGATTTCGCGGAGAAGCCGCTCTCGCTGGAGAAAACGCTCATCCTGGTGAAGAACGCGATCGACGCCCGGCGGCTGCGGCATGAGAATCGCGATCTTCGAAAACAGTTACAGGCGAAGAGTGTGATCGTGGGCGACAGCGTGCCAATGAAAGCGCTGCGCCAGCAGATCGGGGTCATGGCGCCGACGAACGGACGCGTTCTGATTTACGGCGAGTCCGGCACCGGCAAAGAACTGGTGGCGCACGCCATCCACACGCAAAGCCTGCGCAAAAATGAGACGTTCGTCGAGATCAACTGCGCTGCGATTCCCGAAGATCTGATCGAGAGCGAACTGTTCGGGCATCGCAAGCTTTCCTTCCCGGGAGCGACGGACGACAAGGAAGGTAAGTTTCAGAAGGCGGACCGCGGAACCTTGTTTCTGGACGAAGTCGGCGACATGAGTCTGAAGACGCAGTCCAAAGTGCTGCGCACTCTGGAGCAGCAGAGATTCACGCCGGTGGGGAGCGATGACCCCATTACGGTCGACACGCGCGTGATCGCCTCAACCAACAAGGATCTGGAGGAAGAGATCTCGCGTGGAAATTTTCGCGAAGACCTCTTCTACCGGCTGAACGTGATTCCGTTTGTGGTGCCGGCGCTGCGCGAACGAAAAGAAGACATTCCGCTGCTGGCGCGCCACTTTCTGAAGGAATTTGCGTCGGCCTATGGGCGGCGCCCGCGCGAGATCACCGACGATGCGATCGCGGTCCTAATGCGCTATACCTGGCCGGGTAACGTGCGCGAGCTGCGCAACGTGATCGAGCGCATCGTGATCATGAACCCCACTACCTCGCGTTTCGAGCGCAAGCATCTGCCTCCGCTGGTGTACCGCGACGGCAGCCGGAGGGCGGCCGGCAGCGAAGCATCCACCCTGCACCAGGCGCGAGCGGCGTACGAGCGCGACTACATTTTGAAGAAGCTGGATGAAAATCATGGCAACGTGAGTCGCACGGCGGAAGTGCTCGGCCTGGAGCGGAGCCATCTGTACCGGAAGATGAAGAGTCTGGGGATCAGTGCGAAAGAGTAGAGCAGGTGTCAGGTGTCAGGTGTCAGGTGTCAGGTGTCAGTTCTCAGTTCTCAGTTCTCAGTTCTCAGTTCTCAGTTCTCAGTTCTCAGTTCTCAGTTCTCAGTTCTCAGTTCTCAGGGAAGACAAAATCCGACTGGATAAGATGTCAACTCAATTGCGTAGAGACGCGGCTTGCCGCGTCTTTTGCCGGCACCACTCGGAAACTGTGGTTCCGAATCGACGCTAGCTGATTCGATTTTCCTGAGACCTAAGACCTGACACCTGAGACCTACCGCTTGATCATATGAATCTCAGTCCCATTCTTGTGAAACTGGACCTCATCCATCAATTGATTGATCAGGTAGATGCCGCGGCCGTGGCTGGCAAAAATGTTCTCGCCGACGCAGGGATCGGGGATCTTGGTGACATCGAAGCCGGGGCCGGGATCGCGCACCACGATCAGCATGCCGTGCGTTTCGTCGCAGGCCACATCGCATTCGATAATCTTGGTCGGATCCGAGTTCGCTCCGTGCACAACCGCGTTGGACAGGGCTTCCGTTAGAGCAAGCTCAATGTTGTCTTCCCGCCCTTCGGCACACTTCATTTCTCGAACTATGTTCATCACGCTCTGGACGACGGGGTCAACCGCTTTGCGGTCGGCACAAAGCGTCACGCTGAGTTTGAGGATCAGCTTTTGGGCATCGAAATTGCAGGCTCCACGCTGCTCAGATGATGGGGAAGAATCGGACATGGTTCGTTCGGCTATGCGGAAGGCCATCGGCGTCATCTCTCTACCGTCTTAGACCCCAAAAATAGAGATCTGGAACGCCGTGCAAAGATTTTAGGCATTGAACCGTCAGGATGCAAATCTTGTTCGCGGCAAAGGTAACAGAGCGCAGTTACACCGGTCAGCTGTCAGGTTGGGAGGAAGCGCCCGGCCCTGTAGCGGCAGCGAGCAGGAAGGGCCTAAGGTCTAGCAGCCCAAAGCCGAAAGCGCGGTCTCAGCGCTCTTCTTGACGCGGGCCCGCAATCTGTTCCAGTTGCCGCCGCCAGTCCAGTTCCTCCACAAACTGCCGCGACTCCCGCCAGCCGGGCTGAACTTTGACAAAAAGCTCCAGAAAGACCCGGGTGCCGACCATTTTTTCGATATCCATCCGGGCAGCCGTCCCGATCTTCTTCAACATCTGACCGCCTTTGCCGACCAGGATGCCTTTCTGGCTGGCGCGGTCGCAATAGATGGTCGCGGCGATGCGGGTTAGCTTTGCGCCTTCCTCGTACTGGTCCACCATCACGGAAACGGCATGCGGCACCTCTTCCCGCGCTTGAAACAGGACATGCTCGCGGATCGCTTCCGCCACCATGAAACGCAGCGGCTGATCGGTGATCTGGTCTTCGGGAAAGTAGCGCGCGCCCTTCGGCAAAGCTTTCAGAACGCATTGCAGCAATTCGTCCAAGCCCTTCTTCTTCAGGGCGGAAATGGGAATGATCTCCTGGAAGTCGTGCATGGGCTGGAACTGAGCGATCAGAGGCAGCAGGTCGCGCTTGTCGGCGAGCAGATCGATCTTGTTGAGCAGCAGAAAAACAGGAGTATGGGATCGTTTGACCAGATCGAGAATGAAAGCGTCTTCAGCGGTCCATCGCTTGACGTCCACAATCAGCAGGATGAGCTGGCAGCCCCGGAGAGCTTCGTGAACATCGGACATCATCTTGCGGCCGAGCGAAGAGTCGGGCCGGTGAACGCCGGGAGTATCGATCAGAACGATCTGGCCGGCATCACGGTTCTTTTGTTCGGGGACGTTGATGATGCCGAGGATGCGATTGCGCGTGGTTTGGGGCTTGGGCGAAATGATAGCGATCTTTTCGCCGACCAGCGCGTTGAGGAGCGTGCTCTTGCCCGCGTTGGGGCGTCCGAGGATGCAGGCGAATCCGGAGTGGAAAGACATGAGACTAGGCTACTAGCTGCTACTCGCTTCTAGCTACTGGCTGCTAGCGACCTCATTCTGTCGAGTGCCGAAGCGCCGCTCGTTTGAGGTGTACACTCCCATGACTGGAGAGGACAGATGAGGAACATCACGCAGCTCCTGGGAGCCCTTGCAGCCTTGGTTTTGGCACTGGCCTTCGGTTCAGCCGCAGCCCAGCAGGTAGCCGCTGACAGAACTACTTGGCCGGCGCCCCAGGAGGGCGATTTCGTCGTCCACGACTTTCATTTTCAATCGGGCGAGACCCTGCCGGAGCTGCGAATGCACTACACGACCTTGGGCAAGCCTGCCAAGGACGCGAGCGGGAGCACGACGAATGCCGTGCTGATCCTCCACGGCACGGGAGGCAACGGGCACAGTTTCCTTCGCCCCATATTTGCCGGTGTGCTGTTCGGGCGGGGACAACTGCTGGACGCGACCAAATATTTCATCATCTTGCCCGACAACATCGGCCACGGGAAATCCAGCAAGCCGAGCGACGGCATGCATGCCCGCTTCCCGCAATACGACTATGCAGACATGATCGGGTTGCAACAACTGCTGCTCGAAAAAGGTCTCGGCGTGAATCACCTGCGCCTGGTCCTGGGTACGTCGATGGGCTGTATGCACTCGTGGATGTGGGGCGAGACGTATCCGGACGGGATGGACGCGCTCATGCCGCTGGCTTGCCTGCCGGTGCAGATCGCCGGACGAAACCGGCTGTGGCGGAAAATGGCGATCGACGGAATTCGCCAGGACCCGGACTGGAAAGGCGGCGACTATACGAGCCAGCCTCGGGCAGCGCTCCAGATCGCAGCGGATTTCCTGCTGCTCGCCGGCAGTGCGCCGCTCCACATGCAGGAGGAACTCCCGACGCGCGACGCGGCCGACAAGTTTCTCGACGATTCCATGAAGCGACTCCTGCCGGGCCTCGACGCCAACGATTTTCTCTACGCCGTGAGCGCTTCGCGCAATTATGACCCATCGCCCAAACTCGACGTTATCAAAGTGCCCGTGATGTTCATTAATTCTGCGGACGACTTCATTAATCCGCCGGAGCTGGGCATCGCCGAGCGGGAAATCAAGAAAGTGAAAAACGGCAAGTTCGTCCTGCTGCCTACTTCCGAGCAGACCCATGGCCATGGGACACATACCTGGGCCGCCGTCTGGCAGCAATACTTGAAGCAACTACTGGACGAATTGCAGCGCTGAAGGCGGTGACTACTGACGTTTGGTACCCTCGCGGCGTTCGGCGATTAGTTCGTCCACCAGTGACCTGCCGGGTTTTACGTAGCGCCGGATGCGCCGCTTTGCCCGGACGCGGGCTTTGGCTGCGTTTTTGGCAATCGCGTTCCGCAAAGCTCTGGGATGAAGTGCGGTGATGACAGCGGCCGGATTCTTGTCGATCACCGTTAGCAGCGTGCGGGCTGGCGCTTCTGGCGTGCGCCGTCCGCCTTCCCAATGCTTGATCGCGTCCAGACTGAAGCCGAAGGTGTTGGAAAAGCGAGATTGAGTCATGTTGAGTTTGTGGCGGATGCTTTTCACATCAACCTCATCCGGCACGTGCGCCTTGAAGCCCTTCCGCTCTCCTGCGAGAAAAGCCTTGACCTCGTCCAGTCCAGTCATGAGCTCTTCAAATGCGGTTTTCATCGTCTATCTCCTATAGCTGTCAAAAATATCGTCGGCGCGCTTCTTAAGGGTATTGCGCTCGGCCTTCGTCAAATTGGCCTTCTTGTTCTTCGGGAAGACAGTAATGAGAAAGACAGGGAATTTGTCGTTGCGCCAGATATACACAACCCGCGCCCCGCCGCTCTTGCCCATACCTTCTCGCGGCACGCGAACCTTCCGAAATCCGCCCGTCCCCGACATCACAGCGCCGCACTCCGGATCCTCTGCCACCATTGCCACAATGTCCGCACGCTCCCCTTCGCTGAAGAGCTTTCCAGCGAGGGCGATGTAAGAAGGTGTTTCGACAACGGTTTGCTTATTCAACTTGTACTCCAATGGACACCTTCGGTCAAGAGAAATCGTATGCCATTGGACACCAAATGTTTACCCGCAAGGCGGCATCCGGCTCCAGGTGGTTTCGCCCACCCCGCCCAGCGGGGTTAGCGGATGACATGGATTCGAACGCCCAGTTTAAGGCCCTTCCACGATCTGTCAGCCGTGTAAATAGGAGCGTTCAGCACAATTCCCAAGGCTAGACAGGCGCGATCTCCCATGGAGAGGCCCAGAGGGCGGGTTTGGGCAACGAGACTGCCTGCAATCTTGGCCTGCTCTGCGGTGAACGGCATCGCCTCATTGATGGGGCTCATCGTGTTTGCCCATGCCTCATCGGGGGTGGCGCCCCTGCTTACAAGTTTGGTTTGCACTTCGGCAAGGTTGACCGTGCTGCTGGCAGCATTGCTCAAAAGGTTCAGAGTTAGTTTATCCGCGCCGGGTTCGTTGTTGAGGACGGCGAGCACGGCAGAAGAATCGAGTACGACCCTACTCATGCTTGGCGGCCTCGCGGCGTTCAGCAATCAATTCGTCCACGAGCGACTCGCCAGGCTTTACATATCGGCGGACGCTTTCCTGAGCGCGCTGGATTCGGCGCCTGAGGGTCGTAATTCTCAATTCGTCGTCTTCTATCCGCAGCACGATTTCATCCCCGACGTTGATGCCGAGAGCCTTGCGAAAAGAAGCGGGGATTACGACGCGACCGTTTTCGTTGACACGCGTTCGAGTTTCAGTATCCATTGCCACGCTCCCATCAACATGACAATAGTTTACCACACTGTCATTGCGTATACAATGTGACAGTTATGGCAATAATGTCAATGGCTTGAGAGCGGTCACTGACCGGCAAGCGCGCGTCGCGCCTTGGAGTAGTCTCCGGTGCGGCTGGTCCAGTTGCTGGCCAAGGCTCCGATCGCCCAGATCACCGCGAAAATTAGAAACGGTTTGCTCGCAGGAACGTTCGCGCGCCACGCGCAGACCGCGCCGAGGGTCGGAACCACGGCAGACGACGTCACCCCTGCCGACCACATGATCGCTTTAGCCATCGGGCTGGCATTCTGCATCGAGGTTTTATCGGTTTGCACCCCGAAGAAGGGGAGATGCTCGAACACCCATCGCAGGCCAGCGGGGTAGCCTTCCGGGTTTCCGGTGCCGCCGATGGTGTAGAAGGCGAAGCGAATGCCGAGAACCCTTCCAACAGCCCAATGCGCGATGCCGTGGCAGAAGAAGTAGAGCAGGACCCAGGCTGCGACCATGGCGACGACGGCAGCGGCCTTCGAGTGCGTGGCTCGCGCCGCGGCGAGGGCAAGGCAGGCGGCTGCGATCCCGGCAATCTGAAGAGTATTTCCGGCAATGATCGAAAGCCGGCCAAAGAGTTTTCGTTGCGGACGCGAATTTGAGGTATTCATATTTGCCGCCGACCGTCGGGCCAGGACTTCTAGCGAGTTAGTGTCTCACGTTGCCGTTCTCGCCTGGATTGGGGGACGAGGCTGACGAACGCCCAGCGAGAGCTTGGACGAGGCGCCCCAGTTCAGCGACGACTGGCTGCAACAGCCCTGGAGCGCCGCTCCGTCGCATACACCTGCAAAGTCGGCTGTTTCCGGCTGGAGGGCGGCCTGGCGGTGACGGCAATGTGAACGTCCTGGCCGAGCAAGAGCAGGAAACGCAGAAGCCTTTCGATAGAAAAGTCGGTGAGCCGGCCCCGCATCAAGGCGGACACTTTGGGTTGGTCCACGCCGAGCAACTTTCCCGCTTGCACTTGGGTCAGTTTGCGCTCCTGGATTATGTCGACGATCCGGTCAACTAGATCAGCCTTCGCTTGGGCCTCTTCCGGGTTGGCGACGCCCAGGTCGGCGAAGATGTTTCCACTGCCTTCAACGTACCCATGCTTTTTCATCGTCCCCCTGTGTGAGGTCTGTTGACCCTGATTTGCCGCTCGGACACCTCAGCGCAATTCCTCCTGTTCAGCTTCCAGCTTCACCACCTGCGCGAGGCGCCGCTTCACGAGATCGATTTCAGGTTTCGGCGTTGCGATGCCCCGTTTGGACTTCTTCTGGAAAACGTGCAAAACGTAAACCGCTCTTGGGAACCTCACCGTATATACGGCCCTGAACGTGCCACCCTTGAAGTCAGACACAATCTCCAGCACACCCGGAGCAATGCCTTTCAAGGGCTTCGCGTTCTCCGGCATCTTGCCCTGCTGCACGCGTCTCAACGCATATCCAATCTCGCTCTTAACTTCGTCCGGTAGTTCGCGCAGCGCCTCCCGCGAATCTCCCATGAATCGTACGGGCCTCATCGGGGTGGGGGTCATGTGCCGACTCTAGAATATGCTATTACTGGCATACTGTCAAGAACAATGAAGTCCGGAGACGGGCCGGGTGCCGGGTGCTGAGATCCCTCAGGGGCTAAAGCCCGCGTCTTTATTGGCTCCGCGCGGCATGGCTGAAGCCATGCCCTCCCAAGAACGTTTCAAATCAACTTCATCTGCTTCGGCTCAACCGTCGTAATCCGCACGCGCTCGACTTTCCGATCGGTCGAATCCAGCACTTCGAATTTCAGGGTGTCGTCTTCGATGACCTCGCCTCTTTTCGGGATACGGCCCGCGAGTTCGCTGACCAGCCCGGCGATGGTCGCCGACTCGCGTCCTTCGGGACGCACGCCGAAAAGTTCGTCCAGAAGGTCGACATCCATGTTCCCGGGAACTACGTAGGAGTGGTCGTTTTCGCGGACGACTTGCGCTTTCTCGTGCTCGTCGCCGATTTCGCCGACGATCTCTTCCACCAGGTCTTCGATCGTCACCAGGCCGGCAACGCCGCCGTATTCATCCACCACGATGGCCATGCGGACGTTGCTGCGCTGCATCTCGCGCAACAAGTCGCTGACCAGTTTGCTCTCGGGAACGAAATAAACGTCGCGGCGCATCAGCGTGTCGACGGTGCGAGTGTGGGCCTCGGAGTCGGGGACCTGAAGAATGTCCTGGGTGTAGAGAATTCCCTTGATGTTGTGGATGGAACCTTCGTACACCGGAATCCGCGAAAACGGCTTGGCCTTCAGCAATTCGATCACTTGTTCGACCGTGGCGTTGACGGGGACGGCGACCATCTCGGGCCGGGGCTTCATGGCGTCGCGAACGGTCTTGCCGCTGAACTCGACTACCGACTGAATCAGGTCGCGGTCGCCTTCCTGGAGAATGCCTTCTTCCTGGCCGGCTTCGATGAGGGCGTCGACGGCTTCGGCGGGGGTCTCGGGCGCGGGGTCTCCGTGTTCGCGCGTGAGGGCGGCGACGGACTGACAGAATCCAAGAACCAGCGTGATGGGCAGAATCAGATAGATCAGCAGACGCAGCGGCAACGCAAAGTGCCTCAGCCAGCGGCCGCTGGTACGAGAGAAGAAGACAAACGGCAGCAGCCGGTTGAAGACGATGATGATCAGAACCAGGCTGAGGGTGGCTTCGAGCACCTCGTAGATGGTCCAGGCCCGGTCGCGAAAGACGGTGAAGCCGACGATCATGGCGATGGAGGCCATGGTCAGCTGCGTGAGGATGGCCATCGAGAGCGCGGCGCGCGCGCGGCCCACGCCCAGGCGCGGCTCGACGAGCTGTTCGAAGGAATCGATGTTGTCCTGAAAGTCGCGAGAGAGAAACTTGCCAATTTCCTGATACACGCGATCCACGTAGGAAACGAGGGTGAGCAGCGCAATGAGCAGGACGAGAGCGAGGCCGGCGCCGATCACGTGCGCCTCCGGGGAAGGTGGCCAGGCGGCGCCGCTCTCCCAATCAGGCCGATGGGAAGGCGCAGGTCGCGGCGGAGTGTTTCTTCCCGCCGGGCCATTTTGCCACGGTCGCGCTCGTGATCGTAGCCGCGCAGATGCAGGATGCCGTGCAGAGCCAGGATCTTGATTTCTTCGGCGGCAGTGTGTCCCAGGGCGCGCGCGTTGTGGGCGGCAATTTCCGCCGAGATGGCGATGTCCCCGGCGTAGCGCGTTTTTATGCCGGGCACCGCGGGAAAGGACAAAACATCGGTAGGCTGATCTTGGCCGCGGAAGCGGCGGTTGAGCGATTGCAGCTCGACATTCGAAGTCACCAGCACGTTGACTGCGCCGCGCAGTCCGGCAGCGCGCCGGGCGCGAGCCACAAAGCGGTCGAGTGCCAGCTCGGTCAGACCCACAACGCGTTTTTGCAGAATGACCAAGGCGATCCAGGACGACGTGCGGTGGTAAGGCAAAGCTTCGACCTCAGGGGCTAAAGCCCACTATCAACAGAAGGCCTTTATCGCAGCGCTGAAGCGCTGCTCCACCCAAAATCAGATCTTTCCAGCAGACTGCTAAAGCCCGCGATAAAAAGAGAACTCCTAGCAGCGCTGAAGCGCTGCTCCACCCAAAACCAAATTCACACCATACACCAAATCAAAAGGAGGGACCGTGCCGGCTCCCTCCCTGACAGCTTCGAACTGATTAATCGCGCATGCGCGGCTCGTCGGCCGGCGGCGCGGGCAGCGGTGAAGTGCCGCTCTCGCTCTGGCCGTTCTTGCCGTTGGCGGCGGGCTTCGCTTCCGCCGCGCTCGCTTTACTTTCGAGCAAAGACATGTGCGGTCCCGCCTGCCGCGTCTTGAATTCGTCGTAGGCGCGGATAATGCGTTGCACCAGATGA
>Ga0209726_10007830_pt1 | contig 11776 bp, 10 predicted proteins | sample Subgrocontami54m_FD_187453 | JGI IMG/M metagenome (GOLD analysis project Ga0209726, IMG submission 187453) | Subsurface groundwater microbial communities from S. Glens Falls, New York, USA - GMW46 contaminated, 5.4 m (SPAdes) (version 3) | ecosystem: Environmental > Aquatic > Deep subsurface >... | reverse complement strand
CCTGCCACGAAGGCAACCGCGACGGCATGCTGATGATGACCGGCTTCGACATCGATCCGTCACAGGGGAAGAAGTAGCGTCAGAAGAATCCGATCGGGTTGACTGGGGACCCGGTACCGTTCGGCACCCGCAATGGGGCCACGACCAGCATGAATTCCCAGCGATTCAGGCGCGCGGCGGTCTCCGCGGCCTCCTCGAGATCGAGGTTGTCGACTAGGGCGAGGCCCATCGCGTTTCCAAGGATCTTGTGAACCGGCGCTAGGTTGAGGCGCTGCTCAGACGCCACGGTCGTAGGCTCGATGTTGTTCACCACCTCCTGAGCGTAGTCTGATCCGACGACGGCGATGTCCCGCTCTTTGAATAGCGGCAAGGCCCGCAGATCCCATCCGGCACCGCCCGGCGCACCGGCGGGCCGAGCCCACTTGCCGGTCCGGAGCAGCACCGCATCGCCTGAGCCGATGCGAACCTTGGCCTGTTTCTCCCAGGCTTCGATGTCCGCGCGTGTGACGCGTGTGCCCGGCTCGAGATAGCGCACGCCGCGCAGGCGCGGAATATCGAGCAGGATGGCACGGGTGACGATGCCGTCTTTCATGTTCATCACCGAGTTCTTCGTGCAGCCGCCAGTCGTGGTGACCGTGTCCTTGAGCACGTACCCGTTGAAGGTGTGGCTGTCGTAGGGGATGTGACACAGCGCATCGAGATGCGTATAGGCGCCGCCGTGGAAATCCATTTCGACGCGGTCGGAAACGCGAGGCATGGGCACCGAATTGTCCGGCACGATGATCATCTTGAGCTGGAAGGGTGGCGTCAGCGCGTCGTGCCCCAAAGAGATGTGCGCCCCGCTCTTGGCGAGCGCGAGCGCCTGTTGGCGCTTGGCCGGCGTGATGAGGTTGAGAGCGCCGCGCTGGTCGTCCTTGCCCCACCGGCCCCAATTCGACAGCTCCTTCATCATCTGATCGTACTGAGCCCTCGGCATCGGTGGCTGGGGAGCCGATGGGGCGGATTGCTGCGTGTACCCGATTGCGCTAGCAGCCGAAACAAGAACCGCAATGGTCGAGATCCGAATACGGCCGCGACACATGATTCGTCTCCTCACCTCGCCAGCGTAATGATCATCGAGACGCGATCGCCCGACCCGAGGCTGCGCGTGAGGTGCCCCTTCCCGGTCAGGTCCTCCGCGAGCAGGATGTGTTCCGCGTCCAGTGGGATCTTCTTTCCGTCCTCAAGTTCGACCTCGCCACGGCCACTGACCGTGACGACGTACTGGCGCCGTGACGCATTGTGCCAGTTGGCCAACTGGTTCGGCGACGAGCGGGCGAATCGCAGACTGTCGACGGCTAGGGTCTCAGACTGCTCGGCGCCGGATCCGCTAGGCTTCAGCGCCAGTTGAGTCTCCTCGGCGTGGGTCCTGCCGTCGGTACCGGTATAGATGCGGGTAATCTGAATCGGCTTACGCGCCTGCGCGGCGACGTCCTGGTGAACGCGTGCGCTCCAGGCGACGAACATGGCGCAAGTGACGGCCATGCCGGCGAGAAATCTCAGGCGTCTCCTCATCGTGGCCTCCCAGTCAATCGCTGTTGCGCTCGCTCTCCACCGCCATCAGTCGCTAGCGACCCGAACCCGTCCCAGCGTCGAAATCGTTTCTTTATACCCAGGTCTCAGACGATCCATTGTGGCGTATCGTAGGCTCAGCTAAGCTGTCTAGGTTAACCTAGATTTCGCGTCGGATGAACCGTTTGGTCCAGAACTGGCAATTACGGAACCTGTGTACGGGCGGGACGCGCTTACATCGGCCTCAGCCCGGAGCCCGGAGATGAACGGTCGATGATAGACAGATCAAGTGCGGGGCGCCGTTCGTGGTTCCGCTTCGCAACGACGATGTTCGTCGCGATCGGCATCGCCGCGTCGATGCCCGCCCTCGTGATACGCGCGCAAGTCCCAGCCGTGAAATTCGACGTTCAGGCTGCCAGAGGGCTCCTCGTTTCACCGGTGTACGAAGGCTGGTACGAGCATGACGGGACGAAGTACGCGTTGTTCGGGTACTACAACCGCAACATTGAGGAAATCGTCGATGCTCCAGTCGGCCTCGACAATCACATCGCCCCCGGCCCGGCGGATCAGGGGCAGCCAACACACTTTTTTCCAGGCCGCCACTACGGCGTCTTCGCGATCGCCGTACCGAAGGATCCGGCGGCGAAGGAGCTTGCCTGGACGGTAACCGCGAACGGGCAAACGCTGTCGATCCCGGCATCTCTGGACCGCCTCTACTTCGTCTCCCCCCAGCGCGAAGATGGAGGGCCGTATCCTGGGAACACACCACCGGTGCTAAAGTTCGATCCGGCGGGCCCCGCGGCACAGGGACCGCTCGGCATTACCGTCAGCCGCACAGCCACCGTGTGGCGTCCGCTCGCGCTGGACGTATGGGTCACCGACGACGGTCTGCCGCCGCTCGGGGACGGTCCGGCGCCTGCCCTGCGTGGGTCACCCGGCGGGAGGCTGAAAGGCCTGGCTCTGATCTGGCGGGAGTACCGCGGCTCCGGCGCGGTGAGCTTCAGCAACCCGTCGCCGGCGGTTGAGCAGGGAAAAGCGCGCACCACAGTAACCTTCAGCCGCTCCGGGGAGTACATGCTGCACCTGCTGGCGATCGATTCGCGGTCCGGGACCAAATGTTGCTGGACCAACGGGTACGTCCGGGTCGCTGTGGCGCCCGACTTGAGTGGCCGATGAACAACCACCGTGACCCGCCGGCGATGAGGGCCGGTCGCAGAGAGCCAAACAATGAATAGAACAATGAGTCGTGATCGCGTCTCCCGTTTGGCTGTTGCGGTTCTTCTAATGACTGTTGCGCTCTTCCTCGTGAAAGGACTGACTGCTGCACCGGATGCCGCGTCACCCCAGGCGCTGGCCGCCGCCAACCGACCGCCCACCTTCACCCACGATGTGGCGCCGATTTTCCAGGAGAAATGTGAGGTCTGCCACCGGCCGGACAACATCGCGCCGATGTCGCTGATCACGTACGAGGACGTCCGCCCATGGGTCCGATCGATCGGGGCCCGGGTCGTCAGCCGGGAAATGCCGCCTTGGTATCTCGACAAGGGTGTCGGGATCCAACGGTTCATCAACGACCGCTCGCTAAGCGATCAGCAGATCGAGACGATCGTCAAGTGGATCGACGCCGGGGCGCCCCGAGGCGACGTTAAAGACATGCCGCCGACAAAGCAGTGGCCGAGCGGTGATCGATTCTTCCTCGAGGCCGCCCTCGGTCCACCCGATCTGATTGTGCGGTCAAAATCGTGGACGATGTCGCCGCAGGCGCCGGACATCCTGTTCGAAACGGAGGTCGACGTTCCCCAGTTGACCGAGCCGCGGTGGGTGCGCGCGTCCGAGACGAAACCGTCGCTGAGGGGTCGGCGAATCGCCCATCACGCCAATACCTACCTGCTCCGGCCGCAGACGCCAGAAGCGATAGCAGCCGAGCGCGCCGTGCGGGCCGGACAGCCCGGGGCCGATCTGGTCATTGCGGGCCGTCGAAGCCCCGCCACGAGGGAACGCGAGGTATTCACGGAATGGGCTCAAGGTAAAGGGGGAGAGGCCTTTCCGCCGAACGTCGGCAAGCTCGTGATGCCCGGTACGAAAATCGGTTTCTCGATTCATTACCACGCGGTCAACGAAGAAATCAGCGACACGCTGGAAGTCGCCTGGTGGTTCCATCCGAAGGGGACGACGCCCAAATACGGGGCGGAATGGATGTCGATCGGGGGCGTCGAACGAGAGGCGCTCCAGATTCCGCCTAGCACGGTCACGCAGCACCAGGGGACCACGGTCCTGCCAGCACCGGCGATGCTCCTTAATTTCCAGCCGCACATGCACTACCGCGGCCGGGCACAGACACTCGAAGCAATCTATCCCGACGGCCGCCGCGAGGTGATCAACCAGGTTAGCCACTACACCAACAACTGGCACATCAACTACATCTACGATCCGGACTACGCTCCGGTCTTCCCCAAAGGCACGGTCCTTCTCGTGACATCGGTGCACGACAATACCGCCGCAAACAAGAACAATCCCGATCCGCGGCAATGGATAAGTGGGGGCGAACGGACCATCGATGAGATGGCTCATCTGAACGAGCAGGTCGCCTATATCACCGATGAGGACTACAGACAGATTATGGAGGAGCGGAAGAAGAGAACCTCGACCCAGGACTGACCGACGTTGCATGCGCAAACTTTTGATTCTGCTTGGTTCGCTCGGGGTGCTGGCGGCGTGGCCCGAAGCTGCGTCGCCTCAGGCCGCGAAGCGCCAGCCCGCGGTCGACACGTCCCGCGCGGACACCAAGAACCGGTTCGTGGGGACGTGGAAGCTCGTGGCCATCGAGCGCTTCGGGCCGAACGGCGAGCGCCTGCCGCCTCCGGCGCCGCCGGCCTTCGGAAGCTCGAACCCGACCGGCTTCATCGTCTACGACGCGGCCGGCTACATGGGGGTGTCAATGATGCAGAGCGGCCGGCAGAAATTTGCCGGTGCCCTGCCCACGGCTGACGAAGCCAAGGCGGCGCTGCTCAGCTACACCTCGTACTGCGGCACGTTCAGCGTCAACGACGCGGACGGCATGGTGACGCATCACATTCAGATAAGCCTGAATCCGAACAACACCGGCACGGATCAACGAAGCTCCTTCCAGTTCTCAGGCAATCGTCTGGTGCTGAAGCCGTCCAGGGCCGTCGACCGGATCCAGGCGCAGCTGACATGGGAGCGGATGCCTGACGTGACGGTGTTGACCCCAATGCACCGCCAGCTGATCGGCGTGTGGAAGCAGGTCTCGGGCGAGCGGCGAACCTTCGACGGGAAGGTGGTTCGGACGGAGCCGCCGCGGGTGGGACTTCTCATCTTCAGCGCCGCAGGGCACATGGCGGTGCATACCGGGGATCCCGGGCGGAAGAAGTACGCGGCTGCGGACCCCACGCCCGAGGAAGCGCGACAGGCGCTGAATACGTACGGCAACTACTTCGGGCCGTATGAGATCAACGAAAGGGAAAGCTACGAAGTGACCCGGCAGGTCGGCGTCATCAACCCGGCGGAGGTCGGCCAGCTCGCGGTGAGGCGACTCGAGTTCGTCGGCAGTGATCGGGTGTTCCTGAAGCCCATGCCCCCTGCGATCCTCGACGGCAACAATCGCGTGATCCGGAATCCGCAGCCCCCCGCGACCCTCGACGGTCGGTTGGTACAGGGGTACATCCTGTGGGAACACGTGACGCCACCGGTCGGGTCAACGCCGTAGCAGACTGATCCTACTTCGGAGCCGCTTTCGCGCCTCCTTCTTGGGCGCGAGCTCCGGAAAGCATGTTGGGCACGCTGTAGTTGCCCTCGTGGCAGGCGAACTCGTAGAGCTTCTCGTCTGTCCTCACAAAGGGGAACTCACCCGAGAAGGGCCGGGTCCAATGGGACGGGTCCTCGATCGTGAAGCGGTAGTTGATGGCATTTTCGTTCACGCGAGTGAAGCGCTCGACGATGCGCAGCGAATCGTCGGCCCGGCCGTTCGAAGCGCGTGTTTCGATGTCGTCGTTGCCCTGCGCGCCCCCCTCGCCCTCGGTGCGCCGGATGTTCGTGGTTTCGACGACCAGCGTGTCGCCTTCCCAGCGGCCCCGCATGTCGCCGAGATACTGACGGATGCTCGACGAAAGGTGTGGCCGCCCATCGAGCGGGATGATGCGAACGTCGTGAATCATTTCCACCAGAATGGCGACGTAGTCAGGCGTTTGGAAGATCATGTACGTGTTGTTGTACGGGCCGGGCATCATGGGTGGACCCACGGACCAGACGATGCACCGGTCGTTGAGCTGAAAGTCCAGCCAGCTGTCGGCCAACCCGTTTCCAGTAACGACCCAGCCTGTCTTAGGTGCACCTCGCGCGAGGATCTGCTCGCGGCGTTGCGCCGCATGCCGCGCGAATTCTGGCGTCACCGGTGGAATGCGTCCGTTCGGGGGGTCGATGATGAGTGACGTTCGCCCCGTGGACTTCGTGCCCCAATCCAGCCAAAAGTTGTTGTAGTATCCCGTTGCGGATCCGTCTGCCCTCTCGTGTGCACGACGCGTAACGACGCCCCCGGACACGGTCCGCTCCGCCGGCGCCTCGTCCAACCGTCTGTTGCGTTCGACACGTTCCTGTTCGAGCCTGACGATCTCCTCTTTGGTGAGAAACTCACGGTCGGCCAGTTCGACGGGACGTTGCACCGGCGTGAACGTCCTGTTGGTAAAGGTGCCCATCAAGTCCGGGTCGCCCCACGGCGTTCGGGGAACGTTCCACTTGGAGTCTTGCCCAGCTGCCGACAACGGCGCCAGGATCACCGACACGAGCACGGAGGCCAGCGCTGTGAGACAGCCGCGATCCATCAGACACCTCCCTCTGAATCCCTAGATTCTACGGTCTCCAGAGCACAATTCAGAGAAATAAATGTGGCAACGAAGGAGGACCCCCAGCACGCCCGCCAAATGCAATCCTAGTTGACGAGCCAGTCTTAGTCCGTCCCTTTCATCGATGAGCACGTGGTTCGCCCTTATCTCAAGCGCCAAGGCGATCGCCTCGGCTTCCCCGGGATGAACGTCCGCCGTCAACAAGCCGTGACGACCGTCAGCCAGAGCACCACGCTGTTCAGACGCTCGATACGCTCAGTGAGACGGCTCATGTGCTCCGTCTCGGTCGCTGACTGTTCGCTGAGCGTCACCAGCTTTGTGGACTGCTCACCGGCGACGGCGCTCACACCGAGTTCATCGACGCATCAAAGCGCACTGGCATATCCACCCGATCAATCTGGAGAGGAGGACCCGCGTTGAACAGATGATGGTTTGGGCCGGGAAGAAAGGGTAACAGATCAGTCCTGGGATTAGGTCAGCCGTTTGTTCGGCCACCCGTCCTGCAGAATCATCGGTGGACCACGACGAACCCACCGTTCTATTTCGAAAGAGTTTTCTAAAGCGACCAGCCGCAGGCGGTATTCCTCTCGATCAGTGAATCGCTCGGTGTTCTCGCGACCGTCCAGCCACTTCACGTTCACGACGAATTCTGCCGTCTCGTTGTCGTACCGGGTTTCGAGGCGGACTGAAGCGTCGCCCCGCTGGAAGAACCACACCATGCTGTCCGTCGTATCGACGCGAACGGGTACCGACTTTAGTAGAAGGTAGACTTCCAAGTTCTTCTGAATTCTGCTGCAGCCAGGTGTTTGAGACGATCAACGACTGAGGAATACGTCAGTCCATCAATTCAAAAGAACCCAGAGGCGAAAGCCGTTCACTTCGGGGGTGGGTCGAACACCGAAGGTTCCACCGTCCCATTCTGATCCTTGCTGGGCCAATCGGTGACCCACGTGAACGGCCCCCACTTGGCAAGCCTGTTCAGGGCGGGCAGCACGCCCTCGCGGAAGGGGTGACGCGTGAGGAAGAAGATCACGGCCAGCAGAAACGTCTGCCCGAGACGCGTCGCCGATGTCTCGATCATCCTGTCATCACCCTTCCACACGCCGAACCAGCCTTCACCCGCCGCCCAGAGCGCCAGTGCGATGCCTACGAAACCGAGCGTCCTGCGGAACATCGTGGCCTGTCCGTCGATGAAGACAGGTGCGCCGCCGGCCACCGCGGTGAAGAGCAGCGCCCACTTCACCAGGCTCGCCGAACGCGGATGGGCTGAAAGACTGTGGCCAAGAAGCGCGAGCATCGCGAGGTTTTCTCGTATGTCGAATGCGGCGGCCCCGATCGCCGTGCAGACCACGATCAGCCCGAGCGCGGATAACCGCGACGGCAGCGTATACAACCCGAAGAGTCCCATCAGCGTCAGGAACGTGGCGTACGCGCCGATGAAGGCGAAGTCGACCTTGATCGCGCGCGCCAGCTGGGCCCGTTCGCGCCGGGCCGTGATCCCTGCGGGCAAGTTTTCCCCAGACTCATCTGGCCGCGCGATCTGATCGAGCACCGCCGGGGTCCGAATCAGCTCGAGCGCGAGCATCGCCGACTTGACGCCCTCGGGGAGCGGCCGCCGCGTCCGCAGGTCCCCGGCCTTCATGGTCCCCAAGGCGAGAACCAACGTCACAACCCCGACCCAGCCACATGCCTTGGCGAGCTTATCGGGGGACGCAATGGTTCTGGTTGGCATCGTCGGGCCTCAAAAACTGATGGACCTTTACCCGCTGCTGGTAGACCTGCTCGTCGCGCCACGCGGCCGCGAGCCGGCCGCGGTCGGCCGGCGTGAGGTGCCACGACAAGGGTGGCGCCTGATCGTCCTGCTCATCGGCGACGCGGGCGGGGAACGGGATGATCACGTCGTGGATCAAGTCGCCGCCGTAGTCGTCTTCGAGCAACTGGACGTTGAGATCGCTGTGCGCGGACTGCCCTGTGCCGCGCACGGCGTAGAGCGTTTCTACGGGCTGCACCGTCTCAAAGATCCACCCTCGACGGCCGTCCGGTGGAGCCGGCGGGCTGTCCGGAAATGACCGGATTTGCAGCACCAGGACGCGGCTGGGCATGGCTCGCCCGAGTCGCTTCAAACCCGTGTCCAGCCATTCGACCAGCGTAGCCGTTCCGTAGTTGTCGTAATAGCCGCCATCGACATAGTGATACTGGTCATCGAAACCGCCGTAACGATTGATGCGTGCGGCCGGTGACACGTAGGGAAACGTCGCGGACAACCGCGCCGCCGTCGTCACGGGCAGGTCGACGTTCATCGTCCTGGGGTCGTTGGCGAACTCGCGCCGGCCCACGTCGCCGGCCTTCGTCTCGAGGGTCGTCGTCGCGAGCAGCATCCGCTGCCCGTTCTCGGCCACCGTGGCATTGAACAGCACGGCCGGACGCAGCCCGTGCTGAAGATCGGCCCGCCACATATCGAGGGTGGCCGTACTCAGCGTCTCGGTGCGCTTCCAGGCATCCTCGAGTGCTGAGCCACGATCTTTCACCAGAAACGGCCTGTAAACACCCTTCAAGAAGGGGGCGATCGTCCACACGAAGTCCGGATACGTCAACCCCCACGCCACTTCATCCAGACTTGACGCTTCGGCGGCGCTCACCGCCCCGTCGAGCGCCTGCAAATCCCTCAGATGCCCGGAGCGGTAGGCGTCGGCGATGTACATGGCGCCGACCGAACCGCCTGAAACGGCGCTGATCGCGACGAGCGCCTCGTCGAAGGCGTCGCCGCAGGCTTGCGCGTCTTGCTGCAGGCCCGCGATCACACGCGCGGTCCAGGCGGCCGCCTGAATGCCGCCCCCGGCCGCGGCAATCACGATCGCCGGTGCGCCGGACCGGTGTCCGAGCACTCCGTCAGCCGTCACGCTCTCGACCCGCGGATCCCTGTGCGGGACCGACTGAAAGAAGTGGTCGTCCCACGACGTGGTGGAGATCACCCCTCCATACGCGAGGAGCGCGGTCAGCAACGGCACGCGGTAGCGATCCAGCGCGAAGGTGAGCCCCGAGAGCGCCCAACACAGCAGCATCGCGAGCACCAGCACCAGACACAGCGTGGGGATGCGTGGCGAGAAGGTGGCGAGCCATGCGGACAGGCCGCCAATGGGGCGTGCCCAGTTCGATTTCAAGCCGAACAGTCCCACATAGAAGAGGACGGAAAACAGAAACTGCAGGACGGCAAACGCGTGACGCGCCCAAATGCGACCGCTTCGATCGACAAAGCCGCAGGGCGTCAGCTTCACGAAGCGCCGGAACCCTTCGAAGATGAAACTGGCGACAGCGACCACCAGGTTGTTCGTCGTGAGAAAGGTGCGGCGCTTGACAAAGACTTCGTCCCACAGCCACTCGTGGATCACCTTCATGAGGAGCACGAATGCGCCGGCGCCAACGACAATGCCCACGCTCGCCTTCCAGAACCTGATGTTGTCCCAGCTTTGGATCCAGGCGCCCAGGATGATGGCGATCGCGCCCCCGAGGGGTATGAGGCGGACCGCGAGCTGGATCCCGGGCGACGGGGGCAACGGATCGATATCGAACCGCTCGTGGCCGTCGAGCAAGATCAGACGCGCGGTGATCGTGATGGTCGCGGCGACCATCAACACCGTGAGAGTCAGCAGCGCGAACGTGACCAGTGGCACCAGCGCGTATCGTTCCTGCGGATCGACAATGTCGAAGAGTCCTCGCAGCAGAGAGCCCGCCACGGCGTCACGGGGCAGCGCGACCCATGGCAGCACCGCCAGCAGGAGCCACGTTAGGAGGGGGACGCGCAGCACGTAGACGTACGCGAGGAACGTGCCGAAGCGATGGATCCTCGTCCCGCGCCCCGCGGTGCAGCCGACGGGCGGCGGCGCGATCGCGGGGTCAGAGGTTCCCGCGCCGGCGAGACCAGACATATACCTCCCCCAACAAGAAACGATTCTGTGACAGGGCCGAAGGGGCCAATCCCTCCCTGGCCCAAACCAAAGATCCTTGTGAAGCGCCTCTGGCCGTGCCCCCTCCGTGCCAAACGGCGGCTGCGGAACCAGCGGGTGGCCCATTCGTCGCCGCCATATGTGGCGATCCTACAATAGACGAGCTGATCGAGCGGCGCAGCGCGATCGCAATCTGCCTGGATAGATCCTGGATGGCGGCAAAGAAAAAGGGCGTCCAGAATCTCTGGAAGCCCTTCTAAACATTTGGTTGCGGGGGCGGGATTTGAACCCGCGACCTTTGGGTTATGAGCCCAACGAGCTACCGGACTGCTCCACCCCGCGTCACTCTGAAGGAACCCTAATGCTAGCATAGAACTCGCACAGCTTGCCGCCCGCACCACCACTCCCAACCTACGCCGACATCGAAGACGCGGCACAACAGATTGCCGGCGCCGCGCTACGCACACCGGTCGCCACGTCCCGCACGGTCAATGCTCGAGTCGGCGCCGAGGTCTTCTTCAAGTGTGAGAACCTCCAGCGCGGAGGCGCCTTCAAATTCCGCGGCGCGTACAACGCACTCTCGCGCCTGTCGCCAGAGGACCGCCGCCGCGGCGTCGTCGCCTTCTCATCTGGCAACCATGCCCAGGCCATCGCCCTGGCCGGACAACTCCTCGACATTCCCCGCACGATCGTCATGCCGTCGGACTCACCCGCCGTCAAACGCGCCGCCACGATGGACTACGGCGCCAAAGTGGTCCTCTACGACCGCGAGCGCGAAGACCGAGAAGCCATCGGCCGCAGACTGGCCGACGAGCGCGGCCTCACGCTGATTCCTCCCTTCGACCATCCGCACATCATCGCCGGTCACGGCACCGCCGCACGCGAGCTCATCGAGGACGTGGGACCGCTCGACGTGCTGCTCGTGCCCTGTGGCGGCGGCGGACTGCTCTCGGGCTCGGCGCTCACCGCGAACGCCCTGGCGCCGGCTTGCCGCGTGATCGGCGTCGAGCCCGCGGCTGGCGACGACGCCACGCGATCGTTTCGCACGCGCACCCTTCAGCGTGTGAGGAATCCGGACACCGTCGCCGACGGCGCGCGGACCCCGTCACTTGGCACACTGACCTTCCCGCTCGTGCTGGATCATGTGTCGGACATGACCACCGTGGACGACCGCGCGCTGCTGCGAACCATGTTCTACCTCTGGGAACGGATGAAACTGGTCGTCGAGCCGACAGGCGCGCTGGGAGCCGCGGCGCTGATGGAAACAGATGTCGCCAAAGGCGCCAAGCGCATCGGCGTTATCCTGAGCGGGGGCAACGTGGACTTCTCGCAGGTTGGCGCCTGGAGGCGCCTGATGTGACACGCAGGGCCATCCTCGTCGGCGCGCTCGTGTCACTGGCGCTTGCAGCCGTACTCGGCGCG